>WNFC01011231.1_pt1 | contig 11102 bp, 5 predicted proteins | sample 5400541 | NCBI WGS metagenome assembly WNFC01 (sample SAMN13153342, study PRJNA577476) | soil metagenome | isolation source: 120 cm saprolite under Douglas fir tree site 2 hole 2 replicate 1 | place: USA:California | collected 2015-04-18
AAAAAAATACTTTTTAATAGAGGCTCTGAAATTATGAAATGATGGTGATGTTGTGATGATGATCAGAGAATTTAAACCCACTCGTGATGCTGCGGCTGGTCGTTTCTTGACGACACGACTTCGAGGCACCGAAACAGTGGACAAATTATCGAACAGACTTTTCATTTTATGGACATGGCGTCCTCTGAGTCCTTTTATTATATAACAACGGACGACCCAAGTGGGTGGCCACTTTCACAAGGTACGCGGCCCGTACTGTACTGTACATACATGGGCATCGACATGTTCATGGAGAAGGAAAATGAACCGACCAAAGGTAGGGGAACGGCGAGATTTCCTCATCATTCCGACTGAAGACACGATACATGTATCATTCGTCATGCATCAAAGCCTATACCTTTATTACAACGCAAACCCGCCCAGCCTTCCTTAGAATTTCTCAAGAAGTTCCCTGAGCCTCTCGAAATCAGGCGTCCCCAAACCCGTCACAGGGTCCCACCCGGTCGTCGCCTAAACCCCCACGCTCACGGTCATGCTCTCAACGAAGCAAATACAAAATGAGGGTGCCACTCACGTTGAACCCAGGCGTCCCACACCCCGGCGCGTTCCCAGCCGTGATGTCATTGAACGCTTCACCTCCCAACCGGTATATCAATGGGTTGAGGAACCCAAGAGGGGGCTTGCCCGCGGCGATGCGCGCGTCATTCAGCAGAGCGATGAGCCCGGCGAACGTGGGGGCTGACGCCGACGTGCCACTGATAGGCGTTGGGTATCCTCGGACGAAGATACGGAAGTTTTCCGCCTGCGCCGAGACGTCCGGGATCGCCTGCGGAAATGAAACGGTTGGGCGTCAAGCCGTGTTAGGTCTCCTCATGCTGCTGAGAGAAAGATGGTTGCCTACGCACGCGTCCATAAGGATTGAAGAGTCCCGCGTAGGTGTCTTTGGGCAGTATTTGGAGAAACCTTTGCACGGCGGCGTCTTGATACGACGGGCGCGGGAACTAAAGTTTTCCCCATCCGAATTGCTGTTACATTCGAATTTCGAACGAAAAGAGCGAAAACTCACGATGTCGCTGAACCCGCCTCCAGAAAACGGAGCTGCGACCTCAGGAATGGACGTCGTCCCCCCGACCGCCGTCACGCTGTGCATCGTACCGAAAGCGTCAACTGCGAACATATAGGCGAAACAAAACACATGGACCAACAATGGGCAGCTCGCAGGGAAAATGGGTATGAATCGAGTTCGGTTTTGGCCGTCGTTCGTGAAGCATGACTGCGTCGCAGGGTCGGGGTTCCCATCTCCAACACCAACGTCTCCCGAGCTGAACAGCAGCGAAGCGCCGCGGGCGCCTAGTGAAAACCGGCGGTGATGATCAACAACGTGACTTGACAATTCGACGGAAAGACGACGGGAGCGCACCAAGTTGAGCGAGATCTGCGCATACGCGACGGGCAAAGTCTACAGGTACTACATTCGACGGTCTGAATAAGTCAAGGAATGATGGAAGAACATAAAGGTGGATCTCACCTGTTTGCTCGTCATCACCATAACTTGTGGAGATGGTCTGCGGAATTTTCTTTTGCGCAAGGATAAAGTCCAGCCACTATCACACAAACTCAAAAGATCACAGGACAAGACTTGTGCAAGGGGTTCGCATACATACCGTCAGATAGGGTTCGTTGGTGTTTATCTGTGTATCCACGTCTGGGATGAACGGCGGGTGTCCGCCAGTCGAGAAGAACGTGCCCGGAGTAGGAAACGAGATTCCCAGCGCAAATTGCACGTCCAAGTTGGCCTCCATTCCAGCACGACTCTGGTTATTCTGGCCACCTTTACGCCGAAAACGGCATCGTACGAGTTACTAAATCGATCATCGCTAAAGAGCGAGCGACGCGCACCGCCAATGAGCACGACATGAAACGATGCGTTGACGGCGTCGGGGACTTGATCCGCATAGAACTGTCGCAGATCCGCAAAGTTGGCGAATTCCTCCAAATACCCAGTGAGCGCAATTGCATTCTCTTCCGGAGCTCGCGGGACGTAACCAGCGGTGTTGTAGAGTTGTTTGAGACATGAAACAGTTATCGATCTTTCACAGCTCGCGTCGACTGTCAACGTGGAGCCGGGGATAGAGATTTTGTGACCGGCGGCGAAAGAGGGGGGGTTCTCTGGAGCCGGGGAAAGGTGGAATGTCGCACGCAGTCTTTTCGCACGATGGAAAGCCGTTGTTGGCTGGACGAGCTCGATGTGCCCGTCAAGGTGCGCAGGCAGGCTATATTCTGTCGTGCGCACGAGGACGTCACCGTCCCGGTCATTCTTCCACACGCCGAATTCCTGCGTACTCCTCAATCAGGCAACGTAATACCCAAACTGGAGCACTCACGGTGCTAAGCATTTTCTCCGCCTGCGAGACCGGCACATGCACGGTAACCCAGTCGCCCGCAGGTGAGTGGTGACATGACTCCCTCTCGACCCCATGACCGGCGAGCCACGCGCCCACCGCGTCGACGCTGCTCGAATGGGGCGCGACGAGCTCCTCGACCTCTTCCTTCGACAGATGTTCGCCGTAGCGCGCGTGAAACGGGTCGCTGATCTCCGCGAGGTGCCGCTCGAGTTCGGAGAAGCGCGGCCGGGGCAGCGCGATGCGCAGCTGGACGACGTGCGTGGCGGGGGCGCGGCCTAGGTGGGTCCAGCCGCGCGGGGGCGTGACGGTTTGGCGGAGTGTGAGCTTCTCGGTGGGGTCCTCGCGCGGGGCGACTCGCGCGGAAGATGCGACTGCTAGTGCCAGAGGCAGGCCGAGCGCGACGAGGAGGGAGGGCACAAGAGGGAACACACGCATGGTGACGGGCCCTCGCTGCAGACTACGAATGGTATGAGGGGCATTGGCATCGGGATTATATACGGGCAAGGGTGGACTATTGAAAGTTCCGTAAGAGTTTCAAGCCTGCCAGGGAGCAACGGGTTGAAGATGCCAGTGCGGACGAGAAATATTAATGCGGTTGCCTGAAATGACGGGACCATACTACGGGGCTCGATGCTATGGCGGCTTCGTGATGCCGCTGAGGGAAGAAGTGCTCTGCTTCAAGTTGATTGCCGAAGCAGGACTCACTGGCACGTGAAGCCCTTTATCCCCACCATTAATTGACCAACTCCTCATTACCTCGAGATGATCCTTCGAAATCTGGAAATGCCTCAACCTTGGCAACAGCCGCCCATGTTGGTCTGAGTCTTTCCCCTCGTTGGACAGTTCACTCTACGCCGACGCGGCATCTGGCTAGGACTCAAGTATCCTCCACTATATTTCTTCTCTCGTCCTTTGACACTGCGTACGGTGTTCTGGAGCTACCTCTTAATTGTCACTGGCAGGCTTCGGCAGGTATGTGACATCTTAAAGGTGATAATTGCTGGATTTTGGTGGTGGACCATCGTCATTGCCCATGTGACATTCAAGTTTGATATCCTTCCCAGTACAATTGGAACAGGCTACTTGCCGTAAAGTCTGGTGGTGGATCTCAGAGAATGTACCAAGGCTACGATGCTGCACCTGATACTATTGCCTCCTGATAGGCCTGATAGCTCAAGACCCTTGCAATGGCCTCCTTCAAAGCTTGGTACATGCCCTAAGGTCCACCACCAGACTTTACAGCGAGTATCATGTTCCAATTGTACTGGGTTCTTTATTCATCTACAAATGTCAACCCAGACTGATCTTAAATGTCCCCTCGATATGTACCAGCCCCAAGGACAGATAAACAAAGAGTTGGACGACTTGTGCAACATGTGCAGGCTCGAACAGCGTTTGAAACTCGTCGAGTGCTTGGCCTAATCTGTCTGGCAGCAAACTGGGAAGGTGTTGTGCTTTTGCACCTGCACACAGTGTCTTCGACATGGCCAAGAGCTCGTGTCCGGATTGGGAGGGAAGGGGACAGAAGTACAGACACTAATACGTCTTCTTAGGTATTTATTTCTCTGTCAATCAGCCATCACATGTATCCTCATTAGAGCTACGTACAGTACAGTCGGACGCGCACACAAGTGCATACACCTGTAAGAACTAGAATCTATCCCTCGGTACTGTGATATGGAACAGACTGAGGGGAAGGGGGAACGCGCGGGGCGCGTGTTATAGGTGGGACCACGTGAGTCCGTCAGCGGGTGTCGTGACTGACCCGTGACCATCGGCGGTCCAACAACAACACCTACACCTACCTCATAATACACTTAGTCGTTTTCCCGACTTCCTGCCCCACACGTGCTTCCTCCTATGTCGCGACACCCCGTCTTAGAACGCTACAGTATCCGAAGGTCCAACTATCACATACATACAACGGATGGTTGGACCTTCGGATACCGTAGCGTTCGCTCCTGGTGAACATCTCAATCTTCGTTCAGAACCGGATCTTATCACACAATTTGGATGCCACCGAAATAATAGACACTCTCACCCGTCAGATCAATTTCCCCGCCATGAACGTAGACCGTTTATCGTGTTAGAAACGCCCCGTCTGGGCCGTCTTAATTGGCATAAACGATTGTTATCCACAAGTTCCACTCCGACGCGCCGTTGCAGATGCAGAATTCATGTCCGAGTCTCGGCTGGTTCATGAGGCCCCAGCCGGCCCGGAGCTTGGTGATATGGTCTTGGGGAACCGAGAGGCTCTCGGTTCCCCAGGACCGTATCACCGAGCTGCTGGCACCAGGAAGAAACGAGATGTCACCGCTAGCATCTCCTAATTATCCCACTCGCCAAAACATCCTATCCAAACTGTGATACCATCATCGTCTTCTACGCAGGACATGGTACAGCTTACTACTCTCGCGGGGCCCTCCCCAGTGCTGGTCGAGTCAAAGGATCGGAACGCGTTTGGAACTCATTTTATCGCAATCGCGTGGGTTTCGAAGATTTGTGTCAAACCGCATAGATGCTATCGTCCCTGCAGATCGCGGTCTACCAGACTCCGATCCAGTCTACCTTGGCAGAGCAGTTCCAGATATTTGTGATCGGGAACTGAGCACAATATTCACTATTACTCGGCAAAAGAAAGGTCCAAATATCCTTTTCATTACGGATTGTTCTTATTCGTATTTGCCAAGCGTTATCAGACGCGCCCGGGACGTGACAGAGTGGAGGCATCGAGCTGTACCGCCACTGAGGTAGGATGTTTTCCAGGAATGCTTTTGAGTGCACAACAGACTCGGAATATCGATAACTACAAGGTGCGTATATTTCCGATTGTCTGCTAAGGATAGAAACCAGGCTTCTCGTCTTTTGTCATGCTCACTGCGTGTTGTTGGGGACAGAACTTGAAGGCCAAGGAGCATTTCACACAGCCCAACGGGTTGTTTACATGTTTTTTGTTGGACACGCTTGAAAATGATGAGGTTGACAAAAAATACGACGTTTGAAGGGGTAGTCGATCAGGTGGCCATTAAGCTTAGACAGTGGCAGGAAGAGCCAGTGGCGCATGGCGACAGAAAGGATATGCGCTTTTGGTTCTATGAGAAGACTGAGTTTAGGAAGGATGCAGGGACTTGAACTTTGACAGCATGGAAAATGCTTTTAGATTTCTAATCCCATTCTTCTTGTGTCTTTCCTTTTCACTGTGCTACTTTGTTGTACTGCGCAACGCGAAGCAGAGCATCACCCAGACAATGACCAATTGCAGCGTTGCATAGTGTCGCTCTTGTTCTTTCTCCTTCACTCTGTTCTTGTAGGTTGAATGTGTATATTTGTGTTTTATCTCTCAGTCGTATAGTACTCGATCTCCCTCTCAGAGTGCGAGCACTATCAAAAGTCATCGTAAAAAAGGCCCTCACATGGCCGCGGCGAGAGAAAAGGTTATTGTAGAATCAGACGTTTGGTGTCGAATAGAAACAACAGAAGCGAAGGGGAGCCCGTGATCGGTGGGAAGAAGGAAAACCGCTTACATTTGAAAGGGAATAAGGAAACGATGTATCGATCATCCCTAGAGAAGGAACGCAAGGAGTACGATCAAAGGACGAGTTGACGAGCATCGGGGATTTGATCCGCACAGAATCATTGCAGATCCCCAGAGTTGGCGAATTTGTTGTCCAGATAGCCGGTGAGTGCGCGATTGCATTCTCCTTATGGGCCCGACGGGACGTAATAAGCTGTGTTGTAAGAATTGGCTCAAGACACGAATTATTCTTTCTTTTGCAGTTGCAGCTTGTGTCCGAATCAACAAGTCACGGAGGAGCCCGAGCCAGGGATAGAGATTTTGGCACCGGCGACAAAGGACCGACTGGTCCTCTGGGGTCGATGGAAAGCGAAATCTCACGCGGCGTCCGTTAGCACGATGGATCCGGAAATGCCGTTCTTGGCTGGCTGGATGAGCTCGATGTACCTGTCAAGGTGCGCCGGCAGGCTGTCACGGTATTCGGTCGCGCACGGTGAGGACATGCGCTGTCCTGGTCATACCTGGCATGCCGAATTCCTAATGATGCACAAACCGCGTGGGCGCCGGGGGGGTTCGATCTCGACTCAGCCATATCCCTGGGCCCCATCGGGAAACTTGCAGCAAGGGGCAAACGAGTTCAGTATGATATTTGCAGATCTTAGACCCATAGACGCGCCAGTTTTGGCTTGCCAAATGCCCAGCAGATATCACGACTTGGAAATAGCGCAGCATGCCGTGGGTAGTGCAGACAGAAGCCTTGCCATTGTAAGTTGAAGTTCCTGAGCTGCCGCTGATAATAGTACCTGATCGAGGCCTGGTCATGAGTGCCCTCCCAGCGATCGTGTTAACGTACCACATGCAAGATGTCATAGGACCTGTATGCGATCCATGGTCGACGACATGATCACCCGTTAGAGCACTGCTACTGTAGTGACAGCGACGACAACCTGGTCGAGCACATGTCCAACAACGTTACCGGTTTTCAAGCCACTGGCACGGGCGAAGATGGCAGTGGCTGGCGACTCAGACTATAGCAACTCCGCACTGCGGCACGAGTGGACGGGATCGAAAAGAAGAAATTTTGCACACTGGCTACGGGTACTTCCGTGTAGCGTTCACGCGGGGTGATGAACGCGAGAAATTGAAGCACTCTCAAACACACGCGTTGCCTAGTAGTTGTACCTCTGCTGTTTCTATCGCACATATTGTCCGAGGAAATTAAGTGGGAAATGAGAAGGAAATTTTTTAACTGATTTTTTGCGCTCCACGCACGCGCACGTCGGTCGGGCGAGCTCGATCCCTCGTTCCAACACTCGATCAACTGTATCAACTGGTGGGGGTTCCTTTTTCAAAGTTTTAGGTGACTTTGTCCTGAAATAGATCGACTTCGATTAACCACCGCCTCTTGATCCTCGAGCGGATGGCAGAGGGCGGGTTGTGTACTCTATGCCTGTGTGCCACGAGCCACCTGACGAGTCCTTGCGGTGTGCTGACGGAGACGGCGATGATTGTGCCCGGGCCGTTGTTCCTGCGTCGGCGCGGCCCCTGCCCCTGGCACTCGCTCGAAGTTACGTGAATTTTCTCCGCCGCTCCGCATTATCAGTGTACCGTACGTAAACGAGGTACCTGAGCACCAATATTAATTTTACAATCACGCCTTGTCCGCACAAGTCAGGGACAGGTTCCAGTGCGAACATGCTCACTACCATACGGGATTGTATGCATTTCAGCGTGAAACCTGTCTGGGCCTTATTTTGTCACACTTTTTGGCTGGCTCGGAATTCGATGAAACTGGACTGGTTTAGTCGTTCATACAGGACTAGGACGCGCACAGCCTAGGAGGTGAGAATAGCAACCACGATTGGGTATAAAGCTTCCGTACAGGTTTGCGCCGACTGGAATATAAAACAGTACTTCTTTTTCACAGGCCATATCCCCAATCAGGTTGTACAGTAACCGGCCACTTCATTCGGGCCAAAGCTCTGCGCGGTAATATAATATTCGCGGCTGTAATCTAAACCCGTTTGTGTTATGAACGCCAGCGGGTCAAAGGGCAAGCTCTTCTGATACCCGAGCGCGTGCAGGCTCGGCGTAATCACGACGCAGATCACAGCTGCCTGGAGGAGACTAGGGCCAGGGACGACGAGTGATCAACAGTGATTCCTAGAAAGGCCTCAACTGAACCTCCGCCTGGCCCGCCACATCGCGCCAGATAACGACTCGGGTAGGGTTCCCAGGGCAGTCACCAGGGCGTAAGCTGTGCGAAGAGAGAGGGGTGAGATGATACTGTATGCACGTTGGCCGCCTCCCTCGCCACTTGCTTCGTTTGAGACCCAGTGTAGTCATTCTCGCCGGCGTGTCAGACGCCTTACGATCCGTACTAGGTGGCAGAAAAGGCGGCGTATCACTCAGTACTCAAACATACCACGCTGGACTCTCGGGCCCCCTTTCTCTCACGGCCCCGAACGATACCGTCCATTCTTCAATCATCAGCTTCCTTCCCCAGTAAATATATGAGCATGACCGAACTCGTGTCTTCCCAATCAATCATCGCAAGCGCGGTACCGTCCGAGGCGCACACTACCACCGTCGTATGTTTTTTGGCCGACACTGCCGTGAACGACGACAGTCTTGCCGTACAGTACTACGCATCAAATAACTGCAACGTCAGAAGCGATCCTTCAAGGCCCTGGCGCAGAAAATTATGACTCGGAAACACACCGAGGTCACCTCTCCAGACTGCCGTGGTATGTTACTTGGGGGTGGCGAGCGCCACTGCTGTCGTGGAAGCCGCGCACTGTGCTGTCAGTGGCCGGGTGGCGGTGAATACGTCATCATGGTGCTGATTCCGTGGAAGCTATGGGGAGCCATGATAGTAACCCGTGGAGATGGGGGGAGGGGCCCATCATAGTACTGGTCACGGTCCTGATGGGGCGTGGCGTAGGGCCTGGTTGGTATCCCCAGCCGGCAGATACAGTAATGACAATTGGAAAATTGTTGGTTCCAGGCCCATTAAGGCTGATACAGACGCTGTCTGGTTTGACATGCGCCCTGAACTTGCGGCGCGACAGAGGCGTACCCCAGTCTGCCAAAGTTGGCCTTTCGAATTAGTAGCCCGATATTATGGGGGATAATGAACGCCGATAAGACGAGAGAAAATTAAACGAAGAAGTGGGGCATAACAATACGCCCAATACGCCGACTCGGACTCGGAGGGGAACCGAAGGGGTGGACACTGGTCGCGGACTTATTGCAAGTTCGTACATGGATCAAATGCGGCCTCGGGTATAATGATAATGGGGTTCGGGCGGTCACGAGCGATAGAGCGGGGTTACAAGTGAGATTGACATGCCGTTGCGTACTGTTCAGCACTGTCACGGTATGGTTGCATGAGGACAGTCGACTTGAATCCACGGTCAACGAAGAAGTTGCTCTCTTGTCTTGACAACTTGAAGGCCCTGGTGGTGGCCTGCTATCAGAGGGCCGAGGTCCCAAGAAGGCTATTGTTCGGCCTGCAGTGCATCAACCCATCAGATGCATCACGTCCTCATCAGGCATCAGATTGCAAGACGTGCTGTTTTTACTTTCGGCAAATTGAAGCTACTTACGGTGTAAGCCAACGTGTTATACGACGTGGCCCACCGTCTATTACGCCTTAAAAGGTCGCCTTATGATTGCCGCATTCTTTGTTACCTCGGAATAAACTCAGTTTTGTCGCAGTAGTAGCTGGGTAATAATTGTCTGATACTGGTGTCGAGCTGAGAGTCGCAAACTCTGGTGGTATTTTCAGACACTTTTAGACGGGCCAACAACACACAAATTGACGCAAGCACTGTATAGTACCTTGCGATCTCAATCATAGGGCCCCAATCTGGTGCCTCCGCGAGCGTCGTTATTGTTGCCTCAGAGCTTCGTCATGGACGATATTTCTCACGCTTTCCCATCGGCGATTTCTGTCAGTGCGGTAAAGTCCATGGGCTGCCTGGATAATAGTATGTGGAACCCTTACAAAAGGACTTGCCCCAAGTTGTTTCGAAGAAATAAATGGCGACGTCTAGATCGGCTGCGTCACGCTGCTCCGTGAAAGAGGAGGCAACCATGCTAACGCCGTCTTACCACGGAAGTTTCCGCGATCCTTTGTAGTTAGTAAATCTACATTATCATGACATCATGACAACAGGACATCTACTGTAGATAGAATTGAATCTGGTTTCTGAACTGCTGCCAAGTTTCTCCGCGGGTCTTGGTGACCCACCCACCATTGATACATGTCCGAGTCGGCCAGACAGTATTGTTCTGTGGATGTTTACCTTACTCAGCTCGTGTCGTTTCAAGGCGGTGTCGCGGTATTAGCCAACCACGACGCGACTTGAGGCTCATAACCGCTCGATCGCGTCACTCACGAGTCGGGACAGGCGGCTCGCGCGATGCAGTATTCTCACAATTTAATACTGTGGGATGTACAGAGTTATCTATAATTAGAGCATAGAATTGCAGGCAGAGTGCGGTAGTTGCCAAGTGGTGGCTTGCCTCCAACCTCCAACATGTGGCTGGCACGGCTGTGAAGCTGTCATTCGTGTTACCGTCACAGTCACGGTCACGGTCCGGTGGCAGCTAAAAATGATGGGCACAGCCGGCACAACACAGGAGAGTGGAACATGGAGATAAAGTTCACGATCAGAACATATACAGCAAGTGTCACTGGGGTCAAACCCTATAAAGCGACGACGCAAAGTCTGGTTTGTGGATTGCCCCGAGTCAGACCGCAAAGAGAGTGATGAGGCGAGGCTAGGAGACCAGCTGAGTGAGAAGGACAATGAACGCCCGGCCGTGGGCGGAAGAGAGAAGACAGGTGGGAATAAAGCCCACAAGGGAGCTGCGGGCGTGGGAACTTCCTAATAGAGCAAACCCTTGACCCTAGTGGATAACCCTGGGCCCAGAAAGTGGCAGAAACCCTGTGCCCAGCTGCCCCGTTTTAATCGAGCGCGCTTTCTGTTCCCAGCCAACCATCATCGTCTTCCTTTTCCTTTATCAACCACCCGCAAACTTGCCCCACCCGTAAGTCGTGTTTCCCCCCGCTCCCACCCCGCTCCCGCTCTTACTTATTTGTCCCCCGTCTAGAACTCACAAGTACGCTACACCCTTTACGCGTCCTCCTCCCGTCGTCGTTGATTGACGCGAAT
>WNFC01075623.1_pt1 | contig 11102 bp, 12 predicted proteins | sample 5400541 | NCBI WGS metagenome assembly WNFC01 (sample SAMN13153342, study PRJNA577476) | soil metagenome | isolation source: 120 cm saprolite under Douglas fir tree site 2 hole 2 replicate 1 | place: USA:California | collected 2015-04-18
CGCGGCGCCCTTCCTGCTGGCCGCACCCAATGCGCTGCTGGCCGCGCCGGTCATCATCCAGACCGGCCAGCCCGTCATGGCGTTCGGCGGCTTCTTCGGCGACGACCCGGTGATGAGCGTCGATGACTTCGCCAAGCGGGTCGAACAGGGCGAGGTGCGCTTCGTGGTGCTGTCCGCCAACCGCCGCATGCGCGACTTCGAGCGCTGGGTGCGCGCCCATGGCAAACCTGTCGATCCCGATCTGTGGCGCTCGCTGCCGCCTGAGCCGCGGCGCACGATCGCGCTTTATGACCTGGCGCCGCGCTAGCCGGCGCGCCCTCAGCCTCCGCCGAGCGCCCGGGCGATCTGGTAGGTCGCCAGCGCCGCCGCATAGGCCAGCCCCAGCATGTAGGCGAAGGTGACCCACATCCATTTCCAGCTGCCGGTCTCGCGGCGGATCACGGCCAGGGTCGAGGCGCATTGCGGCGCGAACACGTACCACGCGAGCAGCGCCAGCGCCGTGGCGAGGCTCCATTGGCCGGCGATCGCCTGGCCGATCTTGTCGGCCACGCCTTCGCCGCCGTCGATGGCATAGATGGTGCCGAGCGCGCCGACCGCGACCTCGCGCGCCGCCATGCCGGGGATCAGCGCCACGTTGATCTGCCAGTTGAAGCCCAGCGGCTCGGTGATCGGCTGCAGCGCCGAGCCGATCATGGCGGCCAGGCTGTAGGAGATCGCGGGCCCGCTGGCGCCTTCCGGCGGCTGCGGAAACGAGGCGAGCAGCCAGATCAGCACCATCATGGCCAGGATGGTGGTGCCGGCGCGCTTGAGGAAGATGGCGGCCCTCGTCCACAGCCCGATCGCCAGGCTCTTGAGCCGCGGCAGCTTGTAGTCGGGCAGCTCGAGCATGAAGGGCTCGCCCGGCGCGCCGTGCCAGACCAGGCGCTTGATGGCGAAGGAGACCGCGAGCGCGGCCGCGATGCCGGCGGCGTAGAGGCCGAACATCACCAGCCCTTGCAGGCCGATGAAGCCCCAGACGTCGCGGTCGGGAATGAAGGCGCCGATGATCAAGGTGTAGACCGGGATGCGCGCCGAGCAGGTCATCAGCGGCGCCACCAGGATGGTGGTGAGCCGGTCGCGCCTGTCGTCGATCACCCGGGTGGCCATGATGCCCGGGATGGCGCAGGCGAAGGACGACAAGAGCGGGATGAAGGCGCGCCCGTGGAGGCCGGCGCCGCCCATGATGCGATCCATCAGGAAAGCGGCGCGCGCCATGTAGCCCAGGTCTTCCAAGAGCAGGATGAAGAAGAACAGGATCACGATCTGCGGCAGGAAGACGACCACGCTGCCGACGCCGGAAATCAGCCCGTCCTTGAGGAAGCTTTTCAGCAGGTCGGGCAGCGGCGAGATCCCGACCCCCGCGCCGAGCCAGGCGAAGCCCTGCTGGATCACGTCCATCAGTGGCCGCGCCCAGGCGAACACTGCCTGGAACATGACGAACAGGATGGCGAGCAGGATGACGAGCCCGGCGACGGGATGCAGCAGCACGGCATCGGCCGCCACCGTACCGCGGTCGCGCTCGCCCGAACTCTTGACCGCCGCGCGCAGGACGCGGTCGGCCTCGTGCTGGCCGCCGCGCAGCTCGCCGGCATCGGGTGCCCGCCAGTCGGCGGCGCCGATTGCCGGCAGACTCTTGAGCAGCCGGTCGATCTCGCCCAAAAGCGCCGAGGTGCCGCCGCGGCGCACCGCGACCGACTGCACGACCGGTACGCCAAGCTCGCGCGCCAGCTTTTCGGTGTCGATCTCGATGCCGCGCTTGCGGGCGATGTCCATCATGTTGAGCGCCAGCACCACCGGCCGGCCGACCTTCTTGAGCTCGAGCGCGAGGCGCAGCGCCAGCCGGAGGTTGGAGGCATCGCCAACGCAGACGATCAGGTCCGGCGCGCCTTCGCCCGTGAGCTTGCCCAGCACCACGTCGCGCGTGATCTCCTCGTCGGGCGAGCGCGCGCGCAGCGAATAGGTGCCCGGCAGGTCGACGATGCGGACGGCGCGACCGGCCGGCGTCACCACCCGGCCGACCTTCTTCTCGACCGTCACGCCGGGATAGTTCGCGACCTTCTGGCGGCCGCCCGTCAGGGCGTTGAACAGGGCCGTCTTGCCGCAATTGGGGTTGCCGACCAGCGCCACGATGGGCGCCAGGTTGGAGGCGACGTTCACGCGGGCGCCTCCGCGTTCACCAGGATCGCCATGGCCTCGCGGCGGCGCAGCGCAATGGTGGCGTGGGCCACGCGCACGGCGATGGGATCGCTGCCGAACAGGCCCTGATGCAGCAATTCGACCGAAGCGCCCTCGACGAAGCCCAGCTCGATCAGCCGGCGCTCCAGCTCGGGCTCCGGCAGGCCGGCACTGGCCCCTTTGACGCAAAGCGCATGGATGCGGCCGCGAAAGCCCACCCGTGCGTTGCCCAGTGCTATGGTTGGTCGTGACGTCATTGCGAGTAATTCGTAGTAGCACTAGCAAACGGTCTTTGCCAGCAGGGAGGTAGGGGCGCATGGCAACAATCGTATTGGCGCATGGCGCGTGGTCGGCCGCCTGGGCTTGGAAGAAGATGCGGCCGCTGTTTGGGGCCGCCGGACATGAGTTTTTTTCGCCTACTTACACCGGACTGGGCGAGCGCGCCCATCTGGCGCACCCCGACATAGACCCTGCTCGGCCACTCCTATGGCGGCATGGTGGCGACCGGGGTGGCCGACAGGGTGCCGGGCCGCCTCGCCCGCGTGGTCTATATCGACGCCTTTGCGCCCCAGGACGGGCAGAGCCTGTTCGACCTCGTGGGACCCAAGGCCGAGGCCAACATGCGGGCCGGCGCCCTGAAGGACGGCGAGGGCTGGAAGCTGCCGATCAATCCCATGCCAACCGACACCGCGCCGGAGGACCTTGCCTGGGCGAGCCCGCGGCGCCATCCGCAGCCGATCAAGACTTTCGAGCAGAAGCTCCGCCTGGAGTCCAAGCAGCCACCGCCGCCGCGCCACTACATCTACGCCAAGCGCAACGGGCCGGGCGACGTGTTCCGCCAGTTCGGCGAGCGCGCAAGGAGCGAGGCGGCCTGGAAATATTACGAGATCGATGCCAGTCATAACCCGCACATCACATGCCCTGACGTGCTGATGGCGTTGTTGGCCAACATCATGGCCGGTCCGTGAGCATGGACCTCGCTTATTCGGTCCTCGGCCCGCTCGGCCGGCCGAGGCGGGCCGACGATTCGCTCACGATCGCGGGCGGCGACGATCCGGTGTTCGTAACACCCTGGCGCATCGCCCAGACGCCGCCCTACTTCGCCAAGCCTGCCGAGCCGCTCGGTACCTCGCCGGTGCGATGGGCTTGAATTAGCTAAGGGAGTTAGCTAGGTTACCGAGCATGCCCACTTATACGATCCATGCTGCCAAGACCAATTTGTCCAAGCTCGTCGCCCGCGCCGAAGCCGGCGAGGAGATCGTGCTCGCGCGCGGCAAGGACCCCGTTGCCAGGATCGTGCCGGTGACCCCAAAGGCAAAGCCAAAGCGCAAATTCGGTGCTCTGAAGGGCAAGATAAAGATCGGCCCTGAATTCTTCGAGCCCCTGCCGGAGGAAGAGCTGAAGCTTTGGGAGTAGCCCGTGCGGCTTCTTCTCGATACGCACGCGTTTCTATGGTGGCTAGCAGGACATTCCTCACTGCCCAAACGCGTCCGCACGGAGATCGATTCATCCGGTTCCGAAGTGTTCGTAAGCGCGGCCTCGGCGTGGGAGATCGCGACAAAACATCGTTTGGGAAAACTACCTGAGGCTGAGCTGGTCGCCATCGACGTGATGTCGGCCATCGAAAGTCAGCAATTCATTGCGCTGGCTGTCTCCGTGCATCACGGCCAAGCCGCCGGCGCTCTTCCAGGCTTGCACCGAGATCCTTTCGATCGAATGCTGATTGCCCAGGCGATAATCGAGGACCTGACGCTGGCCTCAAATGAGCGGGCGTTCGACGCGTATGGCATCAGGCGTTTCTGGTAGGACCACGACGCGTGACCGGCGATTCGAAATCAGCAGCGGATTGGTCGCCGGACGAACTCAAGCTGATCTCACGTCGACCCCAAGAGCCTGCCCAGCGCCGGCCAGATCCTGGCGGCGCTCAGCCACGACCGCGTCGGCGGCGAAGCCTACGACCGCGAATGGCCGGGACGGGCGGCGAAGACGATGTGGTGATCGCTGGGCGCGCGAGCCTCTGGCTCGCTCATGTCGGCGCATTCACATGCGCCTGAGGCGCGCAGGATGCGCGCGGTCCGGAAGAACATGAAAGATACCGTTTAAGCAGCAACCCTGGTCAGCGTCGGCGCGGTGAGTGCGTCGATGAAGCGCCGGCAGAACAGGTCGGCGGTGGTGCGGAAGACCTTGGCCTTGAGCGCCGTCTGCCGTTCGCGGCGCTCGCCGAGCGGCATGGTGAGGCCGACATGCATGGCTTCGGCGATGGCGTCGGGGTCGAACGGGTTCACGATCAGGGCCTCGGTCAACTCATGCGCGGCGCCCGCGAATTGCGACAGCACCAGCACGCCCGGATCCTCGTCGGGCTGGGCGGCGACGAATTCCTTGGCCACCAGGTTCATGCCGTCGCGCAACGGCGTCACCACGCCGATGCGGCCGATGCGGAACAGGCCGGCCAGCGTCGGGCGCGGCGCCGGCCGCGTCGAGTAGCGCAGCGGCGTCCAGTCGAACTCGGAAAAGCGGCCGTTGATGCGGCCGGTCAGCCGGTCGAGCTCGGCGCGCAGTTTGCGGTATTCGTCGACCTCCTCGCGCGAGCGCGGGCAGATCTGCAGGAAGTGGATCCTGCGGCGGTGCTCGGGATGGCGCTCGAGCAGCCGGCCATAGGCCTCGAAACGGTTGGGCAGGCCCTTGGAATAATCCATGCGGTCGACGCCGATGGCGAGCATGCGGCCGACCAGGCTGCCGGCCACCCGCTGCACCAGTCGGTCGTTGGCGGCGCGCTCGGCTTCCTCGGCGAAGGCCTGGGCGTTGATGCCGATCGGGTTGGCGAAGACGCGCGTGCGCCGTCCATTCAGCTTCACCCATTCGCCGTCGACGGTGGCGCCCAGCATGCGGTGGGCGCAGTCGCGGAAGTCGCGCGCGTGCTCCTCGGTCTGGAAGCCCAACAGGTCGTAGGCGCAGAGATCGGCCACCAGCTCGCGGGCCACCGGCATCGCCTCGAGCATCGACGGCGGCACGAACGGCACATGCAGGAAGAAGCCGAGCGGCCCGGCGAAACCGTGCCGGCGCAGCATGCGGCCGAACGGCAGCAGGTGATAGTCGTGCGCCCACACCGTGTCGTCGGGCTGCACCACTTGGCTGAGCGCCAGGGCAAAGGTTTCGTTGACCGCCAGATAGCCGAGATAGTCCTCGCGGCGGAAATGCATCAGGCCGAGGCGGAAATGCAGCAGCGGCCACAGCGCGCCGTTGGCGAAGCCGACATAGAAGGCGCGGTGAGCTTCGGCGGTGAGGTCGACCGTGGCATAGGTGACGCCGCGCGCCTCGACCAGCGCCGGCAACAGGGAGGGTTCGGCGGTGAGCCTTCCGCTCCAGCCGAACCACATCGCGCCCGGTATCAAGAGGTCGTGCAGCGCCACCGCAAGGCCGCCCGCTGCGGTGCTGCGGGCTTTGGGAATCGGCACCCGATTCGAGACGATTATGAGGCGTGCCATAGTCCTTCCTCCCAACTGCGCGACAGGCGCATGGCCGACAGGATCAACCCGACCTGCGAGTAGGTCTGCGGGAAATTGCCCCACAGCTCGCCGCTGCGCGGATCGATGTCTTCCGACAATAGGCCGACGTGGTTGCGCCGGGCGAGCAGATTGTTGAACAGTTCGAGCGCCTCCGGGCGGCGGCCGACGCTGGCCAGCGCGTCGATGTACCAGAAGGTGCAGAGCAGGAAAGCGTTGGACGGCTTGCCGAAATCGTCCGATTCGCGATAGCGCATCAGGAAGCCGTTCTTCATCAGGCGCTTAGCAACGACGTCGATGGTGGCGTGGAAGCGCGGATCGTCGGAGCTCAGCAGCCCGATCTCGGGCAGCACCAGCGACGAGGCGTCGAGCATGTCGCGGTCGAGCACGCCCGACAGCCAGCCTTCCTGCGTCGTGCCGCGTTGCAGCACTTCCTGGCGCAGCACCCCGGCGCGGGCGAGCCATTCGCGCGATTCGGCGTCCATTCCCACCCGCTTGGCGATCAGGCCGAGCCGGTACTCAAAGTCCGGCGTCGGGCGTCAACGCCGCGCGCTGGGCCTCGTTGCCGACGACGCAGAGCTGACGGTAGAGCTCGAGGTCGCCTTGGCGCGGCAGGCGCTCGTCCCAGAACATCTGCGCCGCCGTCAGCACCATCGAGCCGTAGGTGTCGTTCTGGCGCTGTACCACCGCCGCGTTGCCGATGCGCACCGGGCCGTAGCCGCGGTAGCCGGGCAGCGAATCGATCAGCCGTTCGGTCGTGTCGGTGCCGGGCGCGATGGGAAACAGCGGCGCGATGGCGGCGACCTCGCCCTTCGAGCTGCCGGCCTCGACGATGTCGACGATGAAGCGCACGTAGCGTTCCATGGTGCGCGTCGCCGACAGCCGGTTGAGCGCGTTCACGGTGAAGAAGGCGTCGCGCAGCCAGGTGAAGCGGTAGTCCCAGGTACGCGATGTGTCGGGCGCCTCGGGGATCGAGGTGGTGAGCGCCGCCAGCACTGCGCCGGTGTCCTCGTAGCTGCAAAGCTTCAGCGTGATCCCTGCGCGGATCACCGCCTGCTGGAAGTCGAACGGGACGTTGAGATCGCGCACCCAGGTGTGCCAGTACGACTCGGTCTCGGCCAGGAAGCTGCGCGCCAGCGCATCGGGATTCTCGGGCACGCTCTCGTCGGCGCCGACGATCAGGGTGATCGGCCGGTCGAGCGAGAACTCGGCCTCATGCAGGACGTTGTTGATCGAGGCGTCGGTGGTGAGTCGGAGCACCGCCGTGTCGCTGAAGAAGCGGGCATGGTTGCTGCCCGAGGTGAGCTGCGCCTTGCGCGCGCCGTAGTCGAAGGTGGGCCTCAGCCGCACCGTCACGCGCGGCCGGCCGGCCACCGGCTCCATCAGGCGCACCAGCATGGGCGGACGGAACATACGGCCGAAGCGGCGAAAGCGCGGCGCGAAATCGACCAGCCGCACCGAGCCGGAGGCGCCGTCGATCGTGGTTTCGAGGATGGCGGTGTTGTGCAGGTAGCGCTGGCGGCTCTCCTTGGTGCCGGCAACGACGACGTCCATGAACCCGCTTTGCGGCTCCTTGCCGCCCAGCAGGGCGTTGAACACCGGATCGCCGTCCAGCCGCTGCAGCCCATGCCAGACGTGCCGGCCGTTGCGGTCGATCAGGCTGGCGATCGAGCAGTTGCCGACCACGCCAAGATCGAGGCTGCTCATGCGACGTCCCTCATGGCGAGACACCGACCGGCGACGGCGGCGCGGCACGGCCGCCCAACAACTCCGCGCCGCGGCGCAGCCAGGCGCGCACCGCGGCCGGCTCGCCGCCGAACACTTCGGCCACCCGCAGGCCCTCGCCGCCGAACTGCCGGGCGGCTTCCATGCCGGCTTCGTCGGTGAAGTCGTCGCCGACGAAGATCGGGCGGCGCCCCCGGAACGGCGCCTGCGCCATCAGCCGTTCGACCGCATGGCCCTTGGAGGCCGCGCGCGGCCCGATCTCGACGGCCTCGCGCGCCGGGATCAGGCGGAACCAGGGATGATCCTGGGGCACCAAGGCGCGCACCAGGCGCCACACATCGTTGCCGCGTTCGGGCACCAGGCGGTAGTGCACCGCCACGCCATGCGGCTTGGGCTCGACCAGCACGCCAGGCCAGCGCTCGGCGGCGGCCTTCAGGGCGTCGCGCCATGTGTCGGGAACGGCGAGACCCTTGGGCATCTCCTCGACCGTGCCGTCCTGATAGCGCAACGCCACGCCATGCTCGCCGGCGGCACTGGCATGGAAAGGTGCAAGCAGTCTGTCGATGACGCCGATCGGCCGGCCGGTCACGATGGCGACCGCGCCACCCAGTTGGCCGTGAACGTTGGTCAGCAGATCCGGCAGGCCGGGCGGCACCACAACCAGCTCCGGCGTCGGCGCGATCTCAAGCAGGGTGCCGTCGAGATCGAGAAACAACGCGTTCGTCCGGTCGAGATCCGGCGGTACCATCTTCCCCCTCTGCGCCAACCATCAATGCTCCCGGGCGCGAAGGGTTTCTCGACCACTGCACGCCACGTGCGAAGCCGTCCCGGGCGACCGGCCGCGCCTTGCGCGCGGGGATTAACGCTCGCGGCCGACGCAAGTTCCTAGCACGACGCGGCGATGGGTGGAACGGCTGCTAGCGCAGCGGTCCGAACGGCTGCCAGAAAGATTTGCCCGATTCGTAGGCTGCCGCCGCCGGCGAGATCCCGGCGTCGCGCAGGCTGCGTGCATCCATCGCGGCGAGGTAACGCCGAGCCGTGCTGCGTTCGCGCCAGAGCGTGAGAGTCGCGGCCAGGCGATCGGCGAGCGAGAGCCGCGGCGGCACCGGCGTTACGAATGCGACGGCCTGCTCGGCGATGCGCTGGCGGGATTGGTAGCTCATCTGATCCCTCCTTGGGTCGATGAGGCCAAGATGGGCCGGCGGCGCCGCGCTCTCAATTACATCGCAGGTAATGGAGCGACCCGTCATCTCGACCGAAGCCGAACGCAGCGCCTGCCCCGAGCGAAGTCGAAGGGAGGCGTAGCGGAGAGACCTTGTCTGCCGCCGACAAGATCCCCGGGCTTCGCTTCGCTACGCTCGGGATGACGGATAGGCTACTCTGATTCCGAACCCGACGGAGATGGTCATATGCTTCCCTGCCAACGCGCGCTGTTCGATATCCCGCGCGACGTCTGCTTCCTGAATGCCGCCTCGTGGAGTCCGCTGCCGTTGGCGGTGCAGGAGGCCGGTCGTGCCGCCGTCGCGCGCAAAGGCCAGCCATGGAAGCTCGAAAGCAACTTCCAGTCGCAGCAATACGAGCGCGCGCGCAAGGCGGCGGCGGCGCTGATCGGCGCCGATCCTGTCGATGTCGCCCTCATCCCCTCGGTGGGCTACGGCGTCGCAACCGCGGGCAAAGTCATGACGATCCCGCGCGGCAGCCGGGTGCTGGTGCTGCAGGATGACCACACCTCGCCGGTGCTGGAATGGATGAGCCGCGCCCAGGCCGGCGGCTTTGCGGTGGAGACGGTGAAGCAGCCGGGCGACGGCGACTGGACGTCGGCGGTAGGGGAAGCGATCGAGCGCGCGGAGGCGGCGCCACTCGCCCTGGTCTCGATCTCCTCGGTGCACTGGTCGGACGGCGGGGCGCTCGACATGGCACGCATCTCCCAGGCGGCAAAAGCCAAGGGCGCCGCATTGCTGGTCGACGCCACGCACGATGTCGGCGTGCGCCGCATCGACGTGCCGACTTCCTGATCTTTCCGACCTACAAGTGGGTGCTCGGGCCCTACGGCCGCGCCTTCATGTACGTCGCCAGGCGCCGCCAGGACGGCGTGCCGCTCGAGCAGACCGCGGCGGCGCGCAAGGCGGTATCGGCCGAGGACACGATCTATTTCCGCGACATCGCCTATGCCGAGGGCGCGCGACGCTACGACATGGGCGAGCGCGACCATTTCATCTCGATGGAAATGGCGGCGGTCGGCATGGAGATGATGGCGGGCTGGGGCAACGAGGCGATCGTCGCCCGGCTCTCAATGCTCACCGACCGGCTGGCCGACGGGCTCGCCAACTCAGGCGTGCGCGTGATCGACAAGAAGCTGCGCGCGCCGCACGTGCTCAGCCTGCAGTTTCCCAACGGCATGGCGCCGGATCTGCCGAAAAAGCTCGCCGCCGAGAATGTCCATGCCGCGCCGCGACTGGGCCGGCTCAGGATCAGCCCGCATGTCTACAACGACGAAGAGGATGTCGACCGCTTTGTCGAGGTGTTCCGCAAGGTCGCACGCTGATCAATGCGGAAACCATCCATGAAAGCTCGCAACGCGAAACCGGCGTGTTGGCAAAATCTGTCTACGATTTAGACAGAGCGTCTGATGATCGCCCGCCTTGCCGTCGATATCGGCGGTACCTTCACCGACGTCGTCCTTGAAACAGACGCCAGCGCCCACGCCATCAAGGTGCTGACGACCACGGACGCGCCCGAACGCGGCGTCATGGAAGGCCTGCGCGCCATCCTGGCCGAAGCCAAATGCCGGCCGGCCGACGTCGGCCTGGTCGTGCACGGCACGACGCTGGCGACCAATGCCCTGATCGAGCGCAAGGGCGCCCACACCGCCCTGATCACGACCCAAGGCTTCCGCGATTCGCTGGAGATCGCCTGGGAGCACCGCTTCGAACAGTACGACATCTACATGGAGCGGCCCGAGCCGCTGGTGCCGCGCGACCTGCGCTTCGGCGTGCCCGAGCGCGTGGCGGCCGACGGCGCCGTGCTTTTGGCGCTCGACGAGCAGGCGGTGCGCGACGTCGCGGCCGAGCTCAGGCGCCGCCAGATCGAAGCGGTAGCCGTCTGCTTCCTGCACAGCTTCACCACTGAAGCGCACGAGCGGCGCACCGGCGCCATTCTCGCCGAAGAGCTGCCCGGCGTGGCGATTTCGCTCAGCTGCGAGGTCTGTCCCGAGATCCGCGAGTACGAGCGCACCTCGACCACCATCGCCAACGCCTACGTCCTGCCGCGCATGGCGGGTTATCTCGGCGCACTCGAAGACGACCTCAAGAAGGAAGGCATCGCCGGCCCCCTGCTGCTGATGATGTCGTCGGGCGGCATCACCACGGTCGACACGGCGCGGCGCTATCCGGTGCGCCTGGTCGAATCGGGCCCGGCCGGCGGCGCCATCCTGGCGCTGACCGTGGCGGCGGAGAACGGCCTGGCAAAGGCTGTCGCCTTCGACATGGGCGGCACCACGGCCAAGCTCACCCTGCTCGACGATCTAAGCTTGCAACGCTCGCGCCAGTTCGAGGTGGCGCGCGCCTATCGCTTCGTGCAGGGCAGCGGCCTGCCGGTGCGCATCCCGGTGATCGAGCTGGTCGAGATCGGCGCCGGCGGCGGCTCGATCGCCCGCCTCGA
>WNFC01027540.1_pt1 | contig 11101 bp, 13 predicted proteins | sample 5400541 | NCBI WGS metagenome assembly WNFC01 (sample SAMN13153342, study PRJNA577476) | soil metagenome | isolation source: 120 cm saprolite under Douglas fir tree site 2 hole 2 replicate 1 | place: USA:California | collected 2015-04-18
GTCCGCCGCCCACTGGCACTGGCAGAACGCGACCAGCATGCAACACATTACTAGACATGTGTTCTTTTATCATTTAGACCCTAAATGTTGATCCACGCTCTCCGGCCAGGTTCAGCTGTGCAATGTGTCCGCCAATCGCCCATCCGACGGATTTCTCTGATCATAGTAAACTTCTCCCAAGCCACACTTCGCGCAAATAAAAGTTGTGAAAAATGCCGCCGCTCAGCCGTCCATCAAATTTTTGTTTGGCGGCTGAAAACATTGCAAATTACTTGGTGTGCATTCTATTCTCCTTTGGAACTAAGATTCTCTGCCTGTTCTAGCATATCCCGATCCCGGGCATCCGGCAAGTGTCCTAGTGTCATTGGGCGGTATGTGTGCCCAACGCGTTGTTTCCGAGTAGTCTTCTGACGGCACTTCTCGCAATAACCTACCGAGCCTCGTGGCTACCCCATTCGCCCCACCGTGCACTACCTGCCTAGAGTATTTGCTTTCTCGGTAGGGTATAAAGAGACCAGTGTTTGAGTTGCCTGGTCGCCACTATTTCTGAGCCCCTCCAGCTTTTCCTTCCCCTTCTCCCTTCCTTCCCCTTCTTTTGCGTTTTGACTAGTGACCAGTGCCCCGTGACGACTTCAACTACCATCATGTCCACGCCAACAGACGTCGCAATTGATACCATGCTCTTCATATTCATACTGAGGGTCATATCTCCTTCATTCGTTCTATTCACAACAATCTCTCTCCTCACAACCCGACCCTCGCCACAACCCTCCCTGTCTCCGCTCACCGGTGTTACTGTTTCCATTCGTATCCCGCGTCGTTGTCTTATCTTATCTTGTCTGTCCTTCTCGTCGTTTCTGCATCTCCTCGATGGCCTTGATTTCGTCAGTTACGCCGTCATCAACAAATGCTGGCCAGAGCATACAGGTCTAGAGATCAACGCTCTAATCGGCCTGGTGGCATTCTCTAGTCTTGCAACATCGGGAACCTGGAAAGATATAAAGGGTGTCGATGTCTGGCTACTCAAGCGAATGAAAATCCTTATGTCTCTTTCCGTCGTCTTCGACGTCACGCAAGAGGTGCTTCATGGAACATTGATGCCTAAAAGTTGTACGAACACGTTTCCTCACGATTCTCAACGGAGCTTGACGTGTCACGCTTTAACAGACCTTCTTCATCCTTACACATTTCTGTACGACATTCAAGCCCTACGTCATTTTATTTTGCTATTACGCATTCTTCTTCTTGTCCTATTATTCTTTGCCTTGATGAATCCTGTTGTTACGGAATCTGAAGCCAGCCCCGCTGACGGTGTCCTAGAAGATCAATCGACATCAACCCATCTCCTTCCGTCCCCCGGTGTCAACCACCCTAGGTTTCAAGGTCTCGTCGTCCGTACTGGTGCTGGTAACTATGGGACATTCGATCATGGTGCCATATATGCAGCGACAGGACAAGCTCCGAGCCCTGAGGCGACAGATCACGCCAAGGACAAAATCCAGGTATGCCTTTGCACTGTCTTCTTGTAGGTGGGGTTACTCATTCTGCTTCCGTGGTCCACGTTTGCGGAAAAGGATGTCGACATTGATCCGGAATGGGGCGAAATACTTAGGCGCTTACACCGTATCATTCCCTATCTTTGGCCGACGACGAGCTGCCCCCTACACACTGCTGTACGTCTTGACACCGTCCAAACGACTGAATCTTGAAATTCGTCACAGTTTCTCTGTTCGGTCATACTCATCCTCGGTCGATTTGTGAATATCGCAATCCCCTGGCTTCTTGCGAACCTCATAATCGTGTCTGGGCAAGGGGTTAGCCTTCCCTGGCCTTATCTATTTGGTTATGTCTCTCTGCGCTTTCTTCAGACTCTGGGTCGACTACCTGCGTTCCGCAATGTAAGGCGGACTTGCTTTTCATTTCCTTCTAACCCTGTTCATTTGAACACGCTATACTCAGGTTCTCTGGACCCGCGTGATGCAATGCTCGGATTGTGGTACGTAACCCACATGGAAACTCGATGCTCGAATTGGTCTCTTATTTCCATCCTTAGACATACCCCAACTTTCATTTCATTACTCCTCTCATCTCCCCTTTTCTTGGCATGCCCACCGTGAAGGTGGTGAAGTGCTCAGAATCATTGAGCGTTTCTCCGCCATCAATGACACTGTCCAGGTACGGGCATCTTTCTATCCCTTTCTGATAGCAGTGACACTTAACTTCTATGATAGCTTGTACTATTCGATGCCATCCCCGCGTTGGTCGATATCGTGGTGGCTCTCATCGTGTTTACAATCAAGCTTAATTGGATGCTTACAGTTGTCACTTGTGTTTTCATGTCTGCATATGGTGCGTTCTCGATGTCCTTCTGATATTTCGTATGTGTTCCCAACACTGTTCAGTTGTGGCTAGTGTTCTCCTTGCACGCTGGCGTACTCAACTGCGACACACTAGCACCATGAATGGCCGTGATACTGTTTGTTCACAAATGCCTTCGTCTCAATCACCTCCTAAACCATATTACCAGATCAGGCATAGTATCTATATTGACTGCCTCCTCAACTACGAGACTGTTCAGCATTTCAACGGGGAAGAATATGAGGGCCAGAGTTATCGCAGGAACTGCCAAACGTTCGAACACCGTGTCATTAGTGAGTGACACCAGAGCATCTCCTCCCACGTCGTACTGAGCCGTCTTATGACAGCCGCTATGAACCTACTAAACCTAGTCCAAAATCTTATAGTCGTAAGCATCTCGTGAGCGCGCACGACGCGCCGTTGTTAACAGTTTTGATTCAGACGGTCGGTTTACTGGTCGGATCCATGATAGCAGCGCGTCTAGTTGTGAATTGTCAGCTCGATCCCCGGGACTTCTTGTTCTTTATTGCATACTTGGCTCATGTGAGCCCACGCATTGGGGGAAATCCAATAACAACCTTTGACATCACTGTAGCTCTATAGCCCACTCAATGTGCTTGGATCAATCTACCGGCCCGTAACCCGATCCCTTGTGGACGCAGAAAAGCTTCTCGATCTCTTCAACGAGCCGACTCATATCAATGACTTGGTTGACGCATCAGACACGTTCTCATCCGACGGCGAAACCGAATTTAGTATGTGCTATTGTTCCTTGCATTCTGTAATCGACTCAATATGGTTGCAGACAGCATTAATCGTCCCTCCTCTTCCGCGAATGCACCGTCGACCACCAGCGCCGTGATCGACTCCGATGCCCACGTGCCAGCCCCACCCCTCATACCCACCTTCGAAGCCATACCCGGCGAAGGTGCACCCTATCTTGGTCATTCCATCCCAATCACGTTGCTGACCAGTGATAACATCACTTAGTCACCACAACGGTAGTCGTTGCGCCGCACTGGCCCCTGTATGTGCGCAGGGCATTGGACTATCTCATTAGCAAGCACCCGAAGGTGATATCCACCATCTCGAATGTGCTCATCTGGGTGGGTCGCATCGCGTCGGTGCCTGGCGTCTCTGCATGCATCGGCGGGACGATACTCGCGCACCAAGCTGTGCAGGCTGCCGGAGCGATAACTATTGCGGCCGGCGAATGGCTTCAAGCAGCCGTGGACTCCGCGGCGACAGGGGTTGGGACAGAGGCTCGGCCAAGCGGTGAGGCGGCCATCGAAGATGTCGTACGGTAATTGCGTGTCTGTTATTTAGTTGAGAGCCCGTTCATCTATGTTGTTATGGAGTGTAAGCCCATTGTAGTATGCTGTGTATATATGATACGTTATCCTGCTTCGATTCCTTCCTAACGGTTCTGTCTGGGATACAACAGCTCGACTGGCATGTATTTGCTAGCAGTGGGTGGTGTTCGAGTCGGTAACGGAGTGAGTGGTGTCGATGTGGGCATAGACACGGGTTTGTGACTATGTGAGTGTGCGGTAAATTGAGTTGCTAGGGAAGCCCGATGATGAATTAGAGCAGTTTGAGGGCTCACATGGCATGACTTGCCCTCACGGCTCGGATCCCTTTAGAAGTAAAGACTAAAGCTTACGGAACACTGACTAGCATATTTCGTCCTAACAAACTTTCACAACTATCAAATCTGCGACGGATGGAGTAACGACCCGTGGACGTCGAGCAGGAGGCCCGGGAGATCGTCTGGCTTCCCTCCGGGTGGGAACACGGATGGCTAGTGGACGGGAGGGACTAAGGCGTGGTTGGGCACGGAGGACAAGAAGGGCAGCGGCAACATCTTCACGGGTGTGGAAGATTTTGGCTTTGGTTGTTGTATCTTGGAAGAGTGGCTCTTGAGGATGGAGGGGCACGGAAGAAGGCCTCCCTGACAGGGGAAGAGACAACATCGATGTGGGCATCTTCTACATCGAGGAGAGCGAGAGAGGGAGCGCGCGAACAGCTGGATGATAAGACGGTGGGTTCAATCAGCAACGTCGTGCTCATACACGTGCCAGTGACACAACAACTTTGCCATATTACAACCCTCGCCACCAGTTCGCTACCCGTACATAGTATTCCTACATTACACGTTGCTACCGTGACCATGTCATTAAACAGCTGCCTGGCCGCTTCCGAGTCAAGTTGACTGTGCCTGCGCCGCACCATTGGCGGCGGCAGATTGCAGGGTAACTCTCAGCCACTTGCCCACCACGACAGCGATTGCTCCGGCAACCGTCACTGCGGGATGTGCGAATATCGTACCGGCGGCGCATGCGCTCACACCCGGGAGCAACACGAGGCCGCCGACCGCGATGAGCACGGTCGAGACGTTGGACATCACCTTAGGATGCTTGGCAATGAGGGACTCCAAGACATTGCGCTGTCCGAGCGGCGCGTCTTCTATTGCACGATAGCATCGTTGGTCAGCAACTGGACTAGAACTAGAATGGAATGACCACCAGAATAGGACGTACCTTCGCGCGTGGCCTCGAGAGTGGATGACGCTAGCGTGGTGGCTGCTGCGACAATGGTCGTGCTACTGTCTCCCGCGGAGGACAAGGCGTGATGCAGCTTCCGAAGGCTCGAGCTCGTAGATTCGCTGTTGCCATCATCCACCACTTCAACACGTTCGGGGGATGACGATATGATGCCATTATTGATCAGGTTGATCACGTGTTTAGCCGTCGGAATTTCGTCATGAGCTACATCGGGCGTACGGCATTCGCCGGCCGATAATATCTCACGATCATGTGATTCTGCAGTCCGGTCAGTGCCGACTCATATGTGCCACCAATGAAAGTGCCACGGCACTTTCATGGCACTGGGTTGTTTTGATGACGAACGAGGTAACGTCGCCGGATCCTCGGCCTTCAAACGACAGCCCCGCCCTGCTTGGTCCTCCTTCGATTTGTCATGGGACTGGAGCTGCTCGAACATTATTGACTTGGGTGTGCGACGTATGCCAACAGAGAGAGGAGAGGAAGGGGAAAGGGCGAAAGGGCGAAAAATTTGGGCTACAACTTTGACAGTCTCTTATCCCATCCTTCAGGCCTCGCTTTGAGCCCCGGCACTGCCGGGCCGGGAAGGCCGGAGACCGGCCGATGCCGTTTGGCGTTCTTGTCTCTTCAATTATCCCGACTGGGACGTGAGGGCCAACCTCCAGGTCGACGTCGATGCGAGTTGCTACACTTGGCCGTTTTTGTCTGGAATGAGAGCCGCTTATCCCTGCTGGGACGTAAGGGCTAACCTCCAGGCCGACGTCGATGCCATAGTTGTCATTTTTGTCTGGAATAGAAACTTCAACACGGCGTCAGACGTGACCAACAGCACTTTTTGTTCTTTCATCACATAAGTTGATTTCCATCAAAAAAAAACAAGGAAAACACTAATATAAACGCGATCGGCCAGTGCACTTTCAGTACGTCGTATCTTCAGTTGGTTTGCTGGATTTGCGCAGCACCCCGGTGGTGCCAATGATCCCAACCGATGTTCTGGTCGGGGATAGTAAGCTTCGCCCCTCTCGACGTGGACCGGTGGATTCTGCCGCGGCACGGGTCGCAACAGAGGCTCGACTAAGCGGCCAAGTGGTCATTGAAGATGTCGTAGAAATAGAGTGACCATGTCTATTGTTTGGTTAAGAGTCCATCAACCTATGTTCTCATGGAGTGCAGCCAGTGTACAGTCCCCCGATGTGGTATGTTATGTAGGAATAATACGTCATCCTATTTCTATTCCTCCCTAACCATTCTTTCGGATTCAGGTATACGCAGAACGCGGATACTGCCTGGCTTGTGAGTATGTGAGTGTGCGGTAAGTTGTGTTGCTAGGGAGGTTTTCTCCCAGCAGAACTTCATAACTATCGAGCCTGTGATGGATGGAGTAACGACCCGTGGGCGTCGAGCAGGAGGACGTTTGGCTTCCCTTCAGGTGGGAAGCACGGAGGGGAGGGAGGGCAGCAGTAACGTCTTCACAGGTTGCAGAAAATTCGGGTTAAGGAGGTAAGAGTTCCTGTACTAACATGCCGCCACCGCAGCTTGACTGGGCTATGCTGGCTGTGTCTTGGCTGTGCGTGGGCGGTACTGTATAACAGTGGCAATTTCCCGGGGAATTCAAAAGAGATTAACCCACCAGTCACATGCCTCATGCCTGATAGAAGCAAGAGCCTTCTTTAGTCACACTACTAGTAGTGGCGTTGACCCGTCCCTGATACACGGCGGAGCTTTCAAACTACAGTCCAAGGCGCAAATTTCCGACCTCTCAGCCACCTGGATTTGTTCTGGCTACTCCTCCCTCAAAACTCATCCATTTTCCATGAAACAAGGCGCATTTTGATCGCATTTAGAAGTAGAATAAAAGTTATTCATTACTTTTTTTTTTTCTTTGGCACCCATGTTTTAGACACAAAATTGAAACAAACTAGGAAATAACCCGCTTTTAGGTGGGCGCTTAGCTACTATAACCGATCCAAATTTGAAACAAGCGCCCAAAAATACGAAAACTTCAGAATTGGTGTCTTTTACCCACTTTCCTTCCCAGATTTCGGCCACTCGACTGGACTCTCAATATTTAGACCCCTACAGAGAGGTCGGAAAAGTCCGCCTTGCACTGTAGGACTTATCGGAAACCCAGGTTATTTCAGCCGCACCACTGCCTTCAGAGCCTCAGAGTCTCAGAGGTCACTTGGCATCACTGGCATGGCTGTGCGTGGACCCAGCTAGGGTCACACGGTGACGCTTCACCGTGACATAATTTACGAGATAAATGCCGCCCCTTCTCGTATTTCTCCCTCGAATAGAGCCTTGTACATGCCCCTCAACCACCTCTTTCAGCTGGCCTTTCACATCGTTCATACGCCCTCAGGCCCCCTCTGCCTCCGTTTCTCCTCTATCTTTATTTTCAGCGCGGCATGAACCGAGCTCATGTGAACGCGCAACAGAAGCTTCTGCCGCCACTGCCACTGTCGAAGTGATTGTGCCAGGCGCCAACATTGTCGACGCTGCAAAATCGCGGCGACTGAAGGTGAGCAATAAAATGTGCCTATCATTACAAGTGTCATGTCGTGTTCCCTTTCTCATGAGCGACGCGGTTGATCGTGTCAAGGCTGTATACCTTTGGGAAAGAAATCAAGCCAAAATAAGAAGAGGTCCAGTTGGGCCAAGTGGGGCCGCAGAGTGGACTTTAATTTGGTAAACTTGTCTCAAAAAAAATGAGGTGAGTTCTTCGTGGACCGTGACCGCCCAGCCAAAATAAATACGACGTCAAACGTCCGAGTCGGATGCCTGCTGCGTCAAGATAACATCCCAAGGGGCGCGAGATGAATGTAGGTGGGAAACAAGCAAGCACATGTAGGTTGCTACGGCAATGGTCATTAGCTTGCCCAGTCTCAAGGGGCCAAGTGTTACGTATTTCCGATACGCATTCCATATCCTGAGTCCACAGTCAAGTCATTCGCAAGCTAGCTCTCAACTTCTTGGCTCAACTCACGGGACATGAGTCGAAGTCCGAGGCTGCGCTCCCTGCGTCGAGTCCAAATCGTGCGTGTCCAGTCATAAGGTCTATACGCATGCAGAATTCGAGTCCAGGTTTCAGAAGAATACGACTTTGTAGAGAGTTGCACGATATCGCAGACTCCGTGCCAAACCGCGGGCTTGACTCGACAAGCGCAATGGGGGGGGCGAGCTCTAATTTGAGTTTTTCGAGTGAGAATTCAAACGAGTACGCACTTCCGGTTCCTATGCAAAACAAAAGGCGCTGTAAAGAGTTGCTTATGTACAAAGATAGTCGAAGCATGAGGACGAGTCTAAAAGAGTTATCTGTTGAAGGTACACTGTGTGATACGATGGCATGGAGTTGAGAAGCATATGGGTAAGTCAGGAAACGATCGTATCCTAAGAGGTCCGAGACGAGTGAACTAAACCGAGTCATCTGTGGCCGTCTCTCACCACGCCTTGAATAAATATGTGTCACACACGTTTCAATCTTCTGTAGTGTTGTGCGACTCGGCTCCTGCTTGCGAGCGTTCCTCTTCCCTTTCTCAGAAGAGGTAACTACTCGCAGACAGGAGCCGACTCGCACAACGATGGACGTGTCATGGGTAACACTCTTTCGGTTTGACCGTCTTCGACGGTCGCCTCGACGCTTGGCTGTGCCTGCACTGCAGCCCGGGCCACAGCGGAATCCACGGCGTCCTTGAGCCAATTGCCAACGGCGACGGCCACCGATCCGGCAGCCTGCACAGCATAGGGCCCAAATATCACGCCGCCGATGCACGCCGAGACGCCGGGGAGCAATAATATGTTTCCCGCCGTGATGAGCACGGTCGAGACGGCGGACAATACTTTGGAACACTTCACGATGAGGCGATCCAGTGCCCTGCGCGCACACACCAGCCAGAGGGGCGGGCGGTCCGCCGCCGTTGTGGTCACGGTGACTTGCGTGATGCCACCCGTCAGTCAGGACCCGGAATGGGATGAGGGGGTCAGGGCGCACCTTCGCCGGCCCCGGCTTCGAGGTCAGGAATGGGGGAGGATAAGCCTGCTGTGCTACTGTCGCCGCCGCCGGGGATGGTGGCGCTGGTAGTTGCTGATGCATTCGCTGACGAAGAGGCACAACGAGTGTCGTTCGGTACGAGCAAGAGAATCGTCTTGCCAGTGCCCGCTGAGGGGACATTGGTGTGGACTTTGTCGTTCGTAAGGCTCTCGCCGGCCGATATGATCTGTACTCGGACTGAATCCGCCTCTGCGTTGGTGCACTCTATCGGGGACGTCAATCGAAAGGAGGGTAAAAGAAGGTACGATAACATATGTCGACGCACGAGACATCATTGCCATCAGAACCTCGGCCTTCCACCAACCATCGCCTTCGACCTCGAGATAGCCACGCTCCTGTAGCTCTGACAATACCTCCTCTGCTCGGTCAACCTTCAAGTTACGGAGATGGTCTGGCGACATAACCATAACTCGAAGTGGAGGAATATGACGCGTTGATTATTTGGGTGCTCCAAACGGGAAGGATTTGGCAGGGGATGCCAGGGAAATCGCCCTTTTATATATTCTGGCCAAGAGGATTCCTTCTTTTCACAGAGTGGCGCAGGGGAGCCATCACCATGCCGTCCTCTTCCGCGTGTTCGCCATGCGCTGCGGTATTTTTGCTCCGTAGCGCTCTGATGGATTGTGATCTGAATAACTCATGTTCAGCTTGATCACATATGTCATCATTAATCTCACCTGAATGTCTTTCCGCTGTGGGTTTAATAGGCTCTATGGACACCCTTTCATCGGTTCGCCGAGTCCGCTCTTTCTTCACAATACTTGTGTTCCAATACACTTCCACACTTACAATATAAAGTATTCGACATTGCGTGCGTGCGGGTTGTGCTGCCGAGAGTACAGTATAGTGCGGAGGCCCGAACAGCCGTGTTCATGCTAAAACAATATGTGTGGGAGAACTTCTGAGATTGATGCCGTGTTCGATACACTCGTTGCCGCCGCGTGTTGTACCAGTGCTGAGGCCATAGTAGAGTTGCACGTTGCACTCGCACTGGCCCAAAAGAGTCGACATCGCGAGTTGCCGGGCGTCGTAAAATTTCTGTCCGGACATCGCGTTGCCACCAAGATGAAATTGTAATCTGAGCCTCGCCAAAAAAAAATTCACGCTACCCTTGCGGAGCCCACGCATACTGATAAATCATCCTATACCTACGCACGGCGTCCTCTTGCTCTTGCTCTTCTTTGGTTATTGCTCGACAACCTCAATTATTCTACACCAGGTGTTGGGCACAGCCACATTCTGACAACGTGTATCAGATTTCGGTGTGCTGGTTGGCGCCTGCACTCCAGGATCCCACAAGACTCGATCTTCGCCACACTCTGCAGGCTACTACTACTCGGAGGTAGCATCAATGCTCAGAAAAAACGCATTTCTAGTCAATTTCTAGTACAACATTATTGTCGCCTCAAATGAAGTAAGTCAAGTTTTGAAACATTTGTCGGCTATGCCGTTAAGTTATGGAACAAGACACCCCACTGCGAACCGAACACTAGCAGCCCCATACAGCTAAGACCCGCGCCACATACCCGCCGTGTTCCGGTCCCAGAGAAGCACGGCTTCTCCCAGATGCTATGCATAGATTCATCCAGAGACGTCACGCATTCTCGAATAGAACATTGCAATGCCCCCCTCAACTCTCCCTCTCAGCTGCCCGTCACCTCGTTCAATCGCCTCATCTCAGCCTTGAAATATCCACCATCCCTGACGTTGATCGCGCCGCAGGTCACGTATGCAAACCTGGGCGAATGGGCACGGACATATCTTCCGCCACCGTCGGAACGACTACACTTCTCGCCGACATCATCGAGACTTGAGGAGCTTGAGGAACTGAAGTCGGATCGATAACAGAATGTGCATATAACTGCGAGAGGTCATGCGGCACGTCTTCAAATCTGAGAGAAGAGTTTTGTCGCACCATCCGTCGCCTTTCACTTTGGACGATATGGTCAGTCGTATTTGGGTGTCCCGAGTCAGTTCTGTTTCCCCCTGTTTTCACGTAGGTGCTACAGTGCCGGACAACCAAAAACGACAATTTTTATAAAATGTGTATTTTAGCTTAAAACATCCAAAAAGAGTGTTTTCAAAAAATACACCTTGAAAAAGATCGTTCCAACTCAAATTTAAAGCA
>WNFC01023112.1_pt1 | contig 11100 bp, 11 predicted proteins | sample 5400541 | NCBI WGS metagenome assembly WNFC01 (sample SAMN13153342, study PRJNA577476) | soil metagenome | isolation source: 120 cm saprolite under Douglas fir tree site 2 hole 2 replicate 1 | place: USA:California | collected 2015-04-18
GAACGAAAGGCGCGCTAAGCCGCAAGCGAGAAAGGTTGCCGCTATGGCAATCGGTCCGGCCGATCGACAGGCCCTGTCATCCGAAAGCCATTATCATGCCCGGCCTGTCCCCCTGGGGCCGCATGAATACTTTCCTTTCCCCCTCCTTCTTCCTCCTGGGTGACTGGCTTCGCTCGAACTTGTCGATAAGTTCCGCGGGGATTAACAGGGGTGGCGCGAGTGGAGCTGACTGGTGAGACAGAAGCAGCTTCGGCGGGTATTTCCGGCGGACCCAAATCCTTGCGGAAATACACCATGGCCACGCCAATGACCAGTCCTACCCCGACAATGAGCCCGAGTTTGGCATCGTTGGGCATGTCCAGGGTCTCCCGTGCAGGAAATGAACTTGAGACAGGAGCCGTCCCTGGCGCGAGACTATCCGTTTATCGAATTATCGACCAGAAATATCTCTAATGCCGCCTAAAATCTGCAAGCCTTCCAGAAATCATGGCCGGCCGGCCCACATGAAAATGAAGCTCGGCATTTCCGGTGGATTCGCTTCAAGTCCAAAGCTCGGCAATTCCACTCAAGATGGTCTAGGAACGGATTTCATTTTCGATGTATACTGGCCAACCCTTGGATCGCGATAGTTTCTCGCCCGGTCATGGATGCACGAAAGGATTTCGCTCATGCGCGTGTGCCTTTTCGAGGACGCGGCCGTCGCCAATCTGGAGCCGCTCACCTTGACCCGGCCGGTATTCGAGTTGCTGTGTGGAATGGATTCGCTCGCCTCTAAACATCGGCACTTCTTTTCTGCGACGGAGACTGGCGTTCTGATCCGGCCATATTTGGTGGATCTGTATCGCCTTGAGCACCCCAGTATATCGGTCAATGACGAGTCGTGGCTGCGCGCAGGCCCAACCATCCTGGTCAACGGGCGCTGGCTGCCACCCTTAGAAAAGGCCGATGTAAGCAATCCATGCCTGGCATGGGTCGGCGACCAGGTGGCCTATGCCGCACTGCCGCCGGATTTGGCGGCCGACATTTCTCCCGATCATTTGCAAAGCTCGTTCGACCATTGGAAAAAAAATGTGCCCTCTAAGCCGGCAGGAGGTTGCTTTATTGAGTTTCCATGGGACCTAGTGGAACTGAATTCCAAGCAATTGCCTCAGGACTTGGAGCGATTGCCGCTGTCTCCTATTGATCGAACACAAAACAGTAACTTCGCCATTGTCGGCCCGAAAGATCGCCTGCACGTGGACCCAACGGCCCAAATTGATCCGATGGTTGTCGTTGACACGAAGCGCGGTCCAGTAATGATCGATCGCAAAGCCGTGGTCCACGCGTTCAGTCGGCTCGAAGGTCCTTGTTACATCGGTCCGGAGACCCACGTCTTGGGAGCCAAGATTCGCTCGGGCACCACTCTAGGTCCCAAATGCCGGATCGGAGGCGAAGTCGAAGCCAGCATCGTCCACGGCCACAACAACAAATATCACGACGGATTCTTAGGCCACAGCTATGTCGGCGAGTGGGTCAACATCGGCGCCGGTACACAAAATAGCGATCTCCGCAACGACTACGGCGAGGTTTCTGTCCGGGTGAACGGCCGGCTAATTAACACAAACCTCACCAAGGTCGGCTGCTTCATCGGCGATCACACGAAGATCGGCCTCGGCGCCTTGATCAACACCGGCACGACCGTGGGAGCTTTCTGTAACTTGCTGCCATCGGGCGGCTTGCTGCCCCGTTTCATTCCCTCCTTTTGCAGTTGGTGGCAGGGCAGTCTCAAGGCCAATGACAACTGGCGGCAACTGCTGGATACTGCCTCGGTCATGATGGGCCGTCGGGACAATCTCTTTACGGAAGCTCATGCCACCCTTTACAGCGATCTGTTCGACCAGACCGCCTTTGAACGTCAACGAACCTTGCAAATCGCCCAGCAGCGCGCCTGGCGCCACACGGGGTGATTCTAATTTATCCGCCAAGTTGGTTTACGTTTCGCGCCCGGAAAAAGATGTCATTCTCCGGGCGCGAAACGTAAACCAAAAAAACACCGCCGCCCTCTTGCATTTCTTCTCTTCTTGTGTTTTCTTCTCTGTGTCCTTTGTGCCTTTGTGGTGATCCTCTTTCTCGCTAGGAGTCCGCATCATGGCAACGAACGCACCACTGAATCGCAAACTCCGCATGGGCCTGGTCGGGGGCGGGCAGGGGGCCTTTATCGGCCGCGTGCATGCCACGGCGGCCGTTCTGGATAATCGAGCCGTCCTGGTGGCCGGCGCCTTGTCTTCCGATCCGGCCAAAGCCAAAGCTTCCGCGCCGGATTACGACATCAAGCCCGAGCGGGCCTACAGTTCCTATTCGGAGATGGTCGGGGCCGAATCGAAGTTGCCCGCCTCCGAGCGCATCGACTTCGTCTCCGTGGCCACTCCCAATCACACGCACTTCGAAATCGCCAAGGCTTTTGCCGAGGCCGGCTTCAACGTCATGTGTGACAAGCCCATGACATTTGACTTGGCTCAGGCCGAGGAGTTGGCCAAGATCGTCCAGAAGACCGGCGTCGTGTTCGCGCTCACGCATAATTACACCGGCCAACCGCTGGTACGCCAGGCGCGCGACATGATTCAATCGGGCGAGCTGGGCGAGATCAACGCCGTCCGGGCGTTTTACATCCAGGGCTGGTTGCGCTCGCGCTTGGAAAAACAAAATCAAAAACAGGCCGGCTGGCGCACTGATCCCAAGCGCTCCGGGGCGGCCGGCTGCTTTGGCGACATCGGCACCCACGCCTACAACCTCGGCCGATTTATCACCGGCTTGCTCCCCGACCAGATTTCCGCTCACCTCAAGATCTTTGAATCCGGCCGGGAGCTGGACGATTACGGCACGGCCATCGTTCGCTATCAAAACGGCGCCCTGGGCACGGTGACCGCCTCGCAAATTTCCCATGGCCGGGAAAATGACATTTGGATCGAGGTCGACGGCACCAAGGCATCTCTTGAATGGCATCAAGAAGACCCAAATAAGATGTGGGTGCGCGTCAACGGCCAGCCGCACAAGCTCTACACGCGCGATCCCAACGCGCCCTTCACGACCGCCATTGCCAAAGCTTCCTGCCGCATCCCCAGCGGCCATCCGGAAGGATACCTGGAGGCTTTCGCCAACATTTACACGGCCGCCTATGCCGACATGATCGCCCGCACCGGCGGCCAAAAAGTCGACAGCAGCAAGAATCTCATGAACCGTCGAGTTTACATCGAGACGACCATACCGAGCTTCTATCACGAGGTCCGCGCCGAGCCGGAAATGGTGGCTCGCCGGGAGTGGACGCGCGAGTGGTGGGACCATCACCGTTTCGATTTCGATCTTGTCACGAGTGAAGCCGTAATCGAAGAATTGGAGTCCGGGACTTTTCCTCAGAAATCGGACGCCCTAAGTTTGATCCAGAATTTGCCTCTCCTTGATATCGACGACGCTATTGCGGATATCGTCGATGCCTACATTAGGCACACCGTCATGCCCGCCGATCCGACCGGCGATGCGCTCCATCTGGCCTTGTCGTCATTTCATAAATGCGATTTCTTGCTAACATGGAACTGTCGGCATTTAGCCAATGCCAATAAGTTTGCCCATATACGGCGTGTCAATGGAATTCTCGGCCTATTCGTGCCGGCGTTGGTCACGCCCCTGGAATTGCTCGGAGAGAAGGAGTCGCCATGAAAGACGATCCAACCATCAAAGCCGTGCGGGACGCCCGACACCGCATTTCCGAATCGGTGGACCATGATCCACGAAAACTGGTCGAACATTACCGCCAGCTGCAAAAGCGCCATCAGGATCGCCTCATGTCGCGACTACCACCGAAGCCTGAAACGGAAGGCGAGGACGCTTAACGCCATGACCCTACTTTGCGTGAAATCTGTGAATGCGCTTGTTGAGAGTAAGATTTCATCCGTTAGGGCATGAGGCGCCCCATGGCGATGCCAGATGATCAACGTGAATCCCCTTCTGAGCCTTCTCCTTACGAGGGATTGACCTCATACGACTCCTTCTTGTCATCCTCCAGAAAAGGCGAGGTCGTCCACATTTATGAATGTGGAGGGTGCGGGATTGTATCCGAGCATTTCCGGATCTACTTGCTTCTCACTGTTGTGTTGCTGCCGTTCATAATCATCATTTGGCGGGTCGATGCTATGATCAAGTGTCCCCGCTGCATGCGCCGGCATATCATGTCCCGGTTGCCAATAATCATGCTGGCCTCGAACTTGGCCAGTCCGGTTGTCGTGGTCTGGTGGAACCAAAAATGTGCCAAAACATCCCATCCGGCCAATTTCCGTGCTAAACTTACCACGGATGACCCCAGTTCTCGCTCACTCGTTCATCGCCCCTCGGAAAACGGATCGATTCGGCCGGCAACCAAGAGGTTAGCGGCCGATGAGATATTTATAACCACTTCGGGAAGCTTATTGGGGGGAGGCACGCGATGGATTTACAAGAGTTGCTCAATCAAATTCGTGATTATTACATCAACCACTTCCGCGAGGTGATCAAGGAAAAACGCCGCGTGCCGAATACCAAGCTGATATTGGAGCCTGCCTTGCGGCAACCGGGCGGCAAGGTGGCCCGGGAGGGACAACTGAATTTGCCGGTCCGCACCGATCTGGTCATCCGATCGACCACGGTGAAGGATTCAGTAGCCGTGGAGACTGAGAAGTCTCTGGATTTCGACCCGGTGATGGTGGATTGGACCCCGACGCTCAAAGTTCACGTGGGTCCGTTTCGCTGGGAGGAGTGCCGGGTCCAGGCCGACGGACTGCCGAGCCGGGTGGATTGGCTGCCTCTGAACGATTGGTATGAGAAATGGTTCGATGAATTCGATTTGAAAGCGCCGTTGAAAAAGGACTTGCAAGAGGTCGTCCACCGGATGGCGGACCCGCAAGCCAAGGACGGGGCGACTCTGTTGACCGTTGATTTGGGCACGGCCCCAATCGTTGCCTTCGAGGAATTCTTGGACAAATTAGAGCAACTGGGCGCCACCTCCATCGAAGTGGGCGCCCTGGAGAAAGTTCCCGCCGGCGCACCCGCCGCCTGAAAGCCTCCCCCCAGATCAGAAGCAAGGTTGGGCCATTGTTGATCCCTATCGCTGATTATTGGAAATGGGCGCCTTGGGCATGGCCCGGATGGGTCGGCGGCCTAAGCGGCGTCGGGCGAGGTTATTGGGCGAGCTGGCGAGCACTTTGGCAGCCTTATCTGTGTTCGAGACTTTGAATATTCCAATCGACTTGCCGTTGCGCCCACCGGGGCCGGAATAGGCGTATTCCACGTTGATGTGCTGTCCCGCCAATGTTTCACAAACGTGAGCCATGGCTCCCGGTTGGTTACGCAGCTCTAACTGTAGCACGTCGGTCTCGGAAAACGGCGCCCCCACGCCTTTCAGCACGGTTCGGGCTTTGCCTAAATCATCGGTAATGAACCGCAATACGCCGGTTTCATGGCTGGCCATGACTGTCAGGGCATTGAGGTTCACCTTGTCGCGAGCCAGGGCGGACAGCACATTGGCCAACCGGCCCGGTTTGTTCTCCAAAGACACTGAAATCTGCTTATTGCTTGGCATGTACGCGCCCTCCTTAAGGCGGAACGGACGGGCTTTAGTTTGGCCCAAGTTCGAGGCTAGCGCGAAAGGAGCGACCGCATCCTAACGGTCCCCCGCACGGTTGCGCAGTTATTTTAGACACCAATCCGAACCGGTCCAGGGGAAATATAACTTCACCAGCGAGTTAATATCGGCTCCAGGGTCATCACCAGGACGAGCTATATATTGAACATCGTCGCCAGGGCGGCTAGAATTGGCAACAATGGATGTACCAGACCAGCGGTAGGACGTGTATTAACGTTAGGCTGGGGATCAAGCAGAACCGGTCAATGCCCGGAACCGCCCCAGCGGTGCACCACCGGGTAGGGAGAGTTGGGACTGTGCAAATCAAAATCTCCGCGCGCCATGGACATTTGGCGGAAGAAACCCAAGATTTCATTCGGGAAAAAGCTGAAAAACTGTTGCGGTATTTCGAGAGATTAACTTCGATTGAAGTCACCGTGGACCTGAAGGACGAAATGAAGGTGGTGGAATTTCTGGTCTCGGCGGAGCACAAGCACGACTTTGTCGCCCGGGAAGTCAACAGCGACATCTTGGCCGCCGTGGACCTGTTGATGGACAAGCTGGAGCGCCAACTGAGCCGATATAAGGAAAAAATCCAGGATCATCGCCGCAGACCGCCAACCAGCGAGATCGCCGGTGCCCCAACCTCTGAAGAAAACCCTGATGAATAATCGTGGCAAGCTCACGGGCGACCGCGGGCCGTTGGCTGTGGGAGGTAAGGTATGCGCATGAGCGACTTTGTGGTTCGGGAATCGATTAACCCGGAGCTTTCAGCCAATACGAAAGAAGGCGTCATCCGGGAAATGGTGGAAGGGTTGAAGGCGGCCGGATATTTCAAAACTGGAGAACCTGAGGACATCGTCAAGGCCATCTTGAAACGCGAGCTGCTCGGCTCGACCGGCATCGGCCGGGGAGTGGCCATTCCCCACACCAAGCACAACAGCGTCGATCGCCTTATCGGCACGGTGGCTTTGTCAAAATCCGGTGTGGTCTTCGACAGCCTAGACGGAGAGCCGGTGTATGTGTTCGTGCTCTTGATTTCGCCGCAGGATCGGCCCGGCGACCATTTGCGGGCCTTGGAAAACGTGTCGCGGTGCTTACGTGACGACGGTTTCGTGCGCTCCCTGCGGCAAGCGCCCAGCCGAGACGCGATTTGGGAGTTGTTGCAAGAGGGGGAAAGTCCCACGCATTGATCCTCCCGGCCATGAAAGGCGAGACTCTTCAACGCAAGGTCACCATTACGAATCCGCACGGGTTTCACATGCGGCCGGCAACGCTATTCGCCCAAACCGCCGGTCGGTTCCAGAGCACGGTCACCCTTTTGCGCGACGATAAGCGGATCAACGGCAAGAGCCCTCTGGAGTTGATGTTCCTGGCTGCCGAGTGCGGCACGGAATTGACTCTCGAAGTATCCGGTCCCGATGCCGGGGAGGCCATGGAGCCATTGGTGAAAATTCTGGCGGCGCCTTCAGCCGACGACTTGCCCGAGCCTTTTTCAATCTGACTCGCGGACATGGAAATTAAGCGCGGAATTCCGGTCTCTCCCGGCGTGGCCATCGGTCCGGCCCTGGTGCTGGACACCGAGTTGTTCCGCATTCCTAAGCGGTCGATTCCAGAGGTCAGCGTTCAGGAAGAAATGGACCGGCTGCGAAAAGCGTTGGCGGCCGCCGCCGCCGAGGCGCGGCAAAACCAAGATGCCGTCGCGGAAAAACTGGGCCGCCAATACGGCGCCGTCTTTGGCGCTCATGCCTTGATGATCGAGGACCCCACCCTGGCCGGCGAAATCGAAGGGTTGATCCGGGATCAAGGCCACGCGGCTGAATACGCCGTCAGTCGCGTCATGCGCCGCCATGCCAAGGCCCTGGAGAGCCTGAATCAGGGCACCTTCGCCAGCCGCGCCTCCGACCTGTTCGACATGGAAAAACGCATCCTGGGCAATCTGCTGGGCCATCGCCGTGAGCAGATCCAGCACCTCACCGAGCCGGTCATTGTTTTGTCTCACGATTTGACGCCGAGCGAGACGGCTGCCCTCGATCCCACCAAAGTATTCGCCTTTGCCACCGAGGCCGGCGGTCGAGCCAGTCACACCGCTATCATGGCCGGCGCCCTCGAAATCCCGGCCGTAGTCGGCCTGGGGAAATTCGTCATCGATGTCTCCGGCGGCGACCAGGTCATCGTGGACGGCAACCGGGGGGTTCTCATCCTCAATCCCGACCCGGAAACCCTGGAACGTTATGAGAAAACCCGGACGAGTTTTCGCACCTTCGAGACGCAGCTCGGGGAATTGCGTGATTTGCCGGCCGAGACTCGCGACGGCGTCCGCATAACGCTACTGGGAAACATCGAATTTCCTCAAGAGGCCGTGCACTGCATCGACCGCGGCGCCGACGGAGTGGGGCTCTACCGAACGGAGTTTTTATACCTGGGCAAGAAGACAGACCCTAGCGAATCCGAGCATCTCGACGCTTATATGACCGTGCTTCGATCCATGGGTCCCAAACCGGTGGTGATTCGCACGCTCGATTTAGGGGCGGACAAGTTCGCCATGAGCACCGAGCCGGCCACCCTGGAACGCAATCCCTTTCTCGGCCTACGCAGTGTCCGCCTTTGTTTACGGAATTTGACCTTGTTCAAAACGCAAATGCGTGCCATTCTAAGGGCCAGTGCCTTTGGGGACGTCCGCATCATGTTCCCCATGGTGAGCACGCTCTTGGAGCTGCGGCACTGCAAAATGATCCTGGCCGAAGTGAAGGAGGACCTGGAAGAAGAGGGAATCGCCTTTAATCGCAAGCTGCCGGTGGGTTCGATGATCGAAGTTCCCTCGGCAGCCGTCATGGCGGAATTCCTGGCCAAGGAAGTGAACTTTTTTTCCATCGGCACCAATGATTTGACTCAATACACTCTGGCCGCCGACCGGACCAATGAAACCGTGGCCGCCCTTTATAGCCCCGGCGACCCCGCCGTGATAAGACTCATCGATTTCGTAGTTAAGGCTGCCGCCAAATTCAACGTCGATGTAAACGTTTGCGGCGAAATGAGTGGCGAGCCAATCTATACAATGTTATTGTTGGGACTGGGGTTACGACAGTTGAGTGTCACTCCCCACAACATTCCGGAGATTAAGAAGATTATCCGCTCCGTATCCATCCCCGAGGCTGCCCAAGTTGCCCAAGAAGCCTTCCGCATGGAGACGGCGCGCGACGTGAATAACTATTTGCGGGAACAGACTCGACGTATCCTCCCCGAGGTGGTGAGCTGAGTTGTCCCGCCCGCTTATGTTCCAAAGGTAAACTGAGGCTCGAATACCGACTGCCGGCGGAATGCATCCTGTCCTCCGCTTCCTGAATTTCGGCGATATCGGTCTTCGACCTTCCGTTTGCCACGGTCGTGCTTCTGCATGGTTCGTGACAAAGTCCGAATCCGATTTCGGAAGGGCGGCGAGCTTCGCCTGGTCAGCCATCATGACCTGATGCGCTGTTTCGAGCGAATGCTGCGCCGGGCCCATCTGCCCTTCCATTCCACCGAAGGCTTCAACCCCAAGCCGCGTTTGGTCTTTGCCCTTTCGTTGGGGCTGGGAATCGTCGGTCGCGAAGAAGTGGTGGAATTGGAGTTGGACGAAGAATTGGCCCCCGAAGTGATTTTACAGCGGCTCACCCAACAAGCGCCGGCCGGGCTGGAATTCCTCCAAGTCAATCGCGTGGACTCAAAAGCTACCGCACAAGTTCGACGAGTTTGTTACCGCGTGTCGGTTCCACCGGAGCTGCGCGCGGGGCTGCCGGAACGACTGACCGCGGCTCTCCAGGAGCCTCATTTTTGGGTGGAACGAATACGGCCTCAGCCCCGGCGCCTGGATGTGCGCGGCTATATTCGGGACTTGAAATTCCAGGTTGATGTATTGGAATTGGACTTGGAAGTGACCCCGCAAGGCACGGCCCGGCCCGACGAGATTCTCCGAGCACTAGGCTTGGCTGATCTGTTGGACCGAGGCGCCGTTCTGGAGCGGTCCACATTGGAAATTCACGACGAAATTTTACAGCGGCCGGCGAGCGGGGTCAGTCATGACCCCGGTTACCGGGGCGTTGATACGCCCCGCTCGCCCGCGACGATTTAATTGGGAAAGGGTTTTTATGAAGAAAGAAATGCTAATCAACGTGCTGCAACCCGAGGAATGTCGAATCGCCATTGTCGAAGACGGGATCCTCGAGGAATTGTATGTCGAACGCACCAGCCATGAGAGCTACGTCGGCAACATTTACAAGGGGCGGATCGTCAACATCGAGCCGAGCATTCAGGCGGCCTTCGTCGATTTCGGCGTCGGCCGCAATGGGTTCTTGCACGTCTCCGACGTGGAGCCGACTTACTACCGGCACCTGATGGATCACGGCCGGCGGGATAACGGCGGGCGGCGAGGGGAGCGCGGTGAACGCGGCGGGCGCTCCGGCCGATTCCGCGGACGCCAAGAAGCACGACCGCGCCCTTATCCTCCCGACGAGCCTCTGGAAGGCGCGCCCTTGGCTGATGACTTCGCCGCCGAAAAGGAATTACCTCCGGAGTGCGAAGAGAAAACGGATAGCATGGAGACGCCGCTTGGTGACCAATCCACCTTTTCTTCCGAGGAAGGCGGCGCCTCCGATGTGAGTCCGGAGAAGGAACTCCATCCGTTCACTTTCTCGGGAGAAGACGCGGAAGAAGGGCCGGAGCCTTCGCCCGATTCGGACCCGGACGAGCCTTCATCTCCCGAGGATAAGCCACGTTATATGGATTCCGCTGAGCGCCACACTGAAGAGGACGATCCGCCTCCGGACCCGGTCGAGCATTCACCGGAGGACGCGGACGTTTTCTTTCCCCGGCCCTCATCCGAGTCCTCTCATCCCGATGAAGGCAGGGAAAGCCAGGATCTGCCCGAGGCAGTGCATCACGTTCCGGAGCCGGAAGGGTTCGGCCAGCCCGAAGAGAATCCCGCTCCCGTGACCGAAACGGCGGAGTTTCGGGAAGAGCCGGCGGAAAATGACTGGGGCCGGGAAGACATTATGGGCGAGGGCTTTGGTGGAGAAAGGGAAGACTTTGCGCCGCGGTCCCGCCGGCCTCGATCTCATCGCGACGACCGGCGCGGAGACGATCGGCGGGGCGGCGGTCGGGGCCGCCGACCCATGGGAGGTCGTCCCGGATTTGGCCGGCCTGGGTTTGGACGACCAGGGTTCGGACGCCCGAAGCCCCTCATCCAAGACATCTTTCGCCGCGGTCAGGAAGTGCTGGTCCAAGTCATCAAAGAAGGAATTGGCACGAAGGGACCGACGCTGAGCACCTACATCAGCATCGCCGGCCGCTATTTGGTGCTCATGCCCGGACTCAATCGCATCGGCGTCTCCCGCAAGATAGCCGACGAGGAGCAACGCCGCCGGTTGCGGGAATTTCTTCACGAGCTTCAGCCGCCCAAAGGCCTGGGATTCATCATTCGCACCGCCGGCCTC
>WNFC01012043.1_pt1 | contig 11099 bp, 10 predicted proteins | sample 5400541 | NCBI WGS metagenome assembly WNFC01 (sample SAMN13153342, study PRJNA577476) | soil metagenome | isolation source: 120 cm saprolite under Douglas fir tree site 2 hole 2 replicate 1 | place: USA:California | collected 2015-04-18
AGCCTGACCAGGCCGGCGCCCGCGCGGGCCGCGCCGGTGGCGGCGAGATAGGCCGCCCCTGTGAACCCGAGGCTCCCCGCGAGCACCACGACCGTCCCGAAGGTGCCCTTGTGGGCGTCGCGCGGGCGGTGGGGCAGGATGACCGCTTCAGGCGCGGGCAAAAGGATGTCCGCGATGTCCGGCATCTCGAGGTGGGAGGTCGCGACGGCCAACCCGCTGTGGTGGGTGATGCTCACCTCCACGCGGGCGCCGCGGTGGTCGCCGAGGAGCCTGACCCTCGGGGCACCCGCTGGGCCCGGCAGGACCTCGATTCGCCGGCGCGGGAAGCAGATGCCGGTGCCGTCGAAGCATTTGATGACGGCCTCTTTGGCCGCCCAGCGCCCGGCCAGGCGCTCGGAGTTGGTGCCGGTGTAGGCGAGCTCGGCGGGGGTGTAGACCTTGTTCAGGAAGCCGCGGCCGGACCTCTTGACCGCCAGCGCGATCCGGTCCACCGAGACGGCGTCGACGCCGATACGCTGCACCGCTTCATTCTGTCGCTATTCGACGGTGACTGATTTCGCCAGGTTGCGGGGCTGGTCGACGTTCTCCCCGAGCTCGACCGCGACGTGGTACGCGAACAGCTGCAGCATGACCGTGTTCAGGATCGCGGCCGAGACCTCCTCCACCGCCGGCATCTCGAACACGTCCGTCGCCACTCCATCCAGCGACCTGTCGCCATTGGTGATAAGTGCGAGCACGGGTGCGTTGCGCGCCACGATCTCGTGGACGTTGCTCACCATCTTGTCCTTGGTCGCGCTCGCGGTGCAGATCGCGATGACCGGGAACTTGTCGTCCAGCAGCGCGATCGGGCCGTGCTTCAGCTCGCCGCCGGTCGTGCCCTCCGCGTGGATGTACGAGATCTCCTTCAACTTCAACGCGCCCTCGAGCGCCACGGGGTAGCTGAGACCGCGGCCGAAGTACATGAAGTTGCGGAAGCCGCTGTACCGGTGAGCAATCTTGGCGATCTCCTTCTCGCGCTCGACCAGCTCACGGACCTGGTCAGGTAGCGCGCGGAAGGCGGCCACGAGCTCGCGCCGGCGCTCGAGCGACACACGACCGTTGACAGTCGCCAGGCGAAGGCTGAGCAGGCTGAGGCTGACCATGTGCGCAGCCAGCGTCTTGGTCGAAGCGACGCAGATCTCCGGGCCCGAGTGCAGGTAGATCGCGCCATCCGCATCGCGAGCCGCCGAGCTGGCGAACACGTTCGTGACCGCGACGGTCAGCGCGCCGCGCTCCTTGGCGCGGTGCAGGCCGACGAGCGTGTCCGCCGTCTCTCCTGATTGCGTCAGAACGACCGCCAGCGTCTTCGGTCCAAAGGTCGGACGGCGGTAGCGAAACTCAGATGCATCGACCGCGCGAGCGGGTATACCCGCCCAATCCTCGATCAGGTACTCGCCGACCATGGCCGCATGCCGCGATGTGCCCATGCCCAAAAGGACCGCTTCTTCGTACCCCTTCAGCTTCCTGTCATCAATATCGAACTCGCGGAAGGAAACGAGACCATCGTCGGTGAGCCGCCCGCGCATCGCGTTGGCGACGGCCTCCGGCGTCTCGTGAATCTCCTTGAGCATGAAGTGCGCGAATCCGCCCTTCTGCGCCTGGCTCACATCCCAGTCGACGTGGATGAGCTTCGGCTTGACCGTCATCCCGTCGAGGGTCGAGACCTCAGCTCCGAGAGGCGTGACCGCGGCCACCTCGCCCTCGCCGAGGACGAGGACGCGCTTGGTGTAAGGAATGATCGCGGTGATATCCGAGGCGATGTAGTACTCGTGGTCGCCCAGGCCGACGACGAGCGGCGCGTTGAGGCGGGCGCCGATCAAGAGCTCGGGGTCGTCGGTGGAGAACATCGCCAGGGCGTATGCGCCATGGATGCGCTTGAGCGCCGCGCGCACCGCGGCCAGGAAGTCACCCTTGTAGTTGGCCTCGATGAGGTGGGGCACGACCTCGGTGTCGGTCTCCGATGTGAACTCGTGACCGGCGGCCTCGAGCTCGGCCTTGAGCTCGGCGAAGTTCTCGATGATGCCGTTGTGGACGACGAAGATCTTGCCGTTGCAGTCGGTGTGCGGGTGGGCGTTGATATACGTCGGCTTGCCGTGGGTGGCCCAGCGAGTGTGGCCGATGCCCAGGTGGCCCGTGGGCATGTTGGCGTTGAGCTTCTCGATCAGGGTGTCGACCTTGGCCTCTGACTTGGTCAGGCTGGTGTGGATCGCCTGGCCGGGCTTGGGGAGCTCCAGGACGGCCACACCGGCCGAGTCGTAGCCTCGGTATTCGAGGCGCTTCAGGCTCTCCATCAAGATCGGGGTGGCTTCGCGGTCGCCCAGGTAACCGATGATTCCGCACATATCTATTCAGTAACTCCTAGCCAGGGGTTTCTAGACCTTTCTTCAACGCCTGGAACCGGCCCCAGGTTACGCGATGTTCCCCTAAGGCGAGGGCGGGGCACAGTTGGGGTTCCTCGAGATCGAATAGATCACCCGGGCCGTGGCCGCCGAACCCGTGACCCCGGCCGGCAACGGTGGGATCGCGATCCTGAACGCGAAGTCAGAGGTGTGCTGGCTCAAATCGACCGCGGGCAGAGTGATCGTCGTGATGTTGGGCACAGCGTCAGACGGGCCGCTGATGACGATCGCGCTCGGGTCGATGGTGATGTTCGTAACTCGGTAACAGGTTGGCGGGGGGTTGGATGGCGGCGCGTCGATGAGCGTCACCTGGCGGCTCGTCGTGCCGGATTTGGCCTCGACATGGATTGTGACCGTGTTGATGTTCAGACCGACCTTGGGCACCGTATACGTAGTCAAGTCGAGGGGAGTTCCGTTCTGTTCCAGGACGACCGGTACGCTCGGCAATTCATTCGACGAGCCCGCGGCCGGCAAGGGATAGTCGGCGTAAGCCTTCAAATTGTCCTGCCAGCCGGCGGGACCGTCAAACGTGACCGTGCACGGTGGGGGCGCACCCGCGCATTGCGCCTCCTGCTTGGTGATCTGCCATCCCAATGCAGCCCCCCTTGGGAAGCGCGCGACCACCGGGAGCTGGACCACGCTTCGCGTGTCGATGTTGAGTGCGATGGGGGTGGCCTGGACGGACAGCCCGTTGATCACCGATTTCCCCACCAGGTTCACCTTGACACTGGGGCCGGTCGAGGCGGCCTTGCTGACGTCGGCAGTCGCCGCTGTGTTGCCGGCGTTCGCGGCGCTGACCAGGTCGGCCAATCCCTGGACCGTGACGGTGGTCTGCTTCGGAGGATTGATCAGGATGAGGCCTGACGGCACCGAATAAATGATGCCCACCTTCATCGTTATGGACGACGGTGGGTTTTGGGAGAACGCGACGGCGCCCAGCATCAACACCGCCAGCCCCAGCGCCAGCAGTTTCAGCCTCCAATCGTCGGTGATCCAGCTCACTCGTCCCTTTCCTTGTTTCCGTGCTTGACCTTGTCTTTCTCGCCGACGTGCCCGTTGGTCCTGCCATTCAGGAAGCCGAGCAGTCCATTGGCGCGAGCGATGCGCGCCGGCACTTTCACGCTGACGCGGCGCCGCAGTCCGTCCGCGTCGAGGTTGCGGGTGATCTTGCCCTCCTCGATCACGGAGATGGCCCCAGTCTCCTCGGACACTACGAGCACCAGGGCGTCGGATGCGAGCGACAGCCCGAAGGCGGCGCGGTGGCGGGTGCCAAGACGCTCCCGGACGACGCCCTCCTCCGGGAGCGGCAGCAAGCAACCCGCCGCAAGGATCTGGTTCCCGCGCACGATCACGGCGCCGTCGTGCAGAGGCGAGTTGGGATAGAAGATCGACTGCAGGAATTCGGCCGAGATCTCGCCGTTGATGCGGACCCCGGTGGCCACGTAGTCCTCGAGACCGACGTCGCGCTCGAACGCTATGAGCGCCCCTGTTCGCTTGGCGCTCAGGCGCTCAGCGGCCCTGATGGTCTCGGACATGGCCTGGCTGTACTCGGGCGTGCTGAAGGCGGACAGCGGCCGGCCGAGGCGGCCGAGGCGGCCGAGCTGATCGACAGCGCGCCGCAACTCGGGTTGGAAAATGACGATGATCGCGATGCCCAGCAGGTACGCGCCGTTCTTGAACAACCACGACAACAACAAGAGATTGAGGGTGGTCGCCAGCGCGCCGACCAGCGCGAGCACGACCAGGCCGACCAGGATCTGCGTGCCCTGAGTGCCGCGCACGAGGCGCAGCACGTAATAGAGGATGGTCGAGATCACCGCCACGTCGATGACCTCCAGCCAGCTCAGGTGCCTGACCACCTCTTCGAGCTGGACGAGGAATGAGGACTGGGCGAGCCAATCGAGCAGGTGCTGGATCATCGCGGTCCCATGATCTCGGCCAAGAGCGCCATCTGAGCATAGAGCCGGTTGCCGGCCTGGTCGAAAACGATCGAGCGCGGCCCGTCGATGACCTCGTCGGTCACCTCCTCGCCACGATGCGCGGGGAGGCAGTGAAGGAACACGGCGTCTTTGGCCGCGTCCATGAGTTTCTTGTTGACTTGATAAGGCGCAAAGATCTTGCTTCGGGTCGCCCTCTGGTCCTCCTGTCCCATGGAAGCCCAGACGTCGGTGTAGACGGCGGTCGCGCCATCGAGGGCGGCGACGTCGTTAGAGACGAGAACTCTGCTGATGCCGGAGCCGATTTTGCCCGCGCGCTCGAGAACCTGGTGCGTGGGTTCGTAACCGGGCGGCGTGATCACTGTGAGCCGGAATTCCATCAAAGCTGCCGCTTCGATGAGCGAGGCGGCGATGTTGTTGCCGTCGCCGATGTAGACCACCCGCTGTTTGCCGAGCGGGCCGCACGCCTCTTCGAGGGTCATGAGGTCGGCAAGGATCTGGCATGGGTGCGAGCGATCGGTGAGGCCGTTGATGACCGGTTTCTCGGCGCCGGCCGCGAGCTCCACCAGGTCTGCGTGGCTGCGCATGCGGGCGACGATCCCGTCGACGTAGCGATCGAGGACGCGGGCCGCATCGTGGACGGTTTCGCGCCGCCCGAACTGGACGTCCTGCTCGCCCAGGGTGGTCGTCGTCCCGCCCAGCCGGGCGATCCCGACCTCGAACGACACCCGCGTCCGGTTCGACGGCTTCTGGAAGAGCATGGCGATGTGACGCCCCGCCAGAGGGTGCTCCGACCACCGGCCGGCCTTGATGGCGTGGGCGAGCTCCAGGACCGAGCGCAGCTCGGCCTGATCCAGATCCGCGATGTCCAGGAAGTCCCTTCCCCGGAGACTTGCCACTGCAGGGATCATGATGCCCCGACGGGTCGCTCTTGCGTCTTTACTGTGGCTAGAGCCTCGGTTTGATCAGCTCGCCGGAGACGATCGGGGAAACGGTGAGGTCCCGGGCGGAGTCGAACTCGGGCAGCCTGGAGCGCAGCCCGGCGTCATCCCTCAGGCGCAGGATGAGGTCCCGGCAGGCCGCCGGCTCGAGGCCGAAGTGGGCCGGCTTGAAGCCGAACGGCTGCTCGTTGCGGAGGCGGATCGTGAGGCGGTCGGTCACACGGACCTTGGGCCACGAGTCGGGCTCGGTCAGCGTGATGGACTCCATGAGGTCCCACAGCGCCCGCATTTCATGCCGGCCCTGGACGACCACGATTCGATCTCGGAAGAAGCCGAGCCTGCTCGCGGGCCAGGCAGCGAGCTGAATCGCGGCCCAGATCGCGACCGCCGATGCGCCGAGCGCACCCGCGCCGAGGGCGATGCCGGCGACCCAGCCTTCGGCTTCGGAGAGATGCAGGGCGACCATGGTCATGGCTCCGAAGCCAAGCGCGCAGAGAAGGCTGGAGGCGCCCAGCGTTACGATCGAGTTCCGCGACCGCGCATAGATCACCGAACAACCCCCACTGGGGGATAGTGTATGTCCGCCGGGGGCGCCTGACCACCGGGGCGAGGAGGTAGGGATGGACGTTATCGGCGAGCGATCCGATATCGACGCAGCTGTCTCGGGCAAGACGATCTGCACGATCTTTGCGGATGCTGAAAAAAAGTGGGGCGACCGGCCCGCGCTGCGTTGGAAGCGAAACGGCGATTGGCAAGTGCTCACCTGGAAGGCCTATCGGGAGCAGGTCGCCGCCGTCACGCTGGCCCTGCGCGAGCTGGGCTTCGGTGCCGGCCAGTTCGGGCTGATCATGGCGCGCAACGTCCCCGAGCACGTCATCGCCGACCTCGGCATCGTGCATACGGGCGGAGCGGCGATCAGCGTCTACAACACACTCGCCCCTGAACAGATCGAATACGTCGCCAACCATTCCGAAGCCACGGTGGCGTTCGTCCAGGACGAAGGATTCCTGGCCAAGTTCCTCGAAATCCGATCGAGGGTGCCGAGCCTGCGACACATCGTTCTGGTTCATGGCGAGCCTCCCGAGGGCGTCATCTCGTGGGAGTCGCTAGTGGAGGCGGGCAGAGCCGCCTATGCTCGCGACCCGTCCGCCTTCGAGAAGTCATGGCGCGCGGTCGGACCTGAGGACACGGTGAGTCTCATCTACACGTCGGGCACCACTGGTCCGCCCAAGGGCGTCATGTACTCGCACAACAACATCGTCTGGACGTTGGAGTCCGCTCGACGGATCCTCGAGCTGCACAACGAGACTCTATTGAGCTACCTGCCGCTGGCGCACGTATCAGAGCGCTTCACTTCGCAGTGGGGCAGCATCTACAACGGACACGAGGTTTACCTGTGCCCCGATCCCTCGGAGCTGCTGCCATACCTGCTCGAAGCAAGACCGACGGCGTTCGTCGGGGTGCCGCGGGTCTGGGAGAAGCTGATGGCCGGCATCAATGCCGGCCTCGGCGCGGAGCCGGACGAAACGAAACGGCAGATGGCGCAGGGAGCGCTAGCCGCTTCCATGCAGGCTTACCGATTGAAGCCCGACGGGCAGCCGGTGCCGGCCGAGCTGGCGGCCGTGGTCGAGCGGGCGCAACCGCTGTTCTCCTTGCTCCGCGCCAAGGTCGGACTGGACCGCGTGCACCTCGCCGTCACGAGCACGGCGCCGTGCCGGCCGGAGGTGCACGAATTCTGGGCGGCGCTGGGGATGCCGCTATATGAGGTCTGGGGCATGAGCGAGCTCACCGGCCCCGCGACAGCCGTGCCATTCGGCGACCACAAGGCTCCGTCGATCGGTGTGGCGCTTCCAGGTGTCGAGGTGCGCCTGGGCGACGACGGCGAGCTGCTCGTGCGCGGCGGCAATGTGATGGTCGGTTACTACCACGACCCGGCCAAGACCGCGGAGGCGATCGATGACGACGGCTGGGTACATTCGGGCGACATCGCTGTGCTTGGGGCTGACGGCCATTACCGGATCGTCGATCGGAAGAAGGAGCTGATCATCACCTCGGCGGGCAAGAACATCTCGCCCGCCAACCTGGAATCGCTCGCGAAGTCGAGCCCGATCATCGGCCAGGCAGTCGCGATCGGCGACGGCCGTAGGTTCATCTCGGTGCTGGTGGTGCTGGATCCGCAAGTGGCGCCGCTGTGGGCGAAAGGTCACGGCATCGATTCGTCCACTTCGCTGGCGGAGCTGTCGGATCATCCGGCGACGGTCGCCGAGGTGCGGCGCGCATTGACGATCGCCAACACGCACCTCTCGCGTGTCGAGCAGTTCAAGCGGTTCACGATCCTGCCGACCGAGTGGTCGCCCGAGTCAGAAGAGCTGACGCCGACCATGAAGCTCAAGCGGCGGGTGATCGAGTCGAAATACCGCCCGCAGATCGACGCGATGTATGCGCAGCCGTCGGGCGGCCATGCGGTCGACCCGGATTACGCCGCCCGTGGTGGGCCTGAGGAATGAGCGCCGGCCGCCCTTAACAACCGGGGTTGGCCCGCGGGCCGGCGCCGCTGAGAATCCACATCTGACCCTGTCATGCAAACCCAGGAGGAGCGTGGATGAAAGAGAAGGCGCCCGTCGTCAGGCAGCTCTACCGGCTCAGCGTCGAACCTCGCGTCGTCGAGCAGCTGGCCAAGCTGGCGGAGCGGTTGCGCGAGCCGCGCAGCCGGCTGGCAAGTCGTTTGTTTACGGAGGCGGTTATGGGTGTGAAGCTGCCCAGGCGGTAGGCCGAGGTTTCGGCGGACAATGCCGCCGGGTGGAAACCGATATTCGGTGGCATCACGGCCAGACGCTGGCCGCGGGGCAGGTGGCCGAGTTCAAGGTATGGGCCGAGCTGGTGCGGCAGTCGATGGGCGGGCTGCATGTTTTCCTGCCGCTGCGGGATCTGGGCATCGACGGAGTCGTGCACCGGTTGCACGACACTGCGTATCTGTCGATTCAGGTCAAAGGCCGAACGGAGCTGACGCCGGCGGGACAGGTCCACATCACCGTGACCGCGAGCAGCCTCCGCGACGACGAGGCGCTGGTGGTCGGCGCGTTGGTAGACGGCGAGAAACTCGGCCCGATGGTGCTGGTCGTGCCCGAATCGAACTTTCGCGAGCTGGCCGCCCACGATGTTGTCAATGGGCGCGAGTACCTGACGGCGGCCTTCGAGCTCCACGCGGGTGGAAGGTCGCGATGGGCTCCGTTCCTGGTCGCGAGCGAGCGGCTGGCGGAGCGTTTTGGGTGCGACGGCGAGTTGCTTCCAACGTCGGCTGCGGGAGAGGTCGTCTCACTCGATCGAGGTCGTGAGGGATTCCTGGGCGAGTCCGAGGTCATCCGTCGCCTCGCTGAGGCAGACTCGCTCAATCTGTTCCGGCCGTTTCCGGACCTCGAGACAGTGGAGGTGCTCGCGCGGCACATTGAGGCACGTCGGTTCTTGGGCCTACAGGTGAAGACGGCAGGGTGGGACCGGGAGCATGTCGAGAATCGCGTTTACTTCCGGCGGTCGAGCTTCCGTTCCGCTCCGACGACCTATGTGTGCGTGCTGGGCTGGGACCGTGGCGGCGGCCGGTTCGAGGATCGATGTCTGCTCATCCCGAGCGTCGACATCGCAGGACTCGCGCGGGTCGAAGGAGATTGGTTGGTGCTCGAGGTGCAGCCCGCCAGTCAGCACCACCGGCGCCTCGAAGCTTACCGGACGCCTTTAGCTTCGTTAGGGGCCGCGGTGGAGGCGCTGCTCGACTCGACCACGTGATCCCGCGATGTCTACGGCGCTATCGGCTCAGGGGCCTCGCCAGTTGATGGGTGCGACCGCAGCGTCGGTGCCGGAGTACTCGTACTTGATGCCGTCGTTGACGCTGAAGAGCTTGGAGGAGTACCGGACGCTCTCGCTGTAAAGCATCCCCTCAGGAAGCACCACCATCGGCGAAAGTTCGACGCCCGTGACAGGATTTCGTATCGACTCGAGCTCGAGCTTCACCGCTGCACCGATACTCACATTTGAGCGCGGTCCATCGATGTGGACCTTGAACGGAGCGTATGACGTGCTGTCCAGGCTGTAAGTGTTGAGGAAGACCGCAAACGGGCCGCCGACCTCGCCGGCGCCGATCTTCCGTAGCGCCTCGCGCTGCTTGCCATCGCCGCGATCGTCTACGAGCAGGATCGCCTTGCCGCCACCCTCGTGGATAGCTCCGGGCCAATCGGCCATGATCGCGAAGTTCAGATCGGCAAGGTCGACGTCGTCAAGACGGCCCTGTTCGACATGGATGACCCATCCGCCCTCGCAGTCGCCGTTACGGTCGGGTGAGCTTCTCCAGCTCGTCGAGCCTGGCGAGCGCCTGGTCGCGTCCGTCCGGTGGAACGTACCAGATGCAGCGGTCCGCGCCCGCGTTCTGCATCTTTTCGATGTCATCCTTCGTCGCACTCGGGTAAGTGGTGATCGGGATATCACCGCGGCCGGCCGCCTTCGCGAGCTCACGCAGCTCCGGGAGCCGGCTGAGGACGTCGCCGCGATTCGGCATCCACCCGTCGGCGTAGGCGACCACTCGCTTCAGGATGTTGGGCCCGCTGCCGCCCAGGATGATGGGCGGGTGCGGCTTCTGGACCGGCTTGGGCCAGCACCACATGGGTCCGAAGTCCACCATCTCGCCGTGGTACTCCGAGACATCCTGGGTCCAGATGGCCTTCATCGCCTCGACCCGCTCGCGCAAGAGCTTCCAACGCGTGGAGAAGTCGGTCCCGTGGTCGGCCATCTCCTCCTTGTTCCAGCCGCCGCCGATGCCGAACAGAAAGCGGCCGTGCTTGGCGGTGTGGATCGGGTCTCTCTCGACGACCAAGCAGATGCCGGTGCCGACCTTGACCTTTTTCGTGGCCATCGCGGCGGCTGCGAGCGCGATGAATGGATCCAGCGTGTGCCAGTAGTGCTTGGGCAGCTCGGCTCCACCCGGCCATGGGGTCTCCCGGCTCAGCGGGATGTGGGTGTGCTCGGCCACCCATAACGATTCGAACCCGGCCTGCTCGACCGCGGGACTGAGCTCGGTCATGGTGATGGCGTAGTCGGTAGGAAAGATGGCGATGCCGAACTTCACGGGCTAATCGTGACGTGTATCGGGTCTACGATGCATCGAAACCGCCGAGGGAGGTGCCGACAATGCCCGCAGCCAAAGGACCCATGCAAGCCTTGCGGAAGGCCGCGCTGCTTTATCCGGGAACCGAAGAAGGGGTCGCGTGCGAAGGCACTCCGATTGAGAGCCGAACCGTCAAGGCGCAGAACAAGGCATTCCTGTTCCTCACTGTTGGCCACGCGAGGCTCAAGCTGCGGGAGTCGCTGCCGGAAGCCACCAAGCTCGCGAAGAAACAGCCCGATCAGTTTCAGGTGGGCTCGGGTCGGCTCATGGCAGGGTCGCCGGTCGCGGCCGGAGGCAAGAACAAGAAGTCGACCGCGGTCCGTTGAGACGAGTCGCGGCACTGGCGGATATCCACGGCAACCTGCCGGCCGTTGAAGCGGTCCTGGCGGATCTTGCACGCGAGACCGTGGACCTCATCCTGGTTTGCGGCGATGTGGCGTCAGGGCCACTCCCGGTCGAGACACTGGACCTCTTGGGCGCGTTGCCTCGGGCGCGCTTCGTCCGCGGAAACGCCGACCGATCGCTGGTCACGGCATTCGATGGCGGTCAGCTGTCGTCGTGGCCAGGCCCTGCAGCGGACTGGTGCGCTTCGCAGCTGTCTCGCGAACATCGCGACTTCCTGGCGTCTTTC
>WNFC01012996.1_pt1 | contig 11096 bp, 8 predicted proteins | sample 5400541 | NCBI WGS metagenome assembly WNFC01 (sample SAMN13153342, study PRJNA577476) | soil metagenome | isolation source: 120 cm saprolite under Douglas fir tree site 2 hole 2 replicate 1 | place: USA:California | collected 2015-04-18
TCGGATGCGGATGACCGCCTCGACTTCCCGCATCGCGGCGTCGCGCGCACCGTCGCGTGGGACGACGGCGATCATCGCCGTGCGGAAGACCGCCGGATTGAAGCTGCCCGCGGAAATCTTGGCCGATCCTTTGAGGACCTTTCCGAAGAGCTTTTCGTGTGTGCCATATGGAATCAGCGCGAAGTCGTCGACGCCGCCGAATCCGCCCGGGCTCGGCCGCGGGCCGAGCACGCCGATGACCGTGAACTGGGTCGACCCGATGCGCACCGTCTTGCCGATCGGATCGACGTTGGGGAAGAGCGCCTTCCACGGGCTGTTGCCGAGGATCACGACCGGCCGGCGGTGCTCGACTTCCGCGGGAATGAACAGACGGCCCGCCGCGAGCTTGGCGAAGTTCACAGCCGCCCAGTTCTCCGTCGCGCCGAGAATCCCGACGCGGCGGGTCCGTTCGTGTCCGTAGTAAATCCGAGATTGCGACTGCCCCGTGATGCCGAGCCAAACGTCGACGAGCGCAACCGATGGGCAGTCACGCTCGATCGCGCGTGCGTCCTCCATGGTCAGGTTCGGCCGGCGCGCGACGTCGAGGAAGCTCTTGCCTGACCCGATCAAGCTCAGGGCGCCCCACTTTTGCACCATGATGGTGTTCGGGCCGAGCTGGCTGATCGAGTCCCGCAGCGACTGGTCGAATCCGCGGATGAGCGAGGTCATGCCGACGATCGACGTGATGCCGATCACGACGCCGAGGACGGTCAGCGCCGAGCGCATCTTGCTCGCGCGCAGGGTGCCGATCGACATCACGACGATTTCAGACAGGAGTCCGGCGCGGACGCCAGGCATGGTTACTTGCGCCTCATTATCTGTCTCAGGCGGCTACTCGCGCCGCAGGGCCTCGATTGGGTCCAGCCTGGCGGCGCGCATCGCCGGATACATGCCGAAGAACAGACCGACGAGCGCCGTGATACCGATGCCGATCGCCACCGACCACACCTGCACCGCGGCGGGCAGCGGCGACAGCTTGCTGATGATCGTCGCCAATACGAACCCGAAGAAGGTCCCGATGATCCCGCCGAATGTCGAGAGAGTGACCGACTCGGTGAGGATCTGCCACACGATGTCGCGGCGGCGGGCGCCGAGCGCCTTGCGCAGGCCGATCTCGCGCGTCCGCTCGCTGACCACCATCAGCATGATGTTCATGATGACGATGCCGCCGACCACGAGCGACAGCGCGACGACGCCAATCAGCACCGCGAAGACGCCGGCCGTCAAGGTGTGGTAGATCCCGAGCAGCGTGTCGGAGGTGAACATCCCGAAATTATCGGGATCCTTCGGCCGCAGACGCCGCTCGACGCGCAACGCGACCGTCGCGTCGTCCATCGCCGCCTTGACCAGCTCGGGCGTGCGGGGCTTCACCAGCAGCTCCAGGCCGCCCATGCGCGAGCCGAACAGCCTCTGGAAGTTGCCGAGCGCGATGATCGCGAAGTTGTCCTGCGATCGGCCGAATGCCGACCCCTTCTTCTTGTGGACGCCGACCACGCGGAAGTGCTTCCGCGCGATGGAGATCGTCTTGTCGATAGGATCGGCCGGGCCGAACAGCTTGTCCGCGACGTCCCACCCCACGACCGTCACCGGGCGGTCGGTCGACACCTCGATCGGACTGATCAGCCGGCCCCGCTCGACGTTGAACGTGGCGAAATTACCGTAGTCCGCGGAGACGCCCTGGACCTGCGCCCCCTCGACCGACTCGTGGCCGTACGACATCGTCGCCGCCGCGCTCGACTGCGCCGATATGGCGCCGACGTTCTCGCTGAACTTCCGGATCGCGGTGGCTTCCGCCAGGGTGATGCGCGGATTGTTGCGCACTCGATCCTCATCAGCCTGGGTGCGAATCACCGGCATCCGCTGGATCGTGAAGTTGTCGGCGCCGACGTCCGACACGATCGCGTTCGTCACGTACTCGTTCATCCCCTAGAGCTACTGCTTCACGGTCGACGCCCGCGAGGCGGCCTCGATCTTCACGGCCGCACCGTCCGCCAGCTCGCGCACCGAGCTGAACGGCCCGACGATGACCTGGTCGCGTTCGTTGATTCCCGACGTCACTTCGAAATATTTCTCACCGGCAATGCCGGTCTTGATCGGCGTGAAGACCGCCTTGTTGTTCTTCACGACGAACACCCCTTCGAGCTCTTTCCGTTCCTGGCCCGGCTTCAGCTCGGCCGCCTGCACCGCCGTCGAGCGCCGTTTCCCGGTGGCGTTGTCCTCGGCGACCATCTTGCCATCCTTGGCGACCACCTTTTCCCGCACCGTCGTGGCCTGAATCGGGACGGCGAGCGCCTGCTGTCGGGTGGCGGTTGTGATCTCCGCCGTGCAGGTGAAGCCCGGACGCACGTCGGGGATCTCACCCTCAGCCGTCACCTTCACTTTGAAGTTGGTCGCCTGCGATGCCGATGTCGTGCCGGCCGCCTGGATCGGGCTGTTGCCGATTTCGGTGACCTTGCCGGCAAAGGACTTCCCAGGCATCGCGTCGATGGTGATCTTGGCCTTCTGACCGAGCTGGACGTTCGGGATGTCGGTCTCGTCGACTTCGACCTCGGCCTGGATGACGGACATGTCGGCGACCGTGAGCAGCACCGTACCGGCGTTGTTCATCGTCCCGATGACGACCGTTTCACCTTCCTCGATGTTCCGGCGGGTGATGATGCCCGTAATCGGCGATTCGATGCGCACCTTGCTCAGGTTCAGCTTCGCGTTCTCGAGCGAGGCCTGTTCCTGCGTCATGCGCAGGCGCTGCGTCTCGATCTGCCGCTCGGACGAATTCAGATCCGCCTGGCGCATCCTCACCGCGTTGTCGGCGTTCTCGAGGGTCTCTTTCGTGGTGAGTCCGCCCTTCCAGAGCTGCTGCTGGCGCGCGAGGTTGTCCTGCGCCTGCTTCAGCGACGTCTTCTGGCTGTCGGCGGCGACGCGCAGCTGTTCCATCTGCGAGCGCGCCGCGGCCAGCGACGCCTGCGTCTGGTTGTAGGCCGTGGTCAGATTGCGCGGGTCGATCTGGAGAAGGAACTGCCCCTTCTGCACGCGCTGGCCTTCCTCCACCTTCAGGTCCGTCACCCGGCCCATCGTGTCCGCGCTGATGTTCACGAGCCGCTGCGGCTGGATCTTGCCCGACGCGGACACCACTGCCTGCAGGTCCCGCTTCTGCACCGCCTCGACGTTGACCGCAACGCCGTCCTGGCGCTTGAACTTGAAGTTGGCAAACGCGACCCCGCCGAGGACGACGACAATCCCGAGTCCAACCAGAATCTTCTTGTTCCGACTCATGCTCCCCCAACCCGGCTCTTGATGAGCGCAACGACGATGGCGATCACCGCGTAAACCGTCAGCAGCGAGATCGCGATCGGCTGCGTGCGCCGGCGGTACAGCACGGCCAGCCCGATGGCCAGCACGATGACATACCAAATCAGAAAGATGTCGATCATGCCGAGCAGGCGCCCGGCAAACGAGTTCTCGGCCAGCATGGGCAGCAGTGCCCCGAGGTTCGCCACGCTGCCGATCGCCCCGCGGAAATAATTGACGGTGCCGGAGAAGATCGTCGACAGCGCCGAGATCGCCCCGGCATGCACGAGCACCGCGAAGACCTGTTTGAAGGTCGCCTCACCGCCCAGCGCCGCGTTGAAGATCGCGAACAGGATTCCGGCGACGATCACCGCGAAGATTGGGGTGATGACGAGCACGCCGAGACCTGTCGTGTACGGCATCCGCCCCGCGCCCTTTTCCAGCGCTTCGTACATCTGGTCGTTCACCGTGAAGCCGAACGACTGCATCTGTGTGACCTGCTGATCGATCGCGGCCTGGCGCCCGGCTTCCGTCGTCATCGGCAGGGCCGTGAAGCCCGCGACGATAATCGTCGTCAGCGCCAGTATCCCGAGCCATTTGGGGGCGGCGGCGACGCTCGCGAACGTCTCCCGCGGCGACGTAATGACGCCGATGAAACGGGCAGGGAGACTCTTCGGCGCGGGCGCCGAGGCGGGCACGATCGGGGGAGTAGTCATCGAGCTCAGACCTCGAAATGCGGAAATCGGACCCTTCTAGATTGTCGGGGGACGCCGGATTGTACCACGCATCTATACGACCTCTGGCTTCGAAATGTTTCACGAGCCCGCATCAGAACCCTCATGCGCACTGATAGTTAGGGAAAGTTCGAGTAAGCTCGACTCATGCCTGGCTTGCGCCGTTGCGCCCTTTGGGCCCTCATAATTCTGTTGCCCGACGCCACTTCGGCATTCGCCCAATCGGAAGGGCCGGTGGGCGTCCGCGCGACCGGAATGGGCGGCGCTTTCACGGCGGTCGCCGACGATGGCTCCGCCGCCTTCTGGAACCCGGCCGGCTTCGCCTCGGGGTCATTCTTCAGCGTCGTCGTCGATGCCAACCGGCTTGACCGGCGATCCGGATTCCTCGTTGCCCTCGGCACACCCCCGCTCGGCATTTCCTACTACAGGACCGCTATCGCCGAGGTAAAGAATGGCCGAAATACGCTCGTAGCGCACCATGCGGGGGTGTCGCTGGTGCAGTCCCTCGGGGGCGGTCTGGCGGTCGGCACGACACTGAAGCTCGTGCATGGCGTTGCGTACCCGTTGGAGGGCGCGGGTATTTCCACGAATAAATTTGACGCCGATCTGGGCGTCATGGCCAGCGGGTCGCTGGGGCAGCTGGGCCTGTCGGTTCGCAACCTCCTGCAGCCCGAGTTCAAGACCGCCGGGGGGATGATTCGCCTCGATCGGCGCGTCCGGGCGGGGGTGTCGGTCCGTGCCGGACAGGCCACGGCTGCCGCGGATCTGGATCTGACGACCAGTGCGACCCCCCGGGGACCCTGGCGGGACGCGGCTGTGGGGTTGGAAGGGCACCCGGCCAGAAACGCCTGGGTCCGCGGAGGGGTGCATTGGAACACGGCCGGACGGGGGGCTCCCGTCGGGAGCGTCGGGGGCAGCTACGCCGTCTACGGATCGACCAAGGCCGACGCCCAGGTCAGTTTCGGGTCGTCCAGCGGGGACCGTGGTTGGGGCATCGGCTTGCGGTTCGTTTTTTAGGCCACGGAGTCATTTAAAGCGCTTTATTTACTTGACAAAAAATGTCAGTCGTATACGATAACTATCTCCCCGCGCACGATTAACAACTAATGCCAGTCCGCATCGGCGAGCTGCTGCTCAAAGAGAAGCGCATCACTCCTGCGCAGTTGCAGGAGGCGCTGAACTATCAGAAGACGAGCGGCGGGAAGCTCGGTTTTAATCTCGTCAATCTTGGCTTCGTCAAGGACGAGGAGATCACGGCCCTGCTCTCGAAGCAGTACGGCGTGCCCTCGATCAACCTGGCGCAGTTCGAGATCGATCCTGCGATCGTCAAGCTGATCCCCTCCGAGACCGCGCAGAAGTACCAGATCGTTCCGCTGAGCCGCGCCGGCGCGACGCTGACGATCGCGATGACGGATCCGACCAACGTGTTCGCCATGGACGACATCAAGTTCATGACGGGCTACAACGTCGAGCCGGTCGTGGCGTCGGAGACGGCCGTCACCGACGCGATCACCCGCTACTACCCCGCGAACGCGCCGACGCCGCGCCTCTCCCAGGAGCCGAAAAAGAAGCGCGAGGTGGTCCAGCAGCAGGCGGCGAACCTCAACAACGCCGCCACCCTCGACATGGTCACCCGGGCTCTCGAGGAGACCGCCGGCGTCATCGACGACGACGTCGAGATGCTCGAGGAGATCGAGCAGATCGACGTGTCCTCGCTCGAGAAGCAGGGGGGCGAGGCGCCGGTCATCCGCCTCGTGAACCTGATGTTGATGTCGGCCATTCAGAAGGGGGCGAGCGACATCCATATCGAGCCGTACGAGAAGGAATTCCGCGTCCGGTTCCGCATCGACGGCATCCTCTACAACGTGATGGCGCCGCCGATGAAGTTCCGCGACGCGATTACGTCGCGCCTCAAGATCATGGCGAAGCTCGACATCGCCGAGAAGCGGCTGCCGCAGGACGGCCGCATCAAGATCCGGTTCGGCGACACCGAGGGAGGCACGAAGGAGATCGACTTCCGCGTGTCCTGCCTGCCGACGCTGTTCGGCGAGAAAATTGTCATGCGTCTGCTTGACAAGGACAAGCTGATGCTCGACATGACGAAGCTCGGCTTCGAGCCGGAGGCGCTGAGGAAGCTCGAGACCGCAATCTCCAAGCCGTGGGGCATGGTGCTGGTCACGGGGCCGACGGGCAGCGGCAAGACCAACACGCTGTACTCGTCGATCGCGAAGATCAACACGGCGGAGACCAACATCATGACCGCCGAGGATCCGGTCGAGTTCAACCTCGTCGGCGTGAACCAGGTGCAGGTCCGCGAGAACATCGGGCTCAACTTCGCGGCGGCGCTGCGCTCCTTCCTCCGTCAGGACCCCAACATCATCCTGGTCGGCGAGATCCGCGACTTCGAGACGGCGGAGATCGCCGTCAAGGCGTCGCTGACCGGCCACCTCGTGCTGTCGACGCTGCACACCAACGACGCGCCCAGCACGATCAGCCGTCTGATGAACATGGGCATCGAGCCTTTCCTGGTCGCGAGCTCGGTGAACCTGATCTGCGCGCAGCGGCTGGTGCGGCGCCTCTGCACGCAGTGCAAGGCGGATCATCCGCACGACCCGCAGGCGCTCGTCCAGGCCGGCTTCACGCCCGAAGAGGCGGCCAAGGTCGTGCCCCAGAAGGGATCCGGCTGTGAGCGTTGCAACAACACCGGCTACAAGGGGCGCGTCGGTCTGTACGAGGTGATGGAAGTCACCGACGAGCTGCGGGAGCTGATCCTGGTCGGCGCGTCGGCGCTCGAGCTGCGGCGCAAGGCCGTCGACGAAGGGATGATCACGCTCCGCCGGAGCGGATTGCAGAAGGTGATGGAAGGCGTCACGACGATCGAGGAAGTGGCGCGGGAGACGGTCAAATAAGATGGCGACACTGCCGGAACTTCTCGCGACGCTCGTGCAAAACAGCGGGTCGGACCTGCACATCACCACCGACACGCCACCGCAGATCCGCGTGCACGGGCATCTCAGGCCACTCGACCTGCCGCCCCTCGGGCCGGCCGAGACGAAGAACCTGGCTTACAGCGTGCTCACCGACGCGCAGAAGAAGCGCTTCGAGGAGGCGCTGGAGCTGGACTTCTCGTTCGGCATCCGCGGCATCGCGCGGTTCCGCTGCAACGTGTTCAACCAGCGGGGCGCCGTCGCGGCGGTCTACCGCGTCATCCCCGAGCAGATCAAGGGCTTCGACGAACTGGGCCTGCCGCTGGTGCTCGCGAACCTCGCGGAGCGGCCGCGCGGCCTCGTCCTCGTGACCGGGCCGACCGGCTCGGGCAAGTCGACGACCCTGGCGGCGATGATCGACAAGATCAACACCGAGCGGCACGAGCACATCCTCACCATCGAGGATCCGATCGAGTTCGTGCACCAGCACAAGGGCTGCCTGGTCAACCAGCGCGAGGTGCACCAGGACACGCAGGGGTTCGCCAACGCGCTGCGCGCGGCGCTGCGCGAGGACCCGGACGTCGTCCTCATTGGCGAGCTGCGCGATCTGGAGACGATCGAATCGGCGCTGCGCATCGCCGAGACCGGCCACTTGACGTTCGCGACGCTGCACACGAACTCCGCGGCGCAGACGATCAACCGCATCATCGACGTGTTCCCGGCCCACCAGCAGGGGCAGATCCGCACGCAGCTCTCGCTCGTGATCGAGGGGATCGTCTGCCAGGCGCTGCTGCCGCGCGCCGACGGCAAGGGGCGGGTGGTGTCGCTGGAGATCCTGGTGCCCAATCCGGCGATCCGGAACCTGATCCGCGACGACAAGGTGCACCAGATCTATTCGTCGATGCAGACCGGCCAGGAAAAGCTCGGCATGCAGACGATGAACCAGTCGCTGGCGACGCTCTACCAGAAGCGGCTGATCACGCTCGAGGCCGCCATGAATGCGTCGTCGCTCAAGGATGAGCTCGAACAAATGATCTCGCGCGGCACCGGCGTGGTGGCCGGCGCGGGGATGAACCGGCCGGGCCTGGGACTGCCCAACCGGCCGCCGTTGAACCGGTAAAGAAGCCAGGGACAAGCAGCCATGCCTACGTTTGCCTACAGCGGACGAACGCGGACGGGCCAGACCGTCACCGGCGAGCACGTCGCCGAAACCGTTGATGCCGCGATCGCGGCGCTGCGCCGCGATCAGATCCAGGTCACCCGTATCGACCCGGCGAAGGCCGAGAAGGCCGCGGCCAAGGTCAAGCCCAAAAAGGGGCCGGCGGCGCCGTCGAAGAACCTCGCCATCTTCACGCGGCAGTTCTCCGTCATGATCGACGCCGGCCTGCCGCTGGTGCAGTGCCTCGACATCCTGGGCAAGCAGGAGCCGCACAAGGGCTTCTCGAGCGTCATCCTGCAGGTGCGCACCGACGTCGAGGCGGGCGCCGCGCTGGCTGACGCGATGAAGAAGCACCCGCGCGCCTTCGACCCGCTCTACTCCAACATGATCGCCGCCGGCGAGGCGGGCGGCATCCTCGACACGATCCTCAAGCGGCTCGCGGTCTACATCGAAAAGAACGTGAAGCTGAAGGGACAGGTCAAATCGGCGATGATCTACCCGATCGCGGTCATCGTGATCGCGACGATCGTCGTGGCGGCGATTCTGTGGAAGGTCATCCCGACGTTCGCCCAGCTGTTCGCCGGCCTCGGCGCCCAGCTGCCGTTTCCCACGCGCGTCGTGATCATCGCCAGCAACAACCTGGTCTCGTACGGCCCGTTCATCGTGATCGGACTGGGCGTGATCGGCTACCTGCTGCAGCGGTATTACGCGACGACCGCCGGGCGGTACCTGATCGACTCCCTGGTCCTGAAGATGCCGATCCTCGGCATGATCATGCGCAAGATCGCCGTCGCGCGGTTCTGCCGCACGCTGTCGACGCTGCTGTCGTCGGGCGTCCCCATTCTCGACGGGCTGGACATCACGGCGCGGACCGCGGGCAACGCCGTCGTCGAGGAAGCGATCCAGAAGACGCGCACCAGCATCGAGCGCGGCGAGACCGTATCGGCGCCACTGCGCGAGACCAACGTGTTCCCCTCGATGGTCGTCCAGATGATCAACGTCGGCGAAACGACCGGCGCGCTCGACGCGATGCTCGCCAAGATCGCGGACTTCTACGAGGAGGAAGTCGACACCGCGGTCGCCGGGCTGCTGACGCTGATGGAACCGATCATGATCGCCGTCCTCGGCGGCGTCGTCGGCGGCATCGTCATCGCGATGTACATGCCGATCTTCGACCTGATCAGCAAGATGACCTAGCGCGCGGCAGACAGAAAGCAGAAGGTAGTCAAGCATGCAGACCACGGCGCTGCGGCGGAAGCTCTTATGGCTGATCGGCGGCCGCGCCGCCGTGATCACGCTCCTGCTCGGCTCCGCGATCCTGATCCAGCTCAAGTCGCCGGGGTCGTTCCCGGTCGATCCGTTCTTCGCGCTCATCGGCCTGACCTATGGCCTGACCGTCGTCTGGACGCTGACGCTGCCGTACGTGGATCGGCGTCCGTGGCTGGCGGACGTGCAGGTGGCGTGCGACGCGCTGATCGTGTCGGCAATCGTGCACCTGACGGGTGGCGTCACCAGCTATTTCGCCTCGCTCTACACGCTGCCGATCATCGCGGCGAGCACGGTGCAGTCGTGGCGGGGCGGACTCATGGTCAGCGTCCTCAGCTCGCTGATGTACTCGGGGCTGGTGCTGGCGCAGTACGAGGCGCCGGGGCTGCTGCCGCTCGGCGCGCCGCCCGACGCACTGCCGGCCCTCCGCGTCGCGGTTTTCACGGTCGGCCTCAACGTCTTCGGCTTCATGGCGGTCGCCAGCCTGAGCGGCTATCTGGCGGAAGGGCTGCGTCGCGCCGGCGCCCAGCTGGCGCGGACGTCGTCGCAGCTCGAGGACCTGCAGGCGTTCAACCAGCACGTCATCGACAGCCTGACCGGCGGCCTGGCGACCTCCGACATGGAGGGGCGGCTCCTCACGTTCAACCGCGCCGCGGAATCGATTATGGGGCTGTCGTCCTCGGACGTCGTCGGCCGGCGCGCCGCCGACATCCTGCAGCTTCCCCCGGCCTTGCAGAACCTGTTCGTCCCAGGCGCCGTCCCCTCCGCCGCGCAGCGGCACGAGTTCGGCTATCACCGCGGGGACGGTCGGCAGATCGAGCTGGGCATGACCAGCGCGCCGCTGATCACGCCGCGCGGGGAGAGCGGCTTCCTGTTCACCTTCCAGGACGTGACCGAGCTGAAGAAGCGCGATCGCGAGGCCCGCGTGCAGCAGCGGCTCGCGGCGGTGGGTGAGATGGCTGCCGGCATCGCGCACGAGATTCGCAATCCGCTGGCCTCGATGGCCGGCTCGATCCAGATCCTGCGCGACGAGCTGCCGCTGACGCCGGACCAGTCGCAGCTGATGGACATCGTGCTGCGCGAGTCGGACCGCCTGAACGACACCATCCGCAGCTTCCTGTCGTTCGCGAAGCCCCAGCGGACGGCGGTGGCCGACCTCGACCTGCGGCAGATCCTCACCGACACGGCGCGCCTGCTGCAGAACAGCGCCGAAGTGACCGGGGCGCACTCGATCGTCGTGGCCGTTCCCGACGAGCCGGTGGTGTATCGCGCGGACGAAGCGCAGATCCGGCAGATCGTCTGGAACCTCGCCACCAACGGCCTGCGCGCCATGCCGGCGGGGGGCCAGCTCCGGTTGCGGGCGCGGTCCATGGCGGTGGGAGACGGCCGCGACCGCGAAGTGGTCGTCGGCGTGGACGACGAAGGCGTCGGCATCGCCCCCGAGGATATGGATGGCATCTTCCAGCCATTCCGGGGCGGATTCGCCAATGGCACGGGCCTCGGGCTCTCCATCGTCCAGCGCATCGCGAGCGATTACGGCGGCGAGGTCCGGGTGGCCTCGCAGCAGGGAAAAGGCACGAGCGTGGAGGTAGCGCTGCCCATGGGAAAACCCGATACCGCGTACCAGTGGGCAGTCGCCGACGTCCGGCGGAGGGACGCCTGACATGGCCGGCACCGTCACCG
>WNFC01023068.1_pt1 | contig 11095 bp, 13 predicted proteins | sample 5400541 | NCBI WGS metagenome assembly WNFC01 (sample SAMN13153342, study PRJNA577476) | soil metagenome | isolation source: 120 cm saprolite under Douglas fir tree site 2 hole 2 replicate 1 | place: USA:California | collected 2015-04-18
CGAGACGCTGTTCGACGTTCTTACAGCGGGCAATCCGGACGCACTCCAAGGTACGGTATGGCTGGATCTGTTCGCGGGAACGGGAGCGGTGGGAATCGAAGCTCTCAGTCGGGGAGCGGGGATGGTGTATTTCGTGGAAAAGTCGGCGAAGGCAGCGGAACTGATCCGGCAGAATTTGCATTCGTTAGGATTGGAAGAAGGGTTTCGGATTATTCAACAAGATGTGAAGAGGGTGATTAGCAGGTTGGTCGAGGAAAAAGTCTCCGCCGACTTCATATTTCTTGACCCGCCGTACCGGATGGAACAAATCTATGGCCGAACCTTGCAGTTTCTGGGGGAATCTCGATTGCCCAGACCCGGAGGCCTCGTGATCGCAGAACATCAGAAGAAGTTTGATCCTGGAGAGAAGTTTCCCTCACTGCATCGCTACAGGAAGCTGGAGCAGGGAGACGCGGCGCTGAGTTTTTACCGGAAAATATAAGAGTGGTCGCGGCCTTACATCAGAATTTCGTCTGCACGGCGCACCAGCGGATGCTGCATCTCTTGCAACTCATTCTTCACCCGATTGAGGCCGTAGACGCACTGCTCGAAATGGTTGGAAAGGTTGGCGAACAGAGGCGCCACTTTCGTGTATTCAAAGTGCTCGAATTTGGAGACGATGTAATAACTCTCTTTGCCGGCTTTCATCCAGTCGATGAAATTCTCCAGACGATTGCGGCGCAGCCGGAAGTGATTAATGCTTTCCGGGAACATTCCGGTGAAGAAAAGTGTGTAGTCACCAATGTGCTTGCGCACCTGCCGTTCGCGGTCGAATGAAGGAGCAGGGCCAAACACAGGGTTGGATTCCGCCAGCATCTCGCCGACGTCGCTAAGAGGTTGCTCAGCTGCGTTGCGGATCTTGAACAACTGCTCCGCTTCGCAGAACTCTCCCAGGAGGTGGGCAACGTAGTTAACGATCTGGGGATCGCGAATGCCGATCTCTTCAGCATAGTGCCGGCCAACTAACTCAACGAAGAGCTGTTGCAGCGGATGCGATTCCTGAATCATTCTGGGCCCTCCTGCTCGAATCCGCATCTGTCGCGGATTTCGAGCACAATTATCCGACTACTTACCTTACCTTGGGCGTGCTGGCAAGTGACTTTCGTAAGTCATCCAACGCGCTGCTATTTCATTAGAACCGGAAAAGGCCCACAAGGTTTGATGGGCGGGATTTGGCACACAAAATGAGGGACTATTGATCTCCTTCTACTGGCAAGACATTACAATGACCACTCTAAAAACGACCCGTCGAGGAGGACTTCAGCCATGAAACGAACGAACATCTCCAGCGGTGCACCCTGGGAACCGGTGGTTGGCTACTCGCGTGCCGTACGCGTTGGTACCTCTGTTCATGTAGCCGGCACGACCGCGACCGGCACCGGCGGCAAGATCGTGGGCATCGGCGACGCGTATGCCCAAGCGGTACAAACTTTGAAGAATATAGAATCGGCGTTGCATAAAGCCGGCGCCAGTCTGAAGGATGTGGTCCGCACGCGCATGTTTGTCACCCAGATTGCGGATTGGGAAAAAGTTGGCAAGGCGCACGGCGAGTTTTTTCGGAATATTCGTCCCGCAACCTCTCTGATCGCGGTCAGCGCGCTGGTCTCGCCGGATATGTTGGTGGAGATCGAGGCCGATGCCGTGATCACTGAATCCACGGAGTAGAATTGCCGGCACTCATCCCACACCGAAGGAGAGTTTGATGAACATCTTCCAGAGGATGTTGATATTTAGCGTGGCTTTCCCGCTGGCCGCAACCGGTCAGCAGACCGCCAGCGCGGCGGGAGCCCAGATCACCGTGATCCGCGCCGGCACTCTGATTGATGGCAAATCGAGCACTCCTCGTCACGATCAAGTGATCGTAATCCGCGGAAACCGGATTGGAAGCGTTTCTGATGCTGGAAGCTCGAAAATGCCGGCTGACGCCAAAGTGATTGATCTCTCCCACGCCACGGTGTTGCCCGGACTGATCGATTCTCACACCCATATTTTTCTCCAAGGCGAAGACCCGGCTCAGGGAGGCTATGACGCCAACATTCTGAAGCAGCCCCTGTCCTTCCGTGCGGCCCGGGCGACGGTCTCAGCGCGTCGTGCACTGGAGCAGGGTTTCACCACGCTGCGCGATGTCGAGACCGAGGGCGCGGGTTATGGCGATGTGGGCATCAAGCAGGCGATTGAGGGCGGTTATATTCCCGGTCCACGGCTATTCGTCTCTACTCGAGCTATCTCTACGACTGGCGGCTATCCGCTTGAGGGGTACGCTCCGGAGCTGGAAATGCCAAAGGGAGCACAGATCATCGATGGCCCTGTAGAAGCACGGAAGGCGGCTCGCGAGCAGCTCGACCATGGCGCTGATTGGATCAAGGTATATATGACGCACCGGTCGTGGGTCGGAGAGAACGGGGAACTGGTGTCGCAGCCAACTCTCACTGTGGAGGAGCTGAGGGCGATCGTCGACGAGGCTCACGGATGGACCAAGAAAGTGGCATGTCATGCATATAACGGTATCGGATTGCAGCGCGCTCTGGACGGTGGCTGCGATTCCATTGAGCATGGGCTCGAAATTACCGACACGCAAATCGCCCAGATGGTAAAGCAGGGCACATGGTATTGTCCGACGCTTGCCGCCTATTACACCGATTGGGGGCCGCCTGATACGCCTGCCGGACGACGCGATCGCAAAAGGGCTGCGGTGCATATCCAATCATTTCAAAAGGCGATGAAGTCTGGGGTGAAGATCGCCTTCGGCACCGATATCGGTGGAATTCCTTGGACGGAACCGATGGCACAAGAATTCTTACGCATGGTGGAATTCGGTATGTCCCCCATGGACGCAATCAAGAGCGCAACTTCGAGGGCGGCAGAAATGCTCGACATGGAAGGACAGATCGGCGTGATTGCACCCGGAGCCTATGCAGATGTCATTGCAGTCAACGGCGATCCGGTGCGGGAAATCAAAGTGCTGGAAAGCGTACAGTTTGTAATGAAGGACGGGAACGTCTTCAAGAGTGAAGGAAAGTAATAAAGAGTCTTGACACCCCCGCCGAGCGGTTCATAATGCCCCAATCTCGTTGATGACGACGATGACGCTCTCAATTGAGTGGAGTACACGGAGGCGACCATGAGTGTGCTGGAGATGTGTGATCCGGAAGCCGCGGCGGTTTCTGTTGAGGCCAGCGTAGCGGATGCTGTGCGCCTCATGCTCGACCGGCATGTTGGCGCCGTCGCAATCATCGATAGCCAGAGCCGTGTAGCCGGCATCTTTACCGAGCGCGACGTCTTGCGCAAAATGGCGCTAAGCGGAGACGATCCGGCTAAGAAGCCGGTGCGCGATGTAATGACTACGCCGGTTGAATTGGCTACTTTGGCGACGGGGCCGGGCGAGGCATTGGCGATCATGTTGGAGCGTCATTTCCGCCACTTGCCAGTGGTCGATCATGACGGCAAGCTCCTCGGTATGCTTTCCATCCGCAATGTGCTGCAATGGCGTGTCGACGATCTGACCCAGGAACTGGACTCTCTCGAGCAATACGTTGCCAACGATGGACCCGGGGGCGACTAGCGGCGGCTGGGTCCGCAGCAAAGACAAAAGGCCGACTTTTTTCAGCCGGCCTTTGTTTCCTTTACAGCCAGAAATAGTTCGGTTACTTCTTGGGTGCGATAGCGTCCTTGGTTGCTTTAGCCACGCGGAACTTTACGACAGTCTTGGCCTTGATCTGAATCGGTTCGCCAGTCTGGGGATTGCGTCCCATGCGGGCTTTGCGGTGGGCCTTCACCAGTCGCCCCAGCCCCGGTATTACGAACACGCCATTCTTTTTTGTCTCCTTGACGGCGGTGTCAGTCAGGTTTTCGAGAAAGGCAACAACCGTCTTGTTATTGGTATCCAGTTTCTCGGCCATATGGCGGACGAGTTGGGTCTTAGTCATGCCTGAAGCCATGAATCCTCCTCTAAATACAACTCTGATTTTCCTGCGAGGCGGTTATCTTATACTAGAGTTCCTGTGGAAAAATAGCGTTTCAGCCATATTTTATGCGGTTTTTATCATCTTGAGCTTCAAAAAGCCCATTAAAACGGGCTTAATCTGCGTCTCTGCCGTCCAGATGGCAGCTTTACGGGCCGAGAACATGCTGCTGAACGTGGGATAATTATTCAGGAGATCAGCTTTGTGAGTTGTACGCTTTGTGAAAAACGAAAAGAAAAGCGTTTCTGCCCGGCTGTGCATGGCCGCATCTGCCCCCAGTGTTGTGGGGAGCAACGCGAGGTGGCGCTCGACTGTCCTTCTGATTGTGTCTATCTGCTGCAAGCTCGGGAGCATGAAAAGCCGCGCCCGCTGCACGATCTTGACCAGGGCGCTTTGTTCCTTCAAGTGGAGATTGGCGACCAGTTCGTCTATCAGCACGAGCACTTGATCATGGGATTGAGTTATGCGCTCGCCAAGAGTGCGCGGACAGATCGTACACTCTGCGATCGCGACCTGATCGCCGCGCTCGGTTCGCTGACCAAAACTCAAGAAACGCTGGTGAATTCGGGCCTGCATTATGAAACTCCAATTGCGACCGCTGGTCAGCAAGCAGTGGCTGCGGAAGTCCAGAAGATGGTGAAGGAGTATCGCGAAGCGGAACAGAAGCATATGGGATATTCGCGACTTAAGGAGTCCGAAGTACTGCAAGCGCTGGTTTTTCTGCTCCGCATGGCGCATGGCCGCACGTCCGGACGGCCGAAATCGCGCGCCTTTGTGGATTTTCTTTTCACTCAATTCCCCGAGAAGCAATCTGCCATTGCCACGCTCGCTACTCCAGAGGCCGCAGGCAGTCGAATCGTCATACCGTAGGATGAAACCGGGAACAGGCGCCCGAGACCTCACACCTGAGACCCGAGACCAGACGCCTGAATTCTCCGCACGGCTTGTCCGGGCGGTAAGGCATCACGCAATTCACGCACAGTACGTTTAAACACGGGATGCCGCACCTCGGACGCGATCTCGGCCAACGGTTCGAGCACAAAGCGACGCTGATGCATGGCTGGGTGAGGGATGGTCAGACCTTTCGTCTCGATAATCGAACTGCCAAACAACAGTATGTCGATATCAATGATGCGGGGGCCTTTGTTCTGCTGACGGCGACGTCCCATCTCCTTTTCTAAATCCAGAATGCCGGACATCAGTTGTTTGGGCATCTTTTCCGTGTCCAGCTTGATCGCGCAATTCAAGAACCAAGGCTGGGCGGTGAGTTCCACGGGTTCTGTTTCATAAAAAGATGAAACGGCCGCCACCTCTCCCAAGGCCCGCAGTCCTGTGATGGCGGTGTTCAGGTTGGCTGCGGGGTCGCCTAGATTCGAGCCCAACGACAGATAAACCAGCTTGCGCACGTTTGAATATTTTCCTGTTTCCAGTGAAGATAAATCTACCAGACGCTTTGCCTGCATCACTGCCAATTACCATGGTCACTTTAATAGCTCAGACACTGGGGCTACCATTATTTGGCTATGGGCTTGGATTCGCTATTAGTTAGCCGTGACCCGCAGGTCATCGATGTGTTGCGCCCGACTCTGGCGAAATTGTCGGTTGACGTCGAGGTCTGCCGGGGAGCGCGTTCCGGCAACGAAATTCTTTCCTCCGAGAAGTTCGACGCGGTGATTGTGGACTGCGACGACCTGCAAGGCGGGCTGAGCGTGCTTGAGAGTTTACGTAAAGGGCCAAGCAACAAGAACTCAGTCACGTTTGCCATTCTGAACGGAAGCACGACTACCCGAAAGGCATTCGAACTGGGCGCTAACTTCGTGCTGCAGAAACCTATTTCACCGACCAATGCCATGCGATGCTTCGGTGCCGCGCTGAGCTTCATGGTGCGCGAGCGGCGCCGCTATTTCCGTCATCCTATAGAGTTGCCGATCATGATCGTTTTCGCGCAGGGCCAGGAATTGAAGGCAGCAACCACCAACATCGGCGAAGGTGGCATGGCCATTCAGGTCATGGGCAAACTGCCGAAAACCGCGGTCTCAAAGGTAATCTTTACGTTGCCCGGCGCAAGCCTGGCAACCGAGTCTAAAGTCGACTTGGCTTGGGCCGATGGTTCGGGACGTGCCGGCCTGCGTTTCCTCGAGATGTCGCAGAGCTCCAAGGAAAATCTGGAGCACTGGTTGGCGCAACAGATAAAAATATAAGTTCCACTCCGCGTACTCAGATGTACGTCCAGGAAAGGTCCTTTTCCTTGACGTTCTGACCGTCGTTTCGTTGCAGCCTCTTTCGCACCAGAACCCAGGTTGAAACTTGCGGCAATTCACGCTGCCCGGCACTCTTGGAACAATTCCAAAGGCGGGTACAGAAATGCTTTCAATTCATGTGAGGATCAATCGAGCCGAGCGTCTACTCCGAATGTTGGAACGGGACGCGCCGATGCTGGCGGTTCGAGTCGCGGAACTGACGCCCGAGCGCCAGCAATCCGCTAAGACTTATGCGGCCAAGCTGACTGCTCATGCCAGAGAGGAACTGGAAAAGTTAATGCTCGAGGTCTCGGCGTGGGATTCCAACGATCCAACCCCAGAAGCCGCTGACTAGTCCAAAGCTTTGAACGCCTGAATGGCCTCGGAGGGATGTGCGGGAGAATCGGACAGCGCTTCGTCGTCGATGGTCGTTTCTTCCCAGAACGTCCGATCGCGCAGGATTCGGGAGACCAGAGCCGTATGCATGGCATGACCGGCGCGATCAGCCACCACGTTGCCCAGAATCTGTTTTCCGAGAAGAGCAAGATCGCCAATTAAATCCAGCACCTTGTGCCGCACGAATTCATCCAGGAAACGCAATGGCGGGTTCATCAATGCGTCACGGGTGAGCACGATGGCGTTTTCCTGGGATGCTCCGCGAATGAGGCCTTGCTGGCGCATGGCTTCCGCTTCGTGGAGGAACCCGAAGGTCCGTGCCGGTGCGATCTCTGAAAGGTAGTTTCCGTCAGAAAGCTCCAGCTCTCGCCGAATTCGGAGGTAAGTCCGCGGACGGCGCTGCTTGCGGATGCCCACCTTGCGAATAGCTTCGACAAAAGGACGGGCGCTGCCATCGAGGATGGGCAACTCCAAATTGTCGAGTTCCACGATTGCGTTATCGATCCCAGTGCCAATAAAGGCGGAGAGCAGATGCTCGGTGGTGGAAATAAGCACGCCTCTTTTCATCAAGCTTGTGGCGTAACTCACGCGCGCCACATTGCGGCTCACTGCCTCCACCTCAAAGCCGTCGAGGTCGGTGCGGCGGAAGACAACCCCGGCGCCCGCTGGAGCCGGCAAGATCCGCAATTGCACTGGAGCGCCGCTGTGCAAGCCTTGGCCATGACATTCAACTGCCGAACGGATTGTTTGTTCCTGTTTCAATCTCCCTGCTATCTCCTGTTTGTTGAGTAGATTACAGGCCGCGAACAGAGTGCGCCTGTGGCTAATTAGCCACAGTACGTGGCGCATTGCCAACGGCTGCCGCGGCCTTCCGAGGTAAAGGTAAATTCCGCAGGTACTTAGCTTGTGGGGATCGTGGCGCTAACGACAGTTCACTTCTTTGGTGCTTGGGGGAAGGGCGGAAGTCCCAAGGCTGAACATTGAATCGTCAAGACCTTTGTTGTAGCTAATCGAGTTCAAAAAACGCTGGTTGGACATTTCGCCGTTGTAGGTGCGCGTGATGCTGAAGGGTGTCATCACTCCCTGTACCAGGCGATAGCCGTCATAGATTTCCTCTTCTATGTTACGCTGTTTGTCGGTTGGATCACGCCAGGAAAAGCTTTTCTTCACCGGCAGGTGAGTACTGGCGTCAAGGTACAGCGTGACACCTTGATTGCGTGCATTCATGATCGTAACCTGCTCGACGGACTTCTGTTCGGCCACGTTTGGCCCCTCATAAAACAAAGCCACACCAGGTTCAGCCAGCCATTTGCGCAATACCCAGTCGAGCGAGTATTGACGCCGGCGAAGATAATCCGCCAAGTCCTTGGGGTCCTGAGGGTGCGGGCCTTTGAACGTGATCTCGGATCCCTGGTCGCCGTTGAAAACGTAAGCTACGTCGCGTTTCTTGGTTAACTCAATGCGGTCTTTGTCGGGAAACTTGTAGAAGCGCCAGAAAAGGAGTCCGACGCTATTGGGCTGTCCGTGAAAGAAGCTGTAGGTACGCCCTTCCTGAGTGATGTCCTGGATGCTGAGATAAGCTTGCCCGCCCAGAGCCTGAATCGCCTGGTCCAAAGCATTCTTGGCTCTTCTGGCATTTTCTTGCTCTACAGGAACGGATTGCAACGACGGCGAGGTAGCCTGTCCTAGCGTTACACCAACGAGCAGAAGGACGAACAAGCACTGTTTCATATCGGATTCAAAGATTAAGACGCGGAGAAAGCGATTGTAGCTGCCTGTACGGTTAGGGAGTGGTCATCGTTTTTTTGGATCGCCAGTCCGCGGGTCCTTTGCGGAAATACAAGGAAATGAGAGTGCGTTGAGAAAAAGGAAGAAACAGTAGCGGAACAGTCGCCGCAAAGGCCAGGCCAAATCCGATTCGATGGGCCAGCAAAAACGGAGACATCGCCCAGAGTTCATCGAGCACCAGGATAAGAATGAAAATACGCGAGAAATTTTCCCACAGGCCCGGGTAATGGAAGGCCACCGCGGTCAGGAAGTAAATACGAATCGCCAGCCCCACTAGGGCGCTGACTGTCACCACAACCACCATCGGCCATCCCCATCCGGGAGAGAACCTTTCCGTGAGGATGTCGATGCGCTCTAGTTTGGCAAGGGCGGCCAGGTAGAAACCCACGTACAACAATTGAATGAGGGAAAAAAGCACGAGGTCCGTGGCGACAGGCGCTGGCATTGGCGGCGGAAACTGTTCGTTGTAGTCCGTTGCGTCTTCGGCCAGGGCCGCCTCTACCTCTTCCACTCCCTGAAACCGTTTCGCCGGATCTTTACACAAGCATTTGAGGATGACGAATTCAACCTGAGCCGGTAGGCCTGGTTGTAAATTACGAGGCGACGGAGGAGTCTCGCGGATTTGCTTCAAAGCCACAGCGAGTGGAGTGTCACCGCTAAATGCCGCGTGGCCAGTAAACATCTCATAAAGGACCAAGCCAAGCGCATAAATATCCGACCGCCGATCTATCGGCTTGCCCTCTGCCTGCTCGGGAGCCATGTAGGCAGGAGTTCCCAGGAAACTACCAGTTGCCGTGCTACGTGTGTCCAAAGACCGGGCGATGCCGAAATCCATTAACTTCACGCAGCCAAGACGATCGAGCATCACATTTTCTGGTTTCAAGTCACGATGGACGATGCCTTGAATGTGAGCTTCGCCCAGGCCGGCACAGATCTGGCGAGCGATATCCAAGACTTGTGGGACTTCGAGTCTGCCGGGGCGGTTCAGCAGTTCGCGCAAGCTATTGCCATCGACGAATTCCATGGAAATGAATGCCGAGTCGTCTACTCGATTAAAGTCAAAAATGCGGCAGACATTATGGTGCGTAATCCTGCGGGCCAGGCGTAGCTCATTCCGGAATCGCTCCATAAGGGCGGGATCGTCTGTTAGGGTCGACTTCAGGACCTTAAGGGCTAGCACCTCGCCGGTTTCACGATCTCGCGCTTTGTAGACGATTCCCATTCCCCCACTTCCCAGCTTGTCGAGAAGGTCATACCGCAGGCTCAGTACTTGTCTTGCCTGTTCGGACAGGCCACTTTTTGTGGAAGGCAGAGTTTCGTTCCGGACTCTGATTGAGGTGGCACGCTCGCGGTTAGGTGCGGATGAACTCTTGTCGGGGCTGGTGTCTGCCATGCGGCCCTCCAGCAGGCCTGACGGATGGAGTTTACATGGGAAACACTCACCGCGGGTTCGATTTCCTCGGATCCTTAACTATCCGACCAGAACCGCTCCGCCGTTCACGTTGAACACTTCCCCGGTGATGAAGCCCGCTTGGGCAGTACACAGGAACAGGATGGGGCCGGCGATCTCTTCCGGCTTTGCCACTCTGCCGAGTGGAATGGTTTTGAGGATGACATCGCGAGTCCTGGCGTCGTTAAGGGCGTCAGCCGACATGTCCGTGTTCACCCAGCCGGGCGCAACGCAATTGACGTAAATACCATTTTTCGCAAGCTCGGTGGACAGTCCTTTGACCATGCTGATGAGGGCTCCTTTTGTGGCCGCATAGTCAGCATGAAACGCTTCTCCGCGTTGTCCGGCGGTGGAACTGACGAGCACGATGTGGCCAGCGGCGGGGCCGGACCTGGGTTGTCCTTTCATCTGCGCTACGGAATGCTTGATCAAAGCGAACACGCTATCCAGGTTGATAGCGACCGTATTCCGCCACTGGGCTTCGGACATCTGATCGATGGGTGCATCCTGCGGTGGCCAGACACCATGATTGGCGATGAGAATGTCTAGACGTCCGAAGCGTTTGATAGTGGTGTCCACCAGTTGCAGTGCAGTGTCCGTGCCGGAAAGATTGCAGGCCGCAGCGGCGCAATTGACCTCTCCAAGTTCTTTGATCAGTCCCGCGGCAGTTGTGGCGGCCTTCTCATAACTGAAAAGAACCTTGGCTCCCGCGGCAACGAACATCCGCACCGTAGCCGCACCAATTCCTCGTGAGCCCCCGGTGATAAGTGCGACTTTGCCACTAAGCGTCAGCGTGAACGGCATGGACAATGGTTTCCGGTTTCTGGTTTCCAGTTTCAATCGCTAACCGAAATGCCGAAACTGCTTCCAGAAGTCAGGCCAACTCTGGAGTAGCCCGCGGCAAACGAAAATATCCGGATGTTCAACCGTCTCCTCGTTTTGTATCCGGAAGTGGTTCCAAGATCGCGCAGACAACTGGCAAGCTGCGAATTTCTTTTGGACAGATTCGCGCGACATCCCAAGAACAATCACGACCTCAGGCGGCGGATCGCCGTAGCCCTTCTCCCAGAAGGAATTTACGCCACTGATGGCGCGTGGCAATCCGTATTGAGGTCCGTAAAGATTTACCGCTCCGGCCTCCCCATAGTTCGTGGCGAGGATACCCAAGTGGGCGCGGTCTTCCGCAGGTAGCGAATCGCGAATGTGAGCCGCGGTTGCGA
>WNFC01031678.1_pt1 | contig 11095 bp, 15 predicted proteins | sample 5400541 | NCBI WGS metagenome assembly WNFC01 (sample SAMN13153342, study PRJNA577476) | soil metagenome | isolation source: 120 cm saprolite under Douglas fir tree site 2 hole 2 replicate 1 | place: USA:California | collected 2015-04-18
CGGTCAAGCGGATCGACGAGCTCCTGCCCTGGAATTGGAAACGCGCCCGCCAGGAAAAGGCGGCCGCGTAGCGCTCCCCCTTCATAATCGATGCTGCGCTGTCAACGACCATGTCCGGGGTCTTCACCGGGTGCGTACGGTTCATCAGGAGTGGGGGAATTTAACAGCGTAGCGTGGGCACTAGCACCTAGCACCATCCACCTAGCACTAGCACCATCCGGGCTTGGCAAATTCAAATATTGAAATCGGTGAACAATCCATGCGGTCCAAAGACATGGTCCCGCACAGGCTCCCCGTATAACTCGGGGAAAATCGGGTCGGACCGACTGGGCTAAAAATAATGTGACCGCGCTCTCAGAGCGCGCGCCGCCCAAAAAATCGCCCTTGTCCGTTATCAGCATTTTCGGGCGGTCGGTTGGTCGCCACCAGGGCATCAAAGGGGCGATCCGTGGTCATCAATCATCCCCCGTGAGCCACATCTCGGCATTGTGAATCCAGCGTGCGACTCGGCCCGTCGGGACGTAACACTCTTCCAGCAGAATCCTCTCGCGCGCCCCAAATTGGCACATTTGCACCTTCCCTTGCGAGGACACTTTGAGCGTGTATCCTGCCGCTTCCATGCAGTCGTACACGTACTGGCTTGCCCGACTCCAAGGGCCGCCCTCATCGTTGGAATAGAGCTTCATCGCGTCCAGTCGGCATTGGTGAAACTGACGCTGCTGATCGGAAAAACAGCCGGTAAGACATATCGCGGCGATTACGATCGCTGCCACCCTCATCAGACTTCCGGCGAGAACACCCTTCGTTCCCATTCGTCGCAGTGCTCTCCGCAAATCCCGCACGCCGAATGTAACTTAAAAGCGGTCGCCTTAAAACCGTCATTCGGCACCATCTGCGTCTGTGAAACGGACGCACAAAGGCAAGCTGAGGGACGTGCTGGCGAAGAATATGCGGCGGCTGCGCGCTGCCCGCGGGCTAAGTCAGGAAGCATTGGCCCACGAGTGCGAGATCAATCGGACCTACCTCAGTTCTGTCGAGCGCTCAGAACGAAATGTTTCCATCGACAATATTGCGCGGATCGCGAAGGGCCTTCAGGTCGAGCCGTGGCGGCTGCTAAAGGACGATTGACGCCATCGCGGATGCAGGAAAGTGACGCGAGGCTCAGTGAGGCTCAGTGACGCAAAAACCCAGCGGGCAGGTCGAGTGTGATTGAGGCATCAGACAGCAACTCGCTGCGCTCCCCGGCCCGAGATATAGATGGTGGTCCTGGTTTCCGGCCTGACCTTGTAGTCCTGGAATCCGGGACCGGTAATTTCCGCATTTCGGTCCCGGATTTCAGGACCGATGCCGGTCCCAGTTTCGGGGACCGGTTTTTGTTTTTTTCGGCGCGTCGCAGGCCGAACCGGACAGCATCCGGATTCTTGCCGGCGCGTGCGATGCGAGCAGCAAGTTTAGCCTCTTTTATCGTCTCGAACCGGCGCCAGGCATGCGGCGGTGGAACCGCGCGGCTGTCACGAGCGTGCGCAAATGTGAGAAAAAACCGATTGGGCTTGCGATACTCAGAATTGCCGCCACGGCCACGCTCCGTGACCCTAATGAAGCCCAGCGCCTCCGCCTCGCGAATGGCGGGCGCGATCTGATCGTGCGAGATGCCATAGGCCAAGAAGTCCTGCTTCGTGACCGGTAATTGGCCATTTTCGTTGCCCCCGTGTGCGCCAAGCTCGATTTCGATCCGCGAGATTACACGATGTGCCGAGACGGACAGCGCACGGTATGCCGGGCTTTCAAGCATCTCGATCAGGCGCGGCGAGAACTGGCCATTGATCCGGTTCCGCCGCTTGATGCCGGCCGCACTCATGTCCGCGCCCTACGGATTTGTCCGACTGTCGTGACATCGCCGGTCGCTGCTGGCTGGCCGGGTCTCGACCGCCGGCAGGCTCTCGATCCATCGCCGCAAATCATCTGTCAGGATTAACGTCCTGCGACCGCGCTTGCGCGCCGCAAGGCACCCGGAGCGAATCGCCTCGTAGAGCGCGGTGCGGCCGACGCGCGCCACCGCGCATGCCTCCGCGATCGTGTAGGCCAGTGCTGTAGTCATGATGAATTCCGCCGTTCATAAGCCAGGATGGTCCTGGCGACCCCGCCCGCGTCCGGCGGGCGATGGGCGAACGATGGACCGCGACCGGGCAGCGAGTCTGTCGTGAAAAGGGTCGGAGATGATCAGTTAAGCCGTGTACTCATAAATCGGCTTGGCGTGATCCAGTCGGGCAATGGGCGCTATTCCACCAACAGCGGCAGAAAACCGGACATCGTCGGAGGTCCGAGTGCCAGGAGCCAGGCAGGTGCTCGAGTGCCGTTCACGCTTACAGATCGGGTCCGCGTAACACCGCCATGCCTTCGACCCCTCGCTTCTGGAGATCGTTGAGGCTTGCGCCGTTCATGCGTGAGATAGGCAAGCCCATCGAAGGCCGCAGCATCGACCCAAAGCTGAATTTCTCCGGGCCGGATTCGTCTTCCCAGCCCTTGCTGATAACGCCGTGAACATAAATTCCTTCGCGGTCGAAAATAGGCCCTCCGCTCATGCCGCCGAGAATTTTTGCAGCAAAGGAGAAGCAGGGTCCCGGCGTCGGCACCACCTGTTTGTCGAAGTTGTTCGGGAAGAATTCGATAAGTTTCCCGGTTGATCCATGAAGATTGAATTTCTTGTGGGCAATGATCTGTCCGGCCGGATTCAGGTCAATGTCGAAATCCGCCATGCCCGCATAGCCCAGCGCGTAGGCATCTGAGCCAACACGCATGCCGGTTCCGGTGATGCCGGATTGCACAATCGACAGCGGCTGGTGCGGGTAGTTTCCTGGCCTCTCTGACACTTTGCAGATGGCAATGTCCGAGCTTAGTTTGAGATCAAGCCCCATGAACGAGAGTGGCACAGTACGCTGCTCAGCGAGAAGCATCGACCACTCGAATGGGAAGAACGAATAGCCGGAGATTTGAAACAGCGGATTGTTCGCGACCAGCACGCCGAAATGCATTTCGTGGGTCCGGAGCGATGCATCATCGCCCTCCTTGACGTTCCCGTATTTGCGATCAATCGGGTCCGTTATCACGTGCGCGGCAGTTATCAGCAGGCCCGTGCAACTGACGAAGAAGGCCGTACCCACACACCGAACCTTGTTTTCGCCGACTACAATGGCAACGACGGGCACAATACTTTCACCCATGACGGACTTGACTGTGCCCCCGATTGGCGGACTCTGCGTGATAACAATATCGTTCTGAACAGCGAAGAAGTCGGCGCCTGTGCGGTCGGGACCAAGAAGGTCCAAGCCCTGCACGGCGACCACTCCGTAGACGCCATCTTGCCTCTGCTGCCAAAATGACTTGAGGACTTTCATCAGCGGCCCTGGCTGCAGCCGAATTTGCGCCCGCATAAGCCGGACATTGGCTGCCTAGCCAACTATGTCGCGTTTGTACCGATTAGGCTATGGCTGCGCACTGATGAGTCCGCTACGACGACTTAGGCATCCTGCGCTCGCCGCGCCATCTCAACTTTGATAGCGCGCTGCCATTCCGGATCGGGCCGGTAGTAGATGTCCCGAATGGTTGCCGCCGGCATGTGGACGCGCTTGCCAGCGATATCCAGGGTGTCGCTGACGTGTTGTATGGCCCGCCGCACGTTCCTTCTTTTGCCCTTCTGCGCCGCAAGCGCCTCTTCTACCGCCACCGCAATCAACAGGTTTCGATGCTTATCGGCCGATGGCCTCCCGCCTTTCCTCTTCGGCAAGACTCCACCGTTGAGTTGCATAAGTTGCTCGCAGAAGATTCGCACGCGGGGATCCAATTCGCGTATCTTGCCACGCCTCGCATGGTCGCGATACATCGACAGCAATTCATCAATGGCAAGATCACACGCACGCTCATTCTTTCGCCGCTTGCGTGCGCTCGTCTCGCCCTCAAGCTCCGACCAGGTTGGCATCGCATCGCGCAACAGCAGGCCGAGCTCCGGGACGTATTTCTGTCCCTTGCGAGGCTTGGTCACTTAGCTGCACCTCCGCACGGTGCATCCGCATAATGGTCGCGGCGGCAACGCGGTGCGGAGCCGCGTGTTCGGGGATCAGCCTAGCCGCCGCGGTCGGATGTTAGCTATTCCGTCGCATCGTCGCGACGGTGCCTTCACCGGCAATCCCGAGCGTGGGGAAATGCGCTCGGATGGTGTCGGCGACGTAGCTCGGTGCTAAGTGGGCGTAGTGCTTTTCGGTCATGCGCGTGTCGGCGTGGCCAAGCTGTTCGGCAATGACGCCCATCGGCACGCCGCGCATTGCCAATGTCGAACCGTGAGTGTGCCGCAGCACATGGAACGAAATCGCGGGCTTGATCTTGGCGCGTCCGCACGCTTCCAGCATGGGGCGCATTTGGTGAGACTTGAGCCACAGACCGCCGCCTCGGCGGGGGAAGACCGGATCGGTGCCGAGCTTGCCGGCGGTCAGCGAGGCGAACAGCCGTTGCCCTTCATCGGTCAAGACAACATGGCGAGGCTTGCCCGCCTTGCTCTCGCGCACCGTGACGACGCCGGCATCGGCATTGAAATCGGCGACGCACATTGACGCCAATTCGGAGTATCGGCAGCCGGTCAACAAGGCGCCGCGAACGAGATTGCGAAACGCCGGCTCGCAGGCATTGACCAACCGAACGCATTCGGCCTCGGAGAGATAGCGCACGCGCGCCGTCTCGACTCCCTTGAACGGCTTCACACGCCGCCAAGCCATGTCGCTCGTGACATCCCCGGCCTTCCAGGCATGATTGAACGCCGCCTTGAGCACCGTGAGTATCCGGTTCGCGGTGGCGCGGCGCTTCCGAACGCCGTCCGCGCTCTTGTCCGCCTTGCGGTGGTTCGGCTTGCGCCCCGGCTTGCTGCGGGCGAGCGCCGGTTTCTCGGCAAGCCCGTGGTGCCAGTCCTCGATACGCTTTGCGGTCAACTTGGCGACCTGCAGCGAGCCGAGCGCCGGCAGAATGTGGGTCTCCGCGGCGCGCCCGGCGTCATACACCGCCTTGCCGCCTCGCCGTTCATAGGCCTTCAGGTATTCCGCAATGGCGTCGGCCACCGTCAGCGGCCCTTGGCGCGTGTCGTGGCCCTCCTCCCGCCGCAACTCGGCGCGCCACCATGCCCGTGCCGCGCGCTGGGCTTGGCTGAAATCGAGCACCGCAACCCCGTCAGTGTCCTGCAAATCGTCCGTGGTCGCGATTTTGTGCTCGACATAGCCTCCCGTAGCGGCCCACCGGCGCGCAAGCCATGTGCCGCCGTTTGCGCGGCGCCGATAGCCGAGCGCCAATCCCTTTTCCAGCGTGCGCCAGTAGGGTTCGGGTCGAATGCCGAGCCGCAGGCGAGCGGCCCGCGTGTCGAGCCTGGCGTCGCGGACGGTACGTGCCATATTCAGCCCCCTAAAAATGGGAAGGTTTTGGGAAGTATCCGTAGGCGAACGCCAATGTACCACAACGGACGACCATGGCAAGAAATATCGGAAAAATGGGCACAAGTTTCATTCGTTGAAATTCGCCTGTGTCCCGGTATTGACCCTTTCACGGCGGAAACACGGGTTCGAGTCCCGTAGGGCGCGCCACTCCGCGCCAGGGCACACTACAGCCGCCCGCGAAGGCCGGTTCCACGCCGTCGTTCGAATTCGATCCGGCCGCCAGGGGCGCCCGCCGATTCCTGCAAAGCTCCCGCTTTCACGCGGTCACCGGTACCTCGATCAGCCCCAGATGCCGCGCCATCGGATGAAAATCGCCGTCGTTGTGGAGGAGCGGCCTGCGGTTCTCGACGCACCAGGTGCCGATCAACAAGTCGATGGTCTTGCGGACGGTGATGCCGCGCCTGGCGCAGGGAACGGAAATTGCGGGTCTCGAGCTACGTGCTCATTCTCCAAGCCTTGCAGCATCTCGCAAAGCATCAGATCGCCGACGATGATCTCGTCCGTGCCGAGCACCGCGCGCAGGCGCCGGACACGGGGCGCCTTGCGGCGATTGAGGAAGTCGATCCAGACGCTGCTGTCGACAACGATCACCCGCTCCCTCGCCCTTTGCGGCTGCGGGCGAGGTTGCCGCGCCAGCGGTATTTGCCGAAAGCCGCGTCGACCTCCTGCTGCCCTCGCAGTCTGACCATCAAACGCAGCGCCTGCTCCACCGTCTGCTTCTTGGTTGCGTGTCCGGACGCTTTCCGGGCTTCTGCCATCAGCGTGTCATCGATCTCGATATTGGTGCGCATTGGCGGCCTGCTATGTGTATAGACGAATGCTACAATACACATTCCCGCCCGCAATCGCCGGCGTGACCGAACAAGAACCGTCCTGATGGAATCCAAGCGCGATGGAGCCGGCTCGAAAAAATCCGCGCTGTGCTTCAATGCGGCGGCATAAACGTGGGGACTCCCATGGACGACGTGATCAGTAAGCTGACAGCCGAACAGGCATTGAAAATTGTCGAGCGGCTGGGCCGGAAAGGGGGCAAGATTCGAGCAGCCGTGGTCACCGAGGCGATGAACGTCTTAACTGAAATCGAGTTGGATGAAACAGCTGACGAGGTCTTCGTTGTTCTCGACTCTATCGATGTACAGAACTGTTGGGACCGATCGGGCAGTTCTCGCGACGGCTATACGTCGCCCGATGAAGCGGCGGCTGGAATCATAGAGCAAGAGCTTCAACCGTTTTTTGATCAAGTCGAACGATATCATGAATTGGGCATGCCTGATCAAGAAGCGGCCTATTGCATGGGAGTAATCTTGGGAATTTACCGCTACGAGCGAGAGTCCAAGTCGGAGTTCAGGGAATGGTCTGTGGACATTCCTGCCGAACGCGCTGGCTTTCTGCTGGACAAGTGGCAGGAACGCAATCGAGAAAAAGCCGGCGTCAACTCGGTGCACGAGTTTATCCGCGAGCGTTGTCCGGAGTGGGCCAAATGGCTGAAAGACCAAAAGCTCTGATCATGGCGCCGCGGCGAACGAACGGTGCCGAGCTTCGTCGACCGCGGCGCGCCGATGTACGCCAGGGCACGCCGCGACCCCGGTCTCTACACCCACAAGGGGGAGGGGAACGCACCGAGTATGCGGCCCCGCTGTGCGTCAATCTCATCGGAAAACGCTAAGGCGGTAGAGCGTCGCGGGCGGCGACCGGCGCGGGGCGACGCGAGCCGTCAGGCCGCATCGTCGGGGTCGTTCGGGTCCTGGTAGGCGACCCCTTCCATGATCCCCTCGACTATCGCGATCCGATAGATGGCCTCTGTGAAACGGCGATCCTCGACCGCCTCCGCGTGCGACCGTCGCAGCAGCTGCGGCGTCGATATGAGCGCTCTCGCCATGAGGTCGAGATCGACCGGCATGCCGACCCCGGCGGTCATGGAGAAGCGGTCGGGCGTGTAGTATCGGGTTGCAAACAGGCAGCCGTCGGGGAGCGATCGCTCAAGGCCCTCGTCGACCAACCAAAGCTCGCTGTTCCGGAACAAGTCGGTGACGATCAGCCCCGCGGCCCGGTCTCGCCGTTGCACCAATACGATTGCGAAGCGCGCATTGCGCATGGCCTCCAGCACGACCGCTTCGTCCGAGCCCGGCGCGAACCGCGTCGATCCGGCGTAGCGGTCGATCGCCCGCGAGCAGCCGGCGGGAGCGGTGTGGACCGCAAGGTCGAAGGCCAGCGTCAGCTCGTCCATGCTGTCGAGGATGAACATCTTGCCGCGAGCCAAGCCCAAGCGGCGCGCGTGGTGCAACACCGCATCCTCGGAGAGGGACTTCATCACCTTGCCATAATGACGATTGCTGATCTCGCGCAGGTGGCGATAGCGCGCGAGCACCTCGCCGCGGCTCGGCGTTTGACGCTCGAATGCGGGTTCGTTCCGGAGCGCGACAGCGGCAACCATGGCAAGCCTCCAAGCTTCGGCGACCGGCGGCCGCTGCCGATTCGCACAGCGGCGCCGCAACCGGGTCCGCTCTTACTCCGGCATGCTGATTCGGGGAATGGGCCACGAGTTCGGGCGCGGTCATTTCGCCGAGGTTGGGACGGAGTCGAACTCGCGACGAGCGCGCTTCTGCCCTTCCGACAACCGGGCCAACGTTGTATATTGCATGGACGGACCATGCGTTGGTCCGCGAGCTGCCTGCGGGACGTGCCGAGGTCCTGTTTTTCAGCGGCAGCGCGGGTGCCGTCGGCGGGCATCACCAACTCCAGGGAGGAAGGCAATGAAGTGGCGTACCATTCTCGGCCTGTCTGCAACTGCTGCGCTGGGACTTGCCGTCCTGCCGAGCAGCGCCGTCAGTCAGCAAAAGTCGCTCAAAGATCAACTCGTCGGAACCTGGACGCTTGTCTCCTGGGAACAAGACGTGCCGAGCGGCCCCAAGTACCAACGGTTCGGCAGCAATCCGAAGGGCTTCAACATATTCGACGCGAACGGTCGCTTTTTTATCATGTTCGCGCGGCCTGACCTTCCGAAAATCGCGTCCAATAACCCGTCGAACCCGACGCCGGAGGAAGCCAAAGCCATCGTGGGCGGCGCGATCGGCTACTTCGGCACCTACACCGTCGACGAGGCGGCGAAGGTCGTCAGCCTTCGTGTCGAGGCGAGCTCTTTCCCCAACCAGCTCGCCGGTGATCAAAAACGAACGGTCACCTCTCTCACCGGGAGCGAGCTGAAGTACCAAAACACCACGGCGCTGACCGGCGGCCAAATCTACTACGTCTTCAAGCGAGCGAACTAGGACGGGAACCGAAGCAAGGAGGCCCGCCCTGGATTGACCGGGGCGGGCTTATCGCCGCGGCGGCAGGCGCCTTCCACACATCGCGAACGGCGAGCCGCGGCCGATGGGCTTCGCTCGAGCGCGACGATCAATAAAATTTTCCGAAAATGCTGCGTTACCCGCAAGCGGTTCCGCAGCGAAAGCGTGCTATCCCCGTTCCGGCAACCGCAAGACCGCGAGCCCATGCCCGGACGGCCGACCAAACGCGCCCGCCACGCCCGTCGGGGCGTCTACGCCCTCAACCGGGGCGCCAACGTATTCTTCTGCGGCTGCGTCATCTTCGCCCTCGGCGTCCTGATCGTCGCGAGCTTCACCGCGCCGCCCCGGCGGGGCTTGGCCCCGGCGCCGAGGGAAATCCCGGTCGCCATGATTCAGTTCATGCCCGATCGCAACGGCCTGTGCCGGCATCTTTTCTTTCACAACGATTCCGGGCGCTTCGAGGAGGGCGGCAGCGGCAAGTGCGGCGGCCTCATTCCCGACGACCAGTTCCTGACGACGATCCGCGGCAAGCGCAACTCTGCGATCGCGCAGGCGTTCAAGTTCCGCTAGCGGATCGCCCGCAGCAGCGGTTTTGAGATTTCTCGCTACTGCCCGCTGAATTCCGCACCATTGGCAGCGCAACCCGTCGCCTCTATCCTTGCGGGTCGGCCGATGGGAGGCGGAAATGGTCAAGCTCGTATCGGCGGCGGCGCTCACCTTGTTGATGTCAGCGCCCGCCCTGGCAGACGGGATGCCGTCGCATCGATACCGTCATCGGCACTTCCTGCCGCCCGAGCGGCACGTGGTCGAGGTCGTGCAGCCGCCGTGGAGCGGCAATTTCATCATCAACGGCGCGCACTTCACCGGCCGAACGCGCGCCTGCCTGCGCTGGGCGGCGGGCGAGCGGATCAAGCTCCTCTCCGGCGACTGGCACGGCGCCTGCGTCGTGGCGGTGTTCTACAATTTCAATCGGCACAGCCGGTGCGAGACCTGGTGCCGGTGAGGCATTGATCTATGTGCGCCGCGAGGGCAAGCCCCGCATCCATTAGAGCGCATTCAGCTTTAGCAGGTAGCTGAATGCGCTCTAGCTTTTTTGCGTGATCGCATTTTCGGACGGAAAACCGGTTCCCCCTTTTCCTGAAAATGCTCTAGACCGATCATTTCACCGCCGGCGCCGGCGGCGGATAGGCGTGGCGGCCGCCGTTGAAGTCCTCGACCTCGTAGCGTCGCGTGCCGCTGCCCGGGCGGACGAGATAGTTCGGCCCGATCGGCGACTTGCCATGGCCGCCGGGAATGTCGAGCACGTAGGTCGGCTGGCAGAGGCCCGAGAGGCGGCCGCGCAGCGCGCGCATCAGCGCCTGGCCCTCCTCGATGCCGGTGCGCCAATGGGCGGTGCCGGGTGCGAGATCGCCGTGATGGAGATAATACGGCTTGATCCGGCATTCGACCAAAGCGCGCATCAACGCCCCGAGCACCGCCGCGTCGTCGTTGACGCCGCGCAGGAGCACGCTCTGGCTCAGCATGGGAATGCCGGCATCGATGAGCCGCGCACAGGCCGCGCGCGCCGTCGGCGTGAGCTCGCGCGGGTGATTGGCGTGCAGCACCACATAGGTGGCGCGGCCCGACGCCTTGAGGGCGCGAACGAGCGCGCCGGTGACGCGCGCGGGTTCGACGACCGGCACGCGCGTGTGCACGCGGATGACCTTCACGTGCGCGATCGCGGCGAGCGCTTCGACGATCGCCCGCAGACGCCGCGGCGACAGCACGAACGGATCGCCGCCGGTGAGGATCACTTCCCAGATCTCGGAATGGGCGCGGATATAGTCGAGCGCCGCGGCGAGCTTCCCGGGCGAGAGCGCCCGGCCCGGCCCCACCACCTCGCGGCGGAAGCAGAAGCGGCAATAGACCGCGCAGACCTGCAACGGCTTGAGCAGCACGCGGTCGGGATAGCGGTGCACGATGCCCGCGACCGGGCTGTGCGCGTCGTCCCCTATGGGGTCGGCCGCCTCCTCGGGACGGCGGTCGAGCTCGGCGGCATCGGGGACGAACTGGCGCGCGATCGGATCGTGCGGGTCGGCAGGGTCGATCAAGTCGGCGACGTCGGCGGTCAGCGCAAGCGCGTAGCGCGCGGCGACCGCCGCGATCCCGGCGCGGCGCTCGCGCGGGACGAGCCCGGCCGCGAAGAAGTCCTCGGGACGGCGCAACGTCTGGCGGGCTGATCTCATGACAAAGTCCTGGCGAGAGGTCCTCGGGAAGGCGGGCGGCGGAATGCTGGGGCGGATCTCGGTCGCGTTGGGACACCTCGTCCGCTCGTTCCTGCAAGTCCGGGTCCCCGCG
>WNFC01040192.1_pt1 | contig 11095 bp, 9 predicted proteins | sample 5400541 | NCBI WGS metagenome assembly WNFC01 (sample SAMN13153342, study PRJNA577476) | soil metagenome | isolation source: 120 cm saprolite under Douglas fir tree site 2 hole 2 replicate 1 | place: USA:California | collected 2015-04-18
AGCATACGTAGCGATGTTGCTGAAGGGCTGCGTTATGTGTTCAGTAACCCTGTACTACGCAACATCTCGCTGATGATGGCTCTTGTAAACTTTGTAGGTTCAACAACGTATGCCCAACTGATTTTCTTTGCCAAGGTGCGGCTACAGGCAACTGATTTCCAGGCGAGTCTGTTGTACTCGGCAGGAAGTCTTGGGGTTGTCATACTTGCACTGGCAGCTGGTCCATTGCGCAAACATTGGAGTTTCAGTACTGTGGCATTGGGGGCGCTGATGTTAGAGGGGATACTAACAGTCGTTTTTTCGCTCATGCGCATGTATTGGGCGGCTGTCGTGCTCTGGACTTTGATCGGAGGATTAGGTATCCTCTTTAACATAAATACAAGCAGCCTGCGGCAGGCAATAGTCCCCAATCATTTGTTAGGGAGGGTGTTGAGTATCGCCAGTGTGCTGGCGTGGTCGGCTATTCCACTTGGAAGCTTGCTCGGAGGTTTTGCGATCTCCTGGACACAGAATGTTGCACTGGTATATGGTGTGATTGGAGTGTTGATCTTCCTGATACCGTTCGCTTTCTCGTTTACTGCCCTTGGTCACGCTGATAGGTATATTCCTAAGGAGAAAGCAGGCGAGACGAAAGAGGGGCATACATTAGTATAGATAATACTACATCAAGGAGTAGAGGTGGGTTCCTGTGTCAACTCCTTCATCAGATCAGCCAGGTTTTCGTACACATTGTCGGGTTTAATTGTTGATTTTCATGGCACAGGTCATGACCGCATAATCGAAGTCGCGGTCGAGGCCTACAAGAACGGCATCCGCTTCTTGGGCGTCTATGCTAACCGCCTTCAGGCCATTTGACTCAACCAGGTCGATAAGGGGTTGTTCGCCTACGACGTAGACGACACCTTGAGGCAGTCGGCGAGCAATATTCTGTACGGCTGCTTGTCCAGCCGTAAGCAAATGCGCATCATCGGTAGAGATACCGAGGCGTTCAAGTTTTGCGCGAATCTGTGTCGCAGTCGCGAAGGAGTTATTGGTTAGGAAGAGGTATTTCTTGTGATTTGTCTCAAGCCAGGAAATGAATTCTCTTGCTCCAGGCAGCAACTCATTGCCCCGGTAAATTACTCCGTCCAGGTCGATCAAATAGGTTGTGTAAGGTAACATATGACTCCACTTTATTACTTTAGCGGTTGAATCGACTCTTTATCTTTCTGGGCGAAACTAGAAAAGAGTGAGAGGCTGGGGACACTCCACATCCCGCTTAGGGACTACCGTCCCTAAGAACCCTCTATTTTATTCACGTAACAATTGTTCACGAATGGCGACGATCTCGCGACGTAATGCGGGATTAATATTCACCGCTCGATCGATCTTTTCGCAAGCATGAAGCACAGTGCTATGGTCGCGCCCGCCGAATAATTGTCCAATTTCTAGCAGGGAAGCCTGGGTCTCCTGGCGCATCAAGTACATCGCAATCTGACGAGGCATGACGATATGCTTATCACGCTGCTTGCCGCACATGGATTCGAGTGAGATGTGGTAATACTCAGCTACCGCCTGAGCTATTTGTTGAATGTTGAGGTGAGACTCTTTGCTGTCATTGCCGAGTGACGACATAGCGGCACGAGCAACCTCCATAGTCAGATCGGTGTGATGCAACTGCTGATAAGCCATCAAGCGATTCAGACAGCCTTCCAACTCACGAATATTAGTCTGAACACGACCAGCAATATACGCAATGATGTCATCGGGAATGCGATAGCGCAGCGCATCAGCCTTAACGCGCAGAATAGCCATACGCGTCTCCAGGTCAGGTGGTTGAATATCAGCGATCAATCCCCATTCAAAGCGCGAGCGCAGACGTTCCTCGAGGCTAACGATGGCTTTGGGAGGCCGATCGCTACAGATCACAATCTGTTTGCTCATTTCATACAGACTGTTAAATGTGTGGAAAAATTCTTCCTCAGTAGATTCTTTGCCTGCGATGAATTGAATATCATCAACGAGCAAGATATCGACCGAACGATACTTGGCACGGAACTCCTCAGTGGTGCGATAGCGGATAGCGTTAATAATTTCATTCGTAAATTGCTCTGAAGAAACATAGAGTACTGCCAGCCCCGTCTCTACGCCCTGGTGTCCGATAGCGTGCAGCAGGTGCGTTTTGCCCAGGCCGACACCACCGTATAGAAACAGGGGATTGTATGACTCGCCGGGAGCTTCTGCTACAGCAAGAGATGCGGCATGCGCAAGGCGATTGCTATTACCGACAATAAACGTGTCGAAGGTATAGCGTGGATTAAGTCGATTGTGTAATAGAATGTTAGCACGCTGATCATTCTCCCATACTTCAGTTGAGTTATCGGCTGAATGCACGCTTCCATATTGAAGATCTTGCACATCGTGTTGTAGAGGTGATTTCGTTGGAAAATCATAGTATGAAAAATCGTTCGTTTGGTGATGACGTGGTGATGGGAAACGGTTGTTCATGTCTCTATTAGAAAAAGCAGATTCATCGAGCGAATTTGTAACGGCAATGGTGACAGGTTGCCCGGTGACATCAGCTAAAATATCTTCAATGGAGCGGCGCCAACGAGTATTGATGACGTCACGGGCAAGAGTGCTGGGAACCTGGAGTGTGAAATAGAGCGATTCGTCATTAGTCAGAGCATCGACATCGAAATCATCCATTCCATTATATGAAGCATTGGTCAAATTGGCTGAGAGAAGCCAGGCTTTACACACCGCATCAATAGGGGCTGATTCGAGTCGTTCGAGCGTAGTACGCCAGATAGTTGCAACGTTCACTGTAATACTCCCCATCTTAGTTTTCAACGAGAGCAACACATTCGATCTCAACCAGGGCTTTGCGAGGCAATTCGGCCACGGCGACAGTTGAACGAGCAGGCATCAGGCCGTCGGGTCCCTCAAAATATGTCGCATATACAGTGTTCATGGCTTGAAAATCACTCATGCGAGTGAGAAATACAGTTGTTTTAACGACGCCTGCAAGTGATGATCCAGCGCTATTCAGTACTGCCTGCAGGTTTTGCAGAACGCGATGAGTTTGAGCCTGGACATCATCACCAACAAGCTCACCGGTTACCGGTTCAAGAGCGATTTGACCGGAGGTATAGATGAATTGACCGCAGCGGATGGCTTGATTATATGGTCCGATGGCAGCTGGAGCATTGGTTGTAGAAATCTTTGTACGTTGCATAAAAATTTTCCTCGGGTTAACACAGGCGACCGTCAATAGAAAGGGCGTTATGACCTACAATTTCAGAGAAATGCATTGTAACAGTAATAATTAATGGTGTCCATACCCTGGTGGGTGGAACTGCCCCTGGCTGCCAGCGCCAAGTGGGTAGTTACGCTGAGCTAACTGGGGTGATGGAATAGTCTGATGTTGGCTTGCTTGTTGCCGAAGATCTTTCGCGCATTGGCGCAGGGCCTGTTGCATTTCTGAAGCCGAGAGGAAGCGATCCTCAGGCTCTTTTTCTAATGCTTTTACCACAATCTGTTCCAGGGCTAGTGGTACATTAGCATTGAATTGGTGTAGAGAGGGTGGATAGGTCGAAGCATGCTGCATTGCGATAGATACAGCAGTGGGACCAATAAACGGAGGCCGACCGGCCAGCATTTCAAACATCACTACGCCAAGCGAGTAGAGATCGGAGGAGGCCGTGAGCTTTTCCCCTCGTGCCTGTTCAGGAGAAAGATAATCGGCGGTGCCTAGCACAATACCGCTATTGGTTAAACCGGCGTCTTCAGCCACACGTACGATGCCAAAGTCGGTAAGTTTGACCAGTAAACTGGCAACACCTGGTGTAGATACATTATTAGCAACCAGCATGATATTCTGCGGCTTGATGTCTCGATGAATAAAGCCGCGTGTATGAGCTACCTGTAGCACAGCGCATACCTGAGCCGCAATCTCTAAAGTCTCGAGCGCTTGCAAATGCCGGCGATCTAAGATTTCTTTTTTCAGTGTAGGGCCATGAATATATTCCATGACGAGAAAGTACTGACTGAGTTCCTCAACAAAGTCATAGATAGTAACAGCATTGGGGTGGGCAAGCGCGGCAGCCGCACGGGCCTCGCGACGGAAGCGTTCAACGGCTCGTAGATCATTTTTATCTAATGAGCGTAGTACCTTCATTGCAACCAGGCGCTCGACGCGGTGATCCCATGTTTTGACAAAATTCAAGAGGCTCTACGAGTAACAAAGGCCAGTATACCATTAATGATATCAGGGCGTCCAGAAAGGACGTGAGTTCCCATCGATGCCGCCCGTGGTCAGTTGAACTGGATTGCCCTGCAAGCTGTAAGTGCCTTTTTTTGCATTGAAAGCGACATTTGCGAGCCAGAGATCAAACTCATTGTTGTTGTAAGAAATGTAAGCAATTTGTTTCCCATCTCGCGACCATATTGGCTGGCTCACATATTGTCCGCTCAGTATGTGAGAAGATTTTTTGTAAGGCAACAGAGCTTGCTGTTCAGTTTTAGGATCATTGGGTTTAACGGTCACCCCTTCCGGTACAGGCATTACGTAAAGTCCCATCTGAGAGGGAGACTCACGCCTCACGTAGACAATCGCATTGCCATCCGGCGAAAATGCTGGTTGTAAATTCTGATCCTTCGGGTCAGTAATAGCTATGCCGGGATCGTAGCCTGGGAGTCCGGGGTGATATACTCCAGGATGATTTGCAATGGCATTCGCATCCTCAAGGAAGATCTGGATGACTTGCTGGGTGCGTGTCGCAGCATCATATGCATAGTGTGTGTACACGATTTCAGTGGGGTGACCCGGACGATAGCTTGGATCGCGGTCGCCCCCGTCCCCAAAACTGGCATAAGCAATATCCTGTGGTTTCGCAAATGAATTATTGAAAGGGATTGAAAATACTTGTAAATCCAATAGTGGAGCATTTTCCCCTGTGGCAATGTACCAATCTTCTTTTTCGATGTCACTCAGGAAGAGAATATGTGTGCTATCCAGCGACCATGCGGGCTGCGCAAACCAGTGATTGGAGCTTTTGATAAATCCAGCATCGTTGTAATAACTTCCACTGCCGGAAAGAAGATTGTGTCGTTTCCCACCACTGACCGGCATAATTGCGATGTCGGAAGAATTCTTGTTGCGCGCACTAACCACTATCCATTTCCCATTTGGAGAGACTGCAGGATCGTAGACGTTTCCACCAGTCATTATTTTGCGCGTGTTATTTTTGCCATCGGTTACCCACAGGTTGTGATCGATAGTGAAGTAGATTTTACCTTTGAAGAGATTTTGGACAATATTTACCTGGTTGCCCTTCGAGTTGGTTGTAATCGTGTTACCCTTCTGAGAATTGTCGCCGATGCCAAGACATCCCTGCAGGATTAATAGCAGCGAGAGCAGCATTAGAAGCGTACCCCAGGGAATACATCGTTTCATACGTTTTATCTCATTATTTATCATGGTGCACAAAGTTTTCTGACTGTATTCTTGCCGCCTGCGGCGGCGAGAGGAAAAATAAGAATAATTTATTACTATTATGCTTGCATAGCTTGAGGAGATTCAAGCACAACCATAAACATCAGGTCGAGCAGGCTGTGAAAACCAGATGGGTTGTCGCTGCCTCCACCAAGGTTCATTGCGCTGGTGCTTGCCACCTGGCTCGCTGCTTGCAGGCTATGATTGGTAGCGCTGTCATTACTTGCAGATGATGGTTGTGTCGCAGATGCAAGCGCATTATTGCTGCTGTTCGCTTGAATGTTGCAAGCTGCCCTATTACCCAACGCAAACATCTGCGCAATCACAGGCACAATCTTACCACAATCTGGGAAAACGACAGCTTGACCATCTGGAGTGGTACCATCTGCCGAATATGGCGGACCTAAGATAACCCGATTAATTGAATTCGCGTTGAGGCTGCGCGCAAAATTCATCAACTTGAACACATCGGTTAACTGCATATCCGTCTTGACATAACCGTTCAGATCGCTTGCTATTTCTGGCAGCTTACTTACAATATCAGGATTATTCAACTTCGTTTTAAGCGCGCTTAGCACCTGTTGTTGACGCGCGGAGCGGCTAAAGTCACGATGCAGTACATCAACGTCGACGCCACCAACAGTGTCAATCACTTTGACAAAGCCATCTAAACCAACCCAGGCATAGTAGTTGATGGGAATGCCGAAATCCTGGAAGACCGTGAGGCGGCTGAGCGCTACACCACCGGGACTGTAAGCCCCGGAGCCGATCGCTGGTCCACCGAGAGAATAGGCTTCGTCCAACTTATGCATGCCATTTCCAATACGGATCCAGAAGTCACGTGGTATCGAAAGCATACCCACGCTCTTTGTAGCAGGGTCGATTGTAACTACAATATCTGACTGCGCCAAGTAGTTATGACTACCATCGGTATTCGTAAATTTTTGGTCCGTATCACTGCCAAGGAGAAGGATATTGATACGAGGCCCGCTTAAAATATCCGCCCCGTTGCGAACCGCGTTGGGGTCCTCATCTCCTTTAAGGCGCGTCACTTGCTGCCCAACAATATGGCTGACAGGAGCAGAAAAATTATAATAATAATAACCAGCCAGGCCTCCAACTACAACCAGCAACAGCAGGAAAATCGATACAGCGATTCTCGCCCAGATAGGGAAGCGTCTCTTTTTGCGGTTATTACCCTGGTTGCCCATACCTGGGTGTGGCGCATATCCAGGTGGTGGGAATCCTCCTGCTCCCTGGTAGCTCATTGGCATCTGACCATAGGCAAGCATTTGTACCTGTGCATTGTTGCCATTGCGGGTCGGGCCTGTTATCGGTCCGTTCATAGCTTGCTGTTTCAAGGTGTTTTGTTCAGCTATAGATATCTGACCCGGGGTTCCGTTAGGGTGAGGAGATGGCAAACTACGAGCATCCCAATTCGATGGAAGTCCAGCACCAGGAGATTGGGGTGTCTGGCCGAACGAAGTTTGCCCTCCATGAAGCTGGTCAAATGGGACGGTTGATCGTGTATCCGCCTGTGACCATCCGTTGGGTGACTGTTCTGACTGGCTACCTTTACCCTGTAGAGCATTTATTTTTACAAATTGGGATTTCAATCCAGTTTACCTGCTTCCTGATATCGTCATCGTCAGTAACAAGGACAGAGAAAAAATATCTTGTGAGCTTTAATTAAGTATAACGAGTGTTAGCGTAAAAACTTCACTTCTACGTATGTATTTGCCATTTATAGCTAACAGGTACCAGTATTTTGGTTAAGATTTCTTGTTTGAAGCTGATTCAGGGGCTTAATTTTTCTTTTCTTCGCGCCAGGTTTGCAAGAATGATAGGACGAGCGAGCCAATCACTACTGCCAGTAGGATGATTTCCATTGTGCTGAAGGTTTTCTTTTTCTGCATCTGTTTCCTCATTTCCTTTGTTTAGAATATATCTCAGCGCACCCATAATTCTCTACCTGCGCCATAGTTGTGCAGGAGGTGAAAGTTTTGGGCGACCCAGGCATGAAATCTGGCTACATTTGGTAGGTGAAAACGTCCGGTGAAAAAAAGCACAGCGCGTACTTGCGGCTGGGAGGTAGCACTCTCGAGTTGTGAAAGCGTGAGATTACCAGAACTAATACGCACTGCTGATGTATCCACTAGCGCAGGTGGAGTAGTACGGTCTGCAAGGCCTGCGATGAATTGATCGTCTGTGACAACCAGCTGGTAAGGGGCTATAGCCTTTCGCAAATCAGAGGCTACCCTGGATTCGAGTTGAGAGATCCCGGAAACGCTGCTGGCCTCTGCTGAGCGGTAGTAAAGCCTGTCTTGCTGCACATTTAGTATTGCTGTGACTAGTATGAGCACGATGGCTATCCAAAAGATTACCATTGTCGTTCTGTGCATCAAGCCACCAGAAATGTATTTGTTTTGTACAACTGGATTGCCGATAGCTATAACTGCCAGCGCAATAAGTGGGGGTGTGAGGGCTACAAGATGATGTGGGAAGAGGGGAACCTGGTGCCAGAGCAAGTAGAGTGTTGCGAGCAGCCAGGCAATTAATGGAATCACTCTCCAGTCGCGTCGTAAGAGCGCTGCCATTATACCATAGAGAGCAGTGAGCGGCAGCAGTGAGGTGAGAGCACCTTGAATAGTGGAAAAGTTTGTTTGTTGAGTACTACTGAACACTTGTGCAGCATTACTGTGAAAGGTAATGACGCTCTGTAGCATTGATTGGTACGAACCGCTGAAAGGCAACAGTAAAACTACAAATGTCAATATACATGCTGCGATGCCAACAAAAATGGGAAGCAAGCCAATCAAGCGCACTCCAGGTTGCTTATGCCAGATTTGCCAGAGACGAGCCAACATCAGTAGAGCAATAGGTACGAGAATGGAAACACTAAGCAATTTGCAAAGAATGCTTAATGTGACCGTGATGCCTGTGAGGGCAGCATAGAAAAGGCTACGAGTGCCCTCTGGGTGTTCCCACCAGAGGTAAGCCAGGCCCATTGCTAACAGTGAGAACGCGGTTGATGATACTTCTGCTTCGATTGTTTGCGATTGTGCGAGATAGAGTGGGTTGACAATGAGTAGGAGCATGGCCGCGATTGCGCCCAGGCGACCGCTCAATGCCATACCGAGCAAGAATGCACCCAGCAGACCGAGGAGTGAAACCAGCGCTATGGCAAGTCGTGCTGACCAGAGCGAACTGCCGAAGAGAAGGTAACCAGGAAAGGTGGAAAGTATGAAGAAAGGAGGCTGTGAGTAGAAAATATGCTGATAGAGTGTGTTCCCGGCGCTCATGGAACGCAAGGTTTGCCAGTACACACCCTCGTCATAACCATCACGGTCAAAAGGAAGGCCAAGATGGTATAGGCGCATCCAGATGGCAATAACGACCAGAGCCAGTACAGCTCCCCATAGGAAGATGTTTTGCCAGTTAGAGTAGGGTATGATCTGTTTTGCCTTATCAGTTGAAATATCGTTCTTCGTTGTGCTGACGGACATTTGTATCTCTTTGCCATATTGGAGGTTTCAAATGATTGGGCACTCCAGCAAGGCATCGCCTTGCTGGAGTGCCCAATCATTTGAAACCTGTCTAACCGCCCATAAAGAAAAATGGGCCTGAATCTTTGGGGAATATTTCACTGGTAGTGACGATGCCTGTTTCGCCACCGGGAGAGAAATTCTCCACCGTTTCAGTTTTAGGGGCATCGATCAGCAGTTGGTCGTTGCTATTGCCGTTGCTGTGATCACCGACCAGGGCATAGCCATTCGTGTGACCATTGCCATTGCCAGCAACGATCTCAAAGTCGGCGAGGACTGTTTTGAGAACACGTTTTGCATCGGCTTCATCGATCAATTGCTTAATTTCTTCCGCGACCAGTTCATCACGCTCTATCAGGGACTCAGCTACAGCCATAACAGCCTCGCGGTGTTCCTGGAAAAGGCGTTTGACCGCTTTAAACTGTGATTGAAGGATAGCCTCAACACGTTCAGTTAGCTTTGGTACTCCTGTTACTCCTCCACCAGTAGCTAAGAAGGGTATGTATGAGGTCAGCGTTCCATCCATGCCATATATACCAACGTATCTTGTGGCAAGTTCTGTCGCGCTGGCGAAGTCGCCAGTGACTCCATTCAAGCTTACATCGAGGAACAATTCTTCGGCAGCGCGGGAGGCAAGAGACACCTGGATACGGGCAAGGACATCCTCCTTATTCTGGGTTACAATCGTCTCCGTTTGACGCCAGGCAGCGAATGCTGCTGCCCCTTCCAGGTCACCATGTTGATGTATGGTGACGAAGGCCGGGAAGTAGCGGTCCATCAGATAGTAACAGGCTACAGCATGCCCTGCCTCGTGATAAGCAAGACGCCTGCGTTCAATCGGGGTTAACTCAGCGAGTTGACGCAGACCAAATTCGTGTACATCTTGTGCCTCGACGAGATCCTTATAAGTCACGCTATCGCGAACATCGAAATGAGCGATGATGACTGCTTCGTTGATGACATGTTTGATCGCAACAGGAGTATACTCAACCATGCGTGCCACTAAAGTAGGTATAGAGATGTTCGGATCGTGTGTGACTTTGTTGAGATAATATTCAATCACTTCTCCGCGATACTTGTCGGTTGGCGGAGCGACATGAATTTTGCGATCAAAACGACCTGGACGTAGCAGTGCAGGATCGAGCGACTCAGGGATATTTGTTGCGCCAACAGTGAGTACCGGTTGATTCTGGACACGGCTATGATAGAGACCGAGTATACGGAGAATTTTCTTAAACCAGCCAGTCTCAATATTTGGTGGATCCATCTGCATCAGTAGTTCATTGAGACCACCCATGCCGCCACCTCCAGCCCCAAAAAGGCCACCGCCCATACCCATACCTATACCTCTGCCAGCGCTTGCTGATCGGGACATGCCAATAGCATCGATTTCGTCCATAAAGACTACACAGGCACCATACTCACGCGCTAATCGACGCGCTTTGAGATAGAGCCTTTTGATCATGAGCACATTCATGCCAATGAACATGGCCTGGAAACTGGCAGCGCTGGCATAGGCAAAGGGGACGCCCGCTTCAGTACTCATACATTGCGCAAGATAGCTTTTGCCCGTTCCTGGATCACCTGTAAGCAGGAGACCCCGTACAGCTTGACCTCCCATCTGCTTGAATTCTTCGGTGCCCTGCAGCAGCAATACGATGCGCCTGGCTGCCTCCAACACCTCTGGATTTCCTTTATAGTCATCAAAGCTGACGCCGGTCTCACCTGGCATTACCCAGTAGAGTCGAGGTCGGCCCAGGAACCAGAAAAGAGCTCCAAATTGTATGATGATAAACATGACGGCAAAGCCGATCTGGAAGACAAACCCTAAGACTGTTCCTGGTGATGGCGCACTTAGCTGTGGTAGCATGTTGAAAAAGAAATACCATAGCACCAGGCTAAAGAGAACAAGCCAGATCCAACGTCTTTTCGCGAAACGCCCAAATTGATCCATACCAATATCAATGGATCTATCCAGGTCATCGCGTTTTGTATTGTTTTTTTCTGACATAGCAATCTATCCCTTCTCTTAATCAGATACCTGTAAAAGGACCTTACAGTTACTTTTCTTATC
>WNFC01016794.1_pt1 | contig 11094 bp, 8 predicted proteins | sample 5400541 | NCBI WGS metagenome assembly WNFC01 (sample SAMN13153342, study PRJNA577476) | soil metagenome | isolation source: 120 cm saprolite under Douglas fir tree site 2 hole 2 replicate 1 | place: USA:California | collected 2015-04-18
AATCTTACTAGTAGTGGTATTAGGAATGAGGTGAATGTGAGGCAACTGTAAGGGGCGGGCACATGTTGGGTCCAGAACAGGCCAAATGCGTGCACTGTGGTGTGCCCTGGAATGGAGACTTTGTGCACCTTTCCTTATGTGTAGCTACCTCCTTTAGGTAGATTGCTTGTCCTCCCTTTTGTTCTCTGCTGCATAAATATGAGTGCACTGGACCCCTCGAGGGTCAGCAAATGGTTGGAGCCTTCGCATGGTGATTTCCCCCCCATGTTGCCTGGTCAGCCACAACCATTTTTATTGCCCCTTGAGTAAGCTATCGCACTGCCGTGAGGGTGGGCCAAGCGGGCCTGTTTTATTTCTCATTTCTCTGGGACATCGCCACTGTGTTCTCTCCACCTACTAGCTCAACTGCTCTCCCACACTTCCTCTCTCTTATTTCTCCTTCCCTTTCGTGAACACAAGCACAAGACCCTTTGTGCTTACACAATGATAAGTAACACACACGTAAGGTGAGTTAACACTAACACACTGGTAATATGAGGCAAATGGTCAATATACACAAGAGAAACACAAACTGGGGTGGCAACAATAAGAATACGAGTAGCGGCAGATGATCTTTATGAAACGGAAGGGGGAAGCAATAATGAATACAATGAAGGGGGTGAGGCATGATGGGCTGGTTCCCACACTTACTCTAGTACACCAGTGAGAGTCTAGCTCTCTGGCTCCAGATGCTGGCTGGCAATAGGCCTAGCTAAGGCTTAGGTTCCCTAGCCCTCTTTGGTAGGGATTTGACCACACATTCTGGATATTGGGTAGAGGTGAGTGATCCTTCCTTAGGCTTTGGAGGTATTGGGATAGGAGGTGCCTTGATGTGCGGCGGATAGTCACATGCTTGAGTAATGACAACTGGACACTGAGTGGGTGAGTGGTACATGCCTCCACAATGGGTGCATTTGTGGTGGGTGTTATCCCTATTGGCAACAAAGGTGGTGGGGCACATGAAAGACTGGTGGTATATGTCATTGCAGTGGACACAAGGGTCGAAGGTTTTGAGGGCACTTCTGAGGCAGGGTCCAGGTATTGACATTCCCCAACCAGTTGAAGTGGATTCGGTGACATCACCCTCCTTGTAGACTGATGCTCCTGCATCATGTGAGGGTGAGATAGTTGTCAAGAAGGGCATCAGCAAAAAAAAACCTGCTTACAACTGCCTTACAATGCCTTATTATGCCTTACTAAGCCAGTAAGGCATAATAAGGCATTGTAAGGCAGTTGTAAGCAGGTTTTTTTTTGCTAATGGGGGTCTTTAGGTATGAATGGAGAGTTGTCACACATAGGAGTGTCAATGGGAATAGTGCCCCCTTGCTGGCCAATGGGTGAGGCATAGTAATAGGCTTCTGGTGTGTAGTAGCTGAGCTATTGTTTGGCATCTTTGTTGGACTCGAAGTAGGAGTGACCAGTCTCGTCGTCGTAAGCCACGTTTTATCAATGGAAGGGGCAATAGGTTTCATGGCAAAAGTAGGCATGTTCGAGTGAGTGCTCACAGGTCCTTGTAGGGTGGCCTGTTCTTCTAGGTATGAAGGTCATAAATTTGCCCTATCAGATGAAGTTTTGGTAGAAGAGGGTGGCAAGTAGTGAAGCCAGTGTGAGGGGAACTTGGGGGGTGTTGATTGTAATGCTTGTATCCTCGTTCTTTTATCCTGTGACTCTGGGTGCTTACAATGGTATGATTTGATGAGGTCCAAGGCATGCACCTGGTTAGCTGGTTCCCATGTATTGTCAGCATGTGAGTATCTGCGCCACTTGATAAGGTATTGGAGCTTTCTAGCCTTTCCATGATGTTGGTAGTTAAGAATGGCCTCAACCTTGTATTCATTTTCCCTGTTGATAAGGTCAGGAGGTGGCCTCATGAAGTTGGGGCCATGTGCAGTCGTCTCGTGATAGGGCAATAGAAGTGAAACATGGAACACGTTGTGTATCCTCCATGAGGTGGGGAGATGTAATTGATAGGCAACCGGTGATACTTCCTTGATGACCTGGAAGGGTTCATGATGTTTGGGGGCCAGCTTTGAACTCTGGTACTGGATCTTTAGATTCCGGGCCTCGAGCCATACTTGTTCTCCCAACTTGTATCATGACTGTGGCAGGGGCAGCACATTGACTGCTTGGTTTAATGCCTGGATTGATTGTTCCCTTTGTTCCCTTATGGCTGTGACTTGTTCTTCTACTGCTGGATTTTGTGACTGGATGATAAGGTCGGGGAGTAGCCTTGTTTCACAACCAATGAGTACTTGATTGGGCGACATTCAGATGGTTGAATTGATGTGGTTATTATGTACTGCTGTGGTGATTGAAAGCCACTTGTTTCAGTCTGTTGGTTGTCCTCCTGTTACTGCATGTAGGTACTGTTTGATCCACTAGTTCTTTCGCTCAGATAGGCCATTGGTTTGAGGGTGGAACACTGTAGACAGGTTTTGTCCAATGTTCAGCGTCCTTGCAAGTTCTCGACCAAAGTGTGAGGTAAAGTGTGGGTCTCAGTCGCTAATGACTTTTGTGGGAAGCCCGAACCATTGGTAAATGTAGTCCATGTAAAGTGCTGTGATTCCTGCACCTGTGATGGTGTCTAATACCGGTAGGAAGATTGCTGTGCGTGAACATCTGTGGTCGACTATTGTGAGGATGGCGTTATGTTTCCCAATCTGTGGCAATCCAGTGATTAGATCCATTGCGACTTGTTTGAAAGGCTTGGCGTTGGAAGGGACAGGGATTTTGTATAGCGGCACTTTGATCTGATGAGTGCAAATCTTTGATTCCTGGCAGATGGCACATCCCTGTACATATTCCTTGGCCTATTTTGCTAGTCCTGGCCAGAAGTAGTGTTGGCGCAATACTTTGATGGTTTTGTCTTGTCCCAGGTGACCTGCAGTTGGATGGTTATGATGAATATCCATGAGGTGTTGCTTTAAATCGATGTTGGGGGGAATGACTGCTTCTTCTGCATCTCGTCAATATGTGAAGTCTCCGTTGGGATCTCTGACATAGCCTGTATGATATTCCTCTTGCCATTGTTTCATGAGCAAGTGATCGCGGTGCTGGCTTTGTTGAATGAGCATGGTCGTGGTGTCGGGCTTTAGTAGGGATACATTGGCGAACATCTTCACATCAAGCACTGTCATGGGTTCTCACTCTTTGCACTTCTCCATGTTGTCTGATTGTGAGAGCGCATCTGCAGCTGAATTGACCTTGCCTCTGACATGATGGATGACGAAGTCGTAGTCTTGGAGTTTGGCATGCCATCTCATAGTGCAATCATTGAGCTTCCAAGGGTGCTTCCAGAATGTGAGGTTGGCATGATCTGTTAGAACAATGAACTGGTGCTTCCCCCATGTGAGGTAGGGTCTCCAGTGTTTTAGGGCTCTGAGTACCACATAAAGTTCCTTTTCATAGATGTCATATTTCTGCTGCATAGGGGTGAACGTGGCCGAGTAAAATGCAATAGTGTTACCGCCGAGATGGCAACCCACTTAGTCACGTGAGAGGAAGCGACTGTAAATGCACAAGTCGTTTGCTTTTGAGATGAGCAGGAGAATGAGGGGAAACTCCTAGAAGTATACGCTTAAGGTGGTGCACACCGCAAGCCTTTAGGAGCGAGAGTAAATCCATTGATTTAACAGGAGACTCTACTTAGAGAGTCCCATAGAAATACAAGGACTACTTATAGTACTGTACAAGCTAGGCACTATCATAGTTGAGAACAATAAGAGATTCAATCTGCACTTCAGAGAGCACAAGACAATAATGGTAACACATCAACATACCAGAAGACAATAGCAACCAGGAGGACAATAGAGATGCGAGACAATAGAGAAGGGTACGAACAATAACCGTTGCCCATGAGGGGCTGGGTAAGTACCGAGAGATAAGGACTAGGAATGGGGATCGGATAGGCCGAAGAACATAACAGGGGGCTCAACCTCTGACCCAATATGAGGGAGCGGGGAATGGGGATGTAGAGAAAGGCGAGCAGCTAACTCACTATACCAATCGTATGAGAACTGGGCCCAAGAAGGGCGCTGGGGTTTTATAGGGGGAAAGCTACTTGAGCCTTCACAGAAACAAGAGTCATGAATGAAACACGCATTGTGGGGGATACAACGCCACTCCAGATCGCATGAACAGTGGTCCGGATCGTACAGCAGTTCTTCTGCATGCTGAGGCAGTAACAAATAGGATGTAATTTGGGCATCATTTCCATCGTGAGGTTGGCTAGTTCTTCTCCTTCTTGTGAGAGTATGGTGCCTATACTATAATTAGAGGCATCTGTTTGGATGAAGAATCTTTTGGCAAAGTTGGGCTATCGTAGGATTGGTCACATGCACATGCGTGTCTTTAGTTTGTCGAATGCTTGGGTTTGTTCAGGTCCCTAGTGCCAGGTAGCAGCCTTCTTTGTAAGCTGGAGTAGTGGTCATACGATTTCCGAATACCCTTCCACGAAGTGTCGATAAAATCCAGTGAAGCCTAGGAATCTTCTGACACCTTGGACGTCTTTTGATGGTTGCCAATCTGCTACATTTGTGAGTTTCTTAATGTCCATGGAGACTGTCTCATGAGACACAACAATGCCTAGGAAGTCAGTTTCTTCTTGCTCGAAAGCGCACTTGGATGGTCAAAGATATAGGTCATTTTCCTCCAATTGGTTGAGTACTTTGTGGACCTTCTTGTGATGTGACTCTAGTGATTCTCCTGCTTGCGTGTGGACTATGATGTCATCCATGTAAACCGTCAGCCATCCCTCATCAATGAAGTCCTGGAATATCTGATTTGTCATGGCCTGGAAGCTTGCTAGGGCATTGCACATGCCAAAGGGCATTACTATTGGTTTGTATAGTCCTCGGTTTGTAAGGAAGGCTCCTTTCCAAATATCTTCTGGTTTAATCTTCAGGTTGTGATAGCTATTGCGAATGTTGAACTTGGTGAACCGATCACAGCCTTGAAGGCAATAAATGAGCTCTGATATAAGCAGTAATGGGTAGTGATTCCTGATGGTCCACTTGTTGAGTTCTCGGTAATCGTATATTGGTCTGAGTTCTCTGCTCTTTTTCTTAATGAAGAAGGGGGCCACATATGGGCTCTTTGAGGGGTGTATGTATCCTTTGGCCAATTATTTGTCGACATGTCTCTTTAGGGCCTCGTTCTCTAGCTGGGTAAGCAGGTATATCCTTCCTCTGATAGATGCCGGTGTGTTGGGTTTTAGTTCAATGGCATGGTTCCATGGGTGGTCTGGCAGTAGGTGTGCTGCAGCTTTTTCCAAAAAAACCTTGAGGTGGTGGTGGTATTCTAGTGGGATTGTCTTTAGTTCTTTCGATGAGATGTCCTGCTTGGCTTGTTTTATTTGTAGGCTTCTGATGAGTACTTGCAATCTTCCCTTGGCAATGGCTTGCTAGGTGGCTTCTTGAGCAGTTGGTACATCAGCAAAAAAAAACCTGCTTATAACTGCCTTACAATGCCTTATTATGCCTTACTGGCTCAATAAGGCATAATAAGGCATTGTAAGGCAGTTGTAAGCAGGTTTTTTTTTGCTGATGTAGCATGTTCATTTTCCTTATTGTTGTGCCTTCAGTTGTTTGCTTGATAGCTGTTCTGCCATTCTTGGCCACGAACTAGGCTTTCTTTGCGTTGGGGCTTCATAGAATAATTGGTAGTTGTGATGAGTCAATCCAACCCCTTGCCCAATCAATGTTAGGTTGTGCCAATGCAAACCATGGGTACCTGAATATGGCCTTGTTTTCTCCTAGGTCTGAGAGGAAGAAGCGGTGGTTTGTTCGCTGAGTTCCAGTCTGTAGGGAGACATCCATATAAAATTGTAGTGCTCCTGCTTTGTTTATGGTACCGTCCACATTGAACAATTGTCTGGGCTTCTCTAGACATTTGATAGGTAATCCGAGCCATCGGGCATAGCCTAAGTTCATGAAGTTTTTGGTTGCACCACTATCGACTAGTGCAATCCCTTCAGCACATTTCTTGGCCGAATGCATGTAGAATCTGATTGTCATCAATTTTTGTGCTGACATGTATATGCAGTCGTCTGTGATTGTTCATCAAAGTCTAGCTGTGTGGGCCAATTGCCAATTGACCTCCTTTGGTGCGTCCTCAAGGAGACCTTGTAGGGCCTCTCGTATCTGTTCTTGATTGAATGTGTCTAGCCATGTGTGTTGCACTAGTTCCGTTGCTAAGTCCTCTTCAGTTTCGAGGTTTATAGTGTCGTTGTTGATCTCCATTTCGTAGGTGATTCATGTAGAGGATAGCATGTGGGCTCATTTATGATCAGGGGACTCCAGGGTCTCTGGGGCCAATCTTTCATATCTGTGTGGCAATTGTCCCTTGTTTGGTTCGGGGTATCTCATACCTCTCCATGTTTTTGGTGACTGGCTTCTGGCTTGTTTGAATACATTTCTGGCCAGTGGTAAACTGTTCCTATGCTTCCCAAATACTGATATATCTGTTAGGTTGACATATCTGGCTGGTCTGTACATTGTTCTTCCTTGCTCTTCTGGTGGGTCAATGGGCACTGGTTGGTGCGGTAGTGGTTGATAAGTAGATGGTGGTGTGTTATCATCTTAATCTTTAAGGAGCTCCTAAGGTTGTCCATACAAGCATTCCTTAGCTTAATGACCTGTGCCCTTGCATTTGTAACAATGTTTTGATTGTAGTAGGGATTTGGCTAACTTGTTATACCATAGAGCTTTGGCAATCATAGCTTTAACTGTTGTAACGAGGGGAGGTGCGTTGGGCTCGGAAACGGGCCAAACGCTTCATCAGCGTGCGCCATGTCCCCTGGAATGGACACCTTACCTTTCGTAGATATCTCTATATAGCTCGTCTTTTGTCTTCTTTTCATTCTGTACTTAGCCTATTCTGTCTTAGATTAGAGGCCTACACTACATAAATACAGATGCACCGGGCCCTTCGAGGGCCAGCGAAGCGGATGAGAACGTTCGTGCGGTGTCCCCTTTTTCCCCTCTACTTTTGCTTCGTCAGCTGTGATGTGCTCCAACAAGAGAGCAGGCTACACGGGCCACCCTTATTTCCTTCTACCAGACGCCGCCGTTCTTTCTTCCTCCCTAGCTCAACACTCTTTATCTCATCTCTGCTGGGCTCGGATCTTCATATCCGTGCTCGGTGATCTACCCCCTTCGAATTCTGTGAGGCGCAGAGCTTGCTTCATGCTTTCACTGTGGAGACCACGTTGGGAGTCCTTTCCAGTGAATCCTCATTAGACCTTATGCTTTGGTTTAATGGTTCTGCTGGACAACTAGCTTGTTTGAGATATTGGTTTCACTTTAGGGGAATGGCATTTGATCCTGTGGCATATTGCTTCTGTTGGTTCTGGGAGACCGGGTTCTGCTCAGTTAGTGTGACAATGATGGGCATGAGCTTCTTGAGTCGGCTGTTTCTCCAGTGCTGTACTGTCTCTGGGGCATGGATGATTTGGTTGACCAGCTTCTTCTTTCATAGGTTCTGGAGCTTTCGGTCTAGCTCCCATAGTCCTCATCAGCCACCTTATAGTGCTTTCTCAAAGGCTACCTTAATCATTGCTTGTTTGACAGTTTCATCAATTAATTGCTGTGCCTTTGTCTTTGGGTTCATGGCTGCTAGAGCTTCTTCTCTAGTCTCATAATAGTAGCTGTCCTTTCCTGGATATTCTAGCAGTATGCATTTGCTTTTAATAATGGTTGGTGGGTGTTTCTCTTTGACTGGTTCCTTGGTTTCAGTCAGTGTCTGTTCTATAGTAGTGATCGCGATGGTCAGTTCTTGGGACCCTATCTCCCATAGTATGGTGAATCAATTGTATTTTCGTGTCGTTGGTTTGTTTGTTTTGGCAGTTGTCATCTGCACCTTTTGTCCTTGGACCATAGTCCATCCGTTGATCATTACATTGGTGTTCAGCATGTCATCTTTGGTGCTCCAGGATCCGAGTTTGCTGGACGCAGTAGAACAAAGTCAAGTCTTATATCACCGCTAAGACTTTCTGTGGTAATAAGACTGCTAAGGCGGCATTGCCCCTTAGGTGTAGACTGATTTGTCAAGGGGTACTGCCACTAAGTATGTCTAGTGGACCCTTGTTGAGCATGGATGTAAGAGAAGAGGGGATAGTCAAATGCTATTGTCAAGATAGACAAGAGACTCGACTTGAGGTGAGTTAACACTAACACACTGGTAACATGAGGCAAACGGTCAATATACACAAGAGAAACACAAACTGGGGTGGCAATGATGAGAACACGAGTAGCAGCAGATGATCTTTATGAAACAGAAGGGGGAAGCAATAACAAACACAACGAAGGGGGTGAGGCATGATGGGCCAGTTCCCACACTTACTCCAGTACACCAGTGAGAGTCTGGCTCTCTGGCTCCAGATGCTGGCTGGCGATAGGCCTAGCTAAGGCTTGGGTTCCCTAGCCCTCTTTGGTAGGGATTTGACCACACATTCCAGATATTGGGTAGAGGTGAGTGATCCTTCCTTAGGCTTTGGAGGTATCAGGATAGAAGGTGCCTTGACGTGTGGCGGATAGTCACATGCTTGAGTAATGATGACTAGACACTGAGTGGGTGAGTGGTACATGCCTCTACAATGGGTGCATTTGTGGTGAGTGTTATCCCTGTTGGCAACAAAGGTGATGGGGCACATAAAAGACTGGTAGTATACGTTGTTGCAGTGGACACAAGGGTCGAAGGTTTTGAGGGCACTCCTGAGGCAGGGTCCAGGTATCGACGTTCCCCAACCAGTTGAAGTGGATTCAGTGACACTAAGGGCATCTGTTCTGGTTTCTTATAAAATTTGGGGGTGGGATGATCTCTAAGGAGTTTATTTTGACTTTTCTAATGAAAATAACACTCTAAAAAAATTGGTGGACTTGTGCTATCTGGCACTGAATGAGCCTCATGTTGCATGTTATACCCAGCACCATATTATACTGTATTAGTCAATGACATTGAGGGTTCATGGTTCTTATCAATGGGGCTGATGGGCCTGCATGAGGCCTAGGATAAGGTCCCATCTCAGCATAATATTACTACTATAGTATGGACAGTTGTCAGCTGTCAGTCACACAGTTGGGACAACCAACCACCACACAAACCATACCAAATACCAGGCACCAGAGAGAATGTAATTTGTATGGGCGATGATCGTTAATGTTAGTTCGAGAGATGTAAAAACGAGGTGGGACTTGGTATACATGATGCTGCACCATCTATGAATACTCTGCTCTGTGAGTTTATCTCAGCAACTTATCATTTTGATGAACTGATGTGTCACGCAGGCTATTGATATGTATTTTGAAATCAAACTGGCAGACTACGCAAAGCTTAAATAGTCAGACTTAGATTAGGATCTCCTCAAAGGGCTGGAAGCTGTCTTGAGCATGAGTTTGCTCCTTGATGCTGGACAGATGCTTATCACTATGACAGGTCCCTTACACCTTTCAACAAAGCATGTCATCTGAGGCAACACCGGTCTTATTGTGTGCGATTGTCTACTTTGAGATGCTTATGACGGAATGGGAAAAGCTTAGGAAACAGTACATCAGGAAAACTTGAAAATACTTTTTTTTACTTTTTTTTACTTTTTTTTTACTTTTTTTACTTTTTTACAAAAAAGTGAAAAAAGTAAAAAAAAGTATTTTCAAGTTTTCCTAATGACTACCCAGTTCTCAAGCCCTGGATGGAAATCGGTTTGCACTGGGCAACCAAGTATTATATCAAAATGGATGACACAGATGTATACATCATTACCATGTGTAAGTTTTCAAATCAATATATCACTGCCTGACTGCTAACTTAAACCTACAGTTCTCAATCCCACAATACACTTCTCATGGATCCAAGCCCAATGGGAAATTGAATATATCCAAAACTTGAAGGAACTCATCATCTTGAACCTTGTAAGTACAACTTATCATCCCATTCCCTTATCTCAGCTATCTTCCGTGTAGATGCACCATTACCACAGTGGGCAATCATTGGCAACTGAAACCACAGAATTGACATCCTCTGCCCAACTTGTTCCAGTTGCGGTTGCTAAAGGTCAACCATGTTCAACACAATTCAAAGTCGAAAATTCAATATATGAGAAGAAAGTCTCCCCTCAGGTGTCCACCATTGAAACTGAATTCAGGAAGTATGTTTCGAGTCTGCTCTCATCTGAGGAGACCAGCATCCTCCAGTTTTGGGAGGTGAGGTTTTTGTGTCTGAATAGTACTATGGTTACTCACTCCTGGAATAGGCTAATAGGACCGAATTTCTGACATTGTTTATGATTGTGATGGACTATCTCCCAATCCAGGCAACATCTGTACCTTGTGAGCACGTCTTTTCATCAGTGAAGGAGATGGACACTGCGAAACGAAACCGGATCAGCCCAGTGCTCATGGAGGCCCTCCAATTGCTCAAGTTCTTGCTCAAAAAAGAATGCTTAAACTTCACTCGTGGGTGGGCAACATCGGAAGCGGCCATGGGTGTATCGGTGGCATGTCACGACCTTGGGTCTCTCTCCGTGGACAATCCGGATGCTGCATTGGATAACCTCAGGCTGTTGATGGAACTTAGTGTCGATGATGGTGAGCTGTAACTATGCATGTCAACAGGATGATTTTTTTTACCAATGAAAGACTATGATATTATCACATCTCCTGCCATGTTACTGCCTGTCCCCCCTTCCCCCCTTCTTCCAATTTGTCTCAGTCGCGATTTCCGGACAGTGACAGTCGGCTGATTATGCAGTCATGTAACACAGCACGTGTGCTCTCGCTTGTTCATCGAACGTTCAACATTCAACAATGTTCATCCCTCGTGCTTGCCCACATGCGCTATTCTCGGCCTTCTGCACGGAGAGCCTCTCGGACGCGGCTGTAATTCCCCAACAAGGCCTTCCATTCAATCTCCAGAATCCCTTCCCCCGTCTTCCCATCCCCACTGGTGGCCACATCAGCCCATCCCAAAGCGCGCTCATAGCAACCCAGAGAAGCCCGCAACAGTTTAATATCCCCCTTTCCCTCGTGTAGCACTCCCAGGAGATTCCAAGCTTCCACAGCA
>WNFC01000997.1_pt1 | contig 11093 bp, 10 predicted proteins | sample 5400541 | NCBI WGS metagenome assembly WNFC01 (sample SAMN13153342, study PRJNA577476) | soil metagenome | isolation source: 120 cm saprolite under Douglas fir tree site 2 hole 2 replicate 1 | place: USA:California | collected 2015-04-18
GCATGGTATTGCTGAAAAACGAGAAGCAGCAGTTGCCGCTCGACCCTTCCAAGCTGAAGTCCATCGCTGTGATCGGCGGACACGCCGATGTGGGCATGTTGTCCGGAGGAGGTTCGGCGCAAGTGGATCCGCCGGGCGGGAATGCGATCATGCCTCCGGGAAAAGGTGCGACCCGGTGGGGCGTTCCGGTCTGGTTTCCGACTTCTCCGTTGAAGGCGATCCGGGCGAAAGCTCCGGGCGCGAAGGTGGAATACGATCCCGGAACAGATCTTAACTCGGCCGCGGCGCTAGCCAAGAACGCAGATGTCGCCATCGTTTTCGTTTCGCGGTGGGAGAGCGAAGGGCGGGACTCGGACAGCCTTTCGCTGCCCGACAATCAGGACGACTTGATCGCGAAAGTTGCTGCGGCCAATCCCAACACCATTGTGGTGCTGGAAACGGGCAATCCGGTTGCCATGCCGTGGGTGGACCAGGTGAGTGCGGTTCTGGAGGCGTGGTTTGCCGGCAGTCGTGGCGCTGACGCGCTGGCCAATATCCTGTTCGGGGAAGTGAACCCGAGCGCTAAGCTGCCCATCACTTTTCCCAAGAGTGAAGCAGACTTGCCCCACCGGAGCATCGTCAAGCCGCCTCCGGCAAACGAACCTCCGCCCAGCGATCCGGATGCCTGGAAGAAAAGACTGGAAGGCCTGCCGGCGTTCCAAACGAATTATGACGAGGGATTGAAGGTTGGATATAAATGGTATGACTCGGAAAAGAAGCCGGTGCTGTTTGCATTCGGTCATGGCCTTTCCTATACCAGCTACACATATTCCAACTTGAAGGTAACTGCGGGGGAGCGCGTGGGCGTGCGTTTCACCGTGAAGAACACGGGTGACAGGGCGGGAACGGAAATAGCTCAGGTCTATGCTGGGCTGCCCGCAAGTGCCGGGGAACCTCCCAAGCGGCTGGTGGGTTGGAGCAGGGTCAAGTTGAATCCAGGTGAGAGCAAGGATGTGGCGGTGGAACTGGATCCGTTGTTCCTTTCGATTTTCGACACCGCGCGTCACGTGTGGTTGCGGGCGCCCGGGGACTACACGATTATGGTGGGTGGTTCGTCAGAGAGTTTGCCGCTGCGGGAGGGAGTCAGTCTGAAATAACCCTGGTGCCCACGGAATGACATCGGTACACGGACGTGCTGTTGCGCTGGTTGTTACCGGCCAACCAAGGCCTGCGCGGAATTCCGCAAGGTGCGAGCGCTTGTCAGACAGGCCGGCTTGGCGACGCTGGCCGCCACGGCCAGGAGTGCCCCTCCAAGGCTTGGATGCGGTAGAACACGGCAGTGGGTGCAACCGCGCCGGTCTCCCGTCTGGTGGCCACCAGCTTCTTCGCGATGCCGAGCTTGGCGGTGATTTGCGGCTCGAGCAAGTCCAGCCGCATCTGCTGCGCTCGATTGTCCGCCGTCAGGTGTCGCAGCATGTCCCGATCCTGAGCGATAACCTGCTCACCGTTTACGTAAGGCTCAAGGAAGGCGTCTTCACCTGTAGAGTCAAAAGTACGTGCCCCGGTCTCGATATTGACCACATGTCGCAGTGTGTCTTCCAGCGCAGCCTTCACAGCGTAAGTGTGGGTAACCCAATCGGCATCCTCCGCCGCTTCTTTGGCAGTACGCGCAGACAGAAAACCCATGAAGCCAGTCAGCAGCAAGGCCGAAGCGACTCCCGCCGTTACCCAGCGCAGGAGCGTAGTTTCGATTGCCGAATCCTCAAATTGCCCCATGGGCCAATCCAAAGGGCGTGAAAATGAGTCGCAAACGAACACAGCGCGATACAACCCCGCCCTAGAAGGATCATCGTCACAACTTCCAGGGGCTTCAGTGCAAAATCTGTGAAGAGACAACAAAGGGGATGGAGGCTGCGTGTTCTGAGACATGTACCTCGGTGTGATTGCCACCGACGATTAGAGAAAACTCACAGTGCTACGCCTCCGGTGAGCGTGACGCCCTTTCGCACATCCGCGACCGAACATCAGGCGCCACTAAGCCCGATTCCGGTTACGGGCGGATCTTTCACCATAACTATTCTTGCAAGCTCGATTGTTACGCTCGTGGGATAAGAAATCCAACGTCTTGGTGTGGCGCACCGGAAGCGCGATTCGGCGCTTTCGTTTAGCTACGCAGGCCAGAATCAAGCAGCGCAGCGGGCGGTGGATTCCCGGGCCACAAGTTCCGGCTGGACCACTGTCTCCTCGGGGATTGCCTCTCCTTGGATGCGCTGCAAAAGAGTAGTGGCAGCGATAGCGCCCATCTGCGTAAGCGGCTGGCGTATGGTGGTGAGACGCGGCGAAATGAAGGCAGCGATTTGAATATCGTCAATGCCCACGACCGAAACGTTGCCCGGCACCGACAGGCCAATATCCTGGATCGCCCGGATAGCGCCGACTGCGGATCCGTCATTGAACGCCAGAAGGGCGGTGAAATCCCGCGACTTCTGCATCAACATCATCGCGGCATCATAGCCGCGCTGCATCATGGATTTTTCGCCGGCTTCGAAATAATTGCCCATGGTAGCGGTTAACTCGGGCTTCACCAACAGTCCCAGTTCGACCGTGGCTTTGAGGACGGCGTTCCAACGGCACTCCGTGTCTCCGTTGTGCTCGGGGCCCTTAAAAAACGCGATCTGCCGGTGTCCGAGCTCCTTCAAATGACGGAGCCCCAGAAGGATCGCTTGGTAATTGTCAATGACGATACGGGTCACGCCCGGCGCGATGGTGATGTCGGAAATGGCCACCACCGGGACTGGCATTTGCTGACGCAGCGGTGTGTTGATGAAGATCATGCCTTCCACCTGGCGATCCATCAGCGTGTTCGGAGAATCCTCAATCTGCTGCGGCGCGAAACGGTGGCTCTCGACAAAATAGCTGTATTTCGCTTCTGCCAGTTTGCTTTCGATTCCGCTGATCAGCATGGCCGAAAATTCGTCGCCAATTTCTGGGACCAGAACCGCAATACTGAAAGTCCGCTTGGTGTGCAGGTATCGGGCGAAGAGGTTGGGGCGATATTGAAATTTTCGTACCGCTTCCCAGATGCGGTCTTTCGTCGGATTGGCAATCGTCTTGGCGAGAGGAGAGTTGGTCAGCACCACTGAAACCGTGGTTGGAGAAAGGTTTAGATAATCGGCCAAGAACTTCAAGGTGACGCGGGTAGGGCCAGTATCCTTGCTCGTCTTACGACCAGTTGGCATGGTGGCGATATTTACAATACCCTATAGCCCCTACCGAAGTCACCCAAGAGGAGTGTACTAAACCGATTTAGCGAGGGGGTTATCAAAATTCTCAGGAAACCGTTTTCCTGCCTGAGTGGAGGGTGTTGAATATGCGATACCGATCGGTATTGGTTTTATTTTTCTTCTTTGTCTGGTTGCTGCCCGCGTTTGGGCAATGGACCCCGCTCACACCGGTCACCGGTGTCACTCAGGAAGCGGACGGCATACGCGCAGTCTTTCAGTCCGGGGCCGTTCTTAAGCTGCAGGTGTGCACCGACGCGGTGATCCATTTCTTGTATTCGCCGACGGGAAAATTTCCTGAGCAGACTGACTACGTTGTGACCAAGAATTCCTGGGCGCCGGTGCCCTGGAAAATGGAATCCTCGGAAAACAACGTTACCCTCTCGACGGCGGCTTTGAAAGTCATCATCGAAAAAGACACGGGCGCGATTTCCTTCGCTACGTTGGGAGGCCAGGGTCTGTTCCGCGACGGCAAGCGCTTCATGGTCCCAGAGACGGTCAACGGGGAGAAGACTTATCGGTCTGAGACCGTGGTTGAAATGTACGGCTCGCGCGAAGGCTTCTACGGGCTTGGCCAGCACCAGGCAGGGGTGTGGAACTATCACGGCGACTCGGTGGATGTTTCGCAGGAGAATACCAACATCGCTGTGCCAGTGCTGCTTTCTTCCAAAGGCTATGGGATTTTCTGGAACAACACTTCGCGCACCCGCTTCAACAACCGCTTCGTCCATGTGATGTACATTAGCTCGGAGGTTGCCGACACCATTGACTACTACTTCATCTACGGGCCGGATTTTGACAAGATCATCGCTTCTTATCGCGACCTTACCGGCCCAGCCCCGCTGTTCGGCCGTTGGGCCTACGGATTCTGGCAATGCAAGAATCGCTATAAGTCACAGGAAGAAATTCTCGGCGTCGCGCAGAAATATCGCGACCTGCATCTCCCGGTAGACGACATTGTCCAGGACTGGTTTTGGTGGAACCGCAAGGGCGAGCACGTCTTCAACAAGAATTACCCTGACCCCAAAGCGATGGTGGACCAGCTTCACAAGAACAACTTTCACTTAATGATCTCTGTCTGGCCTTTCTTCGAGCCGGGTTCGAAGGAATATGAAGACATGGATCGGCGCGGGTTCTTTATCGAGCGCACCAAAATATCTCACCTGCCGTATCACGCCCAGGGAATGGCCGCCTACGATCCTACCAACCCCGAAGCCCGGAAATACTATTGGGACCTGATGGACAAGGCGCTGTTCAAGATCGGCATTGACGCCTGGTGGCTCGACACCACCGAACCGGAAACGGAAGGGCAGGAAGAGAGCATCCTTCTAGGCCACAAACTGTTCATCGGTAGCGGCGATCGCTACGCCAACATCTTTCCCCTGATGACCACTCGCGCCGTGTATGAAGGGCAGCGCGCCGCGTCTGATGAAAAGCGAGTGTTTATTCTGTCGCGGTCGGCTTTTGCGGGAGCGCAGCGCAATGCCGTCACTGCCTGGTCGGGCGATGTCCTGTCCGATTGGTTGAGCTTTAAGCGGCAAATTCCCGCCGGTTTGAATTACTCCGTTTCCGGCCTCCCCTATTGGACCACAGACATTGGAGGCTTCTTCATCGGCAACATGAGCGACCCGGACTTCCGCGAACTCTTCATCCGCTGGTTTCAGTTCGGAGCATTTTCTCCCATCTTCCGTGTCCACGGCACCCGTTACAGTCCGGATGAGAATGAACTGTGGTCGTATGGCCCCGAGGCGGAAAAAATCCTGCTGCAGTATGACAACCTGCGCTATCGCCTGCTTCCTTATATCTATTCGCTGGGCTGGAAGGTAACGTCCGAGGGTTACACTCCCATGCGCCCGCTGGTGATGGATTTCCGTCAGGACGTGAACGCGCAAAATGTCGGCGATCAATTTATGTACGGCCCCGCCATCCTGGTGAATCCGGTCACCGAGCCGGGCGCGACTGAACGGCATCTGTATCTGCCCAAGTCAAAGTGGTATGACTTTTGGACGGGTGCGGCGACCAGCGTTGCCACCGATGGCGGGAAGTTCGTGGACGCTCCTGCCCCCATCGACCGCATGCCCCTCTACGTGCGTGCCGGCTCCATCATTCCCTTCGGCCCGGAGGAAGAATATTCGAATCAAAAGCCCGCAGCTCCGATTGAGCTTCGCGTCTATCCCGACGCTGACGGAAGTTTCACGCTCTACGAGGACGAGAACGACACCTACCACTACGAGAAGGGAGCTTATGCGACTATTCCGATTCAGTGGAATGATTCAACGCGGACGCTGACCATCGGTGCACGCAAAGGTTCATTTCCCGGAATGCTTGAAAGCCGGAGTTTCCGTATCGTATTCGTGAGGGAAAACCACGGCGGGGGAACCGAAAGCGCGGCCAGCCCAGATCAGACAGTGCAATATTCGGGAAGGGAAGTGTCGGTTTCGCAGAAATAAGTGACGCTCGAATTGGTCGAGCGCCGGGGGTAGCTAGCGCTCCACTCCGGTGACAGCTGGCGTGTCCGCTTCGACCTCAGCGCGCGGCAACCTGAACCAGAACGTGGAACCGTGGCCCAGTTCGCTGGTTACGCCCGCCTCTCCGCCGTGGTTCAGAACGATGTGTTTGACGATCGCCAGTCCCAGGCCAGTGCCGCCGGCCTCGCGCGAGCGCGCCTTGTCCACGCGATAGAAGCGCTCAAACAGTCTAGGCAAATGCTCGGAAGGAATTCCCGGCCCAAAGTCTCTTACGTAAAATTCCACGTTGCCCTGTTGTCTTTCCTCGGCCCCAACCAGAATATTCTTGTGTCCGGGCGCGTATTTCAAGGCATTGTCAATCAGGTTCGCGAAGACCTGATGCACGGCGTCGCGGTCGGCAAAAACCTGAACCTCGGGCGATTTCGCGATCTCGATCGCTATGCCTTTGCTTTTCGCCACTTCGTTAAAGGACACCTGCGCATCCCGCAGCAGTTCTTGCGCGAAGACCGGCGCCGGTTCCAGCGGGTCTTCACCGGACTCGACTCGCGCCAGAGTCAGCAGATCTTCGGTCAGCCGGCTCATGCGCTGTGCATTGCGGCGGATGATGTCGAGAAACTCGCGCGTCTTGGGATCCGGAGATTCATCGAAAAGGGTTTCGGTGTAGCCCAGCAACGAGGTCAAGGGAGTGCGTAGCTCATGCGAGACATTGGCGATGAAGTCCCGTCGAGTGCGCTCCAGGCGGGCAATCTCCGTGCTGTCGCGTAACACGCACACTACTCCGCCGTCCGGGAGGGGGGCGGAGGTCATTCCAAAAGTGCGGCCCGGCGATACGGAAAACAAGGTGACGTGTTGCTGCGGCTTGTGGGTCGCAAGCACATCGTCAACCACGCGCAGCAGGTCTGGATCACGGACCGCGCGAATCAGCGGCGTCCCTACTGAGATCGAACCAGTTGCCAAGCCCTTCATCGCGCCGTTGAACCAGGCTACTTCGCGATTCGGAGAAACCGCCACCACTGCGTCATTCATACTGTTGAGCAGCGTCTCTAGCTGTTGCCGGCTACTCTCGAGATTCCGGAAGTTGACTTCCAACTGGCGCGCTGTCTTGTCCAGAGTTGTCGCCAGCACTGCGATCTCGTCGCTTCCGGATTCCGGCAAACGCGCCGCCAGATGGCCCGCCGCGATCTCCTGCGCGAACACCACCATCTTGTGCAGCCGCCGGGCAACACTCTGTGCTCCAATCAGCGCCACCACAAGTCCAAAGAGCAGCGCAATTCCGGAAGCTTCAAGAAGTTCCTTTTCGATTTTGCGGACGCCTGTCCGGATGGACGAGAGCGGGTAGGCAAGCCGCACCGCGCCGAACGAGGTCGGAGCCGCAACATAACGGAATTCGATTCCCAGCGTGTGGCTCACGCGAGTATCACTTCCGGGCTGGCCCCGGAGGGCGGAAGCAAACTCCGGCCGAGTGGCGTGGTTTTCCATGGCCGAGGCTTGTGCTTCAGAGTCCCCCAGCACTTTGCCCGAGCGGTCAATGATGGTTGCACGTGCCCGAGCGGCCGCCGCTTCTTCGTCTGCCAGTTGTTGAAATGGAACCAGACCTGCTTCACGATTGGCACGTGCGGCAAACATCTGCGCTTTGTCTTGTAGGTCTTGCTGAAGTTCAGAGGAAAGCGAAGCTTCCCAGGTTCGCCGGACGAAGATATCCAGCGTCGCGGTCGAAACTCCGACCACCAGAATGGTCAAGAGCAGAAGTTTGAAGAAAACCCGCTGCGTCACTTACGGACCTCGAACATGTACCCCGCTCCGCGCACGGTGTGGATGTGGCGCGGCTTCTCGGGGTCACGCTCTATTTTCTCCCGCAAACGACGAATATACACGTCCACAATGCGCGGCGTGACGAAAGCAGTGTCGTGCCAGACAGCATCCAGCAGGCTCTTCCGCGTGAACACCCGGCCGGGATGGGAAGCCAAAAACTCGATCAGCCGGAATTCCGTCGCCGTGGTCACCACCGCATCGTTGCGCGCCGTCAGACGCATAGCGGCGGTATCAATTACCAGATCGCCGGCCCTCACAATCTCTTTTTTCAGCGGCTGATCGAAACGCCGCAAGACGGCTTTTACGCGGGCCACCACTTCCTTCGGGCTGAAAGGTTTGGTGATGTAGTCATCCGCCCCGATCTCAAATCCGCGCAGGCGGTCCGACTCTGCGGTGCGAGCCGTCACAAAAACAATGGGAACTCCCGCCAGTGCGGAGTTGCTGCGGATCGATCTGGCAACATCCAGTCCGCTATTCCCCGGAACCATGATGTCGAGAATCACCAGAGCGGGGCGGCGAGCGTGCATTTCGTCCAGAAACCCGCTGCTGGTGGGAAACCAGGAAACCCCGTATCCCGCGGGCTGCAGATGGTGCTTCAACAAGCCGGCAATATCAGGATCGTCTTCCAGAAGGAAAATGGTTGGACTCAGCGCCTGGGCTACTGCCATCTCAGCTCCCCGCCAGGCTCTGCCCAGCGCCGTGCCGTACGTCCGCCCCGCGCACCCAGAAGATGACATCCTCGGCGATGTTGGTCGCGTGGTCTGCTACGCGTTCCAGATTGCGCGCGATCGACAGGGCGTCCAGCGCCTGCACCGCGCCTTCCGGTTTTGCCTGCATAAATGTTGAAAGACTCGCAAAGGCCTCTTTATTAATACGGTCAACGTCGTCGTCGGCTTCAAGCACATGCCTGGCCAGTTCGGTGTCGCCTTCGATGAACGAGCGTAGTGCGTCCCGGACCATGGCCCGCACCCGCGAGGCCATCGCTGGAATGTCAACCGGAAGCTCATAGGCCGGCAGTTCGATCATGTTCATCACTCGCTGCACGATGTTTACCGCCTGGTCTCCCACCCGTTCCACGTCGGCGTTGATCTTGATGACGGCCAGAATGAAGCGCAAGTCAACCGCCATCGGCTGCTGCATGGCCAGCAGATCAATGGCGAATTCGTCCACTTCGCGTTCGGCGCGGTTAATGGCGTCTTCGTTGTTCAAGACCCGCTGGCACAGCGCCAGGTCGCGTTGCGTATAGGCCTGCACGGCCAGATCGATCGCCTGTTCCGACATTCCGGCCATGGCCAGAATCCGGTGCTTGAGTTCGTCGAGTTCCTGATGGAAGCGAATACGTGTCATCCAAACCTGCCCGTAATGTAATCTTCCGTCCTCTTGTCCGACGGATTGGTGAAGATCTTCTCCGTCCGGTCAAATTCAACCAGGTTGCCCATCAGGAAAAATCCGGTGAACTCAGCTACGCGCGACGCCTGCTGCATGTTATGGGTAACGATAACGATGGTCAGTTTCTGCTTCAACTCGAAAATCAGGTCTTCAATCTTCGCCGTCGAAATCGGGTCCAGCGCCGAGCACGGTTCGTCCATCAACATCACTTCCGGATTCACCGCCAGGGCACGTGCGATGCACAAGCGTTGCTGCTGGCCGCCGGAAAGGCTGGCTCCGGATTTCTTTTTCAGTGTATCTTTGACCTCATCCCAAAGGGCCGCCTGCTGCAGGGAGCGCTCAACCACGTCATCTAATGTTTTGTGGTTGCGGGTCCCGTTCAGTTTCAATCCCGCCGCAACATTTTCGTAAATGGACATGCTGGGGAACGGATTGGGCTTCTGAAACACCATTCCGACTTTGCGGCGAACGTCAACCGCGGGCATCGAATAGATGTCCATCGCGCCGACCTTGACTTCGCCTTCCGACCGGGCAACCGGATTGGTTTCGTGCATGCGATTGAGGCAACGAATAAATGTCGATTTGCCGCAGCCGGAGGGGCCAATGACCGCCGTGGCATGGTTCGACTCCACGGCCATGTCAATGCCGTGCAGAGCCTCGGTCTTGCCGAACCAGGCCTTCAAGTCGCGAACCTCAACCGCGGTTGCCATAGCCTAGCTAACCTCCCTGAGAACACTGCGCCCGAATAGGTATCGTACTACCGAAATAGTGCCCACTATCAGGGCGACCAGAACCAGCGCCCCCGCCCAAGCCTGGCGGTGCCAATCATCGTAGGGGGAGAGAGCATAGGTGTAAATCTGCAGCGGCACGGCCGCGATCGGCTGGTTCGCGCTGAAACTCCAGAACTGATTGCCCAGGGCTGTGAACATCAGCGGCGCCGTCTCGCCCGCAATGCGCGCAAACGCCAGCATGATGCCGGTGAGGATTCCGGCCCGGGCGGTCGCCAGCGTGATCGAGATGGTGGTCCGCCACTGTGGAATGCCCAGCCCAAATGCCGCTTCCCGCACAGCCTGCGGTACCAGCAGCAACATTTCCTCGGTCGTCCTCGCCACCATCGGAACCATCATGATGGCCAGCGCTACGCTGCCGGCAAAAGCGGAGAAGTGCCCCTGCCGAAAGACCACAAGCCCGTACGCCACCAGCCCAATCACGATAGAAGGCACGCCGTTCAGAACGTCGGCGGTAAATCGGATCAGCGACCCCAGCCGGTTGTGGCCGTATTCGGCCAGGTAAATCCCAGCTCCAATTCCGAAGGGAATACCCATCAAGCTGCCCATGCCAAGAACCATAATCGAGCCGACGATCGCGTTGGCCATTCCTCCACCAACTTCTCCTACTGGCTTAGGCGTGTGGGTCAGGAACGCCCAATTCACCGATCCCGCACCCTTAATCACCAGGTACGCGAAGATGGCCACCAGCGCTCCGACCACGATGGTGGAGAGGGCGGCGGCCACAAACGTAGCCAGGTAGTCGGTGAAGCGCCGCCGGAATTGCAGAAAGCTATTAGACATTGGATCTCGCAGGAGCGCCGCGGGTGGCGGTCCAAACCAGCAACTGGGCCAGAATATTTACGATCACAGTCACGATGAATAGCGCCAGCCCGATCTCGATCAATGCGCTTACGTACAGTGAATCAGTGGCTTCGTTAAATTCGTTCGCGATCACGCTGGCCATGGTGTATCCAGGGGCCAGCAGCGACTTTGCAATCTGAGGAGTGTTGCCGATCACCAGGGTCACGGCCATGGTTTCGCCCAGGGCACGTCCTAGTCCTAGAATGATGGCGCCGATGATTCCTGCCCGCGCATTCTTCAGAACTCCGATACGGATCATCTCCCAGCGCGTCGCGCCCAGAGCCAGAGCCGCTTCCCGCTGGTGCTGTGGGACGACCGCCAAAACCTCGCGCGTGATGGACGAAATGATGGGAATAATCATGATCGCCATCACCGTTCCCGCCGCCAGCATGCTGTAGCCGTACATCGGGCCGGTAAAAAGGCCGGTCCAGCCCAGGTACTTCATCAGCATTGGAGCCACGTCCACCCGCAGCAGCGGGATCAAGATGAACATTGCCCAGAGGCCGTAAATGACGCTGGGGATGGCCGCCAGC
>WNFC01011156.1_pt1 | contig 11092 bp, 11 predicted proteins | sample 5400541 | NCBI WGS metagenome assembly WNFC01 (sample SAMN13153342, study PRJNA577476) | soil metagenome | isolation source: 120 cm saprolite under Douglas fir tree site 2 hole 2 replicate 1 | place: USA:California | collected 2015-04-18
AGAGACTCTCAACTTCATTTCCCATCAGTTCCGCGGTAACAACGGCTTCTTCGGCAACCGGCATATCGCTGGTTCCAGCTGACACTACTGTGATCAGACCCTTCCCATAACGCTTGCGGTCGCGCCGAAGCACGATGGCGCGGGCAGTGTCCGCGAACTTCGCGTTTCGCACTACCTTCTTCACTGCTGCGAACTGCTCTTTGCTGGCTCGCGTTGCCAAAACATTTTTGCCGTGTTGCGCGAGCCGCTTGAAAATCTCCGCCACCTGCGCTGGAGTTTTTCCCTGGCCGAAAACTATCTCAGGCATCCCGGCGCGCAAGGTCCGGTGATGGTCTACTTTCGCAAAGCCCAGATCCTCGAAGGGGAGGTGCCGGAGCCGCTCGACAGCATCATCAGGCGAGAGTTTGCCCGCTCGCACCTGCTCGAAAAGTTTGCGAATGGATTCAGCGTTCAAAGAGGGCACTCAACGGTCAGCACTCAGCAGTCAAACACCATGGTTAGGTTAGCATTTGTCGGCGAGAGAGACGCAAACGTAACGCATTCGAGGGCAGGAGCCGACGTCCAGATCCGGATAGGTATCTAGACTTCGCTTTCGGAGCCAGCACGGGTGATCTCGGCGAAAATTTTCTCCGCCTGTTCGCGATGTTCTATGTGCGTAAAGAACATGCGCCGCAGTGCTGATTTTGTGGTCCTACCTTCTATATATGCGCGATAGAGAGATTCCCCAAAACCCTCGCTGTCTGACGACTCTGCCGTTTCGAACTCCGGACATAGCAGCCTCAATCCAAAATGCGCCAATGCATCTTCAACTGCCCTAGCATGCACTGAGGTTTTCGCCATTCCCCGGCAGGCGAAATGCAGGAACCGCGTCGCCTCTTCCGCCGCAGCAGCCATCTGAAACTCGCGAATGAAGAACGTGTTCGTCTCCGGCACATATAAACACCCTCGGTCCCCGATCGGCACTGCCGCCTGTCCGTTCACAGTCGCGCCATCTTGCACGCAGACCACTTCCGGCAGAGAGTCTGCTAAAAACTTGGGCTGGGTGCCGTTCCGCGGGGAGTCGAGACGGAACCCTAAACACCGCGCCAGAGACAGAATCAGAGAGGATCAAGTTGTAGACTGCGGGAGCGAAGTCCGGCAGATCATCCGCCGCCGCATTCCAGCGCTCGAAACAGAGACGATAACTCTCGTACTTCTCCAGCGGGCTGGAGTTGAACACGCAGACGGCATCATCTCCAATGCTCACCGCTGCCGCCTCTTCCCCGACCGCCTGCCAATAGAGCGCGTCCACGTTTTGCAATACTGTGACAATCGATTGTGCCGGCAGCAGCTCTTGCAACACGCTTGGCAAATGCTGTGGCGCCATGTGCGATTCCCCAAACAGCACGAGAATCGCCGCATTTGGATGCTGCTCCCGCATTTCACAAGTCTTTGCTGCGGCATGACGGTCGCGCGATCGAATTCTGCGCAAGTCTTCTCTCGGCATGCAGTCCAGGCCGTAAATGCCCTCTGCATGCTCCCGCGCCGTGATCAGCAGTTCATAGAACGGAGGCCACTGGTATCCCCATTCGCGATCGAAGCGCAGCCGCTGCCGCAATTCGTCCTCCGGAATCTCGCGACGCCACCATGCGTCCAGGATTTTCTGGTCACGCGACAGCACCGCCTCCAAACCCAACACGACTGGACAATGTTGCGCACCCGTCTCAACTAACTTCGCGGCAAATCGCTGTGACGCAGGCAGCGCATGGTAGTCGCCGATCAGCAGGATGTCCGCCGCAGTAATCTTCTCATTTAATTGTTGAGTGCTTAGGACGGCGTCGTACCGTTGGAAGGCCCGAGTGAACTCTCGCAAATATTTGCGCCCGTTTGCCGAATCGCCGGACCCGATTTCGCGCCGCACTGCCGCCAAGGCGTGCATTTGTGCCGCCGTGCGTCGGGCTTTCGCATTGCGCACCGTCTTCATTCCTGCCTTGACTCGCCGCCTGTCTGCTCCCTATGCTCAGAACTCCCAGGACGCACGTGCTCAAATCGCCGCAAAACTTGACCATCGCAACCACCGGCGCCAGTGGAGCGCTGTTCCTGCGCCATCTGTTGCTCGCGGTCGATCGCGATCCGCGCATTCAGACCGTCAACTTCATCGCGTCTGACAGTGCCCTGCGGGTCATCGCCGAAGAGCTTGGACTTCGCGGCCGCAGCAATCTTGCAGGCCAGGTCTTAGGACGCGGACGCGTTTCGCGCAAAATTCATCAGCAATCCAACGCTGACATCGGTGCAAACGTAGCCAGCGGTTCTTATCCCGCCGACGCCATGATCGTTATCCCGTGCAGCGTGGACACCCTCGCCCGCATTGCCAACGGGATCGCGTCGCACCTGATTGAGCGCGCCGCCGATGTCTGCCTCAAAGAAAAACGTCCGCTGGTTCTCTGCGTGCGCGAGACGCCCCTGAACAAAATCCATATTCGCAACATGTACCGCGCAGCCGACGCCGGAGCGACCGTCTTTCCGCTCATTCCCGCGTTCTACTTCCGCCCTGCCTCGCTCGACCAGATGGCGCATGAGTTCGCCTGCCGCGTCCTTGCTCACATCGGCCTGCCACAACCGGATGCTTACCGCTGGAAAGGATGAAAGGGAGATTTCATACCCTCCAATTTCAACGTCAAGTCTTCGAAGGCCGAGACTTTGGATACTGTTGCGGCTGGTTCTGGGGTGAATTGAGTCTAGAAGTACCGAAGTGTGCGTCATAGATTTCGACCGGACATGTACGAGTGGGGGTGGTCAGCGGAGTGGAAGTGTGGTTGAGCGGAGTGGGCGTGCCCCGCGGGCTTCAGAGCGGCCCCGCGGCCTCCCTCTGTATCATGAAGATATGCTCGAGCACGCCATCTCGATTGTCCGTACGCTCCGCGAAGGTGGCTGGCAGGCGTATCTGGTAGGCGGATGCGTGCGCGATTTGCTACTTGGCGGCGAACCGGCGGACTACGACGTAGCGACGGACGCTCCTCCGGATGACGTAATGCGCACCTTTCCAGAAACCTACGCCGTGGGCGCACGGTTCGGGGTGGTGCTCGTGCCAATTCCCGATACCCAAAATAAATCTGTCATTCCGAACGCGGACAGAACTTCGCAAAGGGAAGTTCCGTCGGAGTCGAGGAACCTGCTTTTCGCCGGCGGAGCAATCCCTCTCAACCCCCGCCACGTCGAAGTCGCCACCTTCCGCTCAGATATTGGCTACTCTGACGGCCGCCATCCCGACCAAGTCCGCTTCAGCCGCAATCCGCGCGAGGACGTGCAACGCCGCGACTTCACCATCAACGGGCTCCTACTCGATCCTCTGGAGAACAGAGTTCTGGATTATGTCGGCGGCCAGAAAGACCTGGAAGCCAAGATCATCCGCGCCATCGGTAATCCACCGCTACGTTTTGCTGAAGACAAGTTACGCATGTTGCGTGCTGTGCGTTTTGCTGTGCGCTTCGGGTACACCATCGAGCCAGAAACTTTTGCTGCTATCCAACAGCTTGCAGAGCAGATTCACCAGGTCTCGCGGGAACGGGTACGCGACGAACTCACAAAAATGTTGACCGAAGGAAATGCCCGGCGCGCTTTCGAATTGCTCGACGAAACCGGGCTTCTGCACGAAGTTCTTCCGGAGATCGAGGCCATGAAGGGAGTCGAGCAGCCGGCGGAATTTCATCCTGAAGGCGACGTCTTCGTCCACACTCTGCTGCTGCTCGAAAAGCTGCCAAAACCTTGCCCGGCAACGCTCGCCTGGGGAGCGCTTTTGCACGATGTTGGTAAGCCGCCAACTTTTCGCCGCGCTCCCGACCGTATTCGCTTCGACGAGCACGTTGACGTGGGAGTCAAAATGGCTGAAGCTATTTGCCGCCGCCTGCGATTCTCGAACGACGATACTGAGCAGATTCTCGCTCTGGTGGATAATCATATGCGCTTTGGGGATGTCGAGCGCATGAAAGCTTCAACCTTCAAGAAGTTTATTCGCCTGCCCCACTTCGAACAACATCTGGAACTTCATCGTCTGGACTGCGAATCCAGCCACCGCAGTTTGCGCCTGTACAACTTTACCCGGGAGAAACTTGCGGAGCTCCCGCTCAGTGCCATTCGACCTGCGCCGCTTGTAACCGGAGACGATCTCATCGCCGTGGGATACGAGCCGGGTCCGCGATTCAAGGAAATTCTGGCCGCCGTCGAGGATGCCCAGCTCGATGGCCGCCTTCACTCTAAGAAACAGGCAATGCAATTCGTCCGCCGCGAATTTCCTCAGCAGTCGGCATCTGCGTGAACTCCGAGCTGTCAGCCGGCCCCTAAACTCCGCTCTTCCTCCACGCCGGGCACAATTCGTCGCCCTTCGCGGTGATTTGAGTCCAACCGGTTGCCGGATCCAAGATCGAAATGTACCCTTCTCGCGCCAATTCCAGCTCCTTGGAAACGTGCTTCTTGAAATCCAACCGGTCCGCGCACGTAGGCTCAAACCACGCAGGCGTAACGAAGTCTGACACTCGCACGCCGTCAATGTCGTAGCCGAGATCATCAGCTTCGACCGCGTCGCAAACTTCAAGCGCATAGATTTTGCTGTCGCTGCCCATGGCACACCAGTTGATCCAGGGATCCGCCAGCATCTCAAGCAATTCGTGGCTCAAGGTCACCGTCCACGACGAACCGTTATCGAGATCAAGCTTGGCGAAGACTTTCCCCAGCGGTGCGCCCGCACTCGTCAGCTCGTGATATCCGAGAGCGCCAGCCTGGTCAGGATTGTCGGTAATGATGATTTGCCACCATCCGGCAATGAGTGGCTGGCCCTTCGGCACGAATGAGAGTGTGCAATCTTGCTCCCAATACGCCTTGAAATCGTCACTTACCTGTTTTTGCAGCGCAGGAAGCACGGCCTCGAAGCACGGCCTCTCCCTGCGCATCGGTCAAGCAGGTAGAGACGTTGGTGATGGCGATGACGGACAGAGGCATAGTTTAGGCTCCTGGGTACGGTCGTTTGTGGTCGCGTCGTTGGCCGTTCGTCGTTGGTCGTCGGTCTTTGGCCGGGAACCGGAATCCCCCGCTGGGTTCTTTCGCAAACTTGCTTTCAAAGAGGCGAGGCTATGAGAGGTGGAGCGCAGGCCAACGACCGACGACGAACGGCCAACGACGGCTTTCTTATCGCAATACTGACTGTGCAAACGCCGCGTCCATAGCGGAGTTCCCTGTGGGTGCACACACTTGCGGTTCCATTGCTTCTTCAAGTCTTTCGCAACGGGCAATGTCGCGTGGGCCTTCTGGGATGTTGCAGGCGACTTCTGCGGGATCAATGCAGCGAAGCTATTGACCGTCGTGAGTATCAGGTTTACCGCGGCGGCGATGCGGGCAGAGAGTGTCGGATTTGACAGGTGCGCGGACTCGAGCAACGCCGGCAGGTTCTGATTGAGGTCGGAAATCACGTTCTGAATTTTCGCGAGCGTGGTTGCGGCCGGAGTGGCCCTATGTTCGCTGTAGAGCGTCTGCAACAGGTTCAAGTCGGGCTGGCTTGCGCTGATATGTTCTGGATCACAGCGACGTCGGCCGAACTCGCCTGCTTTCCGGAAGCCAACGTGCTAGCCAGCATGGCAACGTTGAGCGCCATCTGGGCGAGTACTGGCAGATCTTGCAAAGCAAGATTGATCCATTGTGCGCTGCACCCCGTGGCGGCAATCATGATCGCGAGCACGAAGGCAAGGACGATTCTCGATTTAGAATGGGTGGTCATAGTGTTCTCCATTTGTGAGCTGTTAGCTTTTAGCCGTTAGCTTTTAGCTTTTCAGAAGCCAGAACATTCCCGGCAAAGGCTGCGGACTAGCGGCTCAAGCCTGGTTTTCATGAAATCTCTCGACGAATATCTTCGCGATGCCGAGCAAGCACACGGGCACTTGTGTGCCGGGCAAGTCCTCGGTGTGCGTATGGCAATCCTTGGTCTTCAGAAGTTGGGGATTGACGATCCCCGCGGAAAGGACCGCAAGCGCCTGGTTACTTTTGTGGAAATTGATCGTTGTGCTACCGATGCCGTTGCCGTCGTGACCGGCTGCCGGTTGGGCAAGCGCGCGCTGAAATTTCGCGACTGGGGAAAAGTCGCAGCAACTTTTGTTGATGTGAGCAGCGGCCGCGCAATTCGCGTCGCGGCCAAAGAATCATCCAAGGCGTTAGCGCGGCAAATGCATCCTGAGCTGGCAGACAAGAATCAGCAGCAGATGCTGGCTTACCGCGAAATCTCAGAAGATGATCTTTTCGCCACGCAATGGGTGAAGGTCGAGCTGCCTCCCGAGGAATTTCCCGGATACAAAGGCGAACGCGTCGTATGTCAAGCCTGCGGCGAAGGAATCAATTTCCGCCGCGAAGTCCGCCACGATGGCAAAGTGCTATGCCGAAGCTGCGCGGGGGAAAGATACTACGAGCCGGCATAGTGCGAATCTACTTTGTTCAACCTTGTTATCAGAGAAAACTGTCATTCTGAGCGGAGAAAGTGTCTCGCAGCGCGAGACACTTTCGGAGTCGAAGAACCTGGTGTGCGCTCGCGGCAAATATGCTACACAGTGGCATTCGCCTATGCGGCTGTTTCGTACGCGTTCGCCACGCGCAAGATCATGCTCTCGGCAAAGTGTTTGCCGAAAATCTGCATACCGATAGGAAGCTTTTCGCGGTTCTCACCGACCGGAATCGAAATCCCCGGAATTCCAGCCAGGTTCGCGGTGACGGTATAAATGTCGGCCAGGTACATGGCCAGCGGATCGTCAACTTTCTCGCCTAGTTTAAAAGCTTCTGTAGGACTTGTAGGAGCGACGATGGCATCTACTTTCTTGAACGCTTCTTCGAAGTCGTGCGTCAGCAGCGTGCGCACGCGTTGCGCTTTCAAATAATAGGCATCGTAATATCCGGCACTGAGCGCGTACGTGCCGAGCATGATGCGGCGCTTCACTTCGGCGCCAAAGCCCTGATCGCGGCTGCGGCGATACATGTCAGAAAGCGAACGCACGTTCTCGGCGCGATATCCATAGCGAACGCCGTCAAAGCGCGCCAGATTCGACGACGCTTCGGCTGTGGCAACCAGGTAATAAGCTGGGATCGCATACTTGGTGTGCGGTAGCGAGACCTCGACAATTTCGCACCCTAAGCTCGCCAGCTTCTGAATGGCGGCCTCGATCGCGCTGCGAGTTTCCGCGCCGAGACCCTCGCCCAAGTATTCTTTGGCAACGCCGATCTTCAGGCCTTGGACCGGCGTGTCGAGCTCGGCGACGTAATCAGGCACCGGCAGATCGGCGGAAGTCGAATCCATCGGGTCGCGGCCAGCAATCGTGCCCAACACGATAGCCGCATCTTTCACCGTCTTCGTCAGCGGGCCAATGTGGTCCAGCGACGAGGCAAACGCGATCAGTCCGTAGCGCGAGACGCGTCCGTAGGTCGGCTTAAGTCCTACCACTCCGCAGAATGATGCTGGCTGGCGGATGGAGCCGCCTGTATCAGATCCGAGCGCCGCAACAGCCATGTCGGCGGCGACAGCTGCAGCCGATCCTCCGGAAGATCCCCCAGGCACGCGGCTCAGGTCACGCGGATTATGCACGGGCTTCCAGGCAGAGTTCTCGTTCGACGATCCCATAGCAAACTCGTCACAGTTGAGTTTGCCGAGCACAACCGCGCCCGCAGATTCGAGTCGCGCGACAGCGGTGCAATCGTAGGGCGGGACGTAGTTACCGAGAATCTTCGATCCCGCGGTGGTGCGAATGCCTTTTGTGACCAGAACATCCTTGATCCCGACAGGAACGCCGCCGAGCGGAGGCAGCTTTTCGCCTTTCTGCGCAAGCGTGTCAATTTCCGCAGCCTTTTTCATTGCACGCTCTTTCGAGAGCGTGAGATACGCGCCAATTGTTGGATCGTCAGATGCGATTTTGGCGTAGAACGCCTCAGCCAGCACGGTAGCGCTGGTTTTGCGCTCCTGAACAGGGGACCGGGCGGAATCAATTGTGAGTGCAGTCAGGTTCATACAAAATCAGAAATCAGTCGTCAGGCTGAAATCACTAATCTCCGGGAAGGTCTTCTACTTTTGCATTCTTACTTCTGATTTCCGCGTTGTACTCTATCGTTCAATCACTTTCGGAACTTTGAAAAATGTTCCGTCGGAGTCCGGCGCATTGGCCAGCGCGACATCATGCGCGAGAGACTTCCGCAGGCCTTCGTGCACGTCCTCGCGACTGGCGTAAGCAAAGCGCTCGCTTCCCTGTTTAGATTCGTCGAGTCCATAGCGATCCGAAACCTGCGCCATCGGTGGAACGTCTTTGGTATCGAGTTCGCTGAGCGAATCCACGTGGCCGAGAATCGAGTTCAGGTCGCGGACCATGCGTGCCCGCTCGTCAACTGTCAGTTCGAGATTGGCGAGGTCCGCGACGTAGGTGACGTCCTTTTCAGTGACTTTCATAGAATTCAGAAGCAAGAAGTCAGGACACAGACGTGAGAACCGGCAGCCCTCGCTTACCGGGTCCCGTATTCTCAGCTCTGACTTCTGTGTTGTCGCTGTGCGATAACGAAGTCGATTCGGCTGATCGTCGCTCTTGAGTAGCGGTTTATTACAGCCAGATACCGCGGCGAGAGGTGCTGCAGTTCGGCACGCCATCCCGCGTCTGGTACTTCTACCCGCAACACGCCACTCGCAAAGTCCAGTGCTCGGGTACGCTCTGCAACTACCGATCCGCAAGCCAGCGGCCAGGCAAGCATCGGGGCCTCGGACTGCGAAGCGCGGCGCAAGCTGCTAGCAACAACTTTTTCGAGCGCTGGAGCGATTTGTTCCATGGGAGCTTCCGATTTTAGCATTGCAGGTTTTAGCATTCTAGGCGCCGACGGATGAAGCATCCTTCGACTACCGCTGGGAGCCTCGGCTAAAATCACCAGGCCGTGTCGAGTCTCAGTCAGTAACAGAATGTTGAGAGTTGGGCCGCGCCATTTTCGCCTGCCATTTTAAGCATAGCAGTTCGTACTGGGCAATTGTGCCATGTTTCCAATAATTATTGTCCGTGTGTTTTGTTTAGCTTATTGCGAATCATTCATGCTGGGGGTCTTGACAACTTTTTTCACAGGTGGCGTGACCAAATCTTCCCAATCACTTTCGCCGCCAGCGTACACCATCTTTAGTCTGCTCTACCACAATGCCGTCAGCGGTGAGTTCGGCGCGAATGGAATCTGACGTAGCGAAGTCACGGGTGTTGCGCGCGGCTACCATAGCTGCTACTTTTTGATCGATTTGCTCGTCAGAAAGCGCAGTAGAACGAAGGACTTCAAGCAGTTCAGGGCTGATATCTTTCTCGCGCCCTTCGGCTTTCGCCCAATGGAGTACGTGCTGCATCTTGGCGTCGTCGTCTTCCAGCACCGCAAAGATTTCATCGAACTGAGTCAGCGCCTTCAGCAGCGGCTGCACGTCATTCCTTTTGATCTCAGCAGAATCAATGGCGGCATTCGCTGTGCGCACCATATCGAAAATCGCAGCCTGCGCCTGCGCGGTATTCAAATCATCGTTAAAAGCGTCGAGCATGCGATTCGAAGTCTCGCTCGCCAGTGTCGTCATGCTCAAGTTTGATCCCTCGGCAAAATGCCCGCCGGTTAAACGCAGCCGGAAATTGCGTAACCGTTCTACCGAAGCCGCCGCCTGTTGCAGCCCGTCAAACGTGAAGTTGAGCTGGTTGCGATACGGCACCGAGGCCAACAGATATCGAAGAGACGAAGGCCGATGACCTTTTAGGACCAGATCGCGAAGGGTAAAGAAATTGCCCAGGCTCTTCGACATCTTCTCGCCTTCGACGAGTAAGAACCGCACATGAAACCAGAAACGGGCAAACCGTTTTCCAGTCGCCGCTTCAGACTGCGCAATCTCGTTTTCGTGATGCGGGAAAATCAGGTCTTCTCCGCCGGCGTGCAGGTCGAAGCTCTCGCCCAGTCTCAGCATCGACATGACCGAGCACTCAATGTGCCATCCCGGGCGCCCCGGGCCGATCTTGCTTTCCCACGAAGCCTCCCCTGGTTTCGGAGACTTCCACAGGGCAAAATCGCGGGCGTTGTCTTTTTCGTATTCGTCTACGTCCACGCGGGCGCCGTCTTCCATGCCTGCAAAATCTTTTTTGGAGAGCTTGCCATAGGCCGGAAATTTCGCGATGCGGAAATAGTACGATCCGTCTTCCGCGCGATAGGCAAAACCTTTCTCTACTAGCCGGGCGATAGTGTCCACCATCTCAGGAATATGCTCGGTGGCGCGTACCAGTTGCGGCTGTTGGATGTTCAGCGCGCCGGTGTCCTCCAGGAAAGCTTTCTCATATTTTGCAGCGAACTGCTGGAGTGGCACGCCGGCCTCAGCGGAGTTGCGGATGATCTTGTCGTCTAGATCGGTAATATTCATCACGTGACGAACTTTGTATCCGCTCTGTCGCAGGAAGCGGCGCAGAATGTCCACCGCAATGAACGTGCGGAAGTTGCCGATGTGGCCGTAGTCGTACACAGTCGGCCCGCAGGCGTACATGCGGACTTCGTTGTCCTCGATCGGCTTAAACTCCTCGATCTTCCCGGAGAGAGTGTTGAACAGGCGCAAAGCCATAGAGTGAAGAGTGAAAAGAACATCAATTCTAGGGGTACGGAAGAAAGAGGGTCAAATCCCGTTCGGTTTAAGAGATAGTGACTTTGAAGTGACACATCTCTGTTAATCAATTGATAACGAGCTGTCGCTGTTGATGTGATGCTGCTGTGCTGATCGGGCGTGGGGACTTTAAGCTGTGCTGCTGCGCTGATTTTGAGTGTAATCGCATTATAAGAGGACGCCCCTTTTGGAGTAGGTTTTCATCGTTCGCATAATCACCTACGAAAGGAGCACCCTCAATGAGCAGCGAAAAGTATATTGGGCTGGACGTTCATCAAGCAACGATCTCAGTAGCGGTGATGGATTCCCATGGCAAAGTTGTCATGGAATCCATCCTGGAAACCAAAGCCTCTACGCTTCTGGAGTTCTTCGCTGGATTGCGCGGCAGCTTGTTCGTGACCTTCGAGGAAGGCACCTGGGCAGCCTGGCTCTACGACCGTATGTCCAGAA
>WNFC01008904.1_pt1 | contig 11091 bp, 5 predicted proteins | sample 5400541 | NCBI WGS metagenome assembly WNFC01 (sample SAMN13153342, study PRJNA577476) | soil metagenome | isolation source: 120 cm saprolite under Douglas fir tree site 2 hole 2 replicate 1 | place: USA:California | collected 2015-04-18
GATCCGTTGAGGCTTGCTGAGGGAGGATGGGCAGGGTTACGGAGTTGGCGGCGGTGGGGTCGTCGCGGAGCTTCAGGTAGAAGCCGGTTTTGGCGGGGCGGGGGAGGGTGAGGGTGTTGCCGACGAAGCCCTCGGGGACTGTGGTGGGGGCAGTGAAGTCTGGGTCGGTGGCGATGGAGTCGACGAGGTAGAGGTTGGAGCCGGAGACGGTGCAGGGCTGGGTGGCGTCGGCGGGGCAGTGGAGATCTTTGAGCGTGGGGAGGCGGACGAGGGTGACCAGCGGGAGCCAGTCGCCGGCGGTGCCGTCGGGCATGACAGGGCGCAGATGGAGTGGGCCGAAGGCGGAAGTGCCGAAGGCCTTGAGGGGGTCAAGGGTGGCGAGGAGTGTGTGTGGGTTTTGCAGAATCAGGCTGCCGGACGAGACGCTGAGCGAGGTGCGGAGACTCTCGTCGGCGTTGGCGATCTCGATGGCGCCGGTGCGGGGGAAGGGCTGGCTGGATTTGAGGGAGAAGGTGAGCTGCCGGTCGGCGGGGAGGTCATCCTGGTCGGCGAGGTGGATGGGGGTGGCTTCGGATTGGGATTGGTTGATGCTCTTGCTGAGCAGAGTGACGGCGGGGCGCGACGGGGAGACGGTGACGGGCAGGGTGAGGGTGCGGCCGTCTTTGAGAGAGACCTGGGCGGTGAGGTGCTCGCCGGGGTGGAGCTCGGGGTGGGGAGCGTTGTCGGGCAGGGCGAGGCGGAGGCTGGTTTGGGAGCCTGTTTGGGAGGCTGAGGATGAATCGCCGGTGGTGGGCGCGGGGGTGAAGGTGTGGTTGTTGAGGACTAGCTTCTGGACCTGGTCGAGGCGGGAGCCGGCCAGCTGGGCGGTGGCGTCGCCGGCGTGGTAGGTGAGCCCGTCAAGCTTGGCGGGCTCGGAGTAGTCGGTGAGGCTGATGGTGTCGGGCTTGTGGACGCTGTACTGCTGGACGGCGAGGTGGAGGGTGCCGGGATCGTGCGGGGGCAGGGAGAGGGTGACGTCGACGGTGTTGGGCTTGTCGGGGGCGGGCTTGAAGGTCTGCTCTTTGGCGCCGCCGAAGGCCGAGTTGGGAGCGGGATCGAGCTTCACGGTCTCGAGGCAGGCGGTGCCGGTGGCGGAGAGGAGGACGTGCTGGTCTTTGCCGGCGATGAGGGGATCGGTGGAGAGAAGCTTCCAGTCTTTGCCGGGGGTGTCCTGCAGGCGAAGGGTGGGGCCGGAGAAAGAATCGAAGCCCCAGAAGCCGGTGACGGTGCCGGAGACTGTGGTGGCCTCGGCGGGGGCAACTTTGTTGGGGGTCTGTTCTGTGGCGGTTGCGGCGGCCGCGGCGGCGGGTTTGGCCTCGTCGTTCGCCTCATTGGAGGAGGCGGAGGTCGACAGGGATTCGAGGGGTAGTGGCCTGCGCGCGGGAGAGTGGGCGAGGACGAGGCCGCCCTGGAATGCGTCGGGAGTGAGGGGGACTTCGGTCTCTTTGCCGGCGTTGTCGAGGTGGAGGACGAGGTCGTGGGCGAAGGCGGTGGAGAATACGAGTGGGGCGCCTTCTACGGGTAGGACGATGGAGGGCTTGAGGAGGCAGGTGACGACCTTGGGGTCGGCGGGGCGCAGAGGCGGAGGCACGGCGGCCTGGATGGCGGGGAGGCCGATGACGATGACGGACTTGGGATCGTGGAAGGAGGGCGGGGTGTTGAGGCGGAGGTTGAGGGCTTCGTCGCTGGGGAAGGAGATGGCGGGAATGTACTGGTACTTGGCGGTGTGCAGGCCGCTCATGAGGCGGACGAGGTCGACGACTGCGCCGACGTAGGCCGAATAGAGGCCGGCGCCTGCCATCGAGGTGTAGCTGGCCTGGTTGATGAAGGCGGAGCCGGAGCCGTTGCTGAGGGCTTCAGCGACGGTCTGGCCGTGGCCGTCGTCGAGCAGAGACTGGTTGCCGGCCTGGGTGAGGCAGTTGGCCTGGGCGTCGATGGGCTTCTTGAAGCAGTCGCCGTTGGGCTTGAGGTTGAGGGTGCGGGCGAGGAAGTCGGAGTGCTCGGCGAGTGCCTTGGGGTCGTCGGGTGGGACGCGGCGCATGTCGGCGAGATAGGTTTCGATGCGGGCCTGCTCGAAGCCGGCCTCGGTGAGGTCCTGCGAGGCGCGAACGAAGACGCCGGGGCGGCCGCGGACGGCGGAGCGGAGGGTGCTGAAGTCGCCGCCGGTCTCTGGCGCGAGGAAGAGGATGACCTGCTGGGCCTCGTCGGGGACGGTGATGGTGACGCCCTCTTCGCGGACTTTTTTGTTCCATGTCTGGATCTCGGTGAACCAGTTGTCGGGGGGCGGGTTGGTGGTGCCGCGGAGGAAGGCGGCTACGAGGAGGTAGTGAACGGACTGGGTGGGCGGGAGGTCAGGATGCAGCCAGATCTTGTCACCGGCCTGGAGGTTGGGAACCTGGGCGATGGGCAGGGTGCGGTGGTCGCGGGTGACGTGAACGTCGACCTTGGGGCCGGCGAGGTCGAAACGCGCGGGGTCGGCGTGGAGCGTGGTGCAGACGAGGAGGAGGGCAGAGAGAGTTCCGGTGAGCCGAAAAACGCGGAGGACTATTGCCATCATTCCATTTTAGACGGTAGGGCGATTGGTTCGGATGTCAGTGCTGGCTAAGTAGTTGGTTTGTGACTTCTGGTGTGGATGCGGGCGGAGGGATGATCGCTGGCGATGACGCCGTCGCGGATCGTGACGACGCGGTGGGCGTACTCGGCAATATCGGGCTCGTGGGTGACGACGATGATGGTGTTGCCGTTTGCGTGGAGCTCGTCGAAGAGAGCCATGATCTCGTCGCCGGTCTTGGAGTCGAGGTTTCCGGTGGGTTCGTCGGCGAGGATGATGGAGGGGCTGTTCACCAATGCGCGAGCTATAGCCACGCGCTGGCGCTGGCCTCCGGAGAGCTCATTGGGCTTGTGCATCATGCGAGGGCCGAGGTCGACGGACTCGAGGACGGCCTTGGCGCGGGCGGTGCGTTCGACGGCGGGAGTGCCGTTGTAGATCAGGGGGAGCTCGACGTTGTGCAGGGCGGTGGCGCGGGCGAGAAGATTGAAGGTCTGGAAGACGAAGCCAATCTCCTTGTTGCGAATGCGGGCGAGCTCGTCGTCGTTGAGTTCGGAGACGTCGTGGCCGTTGAGCCAGTAGCGCCCCTGCGAGGGAGAGTCGAGGCAGCCGATGAGGTTCATGAAGGTTGACTTGCCGGAGCCGGAGGGGCCCATGATGGCGACGTACTCGTTGTGGCGGATGCGGAGGTTGACGCCGCGGAGTGCGTGGACCTGCTGATCACCCATCTCGTAGGTCTTCCAGAGATTGTCGGTGACGATGACGTCGCCTGGAGTGGGGCCGGCGGCGGTGCTGGTGTTGAGCGGCGATTCGACTGCGGTTTCGATGGCCATCCGGTTCTCCGGTGATGTTGCCTGTTTCAGAATAGTACGTTTCGGCCTAGTAGATGGTTCCATAAGGGTTAATGAACCATCTTCTGGAGCGATGAGTCTTGAGCGGTGAGCTTTGAGCTACGTGCTTTGACCGACCACGCTAAGACTTTTCAGTTTCGGTAACTTCGATAGTGTTGTCTACTTTGACGGCGGTGCCGCTCTTAAGGCCGCGCAAAATTCGATAGCGGCCGGTGACGATCTGATCTCCGTCTTTGAGGCCGCTGAGGACTTCGATATCAGTGGAGCCAGTGATGCCGGTGGTTACGGGGACGAAGTGGACACGCTGTTTTTTGTGGTCCGTCTGCAGTACGTAAACGCCCTGGACGAGCTGGGGCCTGGTGGCGGCGCCGGCGGGAGTAGCTGCGCCGTTTGTGGGCAGCTTGCCTCCGTTTGCGGCCAGAATTTTCTCCTGGGCGGTGTCTCGTTGCACCAGCGCCTGGATGGGGATGATGAGAACGTTGGACTTGTGTGCAGTGGTGATCTTTGCCGTGGCGGAGAGGCCGGGACGAAGATCCTCCGAGGCCTGGTCCAGGGTGACGACAACCTTGAAGTCTTTCGCCTCTTCCGTACCGGTGGTGCTCTGGGTGGTGGAGAGACCGGTGGTGCGAAGGAGGGCCTGATCGCCGACCTCGGTGACGTGACCTTTGAAGACCCGGCCAGGCAAGGCATCGACGGTGACGTCGGCGGGCTGGTTCAGGGAGACGTTGACGATGTCGGTCTCGTCGACTTTGACCTCGGCGGTGATGACGGACATATCGGCGAGGGTCATGATGGTGGATCCGCCGGCGTTCTGAATTCCTACGACGACGGTCTCGCCTTCGCGGACGGGGACGTTGGTGACGAGGCCATCGAAGGGCGCGCGGCTGATGGTCTTGTCGAGAGCGTCATAGTTGGCGCGCTGGCTGGCGATGGCCTGGTTGGTGTGGCCGCGCTGGGAGTCGGTCTGGGCGCGGGCCTGGGCGAGAGCGGCCTGACGCTGGGCGAGGGTCGCGGCGGCCATATCGTAGGCGGCTTTTTTCGCGTCGAAGTCCTGCTTGGCGATGAGCTTGTCGTCGAAGAGAGCCTGGGCGCGGGTATAGTCGAGCTTCTTCTGTTCGAGATCCGCCTGACTTTGAGCGATGTTTGCTTCAGCGGTCTTTTCCGCGGCGAGGAAGCTGGTGATATCGGTGTGGGCTGCGGCGATGCTGGCTTCCTGAGCCTTGACGGTGGCCTGGGGCTGGACGCTTTCGACGGTGGCAAGGGTCGCGCCGGCTTTGACGTGTTCGCCCTCTTTAACGTAGAGGTGGGTGATGCGGCCGAAGGCGGTGGCGCCGACGTTGACATAGGTCAACGGCTTGATCTGACCGGTGCCGTTGACGATGGAGGTCAGGTCCTGACGGACTGCCCTGCCGGTGGCGACTTTGGTGACGCTGGCTTGTCCGTGGAGAATGCTGGCTATGACAACGCCTGCCAGGACGAGGACTACCGCGACGATGACAATAATCTTTTTAGCGCTCATTGCTGCTTTCTAAGACCTCCGCGGACGACCGGGGGTGTTGTGGGAAAAGTAGATACCGCTCAAAGAGACAATACGGAGACAACCGTGCTTGCGTTCCGTATTCTTTCCAGAAACTGAAGTTAGCTTCCTCCACACGGGGATTGGACACGGGGCCTCAAGTCGCCTATGGACGAGACTTGGAGTTCTTTTCGAATATCGATGATGATATCAGAGCAGATAGTTCGTCTACCTCTTGTAACAGGGTTATAAGCGCACTACAATACATGTTGGTTACAGGAGTACCACCCCTACTATGACAACTTCACGGCGCTTTGTCTCCGGCACGGCTTTTCTCTTCCTGCTTTTGATGGGAGTGCGGGTTGTGACTGCACAGGCGACGCCGGCCAGTCCCGCACAGACTGATGGCGTGACCAAGGGCCCTGCGACCGTGGAAAAGCCGGATCCTTTGAAGCGTCCTTTGAGCGATAAGGAGAAGATCGCCCAGCAGAAGGCGCTGAAACAAGAGTTGAAGGGTGTGTACAAGAAGTGGGTCGATGAGGACGTTCGGTGGATCATCACCGACCAGGAGATGCAGGCGTTCAAGAGCCTGAGCAACGACGAAGAGCGCGACCAGTTTATTGAGAACTTCTGGCTGCGGCGGAATCCGAACCCGGACTCACCCGAAAATGAATACCGCGAAGAGCATTACGCGCGCATCGCGTATGCCAACGAGCATTTCGCCGCGGGCAAGCCGGGCTGGAGGACGGACCGCGGTCACATCTACATCGCGTTCGGCAAACCGGACAATATCGATTCTCATCCAAGTGGCGGCAGCTATGACAGGCCGATGGAAGAGGGCGGCGGTAACACCTCTACCTTCCCGTTTGAAATATGGCACTATCGCTATCTTGAGGGGATCGGCGACAACATCGATATCGAGTTTGTCGATACCTGCATGTGCGGGGATTACCACATGACGATCGACCGTTCGGAGAAGGATGCGCTGAAACATACTCCGGGCGCCGGTCAGACGCTGTATGAGCAGATGGGCATGGCGAAGCAGGCCGACCGGATGAGCGGCGGACTGGAGCAGCTGGGCACCGGGCCGATGTCGCAGCAGCAACAGAGCAAGCAGTTCGATCGCCTGGATCAATTTGCCAAGTTGTCGGCTCCGCCGGTGATCAAGTTCAAGGATATGGAGTCGTTCATGACGACTTCGAAGATCCTGACCGGGCCGCCATTTTTATTTGACGTTCGCACGGACTACGTGAAGGTGACTAACGATACGATTCTGGTGCCCGTGACGCTTCAGATCAGGAACAGCGATATCACGTTCGTCACGAAGGACGGTGTCTCTAACGGAACGGTGAATATCCTGGGACGGGTGTCGAACCTGAACCACAAGCCGATTCAAACCTTCGAAGACACGGTTTCGGTGCCTGTACCGAGTGAACTGCTTGCCCGCAAGCGAACCGACTTATCGGTGTATTGGAAGTCCTTGCCGCTTCGGCCCGGTCTTTACAAGATCGACATTGTGATCAAGGACGTCAATAATCCAGACCATATCGGCAGGTGGCAGCGAAGTTTGAATGTTCCGAGATATGACGATGATCGCCTTGCGTCTTCCTCGCTGATTCTGGCGGGCCAGATGGACCGGGTTCCGTCGCGAGACATCGGAGCTGGGAATTTTGTCATTGGCGACACGCATATCGTTCCGCGCGTGCCCAGCAGCATTTCTGCTCCAGTGACCTTCCATCGGGCGCAGAATTTGAATTTCTGGATGCAGGTGTATAACCTTGGTATCGACGAAAAGAGCAAACAGAATGGCGCGACGATCGAATACCAAATTCTTGACATGGCCACAAACAAGGCCATTTTGCAGACACAGGAACTGACTTCAAAGACGAATCCAAACTCGGACCAGATAACGATTGAAAAGAGTTTGCCGCTGGGAAGTCTAGTGCCCGGCAAGTACATGGTCAACATCAAAGTAAATGACGGAGTAACGAAGCAGCAGATCGCAGAATCTGCACCTTTCATTGTGGATTAGGCAGATGCGCAGCAAGACCGGCGACATGGTTATGCGGATTTCAATTGGCGATAACCAGTACCTGCGCATTCTGTAACGACGCTCTCTATTTTTTCGGGGGCGCGCACTATTTGAAACAGCCATCGACGCGCAGGACGGCTTTACTGTGCAACGACCCCAGGTGAAGATCGCGTTTGTCTCTCTGTTGCTGCTGACCGTGGCTGTGCGCGTTGCTGCGGGTCAGGGTGCGGCTGTGTCCGGGGTGGTTCGCGATGCGCAGGGTGTGGCGCAGCTCGGGGCTCTGGTTCAAGTGATTGCGGACAACTCTGCCGTTCTTGGCACTGCGTTTACCGACCTGCACGGACGCTATCTGATACCCCATTTAGTTCCTGGGAAATATGAGGTGAGGGCGAGTGCTGCGCTGTTTGTCCCGGCGATGCGAGACAATCTGCAACTCCTGGCGGGGGCTCAGGCGATCGTCAACCTTACCCTGAATACGCTCTTCGAGTCGGCTACGTGGATCCCTGCAGAGCGGCGCAAGGCAGATGAGCCGAGCGATGACTGGAAATGGACGATGCGGACGGCGGCTAACCGCCCTATCCTGCGACTGTCTGAAGACGGTGACGTGATCATGGTCTCGTCGAGCGCGACGGAATCGTCGCCCAAGCACACCGATAGAGCGCGGGCCGAGATGACGGCGGGTGATGGGGGCTTTGGCAGCAGTGGTGTGCACAACGTTTTTGTTCTGGACCGGACGCTGGATGACGGGGCGGGTCTGGTGCTGCATGCAGATGTTGGCACCCAACCCGGCGGGACTAGCATCAGGCCATCGACCGAGATGGCAACCGGGTTTGAGACGCGGCTTGGATTTGCCGGGGCTGGCCGGGCGGTGGTGAGTTATCAATCTCACCCGGAGGTGGTGAGCTCGGGCGGGACTCCTGGATTGGACGCGATGCAGGTGTCCAGCGCTCAACAGATGCAGATTGGGGACTTTGCGGATTTGGAGGCTGGAGGCACTCTTTATGTCGTCCGCTCCTCGGGCTTCGCGTCCGGTTCCCGGCCGTTCCTGAAGATTACGGCGCATCCGGCGAAGGCCTGGACGGTGGGGTATCGGATGGCCACGTCACAGAATCTGCAGTCGTTTGCGGGGCTTGACTCGGTGCAGCCGGAGTTGCCGATCGCGGTGATGTATCAGGGCCGGACGCAGACGGAGCAAGGTCATCACCAGGAGTTTACGGCCAGTCGAAAGGCTGGTCCTGGACTGGTGCAGATATCGTATTATCGCGATTCTCTCGATCGGGTGGCGGTATCGGGCGGAGGCGCGCTGGCGGCCGCAGATATCCGGCAGGCGGTCCAGCCTGGGTCGAACGGGATCGTTGCTGATTCGACGACGGGCAACTTCCGTTTTCTCAGCGCGGGATTCAAGACTCAGGGCGTGAATGTAACGCTGACCGAGCCGCTGACTTCTACGATGTGGGTGGCGGTGGAGTATGCCACGGGCGCAGGGCTGGCTGCGAAGGATGGAGCCTTGATGAGCCTTCCCACCGTGTCGACAAGCCTTGCACCGCAGGTTGCCCAGACTGCTACGATCGCCTTGCGGGGCAGGGTGGTACGAAGCGGAACGAGGATTCGGGCCTCCTATCGCTGGCAGCCGACGCGACTGGTGACGGCGGTTGATCCGTATGCTTCTTTTGGCGACCAGGCGTATTTCAGCTGCCACTTGCGGCAGGCGTTGAGGCTTGGGAGCCTGCTTCCGGCCGGACTGGATGCTACCGTCGATGTCACGAATCTGATGGCGCAAGGGTATCGTCCTTTCCTTTCGGCGGACGGACAGACTTTGTTCCTGGCGCAGTCTCCGCGAACCGTTCAGGCAGGGCTGGCCTTTACCTTCTAAATACTTTTTGTCGGTGACTGTTTCTGTTATGTCTGGGACCGGGGTCGGCTTGTGTCGAGTGGACTATTCGGTTCGAAGAGCGTCTATGGGGTTCACCGTGGCGGCTCGTCGCGCCGGAATGTAGGACGCTGCCAAGCCACCACCAACGAGTAGTGCGGTGACTGCGCCCATGGTCCATGGGTCGTGGGCGGTGATGTTGTAGAGGAACGTTCGCAGCAGAAGGCTGGTCATGTAGGCGAGGATCAGGCCGAGACTCGATCCTGCGATTAACATCCAACTTGCCTGGCGCAGCACGAGCCACATTACGTCGCCGCGTTGGGCGCCCAGCGCTATTCGGAGGCCGAGTTCCTTGGTGCGGTGCGCCACTAAATACGCCAGCAGGCCGTAGATTCCGGTGATGCAAACGAGCAGGGCCGATCCGCCGAATACGATCAGGAGGCGCGCGGCTAGCTGCTGGCTGCCGTAAGAGTCTTCGACGACCTGGTCCATCGTGGTGAAGGTGCTGTCGGAGAGTTCGGGGCTGGCTTGCCGCATGAGTTCGCGCAGTTCGGGGATGATGGAGGATGGGCTGCGATCGGTGCGGACGGCCAGATCCATGTTCAGGCCTTCGACGCTCTGGTAGGCGAGCGTGTCTGGCGTGATCTGCGGGATGCAGATCTCTATCTCTGGCTGGGACTCTCGGGCGATGGAGACCTGTCGCTCATCATCGAGCACACCGATGATGACGGTGTGCCTGGTCTTGGTCAGGTTGAGCAGGCCTTGGCCGAGAATTTTTTCCAGATTTTGGTCTGTACCGAGATATTGCTTTGCGAACGCACGATTGACAACCACGACAGATTGCGTGCTGGCTGTATCCGCTTCATTGAAGAATCGCCCTTTCAGCATGCGGAAGCCGAAGACGCGCTGCATCTCCGGACCGACAGCCCGAAACTGGGAGACTAAATCTCGTCTGCGAATCTCGGCGGCGCTGTTTCCGAAAGTCTGGAAGGTGAACTGCATTTTGAACGTGGTGCCGAGTGGCACCGCCGACATGAGAGAGGCGCTTTGCACGCCGGGGATGTGATTGGCGCGATCCACGAGCGGCTGGTAGAGCTCGGTGGTCATGTTCTGGCCTGCGAATCGATAGGCGGGAATCGCCATGTTGGCGACGATGATGTGGTCCGTACGGAACCCTAGCGGTACGTGGCGCAGCGCGTAGATTGTGCGCAGCAGCAGTCCGCATCCGACCAGCAGGATCAGTGACATTGCGATCTGCAGGACTACGAGGGAGGCGCGGGTTCGATATTGAGCTGTGCCTGCGCTGCTTTGCGGGGCGCCCTGACGCAGTGCGGGTTCGATCGGCGCTCTGGCTGCTACGAATGCGGGCCAGACGGAGCAGAGGAGCGCGCTGACGATCGTCAACGTGGCCAGCAAGCTGATCACGGTGAGGTTTGCCGCCATCTTTTCGTGGATATGGAATTGTTGGGTCAACCCGTGTTCAAACAGCTTCAGCATCAGCATGGCGAGACCGAGGCCTTGCCGAGAATGTTTGCGTCGCCGCCGTAGGTGGTTCTCCATACGGAATCGCTGAGGATGAGATTGTGGGATTCTCCAGCCAGGACGGAGCCATCGCTCTGGCCTTCAAAGCCGCGGCCCATGGCGGGATGCACGCCTAACACTGCGAATAGGTTGGCGCTTACCTCGGGAGCATTGACGTGGGTCGATCCTGTATTTCCGTCGAGGAAGGAGACATGGTTTGTCGGCCTGTAGAAGGCCATCTCCTGTAGCGTGTGGCTGCGCTGATGCCATTGCCGCAGATCGAGGAATGGAGTGCCTCCCGTTGCCCCTTTTTTGCCTGCCTCGTTGATCGTGACCAATTGATGCGAATCCTGGTAAGGCAGCGGACGCAGGAGGACATGATCGACTACCGTAAACATCGCGGCGGTTGCGCCGAGACCGAGGGTAAGGGTTGCAATCACCGTGATGGTGAATACGGGCGATCTTCTCAACTGCCGGAAGGCGTATTTCAGGTCCTGTCCGAGGCGCTCGAGCCAGACCCATCCCCAGGTTTCGCGGGTTACGTCTTCGATCAGCGCGACGTTGCCAAACTCACGGATCGCCGCTGCACGCGCCTGTTCCGAGGACGCGCCGTGGTCCTTGCGATTCTGGATGTCCATTTGAAGATGAGCCTGAATCTCCTCATCGAGCTCTGCTTTGCGTTTTGCGAACAGGCTGGGGAGGAAGCTCATGCTT
>WNFC01008906.1_pt1 | contig 11090 bp, 10 predicted proteins | sample 5400541 | NCBI WGS metagenome assembly WNFC01 (sample SAMN13153342, study PRJNA577476) | soil metagenome | isolation source: 120 cm saprolite under Douglas fir tree site 2 hole 2 replicate 1 | place: USA:California | collected 2015-04-18
TGATCCTCGGGCTCGTGCTGGGCGGAGCCATGGAGCGGGCGCTGCGCCAGTCGCTGATGATGTCGGAGGGCAGCCTTTCGATCCTGGTGGCTAGGCCGATCTCGGCGGTGATGCTATCGTTGGCGCTGCTGATCCTGCTGATTCCGTTCTTCACAAAGGTCAACGCGTGGCGCCTGCGCGCGCTGGATTCATGAAGGATATTGCAGCACTCGCCGCCATCGCGTTCGCCGGTTCGTTCGTGGAGACAGCGTTCGCCCAGGGCTTCAGGCCTGCGAGACCCGTGGAGGTGGTGGTGCATACCGGGCCCGGCGGCGGCAGCGACCTGCTGGCGCGCGCGGTCGCCCTGATGGTCGAAAGGGAGAAGCTTCTGCCGGTGCGCATGCAGGTGGTCAACAAGACCGGGGGCGGGGCCGCGGTGGCCGCCGCCTACCTCGCCGAAAAGAAGGGTGACCCGCACACGATCGGCTTTTTCACCGGCGTCTGGCTGACCAGCCCGCTGACCAGCAGGGAGGCCAAGATTTCCCTGCGCGACCTGACGCCGATCGCACGCCTGGTGCTCGAGCCGGCGGTCATCGCGGTGAAAGCCGACGCGCCGTACAGGACGCTCGCCGATTTCGTCTCTGCGGCCAAGCAAAACCCCGCACAGCTCAAGCAGTCGGGCGGCTCGATCACGAGCCGCGACAATGTCGTGCGGCAGCTGCTGCAGAAGCACACCGGCGCGCGCTGGGCGTTCATATCGTTCCCGGGTGGCGGCGAGCGCATGGCGGCGCTACTCGGCGGCCATGTCAACATGATGGTGATCGAGCCTGCCGAGGCGGGCGAGCATATTCGCGCCGGCAACATCCGGGTGCTCGCGCAGGTGAGCGACCGGCGCTTGCCCGGGTTCCCCGAAGTGCCGACGCTGAAAGAGGCGGGCTTTGACTTGCCCGCCGTGCCGCAGGTGCGCGGCGTGGTGGCGCCGCCCGGCATTCCGAGAGAGAACGTTGCGTTCTGGGAGGACGTTTTCCTGAAGCTGACGCGCTCCGCGTCGTGGCGCAAGTTCCTCGACGACAACCAGTTCGAGGACGGCTACCAGAATGCCGCCGAGCTCGCCAAGTTCTACGATGCGTTCACGGCCCGGATGCGCGATATCCTGGAAGACGCTGGCATCAAGACGGTACGCTGACCGTCGGCTCGAAGAACAGGCCAACATGGCGCTCAAGCGGCCGAGATGGAAACCCGGGACCGTCGTGACGCTCGAGCACGCCTCGAGCGTGCTCAAGGACAATCCTCTGGGCGATCCGCACGTGCGCAGGCTCGCGCTCTGGCTTCCGCCCCAGTACGACGCAGGGGCCGGGCGTGGCCGCGGACGCCGCTTCCCGGTGCTGTTCGATCTGGTGGGATTCACGGGCTCGGGCCTGGCGCATGTGGCGTGGAAGAATTTCAGCGACAACGTCCCCGAGCGCGCCGCGCGACTGGTTCACGAGGGCAGGATGGGACCGGCGATCCTCGTTTTCCCCGATTGCTTCACGGCGCTCGGCGGCAACCAGTACGTTAACTCGAGCGCGATCGGCCGCTACGCCGACTATCTGACGCGAGAACTCGTGCCGTTCGTCGATCGCGAGTTCCGCACCCTCGCCTCGCGCGATCACCGGGGCTGCTTCGGCAAGTCCTCCGGAGGCTACGGCGCGATTCTGCACGGCATGAAGTACCCGTCGACCTGGGGCGCGATCGCAGACCATTCGGGAGACGCGTATTTCGATTTCGTCTACTGGCACGACTGGCCGAACACGCTGAACGAGCTGGCGAAATACCGCGCGCGAAGACAAAAGCCGGGACGCTACGACGTGCTGCGCGCCGCGAAGGCCGCCGGGGGCGGCCTGGACGACGGGCGCGTGAGGCGGTTCCTCGCAGCCGTATGGAAGAAGCCCAAGCTGTCGATGGCCGAGGGGCACTGCATCATGAACCTGTGCATGGCGGCCACCTACGACCCGGATCCTGCGGCGCCCAACGGCTTCCGTCTGCCGTTCAACCTCGAGACGGGCGAAGTGCTTCCGGAGCGCTGGCGGCAGTGGCAGCGGCACGACCCGGTGCGGCTCGTCGAGCGGTACCGGCGCAACCTCAAGTCGCTGCGCGGCATCTACATCGACTGCGGCTGGCGCGACCAGTTTCACATCCACTACGGCTCGCGCATCCTCTCGCGGCGCCTGCACGAGGCGGGCATCGCGCACACTTACCAGGAATTCGACGACGATCATTCCGACATCGATTACCGCATGGACGTTTCGCTTCCCTTCCTCTACCGCGCGCTGAAGCCCTGACGTTGACATCGCTCGGGCGCCGGCGTAGCGTCGCTCGAACCAAGCAAGCAGGTTTTTCTGGGGAGAGAGCCACCATGCCAGTCAGCGCGCGACGCGTTGTCGCGGTTCTGTTGTCCGTATCCTGCTTCATCCCGCTCGCTGTTTCCGCCGCGGGCGTCGAAGTGCTGTCCGTCTTTCCAAGCGATCGGTTCACCGTCCACGATCGCACGCAGAACACCCGGCGGCGCGTGAACCTCGCCAAGCCCGATTGCACGCTCAACGTCGTTCGCTGCCAGGACATCGACGTGCTGAATATGCTCGACGGATTCAACATCCAGCCGCGCCTGTCGATCGCTTTCAGCGGCGCGATCGACGTCTCGAGCGTCGGCAGCGACAGCATCTTCCTGGTCAGCCTGGGCAGCACGCTTGGCCACGGCTCTTTCGGCGACAAGGTCGGCATCAACCAGATCGTGTGGGATCCGCAGACCAATACGCTGCACGCCGAATCCGACGAGCTGCTCGAGCAGCACACGCGTTATGCCCTGGTCGTCACCGATCGAGTACGGGATGCGCAGGGCCATCGCATCCGCGCCGCGCTGAGCATCTTCACGACTCAGAGCATCACCACCACGCTGGAGAAGATCCGCGATCAGATCAAGGCGGGCCACCCGGCGCCGGCGCGCTTCGACGTCGGATCCGGGGGCCAGCGCGCCGTGTTCCCGCTGAACAGCCTGGCAGGCGCGTCGTTCGTCCGGCAGGTAGGCACGGCTCCCGCGTTCCAGGCCTCGCCCTTACCCCTGGTGGCCCTCGGCGTGCGGCCCGGCGTTGGCACGCTTGCCTTTGGGAGCTACGTGTCGCCGAACTATCAGGTGCCGGGCGAATACATCCCGCAAATCGGCACGCGCACCGGCACGCCCGCGGCGCAGAGCTCGAACACCATCCACTTCAACCTGGTGTTGCCGAGCGGGACGCCTCCCGCGGCCGGCTGGCCGGTGGCGATCTTCGGCCACGGGTTCACCGACAGCCGCTTCGGTGCCCCCTTCGCCGTTGCCGCGAGCATGGCGGAACGCGGCATCGCGACGATCGCGATCAACGTCGTCGGGCACGGCGGCGGGCCGCTCGGGACCGTCGTGGTGACCACCACTTCCGGCGCGACGGTCACCGTGCCGGCCGGCGGCCGGGGAATCGACCAGAACGGCGACGGTGCGATCGACTCTACCGAAGGTTCCGCCGCCGCCGCACCACGCACGCTGATCGGCAGCGCCGACGCGCTGCGCCAGACCACGGTCGACCTGATGCAGCTCGTGCGGCAGATCCAGGTGGGCATCGACGTCGACGGCGACGGAGCGCCGGATCTCGATCCTGCGCGCATCTACTATTCCGGTCAGTCCTTCGGCGGCATGTACGGCACGATCTTTCTGGGCATCGAGCGCGATGTCCATGTCGGCGTGCCGAACGTCCCCGGCGGTGCGGTGATCGACATCATCCGGTTGAGCCCGGGGTTCCGTTTCGCGATCCTGACCCCGGCCGTGGCGGCGAGAGGATTGCTGAACCTGCCGCCTCTGCCAAACGGCACGCCACAATTCAATGAAAACTCGCCGCTCCGCGACCTGCCGGCAGTCATCAATACTGTCCCGGGCGCCATCGCGCTGCAGGACTTCTTCGACAAGTCGGAATGGGGCTCGCAGGTCGGCAATCCGGTGGCCTACGCGCCTTACATTCGCAAGTCGCCGCTGAAGGGCAATCCGGTGAAGTCGGTCATCTTTCAGATCGCCAAGGGCGATATGACCGTGCCTAATCCGACGAATACCGCGATCCTGCGCGCCGGTGATCTGCAGGACCGCACCACGTACTATCGCAACGACCTGGCCTTCGCGATGGGGGCCGGAGTCAGAAACCCGCATACGTTCCTCACCAATATCGGCGGCTCGCCGCTCGCCGCCCTGAGCGCATTGCAGGCGCAGGCGCAGATCGCCGTCTTCTTTGCCAGCGATGGTGCGTTGACGATCGATCCGGATGGCGCCAATCCGCTGTTCGAGACGCCGATCGTGCCGCCGTTGCCCGAAGGGTTGAACTTCCTGCCGTAGAATCGACTCCATGGGGACGATGCAGGAGCTCAGGACGACGGGCGCGGTCGAGCGCGCCGCGCGCATCGACCTCGCCGCCGCGTTCCGGCTCGCCGCACGGATGGACCTGCATGAGGGGGTCTGCAACCACTTCAGCCTGATGCTGCCCGACGGGAAGCGCTTTCTTCTGAACCGGTACGGACTGCACTGGAGCGAGGTCACGGCCTCCAACCTTCTCGCGCTCGATGCCGATGGCAATGTTCTCGAAGGCGAAGGCGAGTTCGAGAAGACCGCTTTCTGCATTCATTCGCGCATCCATCTCGCGAATCCCAGGGCGGCCTGCGTGCTTCATACCCACATGCCGTACGCCACGACGCTGACTCTCATCGAGAACGGCCGGCTCGAGATGGTCGAGCAGAACGCGCTGCGTTTTCACGACGATATTGCCTACGACGACACCTATAACGGCCTGGTGGTCGACCATGCCGAAGGCGACCGCCTGGCCCGCGTCCTGGGCCGCAAGCGCGTCCTGTTCCTCGCCAATCACGGCGTGATCGTCGTCGGGCCGACGGTCGCCGAGGCCTTCGATTCCCTCTACTACCTCGAGCGTGCCTGCCGGCTGCAGGTGCTGGCGCGCTCGATGGGCGCGAAGCTGAAGGCGGTGCGGGCGGAGGTGGTGCGCGAGACCTATCGCATGATCCTCGCCGACACGCCGAAGTACGCCGGCGCGCATTTCGGCGCGCTCAAGCGCATCCTCGATCGAGAGGAGCCGGGTTATTCTCGCTGAGGCGGTGCAGCTGCGGCCAGCCGCGCCGGAGCACATCCCGGCTGTTCACGCGATCTACGCGCACCACGTGCTCCACGGCCTGGCGTCCTTCGAGGAGGAGCCGCCCTCGCTCGAGGAGATGCGGCGGCGCTACGAGGACATCACCCGCCGCGGCCTGCCCTACCTCATCGCGGATTTCGCCGGCGTGGTCGCGGGCTACGGTTATTGCGCGCCTTATCGCTCGCGCTCGGCCTACCGCTACGCGCTCGAAGACTCGATCTACGTTCGGGACGACATGCAGGGCCGCGGCGTCGGCAGCGCGATCCTCAGTCAGCTCATCCGCGGCTGCGAAGAGCTTGGCTACCGGCAACTCATCGCGGTGATCGGCGACAGCGGCCACGCCGCATCGATCGGCCTGCACGCGAGCCACGGCTTCCTGCGCGTCGGCACGCTGCGCTCCGTGGGGTTCAAGTTCGGCCGCTGGGTGGACGGCGTCATCATGCAGCGGGCACTGGGCCCGGGCGACGCTACACCGCCAGCACCACTTTCCCTTTGACCTGGCGCGCCGCCATCAGCTTCAACGCGTCAGCTGCTTTTTCAAGGGGATATATTTCCGAGACATGCGGGCGGAGCTTCCCCTCGCGGAACCAGCGGCCGAGCTGAGCGATGCTGCCGGCAAAGGCCTTCGGCTCGCGGCGCGCGAAATCGCCCCAGAACACGCCCACCACCGACGCGCCCTTGAGGAGCGCGAGGTTCAGCGGCAGCTTGGGGATCTCGCCGGCGGCGAAGCCGACCACGAGCAGCCGTCCCCGCCAGGCGATGGAGCGGAACGCCGGCTCGCTGTAGGCGCCGCCGACGGGGTCGTAGATGACGTCGACTCCGCGCCCCTCGGTCAGGCTTTTGATGCGCTCGCGAAGATCTTCGGCGGCGTAGTTGATGGTCGCGTCGGCGCCGTGCTCGCGGCAGACCGCGAGCTTCTCGTCGCTCGATGCGCAGGCGATGACGCGCGCGCCGAGCGCCTTGCCGATCTCGATCGCGGCGAGGCCGACGCCGCCGGCCGCGCCGAGCACGAGCAGCGTTTCGCCGGCCTGCAGGGAGCCGCGGTCGCGCAATGCATGGTCCGAAGTGCCGTAGGTGAGCACGAATGCGGCCGCGCTCTTGAAGTCCATGCCGTCCGGGATCGGCAGCAGCCTCGCCGCGTCGGTCTTCACCTCCTCGGCAAACGCACCGTAGGTGGTGAAGGCCATCACCTTGTCGCCGGGCCGCACGCTGCTCACGCCCGCGCCGACTTCCTTCACCACGCCCGCCAGCTCGCTTCCTGGAGAGAACGGCAGCGGCGGCTTGAACTGGTACTTGTTCTGGATGATGAGCACGTCGGGAAAGTTGATGCTCGCCGCCTTGACCGACACCACCGCTTCGCCCGGCCCGGCGCGCGGCGAGGGCAGCTCTTCGACCACCAGGGTTTCCGGCGGGCCGTACTGTTTGCAGAGAACCGCTTTCATCGACATAGAATGCCACAATGAACGAGCTGATCAGGAAATGCCGAAACTGACCGCGGACGACGGCGTCCAGCTGTATTACGAAGAAACCGGCTCGGGCATCCCGCTGCTGTTCGTGCACGAGTTCGCGGGCGACTGTCGCAGCTGGGAGCCGCAGCTGCGCCATTTCTCGCGCCGCTATCGCTGCATCGCCTACAACGCGCGCGGCTATCCGCCCTCCGATGTTCCGCAGGATGTCGAGCGCTACTCGCAGGCGCGCGCCCGCGACGACATCCGCTGCGTGCTCGACGCGCTCGGCATCCAGCGCGCACATGTCGTCGGGCTGTCGATGGGCGCCTTTGCCGCGCTGCATTTCGGCATGGCGTATGGCTACCGTGCGCTTTCCCTCACCATCGCCGGCTGCGGCTACGGCGCGCACCCGGCGCAGCACCAGAAGTTCCAGGAAGATTCGCGCGCGCTCGCCAAGCTGATGCTCGAGCGGGGCATGGCGCACGCCGCGGCCACCTACGGGCACGGCCCGGCACGCGTCCAGTTGCAGGCGAAAAACCCGCGCGCCTTCGCCGATTTCGTGCGCCACTTCTCGGAGCATTCGGCGCAGGGCTCGGCGAACACCATGCTCGGCTATCAAGCGCGGCGGCCCTCGCTTTACAAGCTGATCGACGAAATGGCGCGCATCGACGTGCCGGCGCTGATCGTGGCGGGCGACGAGGACGAGGGATCGCTGGAGGCCTCGCTCCTCATGAAGCGCACCATCCCCACCGCGGCGCTGGCCGTGCTGCCCAAGAGCGGGCACGTGCTCAACATGGAAGAGCCGGCGGTGTTCAACCGCTTGCTCGAGGATTTCTTCCATCAGGTCGAGGCCGGCCGCTGGACGCCTCGCGATCCGGCGGCGAAACCGCCTTCCATCTACGGTCCGGCCGGCAAACCATGAGCTTGAAAATCGAAAAGCGGGCCAGCGTCGGCTGGATCGTTTTCGACAATCCGGGGAAGCGCAATGCGATCAACGGCGCCATGTGGCGCGGCATCCCGGAGGCGATGGCGCGTTTCGACGCCGATCGCGAGGTGCGCTGCGTCGCGTTCCGCGGCGCCGGCACCAAGGCGTTCTCCGCCGGCGCCGACATCTCGGAATTCGACAAAGCGCGCGCCGAGCGCGGCTCGGTCGCCGAGTATGACGATCTGCTCGACCGGGTGCTGCACTCCATCCAGGACTCGCTCAAGCCCTCCGTGGCGATGATTCACGGCTTCTGCATGGGCGGAGGGCTCGAGGTGTCGCTTGCCTGCGACCTGCGCTATTGCGGCGCCTCGGCGCAGTTCGGCATCCCGGCCGCCAAGCTCGGCCTCGCCTACAACGTCGAGGGCCACAAGCGCCTGCTGGAAACCGTGGGTCATGCGCGTACGCGAGAGATCATGTTTCTCGGCCGGCGCCATTCTGCAGCGGAGTCGCTCGCCATGGGGTTGGTGCATCAAGTGTTCCCCGACGCCGAGCTGGAAAACGCGGTGGGGAAAATTCTTCAAATCCTGTGCGAAAACGCGCCGCTGTCGATCGCCAATACCAAGACCATCGTCGAGGAATACGTGAAATCCTCCGGCGCGCCGGACGCCGGGCGCATGCGCGCGGCGATCGAGCGCTGCGCGAAGAGCGAGGACTACCAGGAGGGCCGGCGCGCCTTCATGGAGAAGCGCAAGCCGCGCTTCGAGGGGAAATGAAGTTGCAAATCGAAAGCATCCGGACCCGGGCGGTCGCCGCCCCCATGAGGCGGCCGCTCGCCACCAGCACCGGAGCGCTCACTGCTGCCGCGCTGCTGCTCATCGACCTGCAGACCGACGCCGGCATCGTCGGCCGCTCCTATCTGTTCGGCATCGGCAAGCACAACCTGCCGCCGATCGCCAAGCTGGTCGAGGCGATGGCCGAGATGCTGAAGGGCGACGCCGTGGCGCCATTCGACATCGAGCGCAAGCTGCGCGCGAAGTACACGCTGCTTGGCGTGCATAACATCGTGCTTTTCGCGATGTCGGGCATCGACATGGCGGCGTGGGATGCGGTTGGGCAGGTGCTCGGCCAGCCGCTCGCGCGCCTGCTCGGCGCGACGCCGCGCCCGATTCCCGCTTACAACTCCAAGGGACTCGGCATCATGCCCCTCAAGCCGCTGGTGAAAGAAGCGGTCGAGTTGCTGGCGGAGGGCTTTAGTGCCGTGAAGCTGCGTTTGGGGCGGCCCGATGCGCACGAAGATCTGCAAGCGATCCGGGAGGTAAAAAAGGCGATCGGGCCGAACGTTATCCTGATGGTGGACTTCAACCAGGGGCTGAGCGTCGCCGAAGCTCTCAAGCGCGGCCGCATGATCGACGAGGAGGGCGGTGTTTACTGGATCGAGGAGCCGGTGCGCGCCGACGATTTCGCGGGCAGCGCCCGCCTCGCGCGTGAGATCGCGACGCCGATCCAGATCGGCGAGAACTTCATGGGGCCGGAGCAGATGGCGCAGGCGCTCGCCGCCGGCGCCTGCGATTTCGTCATGCCGGATGCGCAGCGCATCGGCGGCGTCACCGGCTGGATGCGCGCAGCGGCGCTCGCGCAAGGGGCCGGCATGGAGATGTCGAGCCACCTGTTTCCCGAGGCGAGCTGCCATCTGCTCGCCGCCACACCAACCTGCCACTGGCTCGAGTTCGTCGACTGGGCCGCGCCGGTTCTGCAGGACCCGGTGCAGGTGAAGGACGGCCACGTGCCGATTCCCGAGCGGCCCGGCCTCGGCATGACCTGGGACGAGAAAGCGGTCAAGCGCTTCGCCGTCTGATGTTTACCAGGCATTACGCGCATTGGCCGCCGGGCCTGCCGCACACTCTGGAATTGCCGCGGGCGAGCGTGTACGCGAACCTCGAGTCGAGCGCCGGCCGTCAGCCGGGCAAGGCGGCGATCGATTTCTACGGCACGAAGATCACCTATGCCGAGCTGAAGCGCGACGCCGACGCGCTCGCCGGCTTCCTGCAGGAGCGCTGCGGCGTGCGCCGCGGCGACCGGGTCCTGATGTACCTGCAGAACAGCCCGCAATTCGTCATCGCCTACTACGCCATCCTGCGCGCCGATGCGGTGGTGGTGCCGGTAAACCCCATGAACCGCACGGAGGAGTTGCGCCACTACGTAGAGGATGCGGACGCGTCCGCCGTGATCGCCGGGCAGGAGCTGTTCGCCGAGCTTGCGCCGCTACGGAGCCTCGAGCACGTAGTGCTCGCGACCTACTCGGACTATCTTCGCGAGCCCACCGACCTGCCGGTGCCTGCGTTCGTGCGCGCCCCGCGTCAGGCGCATGCCGCGGCCATTTCGTGGCGCGAGGCCATCGCGGCAGGGCGGACGCCGAGCGAGCATCTTGCCCAGCCCGACGATCTCGCCGTCATGCCTTACACCTCGGGAACCACCGGCAAGCCCAAAGGCTGCATGCACACGCATGCAAGCGTGCAAGCGACGACGATCCCGTATATGTACTGGCGCGGCACCCTGGAAGACACCGTGGTGCTGTCCGCATTGCCGATGTTCCACGTCACCGGCATGCAGGCGTGCATGAACGCGCCGCTCCACACCGCCGCTACCGTGGTGCTGCTGTCGCGCTGGGACCGCGAGTGCGCGGCGCTGCAAATCGAGCGTGCGCAGGTCACAAACTGGTCGGCGATCACCACCATGCTGGTCGATTTTCTGTCGAACCCGCACCTCGAGCGCTATGACCTGTCGTCGCTCCGCGTCCTCGGCGGCGGCGGCGCGGCGATGCCCGAAGCAGTGGCGCGCCGGCTCGAAGAAGTGATCGGCCTGCCTTACGTCGAGGGATACGGGCTGTCCGAAACCATGGCGCCGACTCACATCAACCCGCCGCATCGCCCCAAGCGCCAGTGCGGCGGCATTCCGATCTTCAACACCGATGCGCGGGTTCTGGATCCCGACAGTCTCGCGGAACTGGGCCCCGGCGAGGTCGGCGAGATCGTGGTGCACGGCCCTCAGGTATTCAAGGGTTACTGGAAGCAGGACGAGGCGACGCGCCAGGCGTTCATCGAGCACGATGGCAAGCGCTTTTTCCGCACCGGCGACCTCGGCTACTACGACGACGAGGGCTACTTCTTCATTACCGACCGGCTGAAGCGCATGATCAACGCCTCGGGCTTCAAGGTGTGGCCCGCCGAAGTCGAAGCCATGCTCTATGCGCACCCCGGGATCCAGGAAGCGTGCATCATCGGCGCGCCAGACGGCTACCGCGGCGAAACCGTGAAGGCGGTGATCGTGCCCAAGCCCGGCGCGCTGGGACGGCTGCGCGCCGAAGACGTCATCGAGTGGGCGCGCGGCCGCATGGCGGCGTTCAAGGTGCCGCGCGTGGTGGAATTCGTCGCGGAGCTGCCCAAGACCGCCACGGGAAAGATCCTGTGGCGCGAGTTACAGGAGAAAGAATACCGAAAATGAGATACGCGCTTTTTTTGCTCGCCTTGCTGGCGACCCCTGTGTTAG
>WNFC01008909.1_pt1 | contig 11089 bp, 12 predicted proteins | sample 5400541 | NCBI WGS metagenome assembly WNFC01 (sample SAMN13153342, study PRJNA577476) | soil metagenome | isolation source: 120 cm saprolite under Douglas fir tree site 2 hole 2 replicate 1 | place: USA:California | collected 2015-04-18
GATTCATCGCGCAGAGGTCGCGCGATGGTGCAGAGTTCCTCACATCCGCAGGCCGACCCGTTCCGACAGGGTCGGAATCTTCGATCGGATGAGCGACGGGAAGGAAAAAGTCGGCCTGCTCCGTTCGGTCCCGAAAGTGCATCCGGGATGCAAAGAAGGCATCCCGCAACTGCATCCGGGACGCAAAATGCGCGAATGACTGTTGGGGGGCTGCGCGCGAGGCTCAGGGAACACGGAGGCCTTCGGCGGCGGCTAGTTTTGCCTGGCGGGTGTCGAAGGTGTAGAAGGCGTCCGCTTGCAGAATAAGCGCAGAGGCCACGTGAAGCAGTTCGAGTGTGCGAGTACCCAAACGAGGCGTTTGCCTGCGTGCGATCTGTTTGGCCCGTTCAAATGAACTTGCAGTCAAGGCGTTGACCATGAGGACGCCGTCCTGGAGGTCTTTTCGGATCAGGGTGAGGGCGGCCTTTACTTGAGAGGCGGAAACCTCTTTGCGAAAAAGGCGCAGAGCGACGGCGTTGGTCAGTTCGAGTTCGCCAAGCGGCGTAATCAATAGGGGAAGCTGGGCTCGCGTCATTCTAGAGGCGGCCAGAGCTGAGTTGCCGTCCAGGACGTACAACGAGGCCAGAAAACTGGTATCCGCATACGCGGTCAAAAGCGGCCTCGCTCCGAGGACAAGAGCTCGGCGGCAGTTACTTTCAACGGCTTTCCGCGGTAGAGCTTTTTCAGACGCGCCAGAAAATCAGGGCGCCGTGGCGAGGCCGAAGGCTGAACAGGCAGCAAGCGCGCGATGATGCGCTTGCGTTTGGTTATTTGGACCTCTTCGCCCTCGCCCAAAAGATCTTCCACCACGGAAAACCGGTAGCGCAGGTCGCGTACGGTGGCTTTTCTAATGTGATGCATTTTAGCATCACCTCAGACACAAGGCAACACAAAGAGGGCACTATGTATGTATTAACAGGGAAAAGAAGGAGGCCGGCAGGGATGCCGGCGCTACGAAGGCGAGAGAGGGAAAAAGAAGGATGCCGGCAAGGATGCCGGCGCTACCAAGGCGAGAGGGGGAAAAGAAGGAGGCCGGCAGGGAGGCCGGCGCTACGAAGGCGAGAGAGGGGAAAAGAAGGAGGCCGGCAGGGATGCCGGCGCTACGAAGGCGGGGGGCAAGTCGGCGTGGCTGTCGACGCGAATTGGGGCGGAATTGGGGCGGGGCGGGGTTAGACGTCGCAGAGGTCGGCGGCTTGGCGCAAGGAAGTGAGGGGGTCGCGGGTGGGGACGAATTCGTGGGCGACGTAGCCGCGGAAGTTGGTGGCGGCGATGCCGCGCATGACGCCGTCCCATTGGACTTCCTGGGAGCCGTCGAGTTCGTGGCGGCCGGGAACGCCGCCGGTGTGGAAGTGGGCGATCCAATCGATGTTTTTCTGGATGGTGCGGACCAGGTCACCTTCCATGATTTGCATGTGATAGATGTCGTAGAGGAGCTTGACGCGAGGCGAGTTGACGGCCTGGACCACCTGGACGCCCCAGGCGGTGTGGTCGCACATGTAGTCGTGGTGGTCGAGCTTGCTGTTGAGGAGTTCCATGCAGATGGTGACGCCGTGGTCTTCGGCGATTTTTTTGACGCGATTGAGGCCGATGATGGTGTTCTTGGCGCCTTCTTCGTCGGACATGCCGCCGCGATTTCCGGAGAACGTGATGACGTTGGGGACGCCGGCTTTGGAGGCGAGAGGAATGTATTTGCGGAAGCCTTCTTCAATTTTGGCGTGATTTTCGGTGCGGTTCATGGCGCTGATAATTTCGCCTCCGCCGGCGTAACCCATGCTGCAGACCAGGCCATAGCGCGCGGGTACATCGAATTCGTCGGGATTCAGCAGGTCGACGGCCTGCAAACCGATCTGGGCGGCGTAGGCACAAAACTTGTCGAGCGGAATCTTCTGGTAACACCAGCGGGAAACGGACTGGCGGATATTGCCTTTGCGCTTGATCGGAGCGCTGTCCTGTGACCAGGAGACGGATGGGAGAGAAGCCAGGGTGGCTCCGGAGAGAACACTCTTGAGCACGTTGCGGCGCGATAGTCTGGACATGGCGGACACGCAGAGTGTACCGAAGAAAAGCCTGATGAGCGGGGAGAAATTAGTTTTTCGGGGGCTTGGGGCTTTGCGGAGGCGGGGCAGCAGCGGCTTTGGGGAGTTCGACGCGCCAGATGTCTTTTTCGGATTGGAGGCCCAAGACGCCGACTTGATTGGATTCGGAGGTGCCGACCTGGCCGATCCAGACGACACGGAAACGGGCTTTGCGCCAGAGGCGGCGGACTTCGATGGTCTGGCCGGGAGAGGTAAGGAAGCCAATGCCGTCGAGACGCGCGCCATCCTGGCTGAGATCGACGGTGTAGGCGCTCTGGGCAAAAGGATGGCCCTTGGGGTCCGTGCCTTTGACGATGACGCGGAGAGTTTTGGGAACGCGGGGCTTCTTGCGGCTTTTTTTCCAAAAGTCGGAGATGGGCTTTTTGAAGGCCAAAGCGACGCGAGTTTCGCGGTCGGAGTAGGGGTCGAGATAGACGACGCGGACTTCCTGCTCCTGGCGGCTGCTCTTATGAATGAGAAAGACGGTGTCGCCCAATGCGAGTTTGGTTTTCAGGGTGACGAGGGCGCCACGGGAATTGACGAGGACCGTTTCGGTGTCTTCGTGGAAGGCGCCGCCTTTGCCAGCAAAACCGTAAATCACGACGGGTACGCGCATGGGCATGCGCTCGCTGGAGCGGGGTGTTTTCTTTGCGGGGACGGCCGGGAAGGGGACGGCAAAAGATGGTGGCGTTTTTTGCGAGGGCCGAGGATCGTCGAGGGGGGCGACTTCCATTGCTTCCTGGGGAATGCCTTGCTGGGGGCCGTGCTCGCGGCACTTAAAGTCCCAAGTCTGTTGAAGGATCTGTTCGAGGGATTCCTCGCGGTTGGAAAGGGTGACCCAGGAGTCGCTGTCCCCGTGAGGGCACCTGAGCCGGATGGCGAAGTTCCTGAGCATGAGAGTTCCCTACGCATTTTGATGATACCTGTTTACCGCGAGTTCGGTGGCAGGCCAGCGGGTGGCTTTCCTCGAAAAGTAAACGGCGGGGAGGGGGAAGTGGGCCGATCGTGTGGTTCCTCCGGGTTGTAACCTTTGCCGGACTGCGGACTCGTATGGAGCGAACGGGATGAGGGGGCAGAGGAACGGCCCTCCAAGACTCAACGTAGAGGAGAGATTCGAATGGTTCGCACGATCAAGGCAGGTTTGGCATTTGCGGCGCTGGCTGGGGCGTTTCTACTCCAGCCATCACTGCACGCGCAAGACAGCATGAAGCAAGATGACATGAAGCACGACGACATGAAGCACGACAAGATGCAAGACGACAAAATGATGCATGACGGCAAGGCAAAGACGCTGGAGACGGGCAAGTTTCACGGCAAGGTCCACGCCACTTCGGGCCGCGCGACGGTGTATCAAGAGGCGGATGGAAAGCTGGTTCTGCGGCTGACCAATTTCAAGACTTCGAACGGGCCGGATGTGCACGTGATCCTGGTGGCGACGAAGGATGCGATGGATGATGCCAACTTCCTGAAAGACAATACGGAAAAGGTGGAGCTGGGGAAGCTGAAGGGGAATGAAGGCGACCAGAATTACGAAATCCCCGCGGGGACGGACGTGACAAAGTTCCGGACGGTTTCGATCTACTGCGAGCGGTTCAACGCGAACTTCGGCGCGGCACCGCTGGAGAAGTTCTAAGGATTCGAATGGGAGAGAGGAACAATCGGGCAGGTCACACTGCCCGATTGTTTCTTGAGAGAAAAGCGATGAATACGAATACAGGCTCGTGGTTGTCACGCAACAAGTGGATTTTAATCCTGATCGGGGTTCCGGTAATCGCAGGCGCGTGGTGGGCGTTCCGGCCGGAGAAGCTGTTCGTCAATCAGAAGGTGAATGAGGCGGCGCCCGAGGCGTTGAGCTCGGAGCCGGAAGCGCTGTACACGGGAAAGCTGGAAGGGAAAGTTCACCCGACGAGCGGACGGGCGACGGTTTACAAAACCGCCGATGGCAAGGAGTATTTGCGGCTTTCGGATTTCACGACTTCGAACGGGCCGGACGTGCACGTGCTGCTGGTGCGGGCGGAGGACAAAGCGCTTGACCGGGAGATTGTGAAAGGCGACTTTGATAACGTGGAACTCGGAACGTTGAAGGGGAATCAAGGCGATCAAAATTATGATTTGCCGGCGAGCGTGGATTTAAATAAGTATCAAGCAGTGGCCATCTACTGCGAAAGGTTTCACGCGATCTTTGGAGTTGCAAGGCTGGAGAAGTTCTAAGAGGAAAAGTGCGAGGTAGCGATAAGAACGCCGCCGTGGTTCGACTGCACTCACAACAAGTCTGAAGAGGGCGGTTACAGTCTGTTATGCGAACGATGGAGATCAATGAGGCGGGACTGATCGCGCGGATACTGGCGGGCGAGAAAGAACTGTTTCATGAGTTGATCCGGCCATTTGAGCGCATGGTGTACCTGACGCTGTTTTCAATCGTGAAGAATGAGACAGAGGCGGAAGATGGGGCGCAGGAGACGGTGATCAGCGCGTACCGGCATCTGGCATCCTTTCGTGGTGACGCCAAGTTCAGCACCTGGCTGACGAGCATTGCGATCAATGAAGGGCGGAAACGGCTGAGAAAGGCAAAGGGGGCGGCGGAGGAATCGATTGAGGAACAGACAGAGAGTCACGAAGGAGACTTCACGCCGGCGCCGCTGACGGATTGGCGCGAGATTCCGCTGGAAGCACTGGAACGGAAGGAACTGCGAGAGGCGCTTCGAGTTGCCGTGGCGGAACTGCCCGACATTTACCGGCAAGTGTTTACCTTGAGAGACCTGGAAGAACTCAACGTGGAGGAAACGGCGCAGGCGCTGGGAATCAATCCTGGCGCCGTGAAAGTGCGGCTACACCGCGCGCGGATGATGCTGCAAAAGCGCCTGGTTCCATTCCTGAAAACGACGGCTCCAGCACGCAGGGGGTTCTTCGGGAGAGCGCTATGAAACTGGATTGCAAACATGTCTGGGAGCACATTTCCGAGTACATCGACAACACGGTCGATGCCAAACTGCGCGAGGACATCGAGCTGCATCTCGAACACTGCGAAATCTGCTCGGCGATACTGGATTCCACGCGGAATATCCTGATCCTGACGGCGGACGACCGGACGTTCGAATTGCCGGTGGGGTACAGCGAACGGTTGCATGAGCGGCTGGCGAAAGAGCTGGAAAGATCCGAGAAGGATTCCGGCGGCGAATAGTTCGAGAGAACCTGCTTCCTAACGCACGCGGTGGATCAATGGGTGTGTGAACCACTCGGCGGCCAACAGAATCAAAGTCAAAATCGAGAGAGCATACTGCAGGCGCTCGGAATATTTCTTTTTTGCGGAGAGTGGCTTCTGGCGCCATTGTGCGGCCGGGCGGTTGCGCAGTTTCCGAACGCGCCAAAGCACAAAGAGATTTAGCAAGGCTCCGGCCAAAGCCAACGCCATCATGGGGATGCGGATGGCGTCCTGGTGGAAGCCATGTGCCGGCGCGTGGATGCCTGCGGCGGCTGCGAGGGCGCTGAGGCCGATGGCGACGCGCAGGCCACTGATGGCGATGACAGCGGTACACGCGCTTTGGAGCAGAGCAAAAACGATGCTGGACCAGTTGATGAGCCTGGTATTGACGAGCAATATTTTCGGGCGTGGCACGCCAGGATCGGTCTGCGAGATATCTGGCGCGTCTTTTATCTGTTCCGGTAGGGGCGAACTCATGGGAGCCTCGTCAGGATTGCGGAGTCCATTTTAGATAGATGGCGGCGAGGGGTGGAAGGGTGAGAACGAGGGAATAGGGGCGGCCCTGGGCGGGCTGATTGGCGGCTTGCTGGCCGCCCATGTTGCCGACGTTTGAGCCGCCGTAGTGGGCGGCGTCGGTGTTCATGATTTCGCGGTAGAAGCCGGATTGGGGGACGCCGAGGCGGTAACCTTCCCGGACTACGGGAGTGGCGTTGAAGATGGCGACGATGAGGTCTTCGGGTTTTTTGCCGCGGCGGATGAATGAAAGAACGCTGTTGTCGGCGTCGTTAGCGTCAACCCATTCGAAACCGTGCCAGTCAAACTCGACCTGATGAAGGGCGGGTTCGGCGGCGTAAAGATGGTTGAGACCGGTAACGAGGCGCTGAATGCCGCGGTGGGAATCGTGCTGGAGGAGATGCCAGTCGAGGCTTCGAGCTTCGCTCCATTCGTGGCGCTGAGCGAGCTCCTGACCCATAAAGAGGAGTTTCTTTCCCGGGTGAGCGTACTGATAGGCGTAGAGCAGACGGAGATTGGCGAATTGCTGCCACATGTCGCCGGGCATTTTGTGGAGGAGCGAGTTTTTGCCGTGGACGACTTCGTCGTGGGAGAAGGGGAGCAGGAAATTTTCCGTGAAGGCATAGAGAAGGGAAAAAGTCAGCTTGTTGTGCTCGTATTTGCGGTGGACGGGGTCGTTGGAAAAATATTTCAGGGTGTCGTTCATCCAGCCCATGTTCCATTTGAAGCTGAAACCGAGACCGCCGAGATAGGTGGGGCGTGAGACGGCGGGCCAGGAAGTGGATTCCTCGGCGATGGTGAGAACGCCGGGGAATTTGCCGTGGGCGACTTCGTTCATGCGCTTGAGGAAATCGATGGCCTGAATGTTTTCGCGGCCACCGAATTCATTGGGGACCCACTCGCCGGGCTGGCGGGAGTAGTCGAGGTAAAGCATGGAGGCGACGGCGTCCACGCGAAGGCCGTCGATGTGGTACTTGTCGAGCCAGAAGAGGGCGTTGGAGATTAAATAATTTTGAACTTCGTTGCGACCGTAATTGTAGACGAGGGTGCCCCAGTCGGGATGCGCGCCCTGGCGCGGGTCGGAGTGCTCGTAGAGATGGGTGCCGTCGAATTGGGCGAGGCCGTGAGTGTCGCGCGGGAAATGCGCGGGAGTCCAATCGAGAATGACGCCGAGGCCAGCCTGGTGACAGCGATCCACAAACTCCATGAATTCGGCGGGAGTGCCGTAGCGGCTGGTGGCGGCAAAGTAGCCCAGGGTCTGGTAGCCCCAGGAGCCGTCGTAGGGATGCTCCATGATGGGGAGCAGTTCGATGTGGGTGCAGCCGAGATCCTTGACGTAGGGGATGAGCTGGTCGCCGAGCTCGCGGTAGCTGAGCCAGCGATCGTGATCTTCGGGGACGCGGCGCCAGGAGCCGAGATGGACTTCGTAGACGGTGATCGGTGATTCGAACCAGTTTTTTTCCGCGCGTTGAGTGATCCAATCCGCGTCGGTCCATTTATGGTGATCGAGGCGCGTGACCACGGAGCCGGTATTGGGGCGCAGCTCAGAGCGGAAGGCGTAGGGATCGGCTTTGAGGGGGAGAATGTTGCCGCTCGGGCCGACGATTTCATATTTGTAGATAGCGCCTTCGCTGAGCTCGGGGATGAAGATTTCCCAGAGACCGGAGGAACCGCGGGCACGCATGGGATGGACGCGGCCGTCCCAACGATTGAAGTCACCCACAACGCTGACGCGCTTTGCGCTGGGGGCCCAAACGGCGAAGTGAACGCCGCGGACGCCTTCGAGGGTGATCACGTGGGCGCCGAGTTTTTCGTAAGTGTCGTAGTGGCGGCCCTCGCCCATGAGGTAGAGATCGAACTCGCTGAGCACAACGGGAAAGGCATAGGGGTCGAAGATTTCGAATGAATCGCCGGTGTGAGTGCGGCATTGAATCTTGTAGCTGCCCGGGGCGGGGGGAGCGGACTGGTTCGAAGGCCAAGAGGCTTCGAAAAAACCTTCGGGGCGAAGTTTGACGGCGTCGGTGACTTTCGCTGGGGGGAGGGTGGCGCCTTCAATGGCGGGAGGTCGCAAGGAGATGGAAGCTTCTGCCGCCCAGGGAAGGAAAAAACGGACCGCCCAGTTACCTTGCGTGGGATGCGGGCCGAGGAATGCGAAGGGATCGGCATGGCGAGCGGCGAGCAGTGCGTCGATCTGTGCGTCGAGGCGCGGATCGTGAGAAGCGGCTCGCGCTGCGTGCTGCATGGCTGGGCGTTGCTCAGGCAAGTTGATGGTCTCCGAGACGTAGCAAGCGCGGAATGGGCAGATCAGCTTAGCCCGAAACCTGGCCCACGTCCCTTGAATTCTAGGGCGTTGGGGGACAAATGCCAAACGATTCAAGTGTGGAGTTGGCGCGCAGTAGTTGCAGGACCAAAGAGGCAAGTGGATTCCAGGGGGAAGCATTGGGCTGCAAAGAATAAAGTTGGAACTAGAGGGATGAAGGCGCTTGCGGGTCTCTCTCTCCCGGGTTAGAGTGCGGGAGATCACAAAACTTCCGTGCGGATGCGGAGTTTAAGCGAATTAAATAAGGAGCAGACCCACACGATGCGGATTTTCTCGAGTCTGCGCGTTTTTCTGTTTGTTCTTAACGGAGCGGCACTGCTGATGACCGGCCAAGTGAGTGAAGCACAAGACCGCTCGCAGGGGCGGTCGATGGTGATCTCGCGCAATGGGATTGTTGCAGCAGAATCGCCGCTGGCGGCGCAGGCGGGGGCGAGAATATTGGAGCGCGGCGGAAATGCCGTGGATGCGGCAATCGCGACCAACGCGATGATGGGAGTTGTGGAGCCGATGATGAATGGGATCGGCGGAGATTTGTTCGCGATTGTTTATGATGTGAAAGCGAACAAGTTGTATGGAATGAATGCGAGCGGATGGGCGCCGAAGGGATTGACGATCGAGTATCTGCAGAAGCAGGGAATTCGGAGCATGCCGCAGCAGGGAGTGAATGCGATTACGGTGCCGGGCGCGGTGGACGGCTGGCAGAAGCTTGCGGATAAGTTTGGAAGAAAGAAACTGGCGGAGGATCTGTCGGCGGCGATTCGAACTGCGCAAGACGGTTTCCCCGTTCCGGAATGGACAGCGGCGTACTGGGCGGGAGAGGTGGATTACCTGCGGACCGACGAAACGGCAGCGAAGACGTATCTTCCAGGAGACCGCGCGCCGAAAGTCGGTGAGGTGTTTCGCAACCCCGACTTGGCATGGTCGCTCGAGCAGATCGCGCAGCACGGCAGAGAGGCGTTTTACAAAGGCGAGATTGCCGCGAAGATTCTGGAATCGATGAGGCGACACAACGGACCGATGACCGCGCAAGACCTGGCCGAATACTCCAGCGAATTTGTGGAGCCTATTTCGACGACGTATCGCGATTGGACGATTTACGAACTGCCGCCCAACGTGCAGGGCATCGCGGCACTGGAGATGCTGAACATCATGGAGACGTTTCCGCTGGGGCAGAAGGATTGGGGCTTCGGCTCGACGAAAGCGCTACACGCGATGATCGAGGGGAAGAAGCTGGCGTATGCGGATCTAGCGAAATACGTCGGCGACCCGCGCAAACAGAAATTACCGGTGACGACGCTGCTTTCGAAAGAATGGGCAGCGCAAAGGGCCAAATTGATTGATACAGACAAGGCGGACTGCGACGCCACAGCAGGAGAAATACCCGTTGGAAACGACACGACGTATCTGAGCGTCGTCGACCGCGAGGGCAACATGGTATCGCTTATCCAGAGCAACTACGAAGCTTTTGGATCGGGCATTGTTGCCGCGGGCACAGGATTTGCACTGCATGATCGCGGCGGACTCTTCAGTATGGATCCAAATTCGCCAAATGCCCTGGCGGGAAGAAAGAGACCGTTGCACACAATCATTCCGGCGTTTGCGCAAAAGGGAGATGTGCGGGTGGCGTTCGGGATCATGGGTGGCTGGAACCAGTCGCAGGCGCACGCGCAGTTCGTGGCGAACCTGGTGGACTTCAAAATGAATATTCAGGCGGCGCTGGAGGCGCCACGGTTTAGCAAGCATACGTTCAGCGGTTGCGATGTGATGATGGAAAGCCGCTTCGGGCAAAACGTACGGAATGAGTTGACGAGCAAAGGCCACAAGATCGAAGTGAAAGGGACATTCTCTAGCGGCATGGGCGGAGGGCAGGCAGTTATGAGGGATTCTGCGGCCGGAGTGAATTACGGGGCTTCGGACCCCAGGAAGGATGGGCAAGCGGTGGCGGAATTGCCTATTGAATAGGGCTCAGGACCGGACTGGAATGCAAAGGTACCCCTCCTCCGATGGTGCAAAAGAGTTCCCTCTTGGGTGGTTAGAGCGGAAGTATTCCACCCCCAAGGTCATTGGTGGGCTAAGGGGCCTGTCTGTAAATCATTGAAAATAAGAATGTTACGGCAGGGCCTGTTGGTCGGTCAATTGCACCTGTACTAATGGCCAGGGACCGCCGCCCGCAGCTACGCGACCTGGATGCGGAGACTTCGATGGGGTATGCCCGGGTGGGCCTGGCTCTAGCGCGTTCCGTCGCGAGCGGTGTCCTTGTTTTTTTCCTCACGCCTCAAAGCAGAGCCCAAACCGTGGATGTTTCCGGGCGCTACCAGTGCGCTCAGGCAAAGGTGCGCGGGAAAGTGATCCCGTGCAAGGCGGCGCCGCTGATTCTAAAGAACGATGGACGCTTCGAACTGCGCGGCTGGGAGGGAAGTTATCTGGTGAATGGGGAGTGGGTGGAACTTTCTGATTCCCTGATCAAGACGCGCGCGAAGATTGAGCCGGGCCATAGAATCGTGTTGCGTTATTACGGTAAGCACGGCCTGGTGGAAATGACTTACGAACGGCGAGTGGCTGAGATGGGGAAAACAAAACTTAGCTGAGAAGTTCGCGCTGGCTCTTGTGAATTGAATTTTCATCTCTTGCGAAATCCATCAGTGTGTCTTCAGGAGATTTCTTCCATGCCTTGACGACATCATCGAGCGTTTTTCCCGCGAATTGCTTGAGATCAGCATTCCCGGCAGATGCGATGAGGATGCCTGCAGCGCCGCCACAATCATAGAAGAAGAGGGCCCTGCTATTTTTCTCCGGAAGCCGCCTTTTTTTCAAGCCCGGGAGCTACAACAGGCTGAAGGAAGGGCATCATGGCGCGAAGCTTGGGGCCGAGTTGCTCGATGGAGTGTTGCTGCTCGCGCTGACGTGTGGCAAGGAAATTGGCGCAGCCCTTTTCATTCT
>WNFC01017409.1_pt1 | contig 11089 bp, 13 predicted proteins | sample 5400541 | NCBI WGS metagenome assembly WNFC01 (sample SAMN13153342, study PRJNA577476) | soil metagenome | isolation source: 120 cm saprolite under Douglas fir tree site 2 hole 2 replicate 1 | place: USA:California | collected 2015-04-18
CGCAACCCGCAAGATGTGCGATCCGGACTATGTGGTTGGTGCCGTCGATGTATTTGCAAACCTAACAGTTGTCCACAATCGAAAACTCTATAGCTGGAGCGAGCGTACCTTTGCCATAGTCAGATCCCAGTTCAGCTCCATAATGTTGTCAAACCTAATGAGGGCCACGGGAACCATCCAATCTTTGACTGGAGGTGGATTCGGATAGAAAGGGAATATCTTCAACTCGATTGAATTGAACTTGTCTATTTGGATAGACGTCTCGGAGTAGGAGTTGAGATCTTCATAAAGCTGCTCCAAGATAGCATGGATTTTGAAGGATGTCTCCGGTGACGACAAAAACGACGACTCTTCCTTCGAGTCTCAGAGTATTATGTCGCGCTAGCGAGACAAAAATAGACGCAAACTTACCTCGCACGCTGTCAAGACACGGTTCACCTTTCGCACGATGGGCTCATAACAGCTAAGATCCGCAGAGGCATCGAAGACAAAGCAGATATTGAACCGGAAGTAGTTTCGCTCATAATTTCCCAATAACTCGACGGGAAACCCGAGCACTTTGTATATCCCAGCGGCGCATGTGACAAGCCGCCCGCATAGGGGACTCCGGGCGATGATGTACTTCGAGATATCATGGAAGTTGAGGAGGGTGCGGCTGGACGAGAGCGAATTCTTGTGAGGAGAGGCCTTTAAACGGCACTCGGAGGATCTGTCGGGTGGTACAAAGACGATGCTAGATGCGCGCGAGCTCCCTGCCAGAGAGGGAATGGGCGAGGCAGCACCAGAGATCGACCCAGCGCCGGAGGATGCGATCAGGCCCTCGGGGACTTGATATGCAATTTCGGGGCCTCTAAGCTCGTCGAAGCGAGCGTAGAAAACGGATCGAAGTCGAGGGAGAAACGAGTTGCCGTTGCCGGGCATGTACTGATGTGGCTTGGTAGTCGGTGCAGAACGCGTCGAACCGCGCGTCTTAGTCGCGCCTTTCGTTTCTCGCTTTCTACGGGTGGCGATGGTGGCTCCTCTCGGCTTCCACGCCCTCCCACTCCCTCTTGCTCAACTATCCCTCGCGGCTGTACTCAAATGCGGACAATCCTTTCGCTGGTCAATATATCCTCTTCACCCGACATTGCCAATGGATCCTTCCCACGAGTATCGCCTGTGTCTGCGGGATCGCGTCGTTTGCCTTCGTCAATCTCCAGACACGCTCTTCCACCGCTCTGTTTTTCCAGACTCACCAGTACATCCTGAGGTGGAAGCCGCGCGTGATGCCGAAACGCTGTTATGGCTCAAAGATTACTTTCAACTGGATGTCGACCTCATAAGGCTGTACAATGAATGGGGCGAAAGAGATCCCGTCTTTGCCAAGTTGAGGGGGAGGTTCGAAGGCATCCGGATGCTCCGACAGGACCCATGGGAGAACCTTATCTCGTGCGCGTTCATATTCTTCGCCTTCATGATCCAATCTTCATCCTTCTCCGTTTAGGTTTATATGTTCTTCGAATAATAACATCGCACGAATCACGAAAATGGTGAAATCACTTTGCATCCAGTATTCCCCACCTCTCGTGTCGATCCCGCTGCCGATGCCGACTGTGACCAGAATGCTTACTCCATCAGAATCGGATGGCACTGAGTCTTGCTTTCTAACACCAGAGCCGGAGTTGGAGAGCTATCATCCCTTCCCACCACCGTCTCGTCTTTCTTCCCCTGAAGTTGCTGCAACACTTCGGTCTCTTGGTTTTGGATATCGTGCAGAGTTTATCCAAAGAACCGCGAAGATGCTTGGGGACGCGTATGGCACGGACTTGTCTTCAAAAGGACAGGAAGGTCCAGAGAGATGGCTTTATACCCTTCGTAAGATGACGACGACAGACGCCCGGCAGGAGCTGTTAAAGCTGATGGGGGTCGGTCGTAAAGTCGCTGACTGCATTCTGCTTATGAGCCTCGACAAGGTCAGTCATCTATGTTGGTGGCTACGTTTTCTACGGTATTCATCGTCAGAATAGCCCGAAGTCATTCCTGTCGATACACACGTTCACCAGATTGCGATGAAACATTATGGCTTCCGCGGGGCGTCTGGGACCAAGCAGGCAATATCGCCAAAGTTGTACGATGCCATAAGTGAAAAGTTCTACAATGTTTGGGGAGAATATGCCGGCTGGGCACATTCAGTGAGTCTTATGCACCACTGAAAGGAATGCGCTGATTACTATCTTTAGGTATTATTCACTGCCGACCTGAAAGCGTTTTCAGGCTACGGTCTACTCACACCAACCCTTTCTCCGAGCAAAGCTGGAACATTTTCGAAAGCCCCAGAGGGGTATTTATCAGGTTCAATTCATTCATCGGGCAAGCGAAGAATAAAGCAGGTATGGACTCAAGATACTTTAGAACAAGGAAGCGCCCCACACCTCAGGGATAGTCCTATGGAGGGAAGCAGTTTAGCAGAGCGTGTAAAGAAAAGACGACGAGCATCACACATTTCTAGATAGTACCAGACAGGCTGCCGCTGCCCCTAGTATGATATACGTAGCTGTGTGCTGTACGTCTGCACTTGGACCATGATTCTACGAGTACGAACTTTGGGTCCTTGCGGGCATACTACCGTGACCGTGGTATGCGGTAAGCGGGGCGGAATTGAGAAGGCGGATCACCACGTGACCGTCTATCATCAGCCTCCTATGGTAATGGAGCACCGTCAGCCCCATCAGGCAGTGGATGCGGGAGATTGGCGGGGGAGGGGCGCATGAGACACCTCCAAGAAGCAGGCAAATTCCGTGCGGCATTTTGGGCACAGATGGTATGGGGCAAATGGGCGACAGGTGCTTACTAGACCCAGTTGTCCAATCAGAGGTAATCGGGTAATCGGGTCATGCCAAATTATGCGTACTGGCGCCTCCTTTCATTCGGCTCACGAGATCTAGATCTACTATAAGTATCAAGTCTTCCCTCATCCGGCTCACGAGATAGTATATAAGAATGGATTTTACCCCCGTCCACTGCAACCAGGCCCCGCTCGAATTATACAACGATCTCCTCTGAAAACATATGGACACTACTCCTCAATCTCCGCGACTACAACATGCGAATCACGTCCCAGAGAATGCATCCCCTGCACTCAGTGTGTCCTGCCAGTGGCACCCGGATGTTAATGTCCTCCCAGTTCTCCCGGGCCAACGCCAGCGATCACCACCCTCGCCTCACCGACGTCCAGTCCCAGTCCAACCACATGGCCATGCTGGTGTCCTCCAGAGTGTTGTGGTCAGTGTTTACCATTGTGACCTCTCCCGTTCACTAATACTCATATACATTATTGTTTTAAGCCACTCCCTGTGAATGGTAATCGCCAGCATGACGGCCATTGGGACGACACACCCCTGCCTCTCGAAGACATCGCTGCACAGGATCAACAGCAAGACTTGCAGTACATCGATGTGGCCTATTACGACATGGCCCATTACCCCCCTGTGCCACCTGCAGTGAGTGGTATCTATCCTTGAGGCATGCATCCCTCTCGTCAATGACTTTGAACAGGACCATGATGTCGTCCAACAAGAATATGACTACCGTGGTGTCAACAATGATGCCAGAGTAGCTCAAGGTGTTCCTGCCCAAGTACAAGCTGTTGCCCTACTGGTACCACTGGCAGCTCCGGTATGTACCAACTTCGCTTTCTCATATTCACATATTTAACTAGAGCTTTGCTGAAGGAGGTTGGTATATTTGACTATGCGGCTGGGCAGGACGAAGCTGGCCCAGATCGAGCATTCCTCGGTGAATGGTCCCACCAGGGACCTGTGCCGAATGATCCAGCTGCAGAAGTTCTCCGCCAGTTTGCGAGCCGTTACTTGCACCAACCGGGCTCGCAAGTTGACATGGTTCGTATGGAACCAGGCCTAGCAGGTCGAATCAGGGTTGTCATTACCATCGAATTGGCTGACCTCTGAGGCTGTCATTTTTTTCCCCTCTGTCGTTGCCAACACAATAAATCGTTGTGATTCTCTGTCGATGTATGTACCTATTTACCATTCCTCTACATGCTTTCCCAAGCTTTGCTCTCGTCCTCTGTCCTGTTTTTATCGCCGCTTTGTCAGCTGTTCCCTGTTTGTACTATCCCTTTCGAGATGTTGCTACAGTTTCTCTTTGTAATAATGGCTAGTATGCCATTGTACTGAGAACTTAGCTTGATTCGTCGTGTGTATACACTCTGATATTCCGAGGACTTGAATGCAGGCCTTTTATCTCATAACGATCACCCCCAAGGAACATCGCCTGCGCTTAGCTCGCGACTCCCCGGTGCTGATGGTGTTGTGTTTCGTTACTGTAGACGTGGGAGTGTGAGAGTATTGGCGACTAAGCCACGGCTTGGGCTACGACCTCTCAACGGGTCGAGATTCTCGGCGCCGGTGGTGTTTACTTTCGACGCTATGACAGTACTAGTTTACCTCTTCCAATGGTCCGAGGCCGAAGCAGAAACGGAACGGAGAGACGCCACTAGTATGGCAGATATGCAGTTATATACCGTACGTCTGCACTTGAACGTTTGAACCTTGTTTCTATGGGTACGAACTTTGGATCTAAAATGCTTGAAAGACCAGCTCGAGACAAAATGCGGACGCATGGTCCTCTCGGTCGTTCTCATGGCTGAGGAACGTCAGTATGATCACTTTGTCCCCTTGTGTTGCTAGCATATACAGTGGGTGAGAAGAGGCGGACCACCACATGACCGCCCACTGGCACCACCGTGACTGGGGACTCCGGCTGGCTACTCCGCTCGGCTCCAGAGCACCGCCGTACCGTGACCACCCACCACCCGTGTCTGCTCATCATCGTATCTACTATACTGTATTCCGGCCCTGGTATAAATATAATGCCGGCCCGTATATTCTTCGTTAACCTTCTCCCAGCGCTCCTCCACTATGTTGAAGTGCTCAGGCTGGGGTGGATAGCGGTCGGGTCTGGAAGGTGTTGGGATTTGTAACGGTGGTGGAAAATGCAGACATTCGTGCATCATCGTCCTGAAAAGGCCCCGAGGTAGATCACTGTGTCACGGAACAAAGACAGCGCAGAAGTGATGCCACTCAGGAAGAAGCTATAGCAGAGCGTACTGTACTCATGCAAGGAGGTAAGGGAGGTGAAAGTGACGACATTATTAATTCCAGTGTGGTTCGCGGAAGACGTCGCTTGCCTGCCAAGCACAGACTAGATACGGATCAGAATGCACATGCAACTGCTGCATGAGGTCCTGTACCCTAAGACGCATGTTCATGGATACAAAAATCCTCGAAAAAGACCACATGCAAACCATAAAAGAAAAGAAATGAGGTTGCAAGAACCTTCGCGAAAGCCTCATAACAACCGACGATTGGGTGTCTGTTATCTAGAGGTTGTATTCCCTCGCTACTATGCAGACGACCAGGTCGAGGAACTGGTGGTAGACAGAATGTGACACGGATGGTGTCAGGAGGGTAGGTGCCAAACGCGACATGTGTACAAGATCTTTTGTCACAGGAATTTTTTTGTAGAACGTCGGTGCTGTGCCCGCCATTAGTACGATGTCGATGTCGGGCATTATCTCGATAATAATTTAACGATGTATCATAACGGGAAAAAGATGTCAATGCAGACCATTTCATCAAATGGATCTATACCGATCCTGAGTCTCTTCTGATTGTTCATGTCAAGTGCCGCTATAGCTCCCGCGACTCAGATTAGCTGAGCTCGAGGGTCTGCATGAGGACCCCGATCAAAACACTTGTCTTCCTGTGCAAGCAGAAGGATGCCATTTGGACCACAATCCATTATGCAGTAGTATAGACCTGGGATTCCCGTCTGTATAGGCGAGTTGCGATGAAATTGTGGTTCGCTCGTAACAAATTCTCCGAGTCCAAGCGAATATCTTCGTGACTGAATTACGACATGCACGCGACAAATCGTTTTTTGACGCAGCGCCACGATCCAATTACAAGCGTCATTGGTCTACATCGTTTACCCCACGCGTTCCCCCCACAAAATGCCTTCCATCAAAACTAAAGCACCACAAGAAAACGAGCCTCCTCAAAACCAACTCCAAACCAAGGCGGAGCACGGGGCTGGTGACGAGTCCAGTTCCGCGTCGGATACGGACGTCCCAGCAACTGCCGCTGCAGCTGCAGAGTCCGGCCCAGGTCCATCGCGTCCTTCCAAAAAGAAGAAAAAGAAGCGTTCAAAGGTCGCGCGCGCAGTCGATGCGCTCAAAGGTGACTCTGTTCCTCAGGCGGTCGTCGACCAAGTCGTTGCGAAGGTCAAGGAGGAGCACGGCGAAGACTCCGCGGCTGCAGACGAGGAGACGATTCGTGAACTGCTCAAGCAACTCAAGTTGAGGGATGTGGCCGAGGGTAAGGCCGGGCTGGGCGGAAAGAATAGAAAAGATACTGGGGACCATAAGGTACGTTGTCTATGCGTCACCGTTCTCGCACTGAGTAAGTTTCGATGGCGTAGTTCTGGGCGACACAACCTGTGCCCCACTACGGTGTGTCGCATACATCCTGTTTGTCGATCTCCGTTCACCCGTTCTTGTTCAGGCGATGAAGCCCCGGAGGAAGACGGGTACATCGAACCTTCTAAACCCAAGGAGGAGGTCAGGCAGGACCCTTTCCCGCTTCCAAAGGACTTCGAATGGAGTGTCCTCGACATAACGGTGCCTTCCCAGGTTTGAACAGATTCATCGCATCCTAACCTGGTGACTTACTCTTGCTTCAGCTCAAGGAAGTATATGAGCTCCTGTCAGCTAACTATGTCGAGGACGATCAAGCCGCGTTTCGGTTCCGATACACGGCCGAGTTCTTGGAGTGGTACGCTCAATGTTAACCTATGTTCTGCATCCATATTGGCGTCTGATCCTCTAACCTATAGGGCTTTAAAGCCCCCAGGGTGGCATAAGGATTGGCATATCGGTGTTCGTGTCTCGTCCAACAAGAAACTTGTGGCCTTTATCTCTGGTGTCCCTATGCATCTCCGCGTTCGCAAGAAGTGAATCTTCTCCGCCCCTTCCATCTCCGTTAGTACTGACGTATCGCCAGAGATATCCATGTCGTTGAGATCAATTATCTCTGTGTGCACAAGAAATTACGGTCCAAGCGTCTCACCCCTGTACTTATCAAAGAGATCACTCGACGATGCCATCTCAAGGGCATCTTCCAAGCAATCTACACAGCAGGGGTTGTGATTCCCACGCCCATCTCTACTTGTAGGTACTACCACCGCACGCTCAACGTGCCCAAGCTTGTCGATGTCAAGTTCACGTATGTCCCTCGCAATATGACCATTGCCCGCATGGTCCGGCAGTTCAAGGTGCCGTCGACTCCGGCGCTCTCCCGCTCTGGCCTCAGGGAGATGGAGGAAAGGGACGTCTCGGCGGTTGCAGAATTATTCAGAAGATACATGGAGCGCTTCGATATGATACCACTACTAGAGGAGGAGGATGTCCTGCACCAGTTTCTAAGTGGACGCGGAAGGGGGGAAAAGGCAACTTCAACCGGCCGGCGGTCAGGGCAAGTTGTGTGGACGTATGTCGTCGAGGTGAGCTCCTCCACCATAGTTCTCGTCTGCCACTGTTAGCCTTACCATAATACTTTAGAACCCGGAATCTCACGCAATCACTGATTTCGTTTCGTTTTATACATTGCCCTCGACGATCGTGTCGAATCCGCGGCATGACGTCCTAGAGGCCGCTTACCTCTATTACTACGCCACCGATGCTGCCTTTGTAGAGAAAGCGGATGAACTCGGGCTACTGAAGCGCCGATTGACGGAACTCATTGGCGACGCAGTTATCTTGGCAGAGCAGGCGAAGTTCGATGTCTTCAACGCGCTCACATTGATGGATAATCCACTGTTCTTACAAGACCTGAAGGTAATGTGGCCATATCGAAGCGATTTCTTTTGTTGGTTGACGACTCGCGCACAGTTCGGATCTGGTGATGGCTTGCTAAACTTCTATCTGTATAACTGGCGCTCGAAAGCACTCGCAGGGATGAATCCAACGGAGGAAAGGACTGCAGGGCGAGGCGTCGGGGTGCCTATGAGCGTGTGCGTGGTCATGGGGCATTGGGCACTGGGTTGAACAAACGAACACGGTATATTGTCAACAATATTAATGGACCTACTTGTCTATCTCGAGGATCAAAATATTAATGTATCTGTAATCCACCAAGTGGCCGTTATACGTGGTGTCGAATAAGGCACATTTTTCGCACGTTATCGCGTTATCTTTGCGACCCCGCGCGTCGCTCCCGACACTGATTTGAGCATTTAGAACCAAAGGTGAGAGATACCTGTACCCACTGTGATATATAGTGATATCTTGAGAATTAGCAGGGTACAGGGATTGGTAGGCACAGGCTATAATTTAATGTGAGAGTGGGATTCAATGAATGATCGGATCGCTTCAATGGAGTAGTTGCAGGTGGATTGGTTCTGACGAATACATCTGTCTTCTGACGCGCTACTCTTGAAGTAGCCCGCAGGAGACAACTCTCACTTCCAAGACATCTGGCCGCCGTGTATCATACCTTGAACTATCTACTCGTAGTCGAGTCAAGCGGGTGACTTGGCGCCCGTATCACCTTTCAAAACGCTTTCTTAGATATACACTTTATCGCCTCACCGATGCGTTGTATGTCGCAAATGCTAGGTCCTGCCAGTGCTAGGTCCGACTCGCAGAGACCGATGTTGCCGGCCCGGTGGCACTACCGTACTCTGGACAAACTATGACAGCGGAGGTACAGCGCTGCGCGTTCAACAGGGGTGTGGCCCCTCTTTTACATGAGACTGCAATCATGAACATTTACACTACAAGGTCCCTGAAGGATCTAAGGCGCGATTGTCACTAAACTATACAACGGTGCAAGTCTTCACGCGCTACCCTCGTGATACTAATTGTTAGTTAGTCCACATCGCTGTCGATCACGATCACGTCATCGTCGTCAATCCCAAAGTCTGGTGTTGGGCTGCGTTCGTAGCGAGGCGGCTTCTTGCTGGAGCGCTGCGACAGACGTGGTATGCTTGCGCCACCTATACCAACCAGATTGGCACCGAGCGTCCGTGTACCAACCCCGTTTGACTGGCGAGAGCCTAAGCTTTGTCCTTGACCTGTTCCCCACCTTGCCTCGTCGGCCTTCTTGGTTTCTGTATCTTCGGTGGCCTTGTCCTTCCCTTTGCTTGTGCTCTTGGTAGAAGAGCCGGTAGCTTTCCCATTGAGGGAGTTGCCCGCCCCAAGGAAGGTAGTGGGGGGCTGGATGTGTGTGAGCGATGGGAAAATGATAGATGTAAAGAAGGTACCTTTGGCTCTGGCCCGTCTTCGGGAGGAGACGGTGGAACATACGAAGGGATATTGAAACCAAAGAATAATTTTCCAAAAGGTAGATTGAGAATTTTTCCCGTCATTTTCGAGATCATCATTCACAATGACACGATGTTGACTGAAACGTATTAGAACTAGTATGACCGCAGACGTGCGGGACTCACCCAGTTCGAATAATCTTGCTCGACTCTGAGACTTGTTCGGGGGCTTTGTGTGTAATGCCGCGGCCCTTCGTCCTCCTTCCCCCAAGGGTCTCACCACGGCCTTTGAATGTCTCCCACGCGTCACCGCCTTTACTAACGGTCGCACCAGTCTTATTTGTATTAGAAAAGTTTCCTCCCATTGAACTTGCCGGACGACTGGAGCCTGGTGTCTGGCTAAGATCTATGTTAAGCTTCGAAGCCATCGTTGACTGAGGCGTCGCCTTTCGACGCTCTGGTTCCACATAGCCAACCGGCGGAGCAAAGTCGACCTCGAGGTCGGTATCAAGGATCGAGATACCTTCGCCACCGGGTGTTGTTTCCATTACGAGTAAGCCGAATATAATGGAATTGTACGATATTTCGATTGTATCCCCCTGTGTGAGGGCGGTAAAGTTGCGGAGGGCCTGCTCTAGGCTGAATTGACTTGGTTGAGCATATCATATACAACATGGAACCATCCTTACACAGCTTTGGGATCTGATATCTCAAGGAAGTGGACATGCTGTGCTTGAAGCTTGACGAACCGGCCTTTAGGGAGCTCTGTACCAGTGATGCGCACGGGATCGCCCTCATTTAGCCGTAATGTCTTCATCATCCAGTAGGGGAGGTGAACAACGCCTTCCTCGGCGATGAACTCAAGGACGCCAGCGTGAGTAGAGGCAGCAGGGTTCTGAGGGTTCCGAAGCTTGAACATCCATGGGGATTCAAGATCAAGGGCAGTGAGGTGAGCGAGGGCAGATGGAGGTAGAATGACTAGGTTCGATCGGTCAGAGAGAGCGAGATGGCATTACACAATTTGGAGACTCACTCTTCCCCCCGTAACTCAAGTTCTCTCGTTCACGACCAGGAAGCATCGCAACACTGTACGCTTTCAGATACTCATCATAAGAGCCCGGGTTGGATCTTTGACCCGGAGGAAAACCAAATCCTCCGCCGAGACCCCTGCGAGGGCTGTATCAGGTGCTTCCTGCATGCAGGGTACAGGTAATGCCATACTGAGCTAACTGGGCAAATAAGCCCGCAGGCCCCCCTGCAGCCATATCATCTTCATCACCAAACTGAAAGAAAAGAGGCAGTCAGAAACAAGAGCGTGCTGGAATCCAGAAAGATACTCACGAAATCCATCGTCTACTAGTGGTTGTGGTGAGAGTGAGAGTTGCGGCGCGGTCAGGAAAACTCGTTTTACACTTATAATGACGCGTGCATTCACGTGAGTACGGCAAGGATCGGGCCGCACCGCCCGCGACATCTGGCCAACCGTTGGAGCTCTGCGTACCGAGCACGAGCAAGTTATCTGTCTGGACCTTGCAGAAAATGGCCTCAACAGCATCAGCGCCAACGCCAAGAGCGCCCCTTCCATCTACCTCAGGTGCGAACAAGGCTTTCAATGATAAGGTATACTCGTATGGCAGTATCGATGTATGATACTTCATAAAAACGCGTCTTTGTCGTGCAGGGAAAACCAATGGAAGTGCGCTTGTCCAATCTAGTCGCTGCGAAAGGCATGTCGCCCCAAAATACATGGGTTTTTTTAATCCTAAAC
>WNFC01027173.1_pt1 | contig 11089 bp, 12 predicted proteins | sample 5400541 | NCBI WGS metagenome assembly WNFC01 (sample SAMN13153342, study PRJNA577476) | soil metagenome | isolation source: 120 cm saprolite under Douglas fir tree site 2 hole 2 replicate 1 | place: USA:California | collected 2015-04-18
GCGGGCGGATGCACGCAGAAATTCGATGTCCTCGCGGCTGAAGGGTTTCTGATCAGCGCTGCGCCACATACCGTAATACCCGACATACTCGTGCCCGTCGCTGAAAACCACTGCCGTGTAATGGCTCCATCCTAGAGGCCGGTAGGCCTCGTTGTATCCTTCTGCTCGATAAAGATTCGGCAAGAACGACTCGGGCTGTGTCCAGATTGTCCGTGTGGGCATAACGCGGAGGAGTGTGTCTAAATCGGGTCGAAATCTGGCTCCCGAGATCTCAGCTGAAGATTCAACGAAATAGTGATTGTGCAGCGGGACTATATTCTCGACCTCTTGGGTGCTGCAGATATAGGAATCGCTAAGTTCGCCACCCGCATGAATTGCTCGGTGAGGGCTGCTCGGAACGGAATCGCCGATCAATTCGAAGATCGTACGAACAAACGGCTCCAAGGCCAGGCCGGAACTCGCTAGTTGGCGGATGCGGCTTAGGGAGACCTCCTTGTTGCGCGCGTATGAATGAACGTTCATACCGACCAATTCTTCCTCAATTGACCGATCGTTAGCATAAATCATCCGTGAAGTCCGAATCTGGCCTCACGGCATCTCGACATAGCACAGATGTGCTATTGAAGTCTCGCGTTCCGAATTGATAGTCAATGAACGCGACGGCCGAAGGCCGCGCTAGGAGGGAGGTAATCATGAAAGGCATCAACAGGTTTGGTTTCGCAGCGGCGATCGCTCTGGCGACGCTGCTGGCGGCGGGGTCAAGCGGCTTTGCGGCGACTAAGAAGCCGATCACGGTAAAGGGCAAGGGGGTGGCTGACTTCAGCACTACCAACTTCAGCTATGACGGCAAGGCATCGGCGGAGATCGTCTATTCGACCGGCAAAGATAATCTCTATGGAACCTTCAACGCGCAGGCCTTAATCGAGTACAACCCAACCCCGGCCGGGACGTGCACCACGACCGCCGACGGAACGGCCGGTCATTCGTACGACGTAGTAGGATCAACGCTCTAGGGCGGCTACACCAACGGTAAGTTCTTCTACGGCTTTGACACGGGACTGGGGAGCACTTGTGTCAGCGATACCACGGGTCTATTCGATGCCACGGTTCCGTACACCCTTTACCTCAACGGATCGACGACGTCAGCAGGAATCCTGACCGCGACGGTTACTTTGGGGTTTATTTCCGCGGATGGGGCTCTCACCGGCGGATCTGGAATTTTCGGCAACGAGCTGTTCACAACGGCCGGGTCGATCACGAAGTAGGATTCATATGGCGGCGGATGCCGACGGCCTCGGCGTGGTCGCACGCCGGGGCCGTCTCGTTCGTCAGCGCAGCTTGGCGGGGTCGAGGCGGTCGCGCAGATGATCGCCGAGGAAGTTGAAGGCCATCACGGTCGCTGAGATGAAGATTCCCGGAATCAGTACCCACGGGTAGTGCTCGATATTCTGCGGGTCCATCGCCTGCGAAAGCAGGTTGCCCCAGCTCGCGGCAGGTTCCTGAATCCCCAAACCGAGTAGCGAAAGCGCGCTCTCGCCGAGGATATAGCCGGGAATCGAGAGCGAGGCGTTAATCGTTGCGAAGCCCAGCAACGAAGGGATCACGTGGCGGCCGAGGATGCGCCTGCGTGAGCCGCCGAGCGTGCGGCCCGCATCGACATACGGGGCGGAGCGCACTGCGGCCGCCATCCCGCGAATCACGCGCGCAAACCCCGCCCAACTGATGAAAGACATGATCGCGACGATCATGAAGAAGGTCGCGACCGGGCTCATCCCGGAGGGAATCACGGCGGCGAGCGCGAGCAGGAAATAGAACTGCGGCAACGACATCTCGATCTCGCACCAGCGCATGATGAGATTATCGATCCATCCGCCGACGTAGCCGGAGAACGCGCCGACGAATATGCCGAGCGAAAAGCGAATCAGCACGCCGACCAGTCCTATACACATACTGAGAGCATAAACCACGGCATCGCGGGGTCTTCGGTCGTGAAAAGATGGCCGCGATAAAAGAAGCGGATGAAGGTCTTGCGGCTACGATCGTCGGTGAAGCGGCGCGCGAGCGGGTCGAGCATCTTGGCCGGATAAGCGAAGAAAAGCCCATGCGCACGATCGGCGCCATGGCTGAGATGGAGCGCCATCGGCGGGCAGTCGGGGAGATCGCGATACTGATAGGCGGGATCGTAAGGGGCGATCACGGGCGAGGCGGCGGCGAAGAGGTAGAAGAGTAGCAAGACGACGATCGAGACGCGGGCGGGCCATTGCGCGATGCGCCATTCGGAAGTGAGACGCGCGGCGGCGCCTGCGCCCGCGGAGGGTGCCGGCTCCTGGACAAACGGCTTTGGCATTGCGCTCACGTTGGACGGTTCACTGCGCTCCCAGAGTGCCGAAATCGACGCGCGGATCGACGGCGACCAGCGCGAGGTCGGCGAGCAGATTACCGGCGAGGAGCAATACGGTACCCATCACCACCGAGCCCATCACGAGGGGGACGTCGAGCGAGCGGACGGCATTGAGCAGCAGCAGACCGAGGCCCTGGAGATTCATCACGGTCTCAACCAGCGCGGCGCCACTGAGCAGGTCGGCGAGCGCATAACCAGCCATCGTGACGAAGGGATTCAGGGCGTTGCGCAGGACGTGCTTGTAGAGCACGACACGTTCCGGCAGTCCCTTGGCGCGCGCGGTGCGGACGAATTCGGCGCTCTTGATATCAAGAATTTGCGAGCGCATCAGGCGCATCAGCGAGGCCATCCCGGCAAGTCCCAGTACGGCGGCCGGCAGAATCAGATGGTTGATGCGATCGGCGACTTTGCTCCAGTTGTCCAGATTCGCATAGTCGGGTGCGAAACTACCGCCAACCGGGAACCATCCGGTGCGCAGCGCAAAGTCCATCGCGAGAAAGGCCAGAAAAAAAGCCGGGACGGACATCCCGAGAAAGCTGAGAAAAGAGAGCACGCGATCGAGTATCGAGTTCTGCCGAACCGCAACGATGATCCCGATCGGAATCGCGAGTGCCCAGGAAAAAAGCATACTGGCGATTGAGAGGATTACGGTGTTGACGGCGCGCGAGGCGATCAGACTGGTTACATCAACGCGATAGGCGAGAGAGACGCCGAGACGGAGATGCAGAACTTCCCACAGCCAGCGAAAGTAGCGAACGAGCAAAGGCCGATCGAGGCCGAACTGCGCTTCCATCTGCTTGAGCACGGCGGGCGAGATGCGGGGGTCCATAGCGAGGTTCGAGACGAAATTGCCCGGAACCAGCGACATCGCGCAGAAGGAGATAAAGGTGATGCCGACGATCAGGGGGATCATCAAGAGCAGCCGTGGGATCGTAGTTTTCGATAGTGTTCCGATAGGCGATAAAGCGTCGCGTGCGGACGGTTTCAATTAGCGGCAACTGATCGTGCAGGATCTGCTGAATGCGCCAGTAGTAAGGTGCGCGGGCGTGCGGATCCATGACACGAGTACCCTGATCGAGCAGCCTATCGATCTCCGCCTCCCAGGGCGTTGCCGGTTTGGGCTGCATCGGGTTCCACATATGCAGGTTGCCCGAGGAGCGCAGGAAATTCGCACCATTGTTGGGTTCGACGCCGCCGGTGAAGCCGATGAGGACGCAATCCCAATCGAAACTCTTTTCGATCCTCTTGACCAAAGCGATAAACTCTTGCGGACGATAATTGACTTTGATCCCGAGCGCCTCGAGATCCTGCTTGAAGATCACGCACATCTCGCCGCGCACCGATTCGTCGCCGGTCGGGGTGGTGAGATTAAACACCAGCGGATGGCGCTGCGGATCGGCACGGACGCCCGGCCGGAGCAGCTTGTAACCGGCCTCGTCGAGCAGGCGGGCAGCGAGCTTCAGATCATAGTCGTAATCGGTGAGATTCGGATTGTAGAAGATCTTGTTCTCGGGCGAGATATCACTGACGGCCGGAATAGCGAGGCCGCGAAAACAAAGATTAATCATGCCCGGCTTATCGACGGCGTGGGCAAGAGCACGCAGAAAGTTGATATCGGTGAACCAGCGATACCTGGGATCGGTGATGCCGTTTTGAACATAGTGGCGCGGGTTACGGTTGAAGGCGAAGAAGAGCGAGCCGGTATCGACGCCCATCTCCTTCATGGTGATGTTCAGCCTCGCGGCCTGCTCGCGCAGGCTGAAGACCTCTTCCGGGCGCGGCGCGTAGGTATCGGTCATGCCGGCGACGAAGCGCAGATACTGGGCGTTACGATCGGGGACGATCAGCAGGACCTGGCCGCGCAAGCGAGGCAAGGGCGCGCCGTTGGGCTCGCGCATCCAGTAGTCAGAATAGCGGCGAAAGGCGATCTGCTGGCCGGGCACATAGCGCTCCATCCCGTATGCGCCGAGCGAGACGAGCCTTTGCGGGGGCGTATCGATACCCCAGGTGCGATTGAATTGCTGTGAAGCTACGGTACTCGCGAGGACGTGCTCGGGAATAATCGCGAAACCGATCGCATAAAGCAGCGGTGCGAAAGGCCGCGGCAGGCGCATCACAACGGTATAATCGTCGGGCGCTTCGGCCTTGATCGGTTGATCATCGACGGTGAGCGCGAAGACATCGCTGTTCGGGATATGCGGATCGTAAATCACGCGCATCGTGAAGAGCACATCGCGCGCGGTGAACGGCACGCTATCCGACCACTTGACGTCGTGGCGCAAATGAAAGGTGATAGTCTTGCCGCCGTCTGTGATCGCCCAGCTTTGCGCGAGATCGGGATCGATCAAGTTGGTTTTGGGATTATCCTTGACCAGACCCTCGAAGAGATCGCCGATCGCGGCGTTGGATGCGGAATCGGTTACCAGCACGGGGTTGAAGGTGCCCGGATCGCCGGGCATCGAGTCATAGAGTGTCTGCGTAACCGCGTGGTCGTTCAACGGGCGATTGACGCGGCATCCCGCGGCCATCAGACCGGTGGCGAGCGGCATGACTAGCGCATACCTCCAGGAACGGCGCACGCGGGATTAGCCCCGTGCCGCGTCGCGACTGAGGTTGAAGCCAAGATTCAGTTCTTTGGTCTGAGGTCCCGGGGCGAGGACGAAATCCGAATCGGGTAGCGGACCATCGACCAGCGGCTGATCGAGGCTGAATTTGATAGCGGTGGTCGTGGTGGGAAAGCTCGCTGCGATAACCGACGGAAACCTCACTCCACCGATATCGCGGTAGTCACTGTAGACTACTTCGTAAACCACCGATCCATCACGGGCCAACTCGCGAATCAGGAGGAGATCGCCATCGCCGAAGGCGAGTTGAGTGGCGGAGCCATCGTCGAGTGAATAGGTTAGCGTCGTTGCGCCGTTCTCCTCAGATGACGAAGTGGGCGGCGTGGACAGCAGCGTGGCGTCGGGGGCGAGCGCCAAGAGGAGGCGCACGGCCTGCTGGGGCGCGAACGGGATCCGAGCGACGCGGTCGAGGGTGGCGGCGGTGGCAGGGCCGCGGGCGATAGTGTCTTTTGCCGGGTCGAAGACCGCCACCTCGTTCGCGTCCGCGGTGACGACTAGCGCGACGCCAAGCGGCGAGAGCGCTTCGACGCGGAGGCTCGCGGGCCGCCGGACGCTGATGCGCTCACGCGCTTTAACGTGACCATTTGGACCCACATACTCCATCACGGCCGCAGTTTGCAGCGAAGTGAGCATCTGGTCGCGATCGGCGAGAAGTTTGCTCTCCGCACTCGCAGGGACGTGCTTGTGGTGAACACTCATTGGCCACTTTGTGGCGCAGGCCGAGAATACTAGGAGCGCCGGGTAAAGCGCGGCGATGATCGCGTAACCGAGGCGGCGGCGCATCAGAATCAGTGCGAGGCGTGCTGTTCGGTATCGCCGAGGCCGTTCAACTTGTTTTTGAGCCGCTGAACCTGATCGGTGTCCTGCGCCTTGACGAGCGCGTCCTCGTACTGATGGCGCGCATCGCGCAGCTTGCCGAGTTTGCGGTAGGCGTCGCCGAGATGTTCGGTGATCGTCGGATCGTTGCCTGTCAAATTGACCGCGCGTTCCAATTCGGCGACGGCTTTCGCATAGTCACCCTCCTGATAGTAAACCCAGCCGAGGCTATCGACGTAAAAGCCATCGTCGGGCTCGATCACAAGGGCGCGTTTGATCAGTCTTTCGGCTTCGCCGAGGTGGGCGCCGGATTCGGCATAGGTGTAGCCCAGATAGTTAAGGGCGGGCGCGTTGCTCGGATTGATCGTGATCGCCTTGCGCATCTCGGCAACCCCGAGATCCTTCTGCTGATTGACGTCGTAGAGGGCGCCGAGGGTGAAATGGAACTTGTCGTTATGCGGTTCGACGCTGATCATCTTTTTGGCCAGATCGATCGCGCTCGCGTAATCCTTCTTTTCCTGATCGAGACTGACAAGGAAACCCATGATCTCGGTGTCATTCGGCCGTTTGCTCATCGCGTCATTTAGCTTCGCGATCGCATGATCGTAATCGCTCTGCTTGTCGTAGAGATTCGCCTCCTGCAAGCGCGAGTCGGCGTATCGCGAATCGGTCGCGGGAATCTGATCGAAGGTCGCCAGCGCTTTCTCGTTCTCATTCAACTCGGTATAGACGATGCCGAGATAGTAGCGCACACGATAGTTGTTGGGTTCGGCGCCCAGCACGAGATTGAATTCGGTCGCGGCGCGATCGAAATCGCCGCGCTCGAAGAACAGCAGGCCGATTTTGGTGCGCGTATCGGCGGGCGTGGTCGCGAGCTGATCGCGCCGGCGCAATGCGGCAACGGCGGCATCAACTTTCTTGTCACCACCATAGAGTTCGGCGAGGCGATGGTGCACGTCGTCGTTGTTGGTATCGGTTTGCAGGATACGCTGGTAGATCGCGATCGCTTCCTTGGGCCGGTTCTGCAGTTCGCGCAAAACGGCGACATCGAGCAGCAGGAGCTGCGATTGGGGATTCAGATCGAGCGCCTTTTGGTAGTAGCGGTCGGCGTCGGCGTAGTGCTGCGCGGCGATACTCACGCGGCCCGCGTAGTAGTAGCCGAGGAAAGAGCTGGGATCGAGCGTGATCAGTTGGCTGAAGATATCTTCGGCCTTTTTGTAATCACCCTGTTTGGCCGCGAGGGTGCCGAGGAAAAGGTAGGCCTCCTGCGTTTTGGGCGCGAGATCGAGCACCTTTTGATATTGTTCCGCGGCGCCCGCGTCGTCGCCGAGCGCCGAGCTGATGCCGGCATCGAGTAGATGCCCGCGGACGAAGCCGGGGTCGAGCGCGATCGCCTCCTGGGCCTGCGCCAGCGCGTCTTTCAGGCGGCCCTCGCGCACATAGAGATCGGCGAGCTTGACGCGCAACGCCGCATTGTGCGGATCGTACTTGACCGCTTCCTCGTAGTCCCGGAATGCTTCCTCATGATCCCCGTTATCGGTTGCGACCTCGGCCTTGAGATAAGCACCCATCGCAAGGGCCGAAGGCGGCAGATCGATTGTGGGCACGCCGCCGAAAGGCCGATCGCCGATACTCGCGCCGCGGGTCGGGCCGCTGGCGCCGTGCAGCCGAGCGCATCCGGCGAGCGCCACCGCCAAGATGAATGGCGCGATCGATGCCCAGCGGATCGGTCGGCCGCAGTGCAGGCGCGCAAATCGTGACAATTCTTCAAACACTGCTAGATAGGTTCCTCTGGTCCCGCGTCCCAGACGACGGGCACATCAGCTCACCGCCCCATTATCTCACTGTTGCGCCGGGTGCGGCTACCACGCAATCCGGTTTTACAGCATCCACGCCTCTGGCAGTCGCGCTGGGTCGAGTCGCGCCGTGATGATCGGCGGGGCGAATCGTGATCGGCGGATCGGGCTGATCGCGCTGGTCTGCCTGATCTATCTGGTCGTGAGCGGCGGCGCCTACGGAATCGAAGATGCGGTGCGGATCGCGGGTCCGCGACTGACGCTGCTGCTCTGCGCGATTATTCCGCTAAGCCTGAGTCTTCCCACCGCACTGATGGCGGCTGAACTGACCGCGCTGATGCCGCTCGAGGGCGGCTTCTATTTCTGGGTGAAGGCGGGACTCGGACAATTCGCCGGCTTCGCCGAGGCGTATCTCACGCTGCTCTTTACGATGGTCGATTCGGCGATCTATCCGGTGCTCTTCACGAGCTATCTGGCGTCCGTGATCCCGCTGAGCGCGGGCGGCCAAGTAGCGTTGGGCGTTGGCCTGGTCTGGCTCTGCGGCGGGTTGAATCTGCTCGGGATCCGGACGGTCAAGAATACGTCGATCAGTTTCACGATCGCCCTGCTGGCGCCGCTCGGGGCGCTGGTCGCGATCGGGTTGCCGCGCCTCATTCACTGGTCGCCGCCGTTTGAGACTCACCATAGATCTCATTGGCTGGCGGCGCTCGGTGGGGGGCTGACAGTCGTGATGTGGAATTTCGGTGGATGGGAAAACGCGAGCGTGGTGGCGGGGGAGATCGAAGCGCCGGGGCGCAACTACGCACGCGCGATCGCGATCGCGCTGCCGATGGTCGCGCTCGGTTACTTGTTGCCGCTGGGCGTGGCGTTGTCGGGCACGGACGGGACGGCGGAGTGGCGCGCCGGATCGCTCGCCGCCGTGGGCGCGCGCATCGGTGGACCTTGGCTCGCGATCGCGATCGGGCTGGGTGGCTCCATCGCGGCCTTCGCGATGTTCGAGGCGGCGTTGCTGTGGGTCTCGCGACTGCCGTTCGTGCTGGCGGGCGAGGGCTATCTGCCACGCGGACTGGCGGCGATCAGGGAAGCATCGCAGGTGCCCGCCCGCTCGATCGTGGCGTGCTGCGTGGTCTTCAGCCTGCTCGCGCCGCTCGGCTTCATGACGCTGATCGTGTTGGACGTCGCGTTCTACATGATGGCGTTGGCGCTCGAGATGTGGGCGCTGGTGCGCCTTCGTCAGCTTTACCCGCGGCGCGACGGTCTGTTCACGATCGGTGGTGGGCATACGGGGCTTTATCTTACAGTCGCCGCGCCGCTGTTAACGTGGCTCGCGACTTTCGGTTTCGCGATCGCGCAAGGCGGCGGTAAGGCGGAGTATCTCGCGGCGACTGTGCTGGCGGCCGCGGGATGGCCGCTGTATTTGATCCTGCGCAATCGGTATGGCGGGCCATCGGCGACTACGCAGATCAACTGACTGATCGGAATCAGCGATGCTTGCGCGGCGGCGGATTGTACAGATGAAAGAACGAAAAGGCTGTGATTACCAGCGCGTGCGAGATTTTGCCCGACGCGATCAGGTCCTTGATTGAGGCGAGCGGCACTACCGTCACCTCCGTTTCCTCGGAGCCATCGGGATTCGCATACGGACCGCCGATCGCATGGACATTCGGGGCGAAAAACGAATAGCAAAAGTTGGGCTGGATCGCCGGATTCGGGTTGACCTTGCCGAGCGCGATAACCGAATCGCCGTCGAAGCCGGTCTCTTCGACCATCTCGCGTCGCGCCGCGGCGGCTGGGTTCGGATCTTCGGGATCGACCATCCCGCCCGGAATTTCGAGGGTGAAATCGCTGATACCGTGCCGGTATTGCCGCACCATCACGACCTTGCGATCGCGGGTGAGCGGAATGATATTCACCCACGCCGGCGCCTCGATCACGTAGAAATCGCGTTCGCCGCGCCGTGGGTGGGCGGATTTGCGCCGATGGAGATCAAAAATTGGCGTCGTGTAAACCCGCTCGCTGTTGGGCCCCAGAGAATCCGCGCGCCCTTCTTGATGGCCTGCTCGGTGATCTCAGGCAGAAACTCGGGCCGGCGGAAGACATCGACGAACTCCACCGGACCGGGAATCGAGGCGAGATCGGGATAGCAGCGTTCATCGAGCTCAGCGCGTAACGCGTCGGGGCCGAGTTGCGGATTCACCGGGACGACGTGGAACCCCCTGTGCTTCAGAAGCATCGCGATGCGCAGGCTGTCGCGATCCGGATTGTCGGAGCATCCGACGACCGCCACCGTGGTTGGGTTCGAGAGAATCGTGCGAATCTCATTATCGGAGGGATTGGCAAAGCTCATCGTGACCCTCGCTGATAGACGTGCTGATCAGTACGTGCCTAATCCTAGGGCCTCTTCGCAGACTCGGTCGCCTAATTGTTAATTATCGCGTTCGGCGCGCCGCGAACATAGCGGGTCAGACGAGTTTGCAGTAGAGCGGATGGCTCCGGTTGAAGCTGTCCGACCAGTTCAGTCCGGTTACGAGAGTATTTTCCGCCGTCGGATCCCGATCATATTCATTCGCCATGGCCTTATGCCCCACTGCGGCCGGCATCGAGAATCCGGTCGATCGCGCGGGGCACCAGCCGCATGATCTCTTCCCGGCATTGCCCGAAGACCGCGTCACCCTGCTCGTAAGGGTCCTCGATATCGCCCGATTCATCGACGAACGAACGCAGGGTATGGACTTCGAGCCGATCGGGGACGGCAAAGCGCTCGCGGAGATCGCGGGCCTGCTGCGTTGTCATTGCGATTACAACGTCCGCCTCGGCGAGCATTTCGGGATGGCGTTTCAGATCCGTCGAGGTTGCCTCTTCGTCCAGATGGATGCCGACGTCGCGCAGCGCCATCCGGGTATCGAGTGAGACGAGGGCGCCATCGCGCGCGTAAGGCGCGATACCGGCAGAGCGGACGCGGACCAGCGCGGTCGCGCCGCGCGCAGCCAACTCGCGTACCATCAGATGTTCGGCCATCACGCTGCGCGCCGTATTGGCGGCACAGATCAGCAGGATCGAAGAAAAGCGCGGCCCCGATGACAGGGCCGCGCTGCGATTGTCGGAAGAATCAGACACTTCTTAGAGCCGATCAGAGAGAACGTCGCCGAGGTTCTCCTTCTTACTGACGCCGGTCGCGAGTTCCTGCTTGACGCGCGCGCCGAGCTCCGCCGGATCCCAGAACTTGAGCGGTCCCGATTGCCTGATCGTGGCCGCGCTGTGCCATCCACGCATCAGCCACACTTTTCCCATCCCAACGCGGAAGACCTCGCCATGCACGTCTTTGGCGTCGTCGCTACCGAGCCAGGCAACGAGTGGTGCGACGTGGGTCGGGCTGAACATATCGACTTCGCCGGCCTTGGGCGTCGGCATCGTGGCGGCGGTCTGCGGAGTTGCATCGATCGTGAGGCGGG
>WNFC01008911.1_pt1 | contig 11088 bp, 10 predicted proteins | sample 5400541 | NCBI WGS metagenome assembly WNFC01 (sample SAMN13153342, study PRJNA577476) | soil metagenome | isolation source: 120 cm saprolite under Douglas fir tree site 2 hole 2 replicate 1 | place: USA:California | collected 2015-04-18
CAACCGACACGCGATGGTGGCCGTCGATGACGTAGTAGCCGTCGCCGACGCGGTACACATCGATCGGAGGCAGCTCGCCGCCTTCGACCATGGCGGTGTATACACGCGTCCAGCGGTCGCGCAAGCGCCGGGTGGCGGGCAGGAAACCAGGGAGGAAGTCACTCGCCTTCGCGGCCGATGCGGCCGAGCCGACGATCTTGTCCACCGGGATCTCCTGCACGCCGCCGAACGACCTGCCCTCCGCGCCCGCCGCCTCCAGGACGGTATCGAGCGCCACCAGCCGCCGGGCGCGGCCGGTCAGTGCGTTTTGGACGGCCCTCCGGAAGCCGCGGAAGCGCGCCGCATCGAAGTCCTCACCGGCCCGTATCTGTTCCACACGCTCAGGACGCTAGATGAGTGCGAGCTCGCTTTGCGCGTCGAACAGGTGCAGCGTGCGCGTGTCCAGGCCCAGCTTGACCGTGTCGCCGGGGTCCACCTTCATCTTCGGGTCCACCCGTGCCGTGACCGCGTCGCTGCCGACCTGCCCGTACAGGAACTGGTCAGAGCCCAGGCGCTCGACCACGTCGACCTTCATCTGCAGGGAGCTGCCCTCGTCCGTGATGCGGTCGGTGACAGACTCGGGCCGGAAGCCGAGCGTGCCTTTGCCCGCCGGCACCGACTTCGGCAGCCTGACCTCGAAGCCCGAGGCCTTGGCCGTGCTGTCCGAGGTGGTCACGGGCACGAAGTTCATGGTCGGGCTGCCGATGAAGCCGGCCACGAAGAGGTTGGCCGGGTGGTCGTAGATCTCGCCCGGGGTGCCCACCTGCTGCAGGATGCCCGCGTTCATGATCGCGATCCGGTCCCCCATCGTCATCGCCTCGACCTGGTCGTGGGTGACGTAGATGAAGGTCGTCTCCAGGTCGCGGTGCAGCTTCTGGAGCTCGATGCGGGTCTGGCCGCGCAGCTTGGCGTCGAGGTTGGAGAGCGGCTCGTCGAGCAGGAAGACCTTGGGGCTGCGCACGATCGCGCGCCCGAGCGCGACGCGCTGGCGCTGGCCGCCCGAGAGGGCGCGCGGCTTGCGCTTGAGGAAGTTGTCGAGGCCCAGGATCCGCGAGGCGTTCTTGACCCGCTTGTCCATCTCCGCCTTGGCCATGTGCTGCATCTGGAGCGGGAAGGCCATGTTGTCGTACACGCTCATGTGCGGGTAGAGGGCGTAGGACTGGAAGACCATGGCGATGTCGCGGTCCTTGGCGGCGACGTTGTTGACCACCCGGTCGCCGATCCGGATCTGGCCTTCGGAGATCGTCTCGAGCCCGGCCAGCATGCGCAGGGCGGTGGACTTGCCGCACCCGGACGGGCCCACCAGGACCATGAACTCCATGTCCTTGATCGCGACGTTGAAGTCCTTGACGACCGTGAGGTCGGCCGTGTAGCGCTTCACAACGTGGTCGTAAGTGACTGATGCCAACTCTCTTACCTCTGCCTCATCCTGGTGCTACCTGAACCTTGAGCCCGCTCCCGGACAGAAATGCATCGATCGCTTTGGGGTAGTCGTTGAGCGGGAAGCGATTGGTGATCATCGCTTCGGAGTCGATGACCCCCCTGACCAGCAGCGCCAGCGCACGCTCGAAGCTGTGGAGCACGGCCATCGAGCCGATGATTCGGATCTCGTCGTTGTAAATGCGAAAAGGCGAGATGGTCGCCTTGGCGTCAGCGTTCGCGACCCCGAACATCAAGAAGGTGCCGCCACGCGCGACTCTTCGGATGCCGTCTTCAATCGCGGGCACCACTCCGGTGGCGTCGATGACGACGTCCCAGCCCTCCGGCTTGTCCAGGTCGGCCGCCGACACTGCGACGCGGTCGGCGGCCAGCCGCTTGGCCAGCGCGTGCCGACTGGAATTCGTGTCGACGATGTCCACACTCTTCGCGCCGCTGTCCTTGACCAGCTGCGCCAGCAGCAATCCCATCGTGCCGGCTCCGTAGATCAGGTAGTCGGCCGCGGCCATGACGCCGACCTGGTCGAGTCCGTGCACGGCGCACGACAGCGGCTCCACCAGAGCACCCCAGTGGCGCGGGATGTCGCCGGGTAAACGGAAGGCGTTCGCCGACGGCACCGCGACGAACTCAGCGCAGGCGCCGTTCGCGGATCCGACGCCGATCGCGTTCCAGTTTTCGCAGAGGTTGAAGCGGCCCAGGCGGCACTGCCGGCAGGTCCCATCGAAAAGCGACGGATCGACCGCGACGAAATCGCCGACTCGAACGTTTCGAACCTCGCTCCCAACGCCCACGACCTCGCCGCAGAACTCGTGGCCGGGGATGATCGGATAACGAGTCGGAGCGAACTCGCCGCGGATCACATGAATGTCAGTACCGCAGATGCCGCACGCCTCCACCCTGATCAGCGCCTGGTTCGCTGCCGGCGACGGTTCATCGACCTGTTTCACCGACACCTTGTTCGGCTCGTCGATCACCACAGCCTTCATTTGACGGCACCCATTGTGAGCCCGCGAATCAGCTGCTTCTGCGCGATCCAGCCTGCCATCAGTACCGGCAGGCTGGCCAGCGTGGCCGCGGCGGCGAGCTTTGCATAGAACAGTCCGCGGCCGCTGATGAAGCCGACCAGGAAAATCGGCGCCGTGGCCGCGACCGAAGACGTGAAGTTGACGGCGTAGAAGAACTCGTTCCAGCTGAAGATCAAGCAAATCAAGGACGTGGCCGCAATCCCGGGGGCGATCAGCGGCACCACGATGCGCCAGATCTCAGTTCCAAATGACGCCCCGTCCACACGCGCAGCCTCGAACAACTCGGGAGGGATCTCGAGGAGGAAGGACCGCAGGAGCCAGACCCCGAGAGGCATGTTGATCGTGGTGTAGATGAGGACCAGGGCAACGATGTTGTCCAGCAGATGCAGGTCCCGTGCGAGCAGGTAGAGCGGCACCAGGCTGGCCGCGAAAGGCAGAAATCGCGTCGAGATGAAGAAGAAGAGCACGTCCTGTGTCCGCTTGACCGGCCTGATCGCCAGCGCGTATGCGGCGGGCAGCCCGAGGATCAAGACGAGCAGGGTCGACCCGATGCTTGCGACCGCCGAGTTGATGAAGAAGGGCGGGAAGTCGCCCGACAGCACCTCCTGGAATTCCGTCAGGGTGGGTATGAAAAGTATCGTCGGCGGCGAACTCGCGGCCTGTGGTTCCGTCTTGAGACTTTCCAGCCACATCCACAGGACGGGGAAGAAGAAGATGAACACCACCAACCAGCCGACCACGGACCACGCTACTTTGGAAACCGGGATCCGGCCGCCGACCATCATGTTGGCCCTCACCGTCTGGGCTCGACCTGAAAGATCGAGAACATCGTGCGCAACCCAATAGTGGCGACGATCGTGGTGAGGATGACCGCGACCACTCCAATCGCTGACGCCTGCCCGATGTTGAAACCCTGGAAGGCCACGAGATAGAGCAGGAACGGCAGGTTGGTCGTGTCCTCTCCAGGACCACCGTAGGTCAGCATGAAAATCGAGTCAAAGGTCTGCACGACGAAAAGCGATCCCAGCAGCGCACCCAGCTCGATGAACGGTCGGACCAACGGCAGCGTGATGCGGCGAAAAGACTGGAAAGCGTTCGCGCCGTCGACGCGCGCCGCCTCCAGGACCTCGGGGTTCTGCGACTGCAGGCCGGCGAGGATGATCAGCATCATGAACGGCGTCCAGCGCCAGACCTCCACGGCGACGACCGTGACCATGGGGTACTTATTGACCCAGTCGACGCGACCGAGCCCGAATGGTGTGAACAGATAAGGCAGGAGTCCGAACAACGGGTTGAGAAGGGTGTCCTTCCAGATCAGGGCGCCGGCTGTCGGCATGATCAGGAAAGGCGCGATCATCAGCGTCCGCATCAGCCCTTTTCCGAAGACCTCTGAGTTCAGCAGCGAGGCAATCGCCAGGCCGAGAACGACCGAGATCGCGATCACTGACAGCGTCAGAACCACGGTGTTGAAGACCGCGGTCCTGATGCTCTCGTCGGTTATGAGCCTCGTGTAGTTGTCGACGCCCGAGAATCGGAAGCTACCTGGCTTGAGAAGGTTCCACGAGAAGAGGCTGTAGTAGATCGTCAGCGCAAACGGGATCTGGGTCAGGAGGATGACGTAGACGAACGCGGGAAGAAGGGGCAGCCGTCGCAGCCAGGCGTCCCGGCGGGCGACGGAGGCGGCGGTCGGTTCCCGCACGCCTCCGCTGCCAGCGACCGAGATCATTCGATACGGCTACTTGTGTGCCTGGCCGACCGCTGCGGCAAGCGACTGCGCTTTCTGCAACGCCTGATCGACTGTTTCGTTGCCTGCGATCACCTTGGCGAATTCTTGAGAAACCTGGTCGCCAAGCTGCTGGAATTCGGTGATGTCGACATACTGGATGCCGATGTAGGGGACTGGGTCGACCGTCGCGTGCGTCACGTCGGCGTGCCCGATTGATTCAAGCGTGACCTGGGCGAAAGCCCCGGCGGCCGCCTTGTACTCGGGGATCGCATATGTCGAGGTGCGCGTTCCCGGCGACACGCGGGCCCAACCCAGCTTGGTCCCGACCAGCTTCGCGTAGTCCTTGGAGGTGGCCCAATCGGCGAAGGTCCACGCTGCATCCTTCTTCTTGCTGGCCGAGCCCATGGCCAGCGTCCACGCCCACAACCACCCCGACCAATCCTTGACCTTGGTGGGAGCATAAGCGTAGCCCGAATTCGTCGCAGCGTCTCCGGTGAAGAAGCTCGCTGCCACGGTGGCGTCGTACCACATGGCGACCTTACCGCTGTTGTATGCGTTGAGGCACTCGGTGAACCCGGCGTTGCCGGCTCCCGGCTCGCCCGCCGTCTTGAGCAGGTTCACATAAAAGGTCAGGGCGTCGTGCCACGCCGGCGAGTTCAGCTGGGCGTTCCAGCTCATGTCGAACCAGCGTCCGCCAAACGTGTTGACCACCGTGTCCAGGGGAGCGAGCTGCTCGCCCCAACCAGGGAGGCCACGCAAGCAGATTCCGTTGACGCTCGAGCTGTTGACCTTCTGAGCGGCCGCGGCGACCTGGTCCCAGGTCGGGTGGTCGGGCATGGTCACGCCCTTCGCCGCGAGGAGGTCCTTGCGGTACATCAGCATCGACGACTCGCCGTAGAACGGCACCGCGTAGAGATCGTTCTTGTACGTGAGCGCTGTCCTGATCCCGGGGATCAGGTCGTCCGGTGCATAGGACGAGTCCTTGGCGATGTATGGGCTCAGGTCCTGAAGCCATCCGAGATTGGCCCACAGCGGCACCTCGTAGGTGCCGATCGTGAACAGGTCGAAGCGTCCGCTTTGCGTCGCGACATCCTGCGTCACCTGCTGGCGGATCTGATCCTCCGGAAGGGTCACGATGTTGACCTTGATGTTCGAATGCGAGGCCTCGAAGTCGGGGACGAGCTTCTTCAGGTCGGCCATCGACGGGTTGTCGACCGAGCCCACCGTGATGGTGGTCGCGCTGCCACCCCCACCGCCCCCGGCCCCTCCGGAACATGCCGCGCCCACCAAGGCGATCACAAGCCCGAGGACGATGGTGATCGTGGGTCTCGAGATCGCCAGGTGGTTCGGTGATCGAAGCTTCCTATCCCTCATGCAGAGTCACCTCACTTACTACTCAGCCGCTGGCCCGCACAATGACAACGTTGTCAAAAGACAACGTTGTCTATATAACACAGATCTGTTTAAACTGCAACGGGAGAATTCAGACCTTGCGTGCAGGCGGAACCGCTTCATGTCGAGGAGACTAACGTTGACAATGGACGACGCTGACAGGTCCCGGCCCACGATGCGGGAGGTCGCCGCGCTCGCCAAGGTCAGCATCAAGACGGTTTCTCGGGTCGTGAACGGCGAAACCGGCGTATCGCCCGCGCTCGCCAGGCGCGTGCTGGCCGCCACCGAGCGCCTGAACTACCGGCACAACATGCCGGCGAGCAGCCTCCGCAGGTCCGACGGCAGAAGCGCGACCATCGGCGTCGTCCTGGAAGACGTCGCCAACCCTTTCTCTTCCGCGCTTCATCGAGCGATCGAAGATGTATGCGTCCAGCGCGGGGTGCTGGCTTTCGCCGGGAGCTCGGACGAAGACGAGGATCGCGAGCGACAGCTCGTGGCGGCTTTCGCCTCGAGGCGCGTGGACGGATTGATCATTCAGCCTTCGAGTCACAACCACAGCTACCTGCTGACAGAACGCAAGGCGGGCACGGCGATCGTCTTCGTCGACCGCCCACCATCGTTTCTCGATGCCGACACTGTGCTCACGGACAACGCGGCCGGCGTGCGACGCGGCGTCCGGCACCTGGTCGAGCAAGGGCATCGCCGCATCGGCTATCTGGGCGACATGCGCAACATTGCCACCGCTGCCGAGCGTTATCGTGGCTATGCCGAAGAGCTTGCCGACCAAAAAATCGAACTGAACGAACGTATGGTGCAACTCGACTTGCGCGGAGTGGAGATGGCGGAAGCGGCGGCGATCGAGTTACTCAACAACGCTCACCCTCCTACCGCGCTCTTCACCGGCCAGAACCTGATCACGATTGGAGCGTTCCGCGCTCTTCGACGGCTCGGACTTCACCTGGGTGTTGCCCTGATCGGCTTCGACGACATCTTGCTGGCCGATCTCCTGGAACCCGGAATCACCGTCATCGCCCAAGATCCAGCCGCCATCGGACGGACTGCCGCGGAGGTGCTCTTCCGCCGCCTCGATGGTGATCGGTCGCCATCTGAGCACCACGTCGTGCGGACCACGATGATCACCCGGGGTTCAGGCGAGATCCGTCCGTGATCGTCGTCTGCGGTGAGGCCTTGATCGACGTGATCCATAACGGAGACGGCACGCAACGAACAGCGCCGGGCGGAGGTCCGTTCAACACCGCACGGGCGTTGGCCCGGCTCGGAGTGCCCACCGCCTTTCTCGGCCATCTTTCGAACGATGCGTTCGGTCGCGAGCTGGCTGACATGCTGGTCTCCGACGGGGCCAGCCTCGAGCTGTCGAGCGTCGGCTCAGAACCGACGACGATTGCTGTTGCCGAAGTCGATGGCGCCGGACTTGCCGAATACGAGTTTCTGGTCGAGGGCACGTCGGCACCCAACCTCACCCTTGACATGTTCCCTAGACGGCTGGGCCCTGAGATCAAAGCCATTCATCTGGGGACGCTGGGGCTGGTGCTCCAGCCGATGGCCTCCACTCTTTTGGAGCTCGTGCGCCGCGAGCGCGACGGGCGCGTTGTGATGATCGACCCCAACATCCGGCTCGGGCTTGTCTCCGACGGCGAGTACCGCAACCGGCTGCAAGAGATGATCTCGCAGAGCGCCATCGTCAAGGCCAGCGACGCCGACCTGGGCTGGCTCTATCCGGAGATGAACTACGAGGATGCGGCTGACCGAATCCTCGGCGAGGGGGCGCGCCTGGTCGTGGTCACGCTTGGCGCGCAGGGGGCTTTCGCCGCCCACCGTGGCTTCCATCTGGCCGTTGACGCGGTGAAAGTTGACGTCATCGACACGATCGGAGCCGGCGACGCGTTCGGCGCTGCCCTCCTGGCCTGGCTGCACGATCACGACGCGATCCAGCCGGATCTCTACCTCGAGCAGGAAGAAGTGAAGGGCGCCCTCGAGTTCGCTTGCCTGGCCGCCGCCCTCACCTGCGCTCGGGCGGGCGCCGATCCACCGTGGAAGTGGGAGATGACGGCTCGAGAGTCTCGATAAGGGGAGAGGCTGGCAGGCCACGCCGTGAGCCTCTCTCGGGTCTCGTCCTACTATGTCTTAGGTGGCCACCGCCCTGTCTCTATCGCACCTGGGCTCGCTGATGCGCGGCGTGCGCAGCGTTGACGAGGTGGGGGCGGAGGAGCGGGCGGCGTCGCTCGCCAAGCGTTCGATCAAGAAGTCGTCGAAGCTGTGGGCGCTCGATCTCGCCATCCGGTGCATGGACCTGACCACGCTCGAAGGCTCGGACACCCCGGGCAAGGTCGCGGCTCTTTGCGCCAAGGGCATCCGGCCCAAGCCTGGCGACGCCACCATCCCTTCGGTGGCCGCCATCTGCATCTACCCTGCGCGCGTAGCGGACGCCAAGCTGCACCTTCGCGGCAGCTCGGTGCGCGTGGCCTCCGTGGCCACGGCGTTCCCGTCCGGGCAGAGCTTCACCTCGGTGAAGGTTGCCGAGGTCAAGGACGCGGTCGCGGCGGGCGCGGACGAGGTGGACATGGTGATCGACCGCGGCGCGTTTCTCTCCGGCGACCACGAGAAGGTCTACGAGGAGATCGTCGCCGTCAAGGAGGCATGCGGGCCCGCGCACCTCAAGGTGATCCTCGAGACGGGTGAGCTCGGCACCTACGACAACGTGCGCCGGGCGAGCATCCTCGCGATGGCCGCGGGCGCCGACTTCATCAAGACGTCCACCGGCAAGGTGCAGCCCGCCGCGACCCTGCCCGTGAGCCTGGTGATGATGGAGGCGATCCGCGACTTCGTGCGCGAGACCGGGCGCCCGGTCGGCATCAAGCCCGCGGGCGGCATCCGCACCTCCAAGCAGGCGATCGCCTACCTCGTTGTGCTGTACGAGACGCTCGGAGCCGAGTGGATGACTCCAGAGCGGTTCCGGCTTGGCGCGTCCACGTTGCTCAACGACGTGCTGATGCAGATCGAGAAGGAGCGCACGGGCGCCTACCAATCCGGCGACTACTTCACGATCGACTGATATGGCGATTGCCAAACGCGCCCCCACCGACTTAGCGAAGCAGACCTTCCAGTACGCGCCGGCGCCCGAGTCCATCGACCACGTCAAGATCGAGCCCCGATATGGGCTGTTCATCGGCGGCAAGATGGTCGCGCCCCACAGCCAAAAGCGCTTCCCGACCATCAACCCGGCCACCGAGCAGAAGCTCTCCGAGGTGGTCGAAGCCGACGAGATCGACGTCGATCACGCGGTGAAGGCCGCGGACAAGGCCTTCGAAGGATGGTCCCACCTGACGCCGTCGCGTCGAGCGCGTTACATCTTCCGGCTCTCGCGCATCATCCAGGAGCGGGCTCGCGAGCTCGCGGTCGTCGAGACGATGGACGGGGGCAAGCCGATCAAGGAATCGCGCGACGTCGACATCCCGCTGGCCGCCGCGCACTTCTTCTATTACGCGGGTTGGGCGGACAAGCTCGAGTGGGCCTTTGCCAACCGCAAGCCGCGACCGCTCGGTGTCGCCGGTCAGGTCATCCCGTGGAACTTCCCGCTGCTGATGCTCGCGTGGAAGATCGCGCCTGCGCTGGCGGCGGGCAATACGGTGGTCTTGAAGCCCGCGGAGACCACACCGCTGTCGGCCCTGCTGTTCGCCGACATCTGCATGCAGGCGGAATTGCCACCGGGCGTCGTGAACATCGTCACCGGAGGTGGGAAGACCGGGTCGCTCGTGGTCACACACCCGGCGGTCAAGAAAGTTGCCTTCACGGGCTCGACCGAGGTCGGCAAGCTGATCGCACGCTCGCTCGCGGGGACCGGCAAGCGGCTCACTCTGGAGCTCGGCGGCAAGGCCGCCAACATCGTCTTCGATGACGCACCGCTCGATGCGGCCGTCGAAGGCATCGTCAACGGCATCTATTTCAACCAGGGCCATGTTTGCTGCGCCGGCAGCCGGCTGCTGGTGCAAGAGTCGATCGCCGAGCCTCTCCTCGAGAAGCTCAAGCTGCGCCTGGGCACGCTGCGGCTTGGCGACCCGCTGGACAAGAACACTGACATCGGCGCCATCAACTCGAAGGCGCAGCTGGAGAAGATCGAGGAGCTCGTCGAGTCGGGTGTCGAAGAAGGCGCGGAGATCTACCAGCCGGCATGCAAGCTGCCCGAGCGCGGCTACTGGTTCCCGCCCACGCTCTTCACCAACGTCTCGCAGTCGTACCGGATCGCGCGCGAGGAGATCTTCGGACCGGTCCTCTCGGTGCTCACGTTCCGCACCCCGGCCGAGGCGGTCGAGAAGGCGAACAACACGCCTTACGGCCTGTCGGCGGGCGTCTGGACGGATAAGGGGTCGCGCATCCTGTGGATGGCCGAGCGAATGCGGGCGGGCGTGGTTTGGGCGAACACGTTCAACCGGTTCGATCCGACCTCTCCGTTCGGCGGCTACAAGGAATCGGGCTTCGGCCGCGAGGGCGGGCGTCATGGCTTGATGCCTTACCTGGAGCTCGTCTAGATGCCCACCGCGAAGAGCGGTAACGGCCGGGTCGAAGTTCGGAAGACGTACAAGCTTTTCATCAACGGTGAGTTCGTGCGCTCCGAGTCGGGACGGGCTTATCGATTTGACGGGAATGTCAACATCCCGCGCGGCTCGCGCAAGGACCTGCGCGACGCGGTGCGCGCGGCTAGGGGGGCGGTTTCCGGATGGGCCGCGCGAACGGCCATGAATCGCGGCCAGATCCTCTACCGAGCCGCCGAGATGCTGGACGGCCGGCGCGCGCAGTTCGTCGAGCTGCTCGGCTCCGCTCGGGCTGCGCATAAGGAAGTCGACGACGCGGTCGAGGCGCTGGTCTGGTACGCCGGTTGGACCGACAAGCTAGCCCAGGTCATCGGCGCCACCAACCCGGTGTCCGGTCCGTACTTCAACTTCACGATCCCCGAGCCCACCGGGGTCGTCGGCATTGTGGCGCCAGAGGAACCTGCGCTCGTGGGACTGGTGCGGCGAATGGCTCCGGCTCTGTGCGGCGGCAACGCGCTGGTCGTGCTCGCCCCCGAGGAGACGCCGCTGCCCGCTTTGACGCTCGCGGAGGTGCTCGCAACGAGCGATCTGCCGGCTGGCGTTGTGAACGTGCTGAGCGGATTCCGGAAGGAGCTGCTGCCCTGGCTCGCCTCGCACATGGACGTGAACGCCATCGACGTCGCCGGCTGCACACCCGATGAGGTGACGGAGATCGAAAAGGCCGCCGCCGACAACGTCAAGAGGGTCGTGAAACACGCCCCTGAGGAGATGAGCCCTTACCTCATCACCGCCTTCATGGAGATGAAGACCGTATGGCATCCGGTCGGGGTATGAGCGTCCAGACCAAGACTCATGCTGTTGCCAAGCCGGCCAGGGCGATGATCAGCGCCGAGCGCATCCGGCGTCGTGTGCGTGAACT
>WNFC01008913.1_pt1 | contig 11088 bp, 8 predicted proteins | sample 5400541 | NCBI WGS metagenome assembly WNFC01 (sample SAMN13153342, study PRJNA577476) | soil metagenome | isolation source: 120 cm saprolite under Douglas fir tree site 2 hole 2 replicate 1 | place: USA:California | collected 2015-04-18
GGCGGAGCGCCCCGTAGAGCGCGAGCACCACGCCCACCAGGACGAGCAGCTCGCCGGCGCTGAGCATCGGCGAGCGTTATAGCGCACGCCGCGGCGCGGACCAACGTGGGGTGCGGCCCGCGCCTAAGAGCAGCTCAGGTTCGGGCTCGTGTTGCTCGACCAGGTGCAGGTCTTGGTGGCCTGCGGATGGCTCGTCGTGATGGTGAACGAGCTGGGCGCGCCGGCCGCGGTGCACGTCATGCCGGGCGAGAGGACCACGCCGGGCATGAGCGCGCAGTTGCCGGTGAAGTAGGTGAGCGTGTCGCTGAAGTAGGCCTCTTCGCCGGTCGCCGCGTTGCGCGCGTCCTGCATCACACGCGCGTCGTAGCCCTTGCCCTTCTGGCTCGCGAACTGCGGGATGGCGATCGCCGCCAGCGAGCCGATGATGGCGACCACCACCAGGAGCTCGATGAGCGTGAAGCCGGTCTCGCGGTGCCGAGCCGAGCGCATGCCGGTCTCAGCAAGCCAAGTGCCAGGGCCAAGAATACGCTCGTGTCTGGCTTTTCCCGCCCGGGACGGCACCCGCTCGCCAGGGGCGGCAATCGGCTGACGGTCCCCCGGACCCTCGGTCGCACGCCCGGGCGGGGTTGCCCGATCAATGCAGCAGTGCCAGCCTGAGCGCTCCGCATGGCATCGCCGCGGGCTCAGCACGGCCGCGGCCCTTTCCGCGCCGCCCGATCACGGCTCCGGGCACACCCGTTGCTCCACGGGCCGCAACCATGAGAGCCCTCCTCCCGGGTCTGGTCTGCTGTGCCCTCCTCGTCGCGCCCGCGGCCGCGGCCGGCCCGCGCCGCTGCGGCGACGACGTGGGCGGTCGCGCCGTACCGTGCGACTGCGGCGACGTCCTGATCGGCTCGCGCACGCTCGGCGCCGACGATCCGATCACGAGCCGCGTCTGCCCCGGCGGCGGGCTCCTGGTCGCCGTGCCCACGGGCGCACCGGCTGCCAGGCTCGCGCTCGGCGGCCACGTGCTCGCCGGCAGCGGCCGGGGCGTCGGCATCCAGGTGGTGGGCGGCGGCGCGGGCGGGCTCACCATCGCCGGTCCGGGCGGCGTGCGCGGCTTCGCGACCGGCATCCAGGCCGTGAACGGGACACTCGCGCGCCTCGCCGAGGTGGTCGCAGCCGACAACGCCACCGACGGCTTCGTGCTCGCGGGTGAGGGCTTCGCGGTCCTCGGCGCCGAGGCGTCGCACAACGGGCGCGACGGCTTCGTGCTGCGCGGCCATCGCTACCGCGTCGAGCGGAACCGCGCGCTCGCGAACGGGCGGCACGGCTTCGTCGCCCGCGGGCGCGAGGCCGCGATCGGCGGCGAGGCCGGCAACGAGGCGGCCGGCAACGGCCGCGAAGGCTTCCGCGTGTGCGGCCAGGGGCACGACGTGGCGCGCGCGGTCGCGACCGCGAACGGCGGCGACGGCGTGCGCGCGCGTCTCAGCGACGGGCGCATCGCGGGTTCGCTCACCGCCTCGAACCGCGGGCGAGGCCTCCGCGCCGCGGGTCACGACCTCACGCTCGGCGACAACCAGGCGCGCGACAACGGCGGCGGCCTCGACGTGCACGGCGCACGCGTGCGCGACGACGGTGGGAACGGCGCCGAGGGCTGTCGGGTGGGGGGCGCATGCCGCTGACCCGCCGCCTCGCCGTGCCCCTCGCAGCGCTCGCGCTCGTGCTGGGCGCGAGCCGCGCGGCGCTCGCCGCGTGCAGCGTCGCGAGCGCGTGCAGCGCGGCGCCCTTCCTCGCCTCGACCTCCTGCTGCGGAGCCACGACCTGCACCATCGACGGCACGGTGACGCTCTCCGGCCCCCTCTGCAACCTCGACTTCGGGGCGCGCAACGTGACCCTGAGCGGCTCGCTCGTCGTCGGCTCGGGCACGCTCACGCTCCATGCGGGCGGCCTCACGGTAACCGGGCTCCTCAACGCGCGCGGCGCGACGGCGAAGCCGGGCGGCAACGTGACCCTCGCCCTGGGCGCGGGCGGGCTCAGCCTCGCGCGCGGCTCGGGCACCGCCATCGACCTCGAGGGCTTCGCCGCCGGCGGCGGCACGCTCACCGCGCTCGTCGGCGGGCGCGTCAGCCTGAGCGGGGGCGACATCGACGCGAGCGCGCTCGAGACCGAGGCCAGCGGGGGCACGATCACGCTCCAGCAGACCGCCGGCTCGACGCCGATGAGCGTCGGCATCTCGATCCGGGCCAACGCAGGGACGGACGGCATCGGCGGCACGATCACGCTCCAGGCATCCGCGGACCTGAACGTCAGCGACACGGGCGCCATCCTCGCCTTGGGCGACCAGGGCAGCATCGAGCTCGACGCAGAAGGGGGGGTGACGATCGCGGGCGCCGCCGTCATCCGGGCGAAGGCCCTCAGCAACAGCGGCGCAGATGGCGGCGACATCAGCATCACGGCCGGCTCGGTCGAGGTCGACGGTACGCTCGATGTGGGCGGCGGGAGCGACCCCACCGGCGACCTGGGCGGCGCGGGCGGCACGATGGAGATCGAGGCTCAGACCGGCACCCTGACCCTCACGCAGGGGGGGCAGGGGCTCATGGCCGACGGCGCGGGCGGCGGCGACGGGGGCGAGGTGGACCTCACCACCGACTCTCCCGCGCACGGCGCCCTCACGGTCGCGGGTCCGGTGAGCGTGCAGGGCCACGGCGGCGTTTCCGGCCGGTCCGGAGGCGGGGGTACGATCGACATCGAATCGGCCCACGCGCTCGCCGTCGCACAGAACCTCGACGTGACCGGCGTCGGCGGCGGGAGCGGCTTCGTCACCCTGGCCGCGCAGCGCGACGTGACGATCAACGACACGATCGACGGCAGGGACCCGGTGGGCGGGGGCGAGGTCGACATCAGCGCCGGCCACGACCTGACCTTCACGGGCAACAACCTCAGGGTGAACGCCACCGTCAACGGCGACGGCGGCTCGATCACCGCACTGGCCGGCAACGATCTCACCCTGACCGGCTTCGTGCTCGACGCGTCGGGAGCCGGCACGGGCGCCGGCAACCTGATCAGCCTCGGCGCCGGGCACGACCTGAGCATCGACCGGACGACGACCCTGAACGCCAAGTCGGCGCAGGGCTCGGGCGCGCCCGGCGGCAACATCCGGCTCACGGCCGGCTCGGCCGACCTGGCCGGCAACCTGCAGGTCGACGGCACCGTGACCGCGAGCGGGCACGCCAATACGAGCGCGCCAACGAACCCTGCCTCGATCCTGCTGAGCGGCTGTCAGGTGACCATCTCGGGCACGGGGCAGGTCGACTCGAGCGGCGACTTGAACGCCAGGAACCTGGTGATCGGCCGCACCGGCATCACCATCAGCGGGAAGCTGCGCACGACGGGGATGGCGTCGGGCGGTGGCAACACGGCGAACTATAAGGTCGGCACCACGCCCATGGTGAGCGGCTCGAACGCGGTCGTGCCGCCCTTCGGGCCCTGCGCCGGCGGCTGCGCCAAGCCGCCCTGCAGCGCGCCCAACACGCCGGCCGGCTGCCTCGTGCCCTGCCCCGTCTGCAACGACAGCGTCGTGGAGTTCCCCGAGCAGTGCGATCCACCCGGCTGCCCGACCTGCGATATCCACTGCCGGACACTCCAGCCGGCGGGATGCGTCGATGCCAACGCCTGCACCGCGGACAGCTGCGATCCCGTTTTCGGATGCATCAACGAGCCGGTGGCCGACGGAAGCGCGTGCGACGACGCGAACCCCTGCACGACCGGCGACGCCTGCACGGGCGGTGTCTGCGTCGGCGGACCCCCGCGCAACTGCGACGATGGCAACGTGTGCACGGACGACGCCTGCGATCCGAGCACGGGCTGCACGCACACACCGGTCGTCTGCCCGGACGACCACAACGCCTGCAACGGGGCGGAGAGCTGCACGATCGGGATGGGCTGCCATCACGGGACGCTCGTCACATGCTCGCCCGGACTGGTGTGCGACCCCGCCACGGGCAACTGCGTGCCCAAGCCGTGCAACGCGGACGGGGACTGCAACGACGGCAACCCGTGCACCACCGACACGTGCTCGGGCGGCTTCTGCACGATCACCGCGATCACCCCGGGGCCGAACGTCCCCACGCCCGGATGCACCGACAGCGACGCCTGCAACGGAACCGAGACGTGTCAGGCCGGCGTGTGCACCCCCGGCACGCCGCCCAACTGCGACGACGGGAACCCGTGCACCAACGACAGTTGCGACTCCGTCCGGGGCTGCGTGAACGCCAACATCGCCGGCTGCTGCCGGACGCCGGCCGACTGCCCCGGCAGCAACGTGTGCACCTCCTGTGTCAACAACCTCTGCGGCGTCATCGACGGCTGCTGCACCACCGGCGCGGACTGCCAGGGCAAGCTGCCGTGCCAGAGCGGCACGTGCATCCTCGCCACCAATCAGTGCCAGTACACGAACGCCGCCGACGGCACCCCGTGCGGTGACGCCTGTCACCCGGCCGACGAGTGCCAGGGCGGGAGCTGCGTCGCCGGGACCCCGCTCTCCTGCCCCCCCGATACCGACGTCTGCACGCAGGACTTCTGCGACCCGTCCTCGGGCTGCGTGCACCGGCCGATCGCGGGCTGCTGCCACAACGACACCGAGTGCAACGACCACGACAACTGCACGCGCGACGCCTGCGACCCCAACACCCACCTCTGCAGCAATGCGCTCATCGACCCGTTCGCACTGTGCACGTCGTGCAGCGTCGACACCGACTGCGACGTGATCGGACGCTGCGCCGGCCAGGCGTGTGGCCCGGCGGGCGTGTGCATCGCGGTCACGGCGCTCAACTGTGACGACCGGCTGCCCGACTTCAACGGGGTATGCCACCTCGACGGCACGGGCCAGCCCCAGTGCAGCTATCGGTGTGTCACCCCCCAGGCATGCGACGACGGCGACCTCTGCACGGACGACAGCTGCGACACGACCACCGGCTGCAAGAACACCCCGAAGACGAGCTTCGCCGCCGTGACCTGCCGCCTGGACACCGTGGACGCGGCGATCCATGGCGCGAGCGTCACGGACCTGGCGCCCTCGGTCGCGGCCAAGCTGGGCAAGCCGATCCGCAAGGCGCGCACGAAGCTCGCGGCGGGCGAGACGGCCGGCCACGGGAAGCCGGCCTTGAAGGCGCTCAGGGTGGCCGCCAAGCAGCTGAAGGTGATCCCCCGCATCGTCCGCGCGGCGCAGAAGCGGCACAAGATCGCCGCAGCCCTCGCCACCGCCATCCTGGACGCCGCGAGCGGCGGCAGCCAGGCGCTCTCGACGCTGATGGCCAGCATCACGCCCTGACCCGGGTGGACCCGCCGGGCCGGGTCGGTTAATACCTCTCGGGAGGAGGCCGACCCATGGCGAACGAGCGCATCATCTCGGCAGACTCGCACGTGAACCCGCCGAAGGAGCTGTGGACGTCCCGCGCGCCCGCGCGGCTCCGCGAGCGCGCGCCGCGCGTCGAGTCCACGCCGCAGGGCGACTTCTGGATCGTCGACTCACAGGTCTCGGGCGCGATCGGCCTCGACGCCTCGGCCGGCCACAAGCCGGAGGAGTTCCGGCCTGCGGGCATGACCTACAAGGACATGCGCCCCGGCTCCTACGACCCGACCGCACGCCTCGCCGACATGGATATCGACGGCGTCGACGCCGAGGTCCTCTACTTCGGCGGCCCGGTCACCTCGCTCTCGCCCGACCCCGAGCTGCGCCGCTACATCATCCAGACCTACAACGACTGGATGGTGGAGCTGTCGAAGGCGGCCCCCACGCGGCTCGTCGGTCTCGCCCACATCCCCCTCGTCGACCTGGCGGAAGGCATGGCGGAGCTCCGGCGCGTCGCGAAGCTCGGGCTCCGCGGCTTCCACGTCGACCCCTTCCCGGACGAGCGCGGCGGGAAGGCGCTCTGGGATGCGGCCTACGAGCCCTTCTGGGCGCTGGTCGAGGAGACCGGCCTGCCGATCAGCTTCCACATCGTGGGGCCGCGCAACACGAACGTGCAGCAGACCTTCATGAACCCGACCCCGGGCGTGAAGGAGACCTTCATCGCCATCGCGCCCATCTCGATCTGCGAGGTGGTCTCGACGCTCGTCTTCACCGGTATCCTGGCACGCCATCCGAAGCTCCACTTCGTGCTGGTCGAGTGCGGCATCGGCTGGATCCCCTACTTCGTCGAGCGCATGGACCAGACCTTCAACAAGCACCGCTTCTGGACCAAGTCGGTGATCACCGAGAAGCCCAGCACGTACTGGTACCGCCAGGGGCACGCCACCTTCATCCAGGACCTCGCGGGCGTGGCGGCGCGGCATCGCGCCGGGCTCCGCAACATCATGTGGTCGACCGACTACCCGCACTCGGACAGCACCTGGCCCAAGTCGCGCGAGGCGCTGGCCGCGCACTTCCAGGACGTGCCCGAGGACGAGCGAGACTTGATCGCGGGTGGGAACGCCGCGGCGCTCTACGGGCTCAACTGATGGGCTCGATCGTCGCCTACAAGTGCTCGGCGTGCAATTACGCGACCGAGCAGCTGAGCGTCGGCTGGGGCAAGGCGGGCCGGGCCAAGTTCTGGGGCGGCCTCGCAGTCTGCGCCGAGTGCAAGGACCTCATCGTGATCGACCTCGCCGAGCAGCGCGCCGACCGCCGCGATCGACGGTGCGCGAAGTGCAACGCGCCCGTCAAGCTGATCGAGGGAACGATCGACCGCATCCCATGCCCGCGTTGCGGGGCGGCGCTGCGACACGCGACGCTGGGAAGCTGGTCGTAAGCCCGACCCGAGACTTCGTCTCGGGTCGGGAACGGACAGCGAGAGTGCGGCCCGGTGGACAGGGCCGACGGCGTGCCGCAGCCGGCAAAGCCGGCGCGCGGCAGACTTGTCGGAATGTGAGCGCGTCACTGAAAACGACGCGTCCGCGGCGCGACTCAGGCCAGCTGCCCAACGACCTCAGTTTTGCCGCGCCGGCTTTGCCGGCCGCGGCACGACCTCCGCACGATCCAGCGGCGCCACACGCTCGCTGTCTTCTTCGACCCGAGACATGGTCTCGGGTCGGAATTTCACCAGCGTGATCTCGTCGCCCGCGGGGACGAACACGGCCTCCACGGGCATGCCGGCGCGCATCTCCTCCGGAGGGCAGCCGAGCACCTGACTCACGAAGTGGACGCCCTCGTCCAGGAGGACGTCGACCACGTTGTAGGGCAGCTTCGCCTCGAAGCCGGGGAGCGTCGGGCCGCGCACGATGGTCCAGGTGTAGACCGTGCCGCGGCCGGTGGAGCGCTCCCACGTGAGCTCGCGCGACAGGCAGCGCGGGCAGGTGGGACGCGGGTAGTGGCGGAAGCAGCCGCAGGCCGCGCAGCGCTGGAAGCGGAGCTCGCCGCGCCGGGCGGCGGCCCAGAACTCGGCGTCGTCGTGCGTCGGCTGGGGGAGCGGGAGGCTCATCGGCGGAGGATGACGGCGCCGGTCGGGTCGGTGTTGCCGCCGGACACGAAGGCGAGCTCGCACCCCGCGACCTGCGCCGTCGAGGTGCCGCGGATCTGCCGCACCGCCTCGACCGTGTTGTTGAAGCCGTGGATGAAGGCCTCGGAGAGCTGGCCGCCGTTGGTGTTGCTCGGGAGCCGCCCGTCGGGCCAGGCGAGGCCCCCGCGCTCGACGAACGGCCCGCCCTCTCCGGGCGGCGCGAAGCCGTAGTCCTCGAGCGCCATGATGACGAGCGGCGTGAAGAAGTCGTAGAAGCAGGCGACCTCGATGTCCCCGGGCCCGACGCCCGCCATGCCCCAGAGCCGGCGGGCAGCGCGAGGAGCGCCGTCGTGGCGTCGCTCGCGCTCGTAGAAGCTGGAGAGCCGGATGTGGTGCCCGCCCGCCGCCATCGCCCCGGCCAGGATGTAGGCGGGCGGCTGGCGGAGATCGCGTGCGCGCTCGGCCGAGGTGACGAGCAGCGCGACGGCGCCGTCAGTCTCGAGGCAGCAGTCGAGCAGGCGGAGGGGATCGGAGATCATGCGCGAGGCATGGTGCTCGGCGATGGTGATGGGTGCGCGCATGACGGCGTGCGGGTTCCGCGCCGCGTGGCTGCGGAAGGCGACCGCGACCTCGGCGTACTGGTCGTCGGTGGTGCCGTACTCGATGCGGTGGCGCATGGCGATCATCGCCATCTCCTGGAAGGCGGCAACCAGGCCGTGGGGGACGTGCCACTTGTTGAGACCCGTGAGCGGCGCGGAGCCGAGCCGCTCCCAGTAGCGTCCGCCCTGGTGCGCGCCCGGGCCGTAGGCGGACTGCTTGCCGCGTGCGCGCGAGCGGTAGACGAGCACCGCCGACGCCAGGCCCGCCGCGATCGCCGTCGCGGCGAGCACGAGGACCGACGCCGCGCCGCCGCCGCCCCAGGCGCTCGACGCGAACCAGCCGAGCTCGGGGTTGCCGAGCGCGGCGAGCAGGTTCTCCTCGTCGGTCGTCTCCATGTCGTAGCGCACCGCGCCGTCGATGTCGCGCGGCGCGAGGCCGGCGTCGGCACAGGCGGCGAGGATCGCCTCGAGCGCCATGTCGTACTCGGAGCGGCCGAGGGACTTCCCGAACGCGGTCTGCCCGATGCCGACGATCGCCGCCCGGTCGCGGATCGTCGTCGCGTTCACGTGAGCACGCCGTCCTCGGCGAGGCGCGCCACTTGGGCGCGCGAGAGACCGAGGACGCGGATCAGCACGTCCTCGGTGTCGGCGCCGAGGCGCGGGGCGGCCGCCGGCGGCACGAGCGGCGTGCGCGAGAGGCGGATCGGGTTCCCGCTATGCCGCTCGGGGCCGATCTCGGGGTGCTCGACGGTCACGATCGCGCCGCGCGCGGCGAGATGCTCATCGGCGCGGTGATCGTCGCCGTTCTGGACCGCCATGGCGGAGACGCCCGCCGCCTGGAGCGCCGCCGCCGTCTCCTCGGCGCTCCGCGCGCGCGTCCACTCGGCGACGCGGCGGTCGAGCTCGGCGCGCGCCGCGAGCCGGCCGTCGAGCGAGGCGAACGCGGGGTCGAGCGGCCAGCCGAGCACGCTGGCGAAGCGCTCCCAGGCCTCGTCGCCCACCACCGCGATCGCCACCCAGCGGTCCTCGCCCGCGCTCGGGTAAACACCGTGCGGGCAGGCGTAGAGGACGGCGTTGCCGCGCTGGGCGGCGGGCCGCCCGGTCGACGGCCCTTCCAGGTAGACCTCGCCGATCAGGTACGCGGCCGCCTCGGCCTGCGACATCTCGATCAGCTGCCCCTCGCCCGTGCGGCGGCGGTGCTCGAGCGCGGCCAGCACCGCCACCGCCGTGAGCTTGGCGGCGATGTGGTCGGGGTGGTTGAGCGACGAGCCGGCGGGATACGGCGCGTCGGGATGGTTCCAGAGCCAGGTGACGCCCGCGAAGGCCGAGTTGAGCGGGCCGTAGGCGGAGGCCTGGCCGAGCGGTCCACCGCGGCCGAAGCCCTGCGAGGCGACGTAGACGACGTCGGCGCGGACGCGGCGCACGTCCTCGTAGTCGAGGCCCCACTTGCGGACCACGTCGCCACGGTTGTTCTCGATGACGACGTCGGCCGCGGCGCAGAGGCGGAGCGCCAGCTCGCGGCCGCGCGGGGCGCGGAGATCGAGCGCGACACTCAGCTGCCCGCGCGAGGCGTCGTTGAAGGTCCACGAGCGGTCGACGGCGTCGGGCTCGACCGTGACGCGGCGGAGGAAGTCGATGTTGGCGCGCGACTCGATCTTGATGACCTCGGCGCCGAGCTCGGCGAGCAGCGTCCCGGTCTCGGGGATGGCAACCCCACAGCCGAGGTCGATCACGCGGAGCCCGGCGAGCGCGGGACGCCCCGTGCCGTCGCCGCCCGGGCGCCCCGGCGCCCGCGGCGGGAAGCTCCCCTCGCTCGCGGCACCGGGCGCCGGCGCGGGGTGGCCGAGCACCGCGGGTGTGCGCGAGAAGTTGAAGGGCGCGGGCGCGAAGGGCGCGTCGCCGAGGTGCGGGAACCCGGTCCGGCGGAAGTAGCCGCGCACGCGCGTCTGCTCCTCGGCCACGAACTCCTCGGGCGTGTTGACGGCCGTGATCGGCACGCCGAGCCGGCGTCCCTCGGCGAGGACGTCGGCGCGCGTGCGCCCGGCGAGCGCCTCCGCGGCAACCGCGCGCACGACGTCGCCGTTCATGAGGCGGAAGAGCGGCACGCCCCAGTGCTCGCCCTCGAGCGCCGCGGGGTTGCCGAGGAGCGCCACGAACGCGTCCCACTGCCGCGGCGAGCCCGGGAGCACGCGCACGTAGCCGTCCGCCGTGCCTAGCACGTGGTACGCGCCGTCGGCGTTGCGCGGCGGCGAGGTGGGCAGCATCGGGTAGAGGCGCGCGTAGTCGGCGGGCGGGATCGACCACGGATTCATGCCGTTGAGCGCCGCCTCCTGCACCGAGACCTCGACCGTCTGTCCGGCGCCGGAACGCGCGCGGGCGAGCACGGCGGCAAGCGCGCCCGCGACGGCGAACGTCGCGCCGCAGTCGTGTGCCGCGTAGCCGGGGAGCCAGCACGGCGGCCGGTCGGGGAAGCCGGAGGCGTGGAGCGCGCCCGAGGCGGCGAACGCCGGCAGCGCCTCGAGCCGCCAGCCGGCGCGCGGCCCCGTGAGCCCGAAGTCCGCGAGCGCCACGTGCACGAGGTGCGGATGGCGCTCCTGGACCTCGACGGGTGTCAGGCCGTGGCGGCGCTCGCCCTCGGGGCCGAGGTTCTCGATCAGGATGTCGGCCTGCTCGCAGAGCGTGCAGAAGCGGTGCCAGCCGCCGGCCTCGTGCAGGTCGAGCACTGCGCCCCGCTTGTTCGCGTTGCGGTAGAGAAACGGGAGCGAGCGATCGGGCGCCGCCACGCCGCCCGCGAAGGGCGGGACGAAGCGCCCCGGATCGCCGCGCGGCGGCTCGACCTTCACCACGTCGGCACCCAGGTCGGCGAGGAGCCGCCCCGCGAATGCGCCCCGCAGATCGGTCAGGTCGACGACGCGAAGATGTGCGAGCGGCGGCGGCATGCGGCCCCTCTACTCCGGGCTCGACCACGCCGGCAAGCTCCCACGGGAGGCCGCTACGGCGAGGCCGTCAACGTCAGCACGCTGATCTCGCGC
>WNFC01051970.1_pt1 | contig 11088 bp, 13 predicted proteins | sample 5400541 | NCBI WGS metagenome assembly WNFC01 (sample SAMN13153342, study PRJNA577476) | soil metagenome | isolation source: 120 cm saprolite under Douglas fir tree site 2 hole 2 replicate 1 | place: USA:California | collected 2015-04-18
GTCCTCCCCCAATTGAAACTCGCTCGCTTCCCAGCTCGCTCGGTCGCCACGGCGACCTTTACCTTGATCAATCGCACTGCCCCGTGCTTGCGCCAGCTACCCTAGCTGGGTTGCCGTCTACGCGCGCGATTCCCAATCGCGACGTGTTCTATGTCGCTGATCCCACCAGCTCCATTCCTGATTATTCCCATGTTTACGGAACCAGAAAAAGCTTTCCTGTGTAAGGATCTTTCACGATGGACCCGGACGCAAAACCGGTGACATCGACATACTTTCCCTCTTGCGGTGTATAAGGACTCGTGACCATGCCTTTCCGGCCTGGGACCGGAACTCCATAGGGCAAACTACCTTTTGCTTTTTCCATATCCGCGGCTGAAACACCCCGCACAGTGTCAGTAGACTTTTCTTCTTGGGGAGGTTGTGATGGTTGCGCAACTGCGGGTGGCGTCGCCGTGGCCGCACGTGCTGCTCGCGAAGTGGGCTGCGGCGTCTTCGTAGGTTGAGGGCGCGTCGACTGAGGCTCAGGCTCAGGCTCAGGCTCACGCTGGAAAGGCTTGGAAACCGATTGACCAACTTTCTTGAAGAAGTCTCCCACCGGACCGGCGTTTACAAAGGGTCCGCTCAAGAACAAGAGCGGGATCACTAGCAACAATAAGGGGTTCATATGGATTCTCCTTTTCCTCTTCCCCGCTGATTGTTTTTGTTGGTTGCGGGTCCGGAGGAGACAAATAATCTTGCTAAACTTCTCTCGACTACAAGATGGGTCGCCCATGGATTTACAAGTAAGCACTGAAGCGAACATTATCGCGGGGGATTGTCGTCCCCCAGCAGCCGGTCACGTTCCAGTCGCTTAAACTCATGCAATGGTCCTTTAGCGGAGCAAGAGTCTGCTCGAGAAAGCGTGAAACTTGGGGTCCGAGGACATGAGATCGAGATACCGCATTTCTCCCTTGCAAGCAGCGTTGCGTTCCCGAGGGAAGTTTTCAGGTTTTCTTCCTGGTGTGCCCCATTTCGAGCGCAAGCGCCGCCGCTATGTGCGCGGCTCGGCGGCGAATTAGCTCGCGACGGTGTCGCGAAAACCATCGAGAGAATAGGTTTCGAAACCTGCGTCACCGGGTTTTGCACGAGGTAGTTCATCGGCTTCACTGCGCCGGCGAGGGTGTCGGTGACGCCGGTACCTGGGTTTCGAGTCCAATGTAATACGCGTTTACCCAGCCGCTGTGCCCATCAACAAATATTTCCTGCCAAGTTGTTTCGTCGTTGGCGGTGCGCTTGGTGCCGAGCGTAATCCCTCCGGTGTCGGGCTCAAGGCGGGCAACGACCGGATAATTCGATCCGGCACCTTCGCGGACATTGAGGTAATCGCCCCTTGAGACGCCGATGACTCGGTACGTAGCCGGAGCCGGCGTCGCGGTCGGCACAGATGCGTGCAAGGCGTTCGGAGCTGCTGCAAATGTAGGTGCTGGAGAAGTTTGCGGCGCTACTTCGACGGGCGTCGAACTCGTCGTGGCCAATTCCGCTGGCGAGGGCGACGGCGTCGCTCCACTCGTAAGTGTCGGGGTCGCTGTCTCCAGCGAGGTGGAAGGCGAGGGAGACTTCAACGAATCGGACGGCTGAAGGAGGCGAGCCGTCAAACCTAAGAACGTAAGAGGGGGTATGATCACACAGCAAAGTAGGAGCGTCAGCCCTCCCGCAACGCGCCTTTGCGCCATGGCAACGATGCTCAGGACGAACGCCGCGAAAAACAGAGGTGCATAGAAAGTGACTGCCAAAAGGGACAAAAACATGAAAGCCATTCCGACGCCAAAGCACACCCATCCTCCAATGACAGCTCCTTGCTTTACGTTGGTTTGCAATTCCGCCACTTTATCAGGTTGGCAGAGACCTGGTTCCGCGCAAGTTCCCGCAGGCGGTGGTTTAGCCTGTTCTGAGGAGGCTGAAGCGGGCTGTTCTCACTCCCTTAATCGCGGGCTCGGCGAGCTTCAAGGCCGAGCACAAGGGCAACCCAAACAAAAACGATTCCTGACAATCAGGATTTCGACCTTTAGAGCGCGTTATTTGTCCGCTGGTTTCGGCGTGCTCGATGCGAGTTTTTGGAAACGCGGATCATTCCGAAGCGGATCGAACATTGGATCTAACTGAAGCAGGAGGGGGCGCCACTTTAACAAGTATTCGCGAATGAATTGCACGCTGGCGTAGAACTGGAAGTCAGCGTTTTTCTTTTTGGCGAAGCCGTGGCCTCCCTCGCGCAGTTGAGTATGGTAATTTAGATGCTCTGTCGATAAGCTCGGTCTGTGCTCGATAGAATTCTATTTTGGGACAAAGTAGACGAGACCAAGCGTCCAGAGCAGCTTCGTCGCCTGTCATATCGGAAGTTGCGGGATTATCAGACCTATTTCTTGGAGTCACAGTATGACCGCAACGCGCCTGGGCATGAAAACCTAGTAGCTTCGCAACATCTGGCGTTGTTGCGAAACGAAATGCAAGAGCGCCAGGGTCGGAAAATCTTATTTTGGGCGCGCTGGGCGGTGATTACTGCTGTCGTAGTTCCGATAGCTGTTGTTCTGATTGCAGAAATAGACTTTTCCAGACTTCTCCGAGCCAAAGCATCGCAATCGCCAACACCGTCACCAACACAAAGTCTGCCGCTTGGCGAAACGCCAACAGCAACAGAGCCGCCGTCAGAATCGCCGATAGTGTCAGAGACACCTTTAACGGGAGCAACGCCAGAATAATTAGCATTCCAGTTTCGCGAAGGCTTCTTCAAACTTCGCGTCCTCTTTTTGCCGCCAGTAATCGACGGTCATTTCCACGACTTGTCTCTCCGCAAATTGCAAATGAAAAAATTGAGCGTTGTCGTAAGCCCGTGATTGTTTACCCGGTGACGGAGCCAATTTTAACGCGATTTCCACTTCGAGCCATTTGACGACAGCGCAAACGGATCGAAAGTATTGGCTAATTGGCTAGTTCTTTGTTTCGCTTAATGGATCGGCGAGTGGTCGATCCAACGGGGGAACCAAATCTCTGGTTCGCAGTGCGGATCGGATCGGGGCGAACGATGCGCGGCATCGAGAGCATTTAGTGGCTCTAGCCCGACAGCTAACCTCGTCGGCAGCATTAAAGAGCAAAGGCGCTCCTTCCAAGGTCCCGCTCTTGCTGAGTGGCCTGTTTCGCTGCGCGAATCGGTCAATCCAACACCGACGTTACGAGCTATGGTCGAACAATACCGAAGTGATCAATCCGCAAGCGCGGTAGCGGGCGGGGTGTCGTGACCCGGCAAGAAATCACGATCGTTAATGAGTTGGGTCTGCACGCGCGGCCTGCAGCAGAATTCGTCCGTGCCACGAAAGCCTTCCGCTCCCAGATTTGGCTCGTCAAAGGAGCGGAGCGATTTTCCGCCGCCAGCATTATCGACGTGTTAACCGCTAACCTCAATCGCGGAGACACTGCGACAATTGAAGCAGAAGGGCCGGATGCGGAGGAGGCAGTTAAGCGATTAGTTGAGCTGACACACGAATTTGGAAAGAGGGATTCGGGCACCAGATCGAGCGGCCGCCGCAGGGTAGAAGAAGATTTCTAATCGCACGGACCGTGCTCGCCGTCGGACGGATAGCTACCTTCTCGGCTCATACCGCATCGCCACCGCCCCCGAGCCGAACTCCAGCCGGGTCGTTGCCGGGCATCGTCGAGGAGTTCCTGTCCCAGCGAAAAAATCTCCTCCGCGTAGCCCAACACACGATGGCCGGTCTCGGTCAGCGCCAATGCGCGTCCACCCCGCTGGAAGAGTTTTTCATCTAGCGTGCCTTCCAGTGCCGCCCTCTTTCGCGACCACCCAGAAGTAACGTAGATGATGGTAGTTCAAGAATTCCACTCGGCAGCGTATTCGCTTTAACCTAAGAGTCCATTCCAAAAACAGTAATAGGCTAAGAGTGACACCCGGCCAATGTCTAACGAAGCAAGGAAATGAACGTGAGCAATAATATGAGCAGCACAATAACGGTGGCCACTTGGTTGGTGCCGGAAAAGATCGCACCGCAGATCGTGCTGTCGTCGCGGTTCTTCAAAACGATCTGGGCAATGTCGCTGCTCCTTTTCGTGGTCATGTTCGGAGCGTGGCTGGCGGCGAAAACTCCAGACGCGAAACGGGTGGCGCGACCAATTTTTGATCGACCGAGCGTGGAGATCGTTCCGGAGAGAGTGAGCGTCAAATATCCGCCGCTCGCCAGAGATTATTTGCCGGACAGCATCGCAAATTCTGAGTCAAGACCGACAAAGTGAACGTCGCGGACTAAGAGAGCGCAGCCTGCGCCGAAGTGATCGCATTCATTAGGCGCACTCGTTAGGGGCCGTTGGCTTCATCAATTGGTTAGGCTGCTCGTTGCCGACCGCATGATGGCGGCGTGAACACTCACCGGAGTGGTGGTCCCACTACTTCCATGCTGTGCATTTTCATGAGCGTTCGCTCAGTCTCCGAATCTACACTCTGCCGTTCCGCGAACATCTGCTCCAACCCCCCTGGCGTCACGCCGACCAGCAACACGCCGGGTTCAGTCCCGACATTCTCGAATGTATGTGCAGTTCCGCGGGGGACGAAGACAATGGATCGGGCGGGCGTGCTCACGATACGGTCGCCGAGTTTGAATTTAAACTCCCCACTCACGATGTAGAAAAACTCGTCGTTCGCTCGATGAACGTGGGTGGGTGGCCCGCTCTTAGGCGCAATGATCTGGCGAAACAAGCCGAGGGCTCCTCCAGTCTGCTCGCGCCTTGCTAGGATTTCGGTGATATCTGCTTCCCTGCCCTGAGGGCCAGAGAAACGGGACCCACCGTCGGGCAAAACGACTAACCCCTTTTCGTCGCCTGCCTTAGCGGTGAGCGCAGCGGAAATGAGAACGAACGCCACGGCTATACATGCTGTCTGCAATGTGACCATGCTGGCTGGCACTAACCGATAACTTCGGACTGCGGCCAAACGTGCTTTCATGCGGTTCTCCTTTCGTGTTACAGGTGGATTGCGGCCTAACGAGAAAGAGATAAGCCACGGGCGGGGTCCGTGGCAAATACGCTGAAATTGCCTCGCAACGGGGGCCGTTGGCTTCATCGATTGGTTAGATGATCAATGAGCTGCGATTGGATATGAATTACACTGCAGCTGAACTGATATCGCGAATAGCCAGCGATAACATAAACCTCGAGACTCCGCTAAAGATTAAACTGATTCCCACCAAAGTTCCGATCAGCCAGACGGAACTCGAGGGCCACTGAGCCCAGATTAAAATCCCAAGAATCAGTGTAACGATGCCGTCGAACAAAATCCATCCGCGGTGCCGCACCCGGCGGATACGGAAATAAAGAGCGATCTCCAAAATTCCCTCGGCCAAAAGAAACACCGCCAGGAGCAATGTTAGGGAAAGCACGCCCAAAAGCGGATTCATGAGCATATAAATCCCGGCGATTGCATACACAATGGCGAGGAGCACCTGCCAAAGGACTCCGCCAACGCTGTGACAATGGAATGCAAAGAACAGGTGGGAAACTCCCGCGAACACAAGTAACCAGCCAAGCAAGATGACAATTCCAATCGAAGAGGCCAGAGGCAGGCTGATGGCCAGAATTCCGCAGACAAACATCAGGATGCCCCAGAACATCGACCATCCGCTGGCTTTCCTCACGACTCCAACAGTTGCTTCTGCACTCATAAGATTTTCCTTCCGTAAACGTTTGGCAGCGAAATAACCAAAACAGAACGGTGATGGCTAGCTTTTACGTCCGTGCGGCCGGGCGTCGTGGCAATTCCATTTGGGTTGTTGCGTCGAGGGGCCGTTGGCTTCATCGGCTGGTTATGCCACGCTGGATCCGCGCCGTCGTTCGACGGCAAAGCATGGGACCAAGGTCTTACTTTCTTTTGCCGGTGGGACGCGCTAGCTGGTAGCCAATTAAGATCAACAGAAAGGCATCATATGACGAAGACAATCATTGCCGTCGCCTGCTGCGCACTGATTGCGCCGCTGGCGTTGGCGCAGACGCGTTCGAAGTCCAAGACAGAAACAGCAACCAACGCAGAAACCGTAACGGTAACTGGTCAGACGATCACAGCGATTGAGGAGGGCGCGGCGACGAGTTATCAGCCCCCCAAGACGCTCGTTATTCGAGAGGACAACTCGAATAAGCCGGGCAATTATGTTCTCAATGGGCCTGGTCACGTTGTGGACAAGGCGGGAGCACCAGTCAAAACCGCGGTCAAGCCCAACACTCGCGTGCGCGTCTACTTCACAAACAACGGCGAAGAGCATGTGATTGATCACATTGTCGTTTTAGACTGAGCCTACGCGCCTGGGATCTCACTAACAAAAGCCGCAGGGATTCCCCGAATCCTGCGGCTTTTTGGTAGGAACCTTCGCGTTGCGATCTGCCGGTGATGCCTCCGACAACTGCTTTATAAAATCCAATGAACTTTCTTGCTGGTCACCGGTTGCCTGCAGCGCTTGGTTAGATGGTAGACGTGGCCGCACGATAGACGGGAGCCTTACTTCGAGGTGTTGCGAGGAATTAGCGGTACCAGTATTAGGAGGCTCAGGCCGCCGATGATCAGGACAAGCCGGGCGAGGTGGAACCGCCACCATTGGTCTCTTAGTTCTGTCCAATTCGACGGCGGAGAATTGCTACTCCAGGTAATAATCTGATGATTGATCGGCCAGTTACCGAAGACCGTGAATAAGAGGGCCGTTATAATGCACATACTTGCCGCAATCAAAAGGTAGAGGCTCAGGCGCTCGTGCCGAGCGAGGAAAGCTGAGACGATAGTAAAGAGCAGACCTAGATTCAGGACAACAGCCAGCGGCATTAGCGAACGGATCGCGTGCTGCATCGTCTCGACATAAAAAGCGGCTGACATGCCTGCCGGGTTATAAGCCAAGTACACAACGAACGCCCCGCCAGAGGTCAGGGCGACAAAAAACAGGCTCGCAAATAGAATGATTCTTCTTGCCATATCATTTCCCTTTTCTGAACTTCTCGCCATCTAACGAGACACAAGATCAGCGACCGCGAGCCCTGTAAAGCGCGCGCGACGCAGCCAAAGGGGGGATGGCAAACACGCAAAAGGTAGACCGCAGTGCGGCTCGCGGTTCGCTGCATCGCCTGGTTAGGTCTCATTACAGCATCGCGGGCTTGAGCTCAATCTGCACCGGTGTGCCTGTGCCCTGCTCCATAAACACCACGGCGCTCTGCACCGTCAGGATGATAAACTCGCTCGCCCCAGGTTCGGCCGACAGCTTTTGCAGCTCCGTCAGCTGATATGGCTTGAGAACACCTTGCGAGCGGGCTTCGGCTGCGACGCTTTTAACACCGTAGCAATTTGCTCCTGCATTTGTGTCTTCCAGCGATCGTCCAAGCTCTTCTTGAGCATCCCCAGCAGCGGCGTCGCAAACGTGACAAAGAGACTTACGAAGAGCACGAGCCGGTGTAACCGACGAGGTAAAAATCGCTCAAGACGCACGGCAACCGAGCAGATAGCGCCGACTAAGCTGATCCACAGCGCATGATTCGCGATCCAGATGAGGATGGTCACGGTCTAGACCTAACGAGATGGAGATAAGCCACGGCAGGGTGTTGTGGCAAACACGCTGAAGTCTTCTCGCGATGGGGCCGTTGGCTTCATCGATTGGTTAGATGCCGGAACCACCACGCCGAAGAAGCTCGGCACGATCCACTGTAACAGGAATGTCCTCGACTTGGGATTCTTCGAGGCGCCCGCCGGCGTTAGACCCCTCGGCGCTCACGCGCCCGTCCCGCGGCCCTTGTGCTCCATCAACTGCAGGGTCACCCCGAACGTCGTCTGCGGGGCCGTGAAGATCCAGTGGACCTCGTCGGTCTTGCCTTCGCCCTCCAAGACGACCCCTCGGCGTGTCAGTTCGGCTTTGGTGTCTTCGAGGTCGTCGACTTCATATGCGAGATGGCCGATGACCGCAGTCTCCCCATCCTTGAGCTTTGGCATGCCGAAACCGGAAGCGCGGACCTCAATCAACTCTAAGCGCGATTCACCGCATTGCAGAAGTTGCAGGTCGATGTCGCCGGCGAGAATACGCTCGCCAAGGGCTCTGCCATCAACGGTGTCGCTCGCCCGAGCGACGGTTTCGTTGATATCGCGCACGACGATTCCGATGTGATCCAACGCAAGTAGCTTCATTTCAATCGTCCTCTGTCACGTTCAGCCGACATAGGCAAATCTTTTCGAGCGCTCATACCGCTCTCGGGATACGGACGTTGCTCCTCCGCGCTTAACGAAACGCGTCACCTTCGAGGCGCTGATCGCGCGCCGCATATGGATAATCCGGGAGAACTTTTACGAGGACTGGGTCCTGGCCTTTGACTGCGATCTCGCACTCGGCCGCGTGTGGCAAGGTGACCAGAAGGCGCGACATGGATCTAACGAGAAAGAGATAAGCCACGGCACGGTGTCGTGGCAAATTCACGGAAGTTGTTCCGCTTGGGGGCCGTTGGCTTCATCGTTTGGTTAGGAGTATTTGTGCGTCAGAGCCGACGCTATTTTGGATTTGTTGGCATAGGCGGAGCTGGCGGCAGGAGACCAAGCTGTCGCATCATGCCGATATCGTCACGAGTCGCGTAGTGGTCCACGATCTTTCCGTCCCGGAACTTTAACCAGTGAATATGATCCGTTTCGAAGTGTTTTCCCGTCGGCGCTACGCCCACAAGCATGCCCCCGTTCACGTGCATCTTTCCGGTGCCGCGGTGGGTGCCGCTTACTTTGCACCGCATAACGACTGAGTCGCCTTCCGTAACCATTTCAACGATCTCGACGTGCCAGTCGGGAAACGTGGTGAAGATGTCCTCCAACACGCGCCGAAAACCGTCACGTCCGACCGAGCGACCGAAATTCTTCGCGTCCTCGGCTAGATCGGAAAGCATTCCCGGAATGTCGTTTGCGTTCGACCTCTCGAAGAAATGACGAGCGACGTCTTGATTTGCTTTCGTGTCGTTCGTGGTTTGCGCTGTTGTAATCAAGGGTGACGCTGCTAACAACGTGGCAACTAATGTGGATAGCTTCATAATATCGACTCTGATATGATTTTTTCCTTTTAGCAGGAAGTGCGACGGAGATGCGAGTGAAAAACTTCACCACTCTTTCAAACCCGCCCTTGTGCTTGTGCGTTTCTCTATCGAGGCGCGTAGGGCGTTGTCACTTTGTCGTTGCCGTATGGAGAGCAAAAGAGCACAATCCGTCGCGTAAATTACTGGAATATCATCGCTGACACTCTCCACAGTCTGACTAAGGCGCGATTATGAAATTCATGTAAGCTTAGCGCGTCCCCCGACAAGATGCCCATTGAGATTAAGAAAGAGATCCAGCTCGAAATCGCCCATGTCTTGTTCATCGACATCGTCGGTTACTCTAAGCTCCTGATCGATGAGCAGCGCGATTATTCCCATACGCTCAACGAGGTTGTTCGAGAAACTGATTCATTCCGCGCAGCCGACGCTGCTGGTAAGCTGACGCGCCTGCCCACCGGCGATGGGATGGCCCTGGTTTTTGCGACCACGCCTGACGCGCCAGTTTCCTGTGCGGTGCAAGTGAGCAATGTGCTGCGAAGCCACCCGGAGCTGCGGGTGCGCATGGGAATCCACAGCGGCCCGGTGAGTGGTATTACCGATGTGAACGACCGTTCGAATGTAGCGGGCGCTGGAATCAATCTGGCGCAGCGAGTGATGGATTGCGGGGATGCTGGACACATTCTTCTGTCCAAGCATGTGGCTGACGACCTGGAACAATATCGCCAGTGGCGCTCCCATTTGCATGACCTGGGGGAATGCGAAGTGAAGCATGATGTGCGGGTCCACGTCGTTAATCCTTACACGGATGAGGTTGGCAACCCCGAGGTACCACAAAGCCTGAGGCAGGCGGTCGGCCGGAAGCCAATAGAGAAAGCAAGAGTGCCGATACGTTCGCAGAGACTTCTTGCAACGATCTGCGTTTCCTGCACGGCTCTGGTGATGAGTTTGCGTTTCGTTCCGGCTGTTCCGGTGCTCTCCGAGGTTTGGGGGCATGAACAGGCCTTGGAAGATTGGCTTCATCGCACAGGCCGGAGGACTTCAACGCACTCGGACTTAATTTTTGTCGCGATTTCGACCAAGAGCCTCGCTGGTCCAGAAAGCGCAAACGCGGGGAAGGATCGGATGCTTGGACTAATGGCTCAACACCCGTTTCCATGGTCGCGTGAAGTTTGGGCGCGATTACTCGATCGCTTGTTCGAGTCCGGTGTGCGGTTGGTGATCTTCGACATGATTTTCAGTACGCCGAACGAAGGGGATCAGATTTTCCGAGCGGCGCTCGATCGTTATCGAGATCGCGTCGACATTGGCGCATTTTTCGACCTCGAAAATGGCAACCAGCTTGTCTTGCCAAATGCCGATCTCATTCCGTCGCCTGCCCAATACGATGATCGGGTTGGCTACGCGAATTATTGGGTTGATAAGAAGGACGGTATGTTGCGTGCAGCACGATTCTTTACCTCGGAGCGTCAGCTTGCGGGTCAAAAACCGTCTCAAGACGAAAGGCCCTACGTTTCTTTGGTGGCTAGGGCGATGGAAAAGCTCGGGAGGTCTAATGAGGTACCGCACGATTCACAAGATCACTTGATCCGATTTAGCGCGACTGATGCTTATCAGCCGCATCCGGTTTGGGAAATTGCCGATCCGGACATGTGGCATTCCAAATACTCCGATGGCGAGTTTTTTGAAGGTAAGATTGTCATCGTCGGTGCGTCTGCACTAAAGCTGGGCGATGTTTTCGATAATCCCATCAGTCCTGAGATAAAAGGCCCCGTTATGAATTTGAACGTTCTCGCAGCGACGATGGATCACGAGTTCTTGCGAAAGCTGCCAGTTGCGCTGGATTTGCTGATTGTTTCAGTGTTCGGATTGCTTTCATGGCTGCTCCTTGGTTACGTCGGGCGATGGTTGATTCGTCTACTGTCATTTCTCGCGCTTAGCGCCGCCTATGTCTTGTTAGCATTTCTGCTTTACAATTTTCTGGGGATTTTTGTTCCGATCTTTCCCCCTTTAATGACG
>WNFC01056769.1_pt1 | contig 11087 bp, 9 predicted proteins | sample 5400541 | NCBI WGS metagenome assembly WNFC01 (sample SAMN13153342, study PRJNA577476) | soil metagenome | isolation source: 120 cm saprolite under Douglas fir tree site 2 hole 2 replicate 1 | place: USA:California | collected 2015-04-18
CGGGCTACGACCACAAAGCGATGGGCATCACCGCGAAGGGCGGGTGGGAGGCGGTCAAGCGTCACTTCCGCGAGCTCGGCGTCGACATTCAGAACGAGCCCTTTGACGTCATCGGCATCGGCGATATGTCGGGCGATGTCTTCGGCAACGCCGTGCTGCTGTCACCGCACATCCGGCTGTTCGGCGCGTTCAACCACTCGCACATCTTCGTCGATCCCGATCCTGATCCCGCCACGACGCTTAAGGAGCGCCAGCGCCTCTTCGATGAACGGCTGAACTGGAATGGATACAACACCAAGCTGCTGTCGAAAGGCGGAGCGATTTTCGAACGCTCGCAGAAGACGGTCAAAGTGTCGGATGAGGTGCAGAAGCGTTTCGAGCTGCCAACGAAGACGCTCGCACCGGCCGATCTGATCAAATCCATTCTGCGCGCGCGCGCCGATCTGCTGTGGCTCGGCGGCATCGGGACCTACGTCAAGGCAACCACTGAAGAACACGCGGCCGCGCGCGATCGCGCCAACGATGCCGTCCGCATCGACGCCAGCGCGTTGCGGGTCCGCGTGGTGGGCGAAGGCGCCAACCTCGGTTTTACGCAGAAGGCGCGCATCGAGTACGACCTTCGAGGCGGCAAGATCAACACCGACGCCATCGACAATTCCGCCGGCGTCGATACCTCGGATCACGAAGTCAACATCAAGATCCTGCTCAACGACGCCATCGAGCGCGGCGAGCTGCGCGCCGAAGATCGGAACAAGCTGCTGGCGGAGATGACGGACGAAGTCGGACATCTGGTGCTGCGCGACAACTACGAGCAGACGCAGGCGATCTCGATCACGCACACGCTCGGCGAGTCGGTGCTCGATGAGCAGGCGCGATTCATGCGCGCGCTCGAGCGCGCCGGCAAGCTCGATCGCGCCATCGAAGGACTGCCCGACGACGACACCATCGCCGAACGCCACGCCGCGCACATCGGCCTGACGCGCCCCGAGATCGCGGTGTTGATGGCGTACAGCAAGATCGTGCTGTATCAGGATCTGCAGGCAAGCGATCTTCCCGACGATCCGCTGCTGGTCGAAGATCTGGCGCTTTATTTCCCGGAGCCGCTGCGCGTGCGATTCCGCCCGGCAATCGAGCGGCATCGTCTGCGTCGCGAGATCATCGCGACCTACACCACCAACACGATCATCAATCGCGTGCGACCCACGCTGGTCGCGCAGATGACCGAAGAAATCGGAAAGCCGCCGAGCGACGTCGCGCGCGCATTCACGATCATTCGCGAATCGTTTGGACTGCGTTCCCTGTGGGCTGAGATCGAAGCGCTCGACAACAAATTGCCCGCGCGTATTCAGATCGAGATGATGATCGAGGTCGGCCGTCTGCTCGAGCGCGCGATCGCCTGGCTGCTGCGCAGCGCATACGAGAAGCTCGACATCGCCGCGTACGTTGCCGAATTCCGCCCGCGCATCGACACGCTCGCCGAACACTTGCACGAGGTCCTTCCGGCAGCGCTGATGACGTCTCTGAAAACGCGGCAGGGCGAGCTGGAAGCCAGCGGTATTCCTTCCCGCCTGGCGTATCGCGTCGCGAGCCTCAGCGTCATGAGCGCCGCGCTCGACATCGTGCGCCTTACGCGGGCCGGCCGGCCGGTCGACGATGTCGCGCGCGTGTACTTCGGGCTCGGCGCCCGCTTCGGGCTCGATAGGCTGCGCGCCGCCGGCGCATCGATCGCCGCCGAAACGCCATGGCAGAAAGCTGCCGTGGCCGCTGTGGTGGATGATCTCTTCAACTACCAGAGCATCCTGGCCTCACGCGTCATCGGCGAAACCGACGGCGCCCGCGATCCGGTCGACGCGTGGCTGGCCTCACGTACGCGCGTCGTGGAACGCATCGATCAAACCATGACTGACTTTCGCGCCGCCACGTCGATCGATCTTGCAATGCTGACGGTGGCCTCGCGGCAGTTGCGAGCGCTGGTGGAGTCGTGATTGGGGTCAGAGCTTCGTTTCGCCCTTTTCTCTGCCCCCTGTAGAGAAAAGGGCGAACCGAAGCTCTGACCCCATTATTGTTCTGATCATCTTCGAGCCGAAGCGCGTCTCGCACCGCCACTCGGGATGCCGGGCCGAGGGCCTCTGTGCAGAGGACGGAGCGGAGATGCCCGAAGTCAGCGCTCATCGGACTCCGGCGCGCCCCTTCGACCTCGCGCTCGGCGCGGACCACGCCCTGCATGATAAGGAATTCTGGATTGAGGAGCTTCGCCGCTTCGACTTCCTCGTACGCCTTCTGCAGCGCATTGCTCGGCTGCATCGGATCCGCGAGCGCGCCGTCGGCCGCGCGCAGGTGACGCAGCACTTCCACGTCACGCTCGCAGATTTTCTTGAGGATTGCTAATTGTTCCGAGGCCTGCCTCACGGCGATTTCGGCCCTATCGGCGCTCATCGACGGGCCTGGCGGCCGGACGCGCGGCGGACTCTGAGCCAGCACTGGAAAAAAGACGATCGCGATCGAGACGACGTCTCAATGCCCAAAAACGTCACTCAGGACACGCGCGAACGCCTCAGCCGGATTGTCGCCGACCCGGTACTCCTCCGGCTTCATCTCGTAGTGAAAGATGGTCTGCCCGCGCTTGAGGATGCTCGCTTCGGCGGCGCGCTGTTTGCGTCCGAATCGCAAGTGCGTGACCTTGCCATAGAAGCGGATCGTCACGTCGGCGCCGTCAGTCACGGTGAGATTCATTTTGCTCAGTGAATCATGGAGCTCCTTGATCAGATCGGCGTCGCCGCGCGCATCGAGCGATACCCTGGTGACGCCGCTGAGGCGCGCGCGGGCGAAGGTCATTGCCTCGTCGTTTCGAGAAGATGGGCCGTTTTCGGTGAACGTCGGAGTCGTTTCGGTCGATGCCACGCTCTCCGGCTCGCGCGGGGCGGGCGGCGCAGCTATAGTATTCGTTACTACAGCTTGCGGCCGCGACATGAAGTGCCACGTCGCGAACGCGCCGAACGCGAACACCAGCACGATGATGGTGAGAAACAGTCCGGTCTGACGGCGCGGTGGTTTCGCGACGATTGTCGGCGCCGCCGGCGGGGCTTGCTTGAAATCCGTGCGCACGGTCGTCGCCGCGCGCTGGGGTGGCGGCGTCAGCCGCAGCGTGTCGTCTTCCTGTGTCGGCACCTTGAGCGAGACTTTGTCGAGCGCTTCGGCGAATTCCTTCGCCGACGCGAATCGTTTCGTGCGATCGCGATCCAGCGCGCGCGAGAGAACTTCCTGCAGCTCCGCCCCGCCGGGGAGGCGCGCGAGATCGAGATTCAAAACCTGCGTTTCGCGCGAGTGATGCAGGATGTACTGGTGCGGCGAGGTCGCCTCGAACGGCGGCCGTCCCGTCAACATCTCGTAGGTCACGATGGCCATCGAATACAGATCGGCGCGGCCGTCGATCTTTTCGCCCTCGGGAAGAAATCCGAGCTGCTCCGGCGATGAGTACCGCAGCTTGCCGACGAAGATGCCGGTGCGCGTGGCGGCGTAATCGCCTTCTTCGCCTTTCGCGACGCCGAGGTCGATGATTTTCAACTGGTCGTCGCGAGTGATCATCAGATTTTCGGGGCTGATGTCGCGATGCACGATGCCGGCGCGGTGAATGGCTTCCAATCCGTTGAGCGCCTGCACGGCCAGACGAATGGCATAACCTGGCGCGAGCACGCCGCGGCGCCGGATCAACTGCGCGAGATTCTCGCCGTCGATGAACTCCCAGACCATGTAGTGCGATCCATCAGGCAGCGCCGAGAAATCATGCAGCGTCGCGACGGCCGGATGATGAACCTTGGTTGCGAGCTGGGCCTCGCGCAGGAAGCGATCGTGCGCATCTTCGCTCTCGGAAATCTGGGGCCGGATCACTTTGATGACGCGGATGGCCTTGAGGAAGACGTGTTCGACTTTGTAGACCTCTCCCATCCCGCCCGCGCCGAGGCGCTCGATGATGCGGTATTTGCCGTCGACTGGATGATCGGCGTACTGGCGGAGAAAATCGGTCACCGGCTCGCCGCAGTGCGGGCAGGCCTTGAACGTCCGGTCGATTTCAGCGTGGCATTTGACGCACTGAAAGGCCATCGCGAAGGAATGATACGTTCAATGCCGAGCGCGCACGAATCGTGTGACCGCCTCGTAGTAGCGCTCCGGCTCCGTGTTTGCGATCTCGCAGTGGCCGGCGTTTTCGCACACCAGCAGCTCTTTGGGAACGTGCAGACCTTTGTAGAGCTCCATGCCGAGCGCGAAAGGAATCACCTGATCGCGTTTGCCGTGCATGACCAACACCGGCACACCGGCCTTGTTGAGCCACTTGGTCGTCGTCAGCGAAAAAGGCGCGAAGACTCCGAGAGGCATCGGCCGGTACAGCGCGTTGCCGATCGCGGCCAGCGACGGAAACGAATTTTCGATCACGGCGCATCGCACTTTTCTGTGCGCCGCAATATAAGCCGCATACGGCGCACCGAGCGATTCGCCGTAGACCACGATCTCATTCGTTCTCGAGCGCGCGAAGTCGTACGCCGCGAGAGCATCGCGAAACAGGCCCGATTCCGAAGGTGCGCCTTCGCTCTTCCCATATCCGCGCCAGTCGAACAGCAAAACCGAAACGCCGCGTCGGGCGAGCTCCTTCGCCATCGGTGCGCGCTCGGTGATATTGCCGGCATTGCCGTGAAACCAGATTACCGTTGGCTCCCCGGCATGAAAAAACCATCCGTGCAGCCGCACGCCATCGCTGGTCGTGAACTCCACATTCTCCGCGGTGGTATTCCAATCGCCTTCGGGGTACCGCGACGGGAAGAACATCGACGTGCGGCGCACGATCTGCGCGTAGAGAAAAAGAATGAGGATGACGACGCCGGCGACGATCAGTGCGCTGCGCAATCCACTTTACGCCGAGAGGCGCTCCCAATCGGAGTCGGGAGCATCGAGGGCCAGCGCCAGACCGCCATCCGATCCGACGAAAACCGGATCTTCCATGTAGGTCACTTTTCCGCCGCCAACCTGTTTGAGCGAGTCCTCGATGGCCTTCGGGAGATTGCGAATCAGTCCGCCGCCGCCCGACAGAATGACGTTGTTGCGCACGCGCTCCTGAAATTCAGGCTCGACGCGCGACAGCAGATCGAGCGTGGTCTCGAGAATCGGCGGCAGGATGGTCTCGCAGGCGGCCTTGATCTCGTTGGTGATATCGAGCTCGGTCGGGACGCCCTTCACCGGCGCCATCACGAGCGCAGGCTGCCCAGGCGGGCCCACGAAGCTGAACTTTTCCTTCCACTCGCGCACCATGAAGACGGTGACGTTCGCCTGTGGATAGCGGTCCTCGATCAGCTTGAGCAGATGGCCGTCGATGGAGTCTCCCGCGATGGTCAACGTCCTCTGGTCCTCCTCGGTTGGATAGCGGCCCTTCATGACGCAGAAGTCAGTCGTGCCGGCGCCGATATCGATGATCATCGTATGCAGCAGTGCGTTGAGGCCGTACGCCACTGCGAACGGCTCCGAGACGATCATCAGGCTGTCGACGATTCCCTTCATCGAATTGCGCAGGTACTGTTTGTTGGTGCGCAGTGCCGCCGCCGGCACGCCCACTACCGCGCGCACGTTGTTGGAATCAACTTTTCCGTTTTTCTTCGCGCCCACCAGTCCGAGCAGATGTTTCAGAAGCTCGCGGACGGCTTCGACGTCTTTGTCAGATCCTTCCTTCAGCAAACCGCGTTCGAGCGGGCGATGAAGATCGAGCATGGTGCGATTGGCGACGGCTTCATGACCGATGAGCACATTGCGCTTGAGGATTTTCTTCGCGACCATGTCGGCCGGCCATCCGACGAAGCTGTCGACCACGAAGCGCTCGCCGTTGGACGCGGAGATCGCGCTGCGCGATGTGCCGAGGTCGATTCCAACGTGGAGGATGTCGGAAGATGCCATCAGGTTCCTTTCCTCGCATATTCAAAGATTCCGCGGAAGAGCGCCTGCGCGATCTGCTGCCGGTATTGCGCACGATTCAGCATCTCGGCCTCGCGGTCGTTGGAGAGACAGCCGACTTCGGCGAGCACGGCCGGCATGTCCGTCGCGACCAGCACGATGAACGGCGCGCGCTTCACGCCCCAGTTCTCCAGTCCTGGATCGACTGTCCGGAGATCGGTGAAGAGTTGCTGCTGCACGGCGGACGCAAGCCGGTGCGACTCGTCGCGGCGAACGTCGGCGTACACGCGGTCGAGCAGTTTTCGCAGATCGGCAATCGAGTACCCGGATGCTCCATTTTCCTCGGCCGCCAGTTGCGTCAACAACGGATCCTTCGTTGGGCCGAGGTAGTACGTTTCGACGCCGTGGCTCACTGTGTGGCTGCGGAGCGAGTTCACGTGGATGGAGACGAAGATGTCGCTGTCGGAGCTGTTCGCCAGCTTCGCACGCTCGCGGAGCGGAATCATTCGATCGTCGCTGCGCGTGACCACGACCTCGAAGCCGCCGCTCTGCAGCAGGGCGCGAAGCCGATTGGCGATGTCGAGCGTGATTTCTTTTTCCGTGATGAGCGACGCCGACGATGCGCCGGCATCTTTCCCGCCATGGCCCGCGTCGATGACCACCCGTTTGACCGCCAGCGGGAAGGCCGCCGCTTTGACGGGCTCGAATGAATCCGGTACCGCAGTCGCGAGGTAGCGCGGTCTCGTGGTGGAGATGGTCATCTGTTTCGGCGGCCGCGAGACCGCGAGACCACGAGACTCCGAGACCACGAAATAACTCGCACCGAGCAACGTCAGCGGAATCAATAACAACGGAATCCGCCACAGCCACACTCGACTCGCCCGTTGTGCGGGACGCGTGCTCCGCGGCAGACGTCCTCGAATCGTGTCGAGGTTATCTGTCACCGCGTCGTGCAGAAGTTGGCGCTTCACGCGATCGATATTGCCCGCTCTCATTCCACTCGCCTCGATTGTGTCACCGCGCCGGACCATAATAACGCTGACGGAGGGGACCCATGGCCGAGAACAACACCTATAAGATGGTGGAAATCGTTGGAACTTCGCGTTGCGGGCGGGCGCATCGCGCAGTATCAGGTGAAGGTCAAAATCGGATTCCGCCTGGAAGATTAGGGCGGGGTTTTGCATAGCGTCAGATCGTGGCTGAGGACGATATCGAAGTCCGTGTGCCGTTCACGACCCTGATCAAGATCGCGCTGGCGATTCTTCTCGCCGTCATCATCGTCAAACTGTGGCCGGTGATTCTGATGCTCGTGATCGCGACGCTGATCGCGATCATCCTCGATCCGATCGTGGTGTGGCTGGAATCGCACCGCGTTCGCCGCCCGATCGCGGTCATCGCGGTGACGGTGTTGGTCTTTGGCCTGCTCGCGGTTTTTGTGTTCGCGCTCATTCCAATGATCAGCGGGCAAATCGCGGATCTGACCAAACAGCTTCCGCAGGTGGTGAGTCGTATCAGCCGCAGCTTTCCAGCCGTGGCGCCAATCCTCAAGAACCTTCAGATCGCACAGCCCGCGCAGCCGCAGGCCTGGATCTCGCGCGGCCTGACGGCGGGGAAGTTCGCGATCCAGGGAATCAGCGCGGTCATCTTCGTTCTGGTCGTTGCGATTTATCTCGTGGTCGAAGGGCGCCGAGCTTTTGCGTGGCTGGCGACATTTGCTCCAAAGAAAGTACGGCCGCGCATTCAGCGGACCGCGCGCGAGGTTCGAGTGGTGATGCTGTCGTACGTCCGCGGCAGCGTCATCACCGCCACCATTTGCTTCCTCTACGTCCTCGGCGTTCTGACCGTCTTACAAGTGCCGCTGGCACTGCTGCTCGCGGTGCTGGCGTTCGTGTTCGATTTCATCCCCGTGGTCGGGACCATTCTGATGATGGTTCCCGCCACTCTTCTCGGATTTCTCGTTTCGCCGGGGCGCGCGCTGCTGGTTGCGGCCGCGTACCTGCTCTACCACGTCATCGAGGCTTACATCCTGATTCCGCGGATCTGGGGACACGAGATGCGCGTGTCGACGCTGACGGTCATTCTCGCGATTGCGATCGGCGGGACATTGCAGGGCGCGATCGGCGCGGTGCTCGCGCTTCCGATTGCCGCCGCGTATCCGATCTTCGAGCGTATCTGGTTCCGCGAGCACCTCCCGCCCGACACCGTTGCGCGGCATGAGGAGCTCGAACAGACGCAGGTCTAGCTACTCGGGAAGACGCCGTTTGGCCGGCGTTTCCCCCGGTTGAAGCGATTCGCGGATTTCATCGGTCGTCATGTAATGCAGGCCAGCATTGGTCTGATAACGGGCGCTTTCGACGACCAGACGATTCAGACGTTTGGCGTACTGCCGTTCGAGCATGTACCGCTTCAGATCGGGGTAAAAGAAACCGCCTGCTGTTAGAACGAACGCGAAGAAGTCCTCGAAAATCGGGACCCAAGGCAGCGCCACGATGATGCTGCCGATGATCAACCCGATGAGTGCAAACAACAACCGTGCGCCGAGGTCGCCGTGGCGAAAGACGCCATACCCGCCTCGCTCGATTCGGTTCATCTCTTTCGCAGCCGCGGCATATTGCGGTATCGCTACGGTCAGCACTTCTTTTGCGAGCTCGTCCCAGTAGCCCGCCGATCCGCCGAACTCTTCGTAGGCCGCTTTGACGCGGTCGAGCTTTTCTTGCGCACAGGCGGTGATCTCCTGTTCGAAACGAGAATCCTCGATGCTGCGGCGCTGATGTTCACATTGCCCCAGCACGGCGAAGACAACATGCCCGTAATCGAACTCCGGGCCGGCAATGTTGAGCATCAGTGATCCTGGGCGGTAGTGGTCTGCTGTTGATACTGAATCACGCCGAGCTGCTCCAGGAGCTTGTTGCCGTCGATGATCACGTTGCCGGAGGGCAGGTGAGGAATCTGACGGATCTCCTTTTTCTGAAGCGCTTCGATGAGTTGCAGGCTGACGTAGGCGTCGCCTGCGCTGCCGTTGAGGGCTGCCCGTTCTTTGCGAATGCCTTGCGCCACGGCGTTCTTCTCGGCGAGAGTGGCTTGAGCGTCCTGCTGCCGTCGCACAAGATAAGCGTCAGCCGCTCGTTTGGCCTGTTCGAATTCGCCTTGCGTGCGCGTGAGCATCTCGGTCAGCTCGGCAACTTTGGTCTGCAGGTTCGCCTTGTTGCCCTCCTGGGTCGCCAAAATCTGGGCCTCGAGCTTCTCCGCCTGTTTCTCCGCCTCTTTGCGTTTGTTGATGAGGTTCTGATAATCCGGCTTGAACGAAAAATCGCCGAGGATGACTTGCTCGACGATCACTCCGTACGGTTGCAACTGATCGGCCAGAATCTTTGTAGCGTCGTTGGCGGCTGCAAAGCGCAGGTCGGGGTTGTAATACTCCTCGGAGTCGAGCCTGTTCAGGACGTCGCGAACATAGGCGCGAGCCTCCGGTCGCACGACGCGGCCGTTGATGGCCTGAGTGGTCGGCCCAACCACCTGCCACAAGTAGGCAGCCCGAGTCGGATCGATGCGCCAACGGACGGTTACGTCGGTCTCGATGTCATTGCCGTCGCGGGTCTTGAACCGCAGATCGTCCTTTTCCTTGCGATCGCCTTCACTTGTCTTGGCGGTCATGATCAGGTTCTGGGTCGATGTGTCGTACGTGGTCCAGTCGTTGAGTATCGGCGCGAAAAAGTACGTGGCTCCAGGCGCAGCGATCTCAGTGGATCGCATGATCTTGTTGAATCTGACGCCCACTTGAGTTGCCTGCGTCACGTGTGGTGTGCAGGCCGAGAGGGTCAGAGCGAGCACGCTGATGCAGATGCAAAGTGTTTTCATGGTGGCTGTCCTAATGGTTCGACGAGAGGTGGCCGAGGTCTGTCGGATCCCCGCTGATGTAAATCGGCCCCTTGATGCTGTTGAGCACCGCCAGGCCTTTCCGTAAGCGCAGCAGCTTGTCCGAGCCGGCTCCCTCCATCGCTCTGTTGATCAGCTCAGTGCCATGCGCTTCGGCGCTCTTGACCAGGAGATCGGCTTCCGCGTGTTTTGAGCGCTCATAGAAGTCGCGTTGAGCGTTGATGCCGGTGATCTGTGCCTGGAATTCCGCGGTTTTCACGTTGATCGAGTTCTGCCCGATCTGCGCAGTCTGTTTCAACCGTGTCTCGACTTCCGCCTGCTTGGCGAGCGCCCGATTCGTCAGAACGGATTGGTCCTGAATCTTCTTCTGCTCGGTGAGCTGCTGGAACGTGTCGGGGTAGTCGTACTGGCGGATGAGCACATCGGCGAGCTGCAGGCCGTTTTCCTTGAAGCGCTGCGCAAGCTGCTGTTTGAGATCGTGGGCCTTCGCCAACCGTTGATCGCGGTAGAACTCCTCGGCGCGCAACTCACCGAGGTGCTGCTTGACCGCGGGATCGGTGAAGCGAAGGACCACGTTGTCTTCGTATCCGCGGCCGAATCCGAATTTGGAAACGACCAGGAACGGATCCGCGATGCGGTAGATCACGGTGCAGTCGACGGCCACCGGATATCCGTCGACGGTCGGCACGTTGACGGCCGGCAGGGTGCGATGCTCCGTCGCCCCTTCCGACTCATGATTCGTGAACTCGACCACCTGGATGTTTCGCGGGAACGTTCTGACGGTTTCGTAGCCGCTGATCGCGCGGCGATATCCCGGCAAGACCAGCCCCTTCTGAAGTCCTTTGTCAGGGCCGTACGAAATCTGGCGTAGTCCGATCCTGTCCGGCGGGACGTACGTCACCAGGCACGCGCGAAGAAAAAACAACGGAATCAGAATCCACAGCAAACGCAGAACAGCGCGGCTGAAGCCGGTACTTCGGAAACCACTGGACGGAAATCGGAAGCGAAACGACGACTTGAACCGCGGCGGCGGAGAGGCGCTTTCGAACATGGCTAGCTCCGATCGTTGGACCGGGCCCCATTTTATTTGATACGGAACCGTTGTCAGCGAGTTTCCGTGGCTCTGCTACTGCCGCCTGAGGCATGAGTCAGGATGGTGTCGTCGATAAACTGCAACATCGTCGTGCGAAGGTGTGTCACTAGAACAGGATCCGTCACGCCGTGCCGCGATTTCGGATAGACCATCAGGCGAAACGGCTTGCCGGCTTTCTCCAGCT
>WNFC01008915.1_pt1 | contig 11086 bp, 9 predicted proteins | sample 5400541 | NCBI WGS metagenome assembly WNFC01 (sample SAMN13153342, study PRJNA577476) | soil metagenome | isolation source: 120 cm saprolite under Douglas fir tree site 2 hole 2 replicate 1 | place: USA:California | collected 2015-04-18
AGACCCGCGTGGATTTCCTCGACCTCTCGCACTGGGGCCGCGCCGTGTTGAAGGACATCGACTTCTACGAAGTCAATGGCAACACGGTCTTCCCCATTTACGGCGCCAGCGGCGGCCTCGCGGCCAGCTACATCTTCTATTTCGACACCGCGTTTCAGGTGTGGGATGACTCGCCGCGTACCGGCGCGTTCATTGATACACTTGCGCGCCCATCCGGCTACTAAACAGAAGGGAAGTAAGGGAGGTAAAGGATCGGAGCTATCGGCGCAAAGCGCGAGCGCAGTGCGTTCTCTTTTCCTTTACCTCCTTAACTTCATGAACCTCCTTTACCTCATTTCTGAATGCGAAAGGCTTTCATCGCCGGAATCGTGCTCTTGCTGTGTGGCGCGATTTCTGCGCGGAGCACGCACGAGCCGTTGATGTTCGTTTTTCTTCGCGTGGACCGCGACCAGGACGTCGCCATCCTCCGGCCCATGATTGCGCCGGATATCGGCGTCCAACTCGATTCAGGACGCCGGGAACTCAAGCCCGGAACTGTGCTCCAATGCGCGACATCACTGCGCGAACATGACGCCATTGTCGAAACCAAGATCGCCACGGTGACTGACCTGGTCCTCGAGTGCGGCGACCACAAATTTGTCGTGAAATCTCTCGATTTCAATCCGCACGGAAAATGATTCTCGTCGTACGCGAAACGCACGCTACACCGCAGTCCGTGGCGCATCGCCTCGCGCGCGCGGGCGGCTCGAATCGTTTTGGCGACCCAAATTATCGAGCCGTATGGGGATGGAATCGCCTCGCATGGATCGGCGGGAAGTTCGAGGAGCACGATCCCTCCACGGGCTCGTTCCTGCGCGAAGTCATCGAGTTGCGCCAGGAACCTAAGTATCCCGCGGTGAACCGCTGGCATATCGAGAAGTGGCTTCCGCCGGAATTGTACGGCTCACCGCGGCAGTGGTACGCGCAAACGACCGAACGCGAAAAGGGCGTAAGCATTCCTGCACTGGGACCCTATCCTTCGCGCGGGGAGTACGAGCATTCCTTCACGCTACAGGGGCCACGCGGCGAATTTTTGCAGCTTACGCCCACAATCGCGGAGCACATTGCGCGCGTGATTGAGTGGTCGCGGAATTCTCCGCGAGCCAAACGCCGCGCGGAATTGTACGGCCGCAAGAGCAGGGAAGAGAGCAACTACGAAAACTGGGCCTTCGACGTCCTGGACGACGCCGTCCCCGCGTTCCACAAACAGCCCTTTGTAACGGTGGTCTAACTCATGAAACGATTTGAACTTTGGCTCAAAGGCATATTGGCGGCGGCGATCAGCGGCGCTGCCGGCGGAGTCCTCACCGGATTCGCGGCCGTGGGAATCGATCCGCAACATTTCAATTTGCAGTCGGGCATCGGCGCAACCATGCGTATTGGCGCGGCCGCCGCGCTCATCAATGCCGTCATCGGCGTGGCCGCATATCTCCAAAAATCGCCCTTACCCACGGAGTAGAACCCGGGGATAGAATTTGGTTGATCTGAAGCAAAAAAAAGGGCGGCCAAGTCGGCCGCCCTCATAGAATTCGCGTGTACTGGACACGCCTCTCAAGCAAACTCAGCATAACTCCGCTGGCATGTCAAGTCAATGGATTACTGACACTGGATACCTTACAGCGATTACTTTACAGCGAATTCCTGTCAGGAATTGCCTTACATAGATCATCGACATCGAGTCGCAATCGCGCTGAAAGCGGAACAGAGAATGTGGGACTCGAACCCATAGGGCTGTCACCAGCCTTCAGCGCTTGAGAGGCGCGTCCAGTACCCCCACTGGGAGCATTCTCCGAGACGCACCACCCCACCCGGTGTTCTTATAACGGATGTGTGGGTATTGTCAATAAATCACATGACTACAGATTATCGGGGAGACTAACAAATGCCAGTCGTTGGCTCATCCGCCTACAACACCGCCGGGCAAATCGCCTCGCTGGTTCGCTCGCTGTTGAATGATGCGCAGGGAAACCTTTTCACCGATGCGGTGCTGCTGCCGTACGCCAACTCCGCGTACCGCAAGCTGCAGCGCGCCATCGGCAACGCGGGCGGTGGCGGATTCATTCAGGATGATGCGCTGCTCATGGTGGCCGCCGTGGCGCAGCCGGACACGTCGTTGCAAGTCTCCATCACCGACGCCACCGCGCCTCCGAACCAGCTCCCGACCGATCTGCTCGTGCCAGTGAAGATCTGGGAGCGCCGCAACGGCTCGACCGACGACTTTCTGGAAATGGTGGACCTCTCGCAACATGGTGGCCTTCCGTCCCGCGTTCAGGATGTCACCCTCAGCGTCTGGGAATGGCGCGTCGACGGCCTCTATTTTCTTGGCGCCACCCAGGACACGCAGATTCGCCTTCGTTACTTGAAGGCTTATCCGGATTTCACGGACGCAACATCGCCCGTGCTGGTGCGCAATTCGCAGGAAGCCATTGCTTATGCCACTGCGGCACTGGCTGGTTGGGCACGCGGCAGCCCGCTCGCGGAAAAGTGGGACGATGCCGCTGCCGATGCCATCGAGGATCTGGTCACGGCAGCGGTTCGCCGCGAGCAGCAGTCCGCACGCCGCCGCAGACCATTCTCCGCCCGCAGCGGTTACACACCGTTCTGAGGATGTAAATGAGCTTAAGGAAGTCAAGGAAGTAGAGGACAGCGCGATCCCGCCACGAGGTGCATCTGCGAATGTCAGAGTCCTTTATATCCTTAACTTCCTCCACCTCCTGAACCTCCTTTATCTCATTTCTTAGGAGCTCACCATGCCCATTACGATTTCGCTTTCGCCTTTGAACGTCGATTCGTCGGCCAGCAATTTTGTCTACGCCATCGGAACGCTGACGTTTTCCGGCAATTACCCGACCGGCGGCGATACGCTTGATTTCACGCAGGTGGCGGACAAATTGCCTTCCACGCAAATTGTCCAAGCCTTCGCTGAATCGCAGAACGGCAACAATGGCTATTACGTTCCGGTGCAAGGAAGCGCGCTGAACAATTGGAAGTTGAAAGCCTTTGTCGGCGGCGGCGCGGAGGTCACCGCGGGCGCCTACCCCGCCAGCGTGACCACCGATATCGTCCAGCTCGCCATCACCGCCAGGAAACTCCTCTAGCGTTCGCCCAGGAGTTCGGTTTCCCCCGAAAAGTGTTCTAGCACGAGTTGGCGAAAGAGCTGGAGATCGGCCGCCGATTGGAATGCTCTCTTGGGAAGGACATTTGCAAGGCGCTTCTGCACATACAACAGAAACTGTTCTGACGTCTCCCGAATTTTGATGTAGGTTCGCCACTCTAGGTGCCCAGAGCTTGTGGGGCCAGAGTAAGTGGCCCCCGTTGGTGAAAATTGATAGGTCATCGGCTCCAAGACGGCCGGCTTGGAGCGCACGAGACTCCTTGCCGCGTAGTACGCGAAGCTGTGAATGAGCGCCCACTGGAACGGCCAAAAGAAAAGCTCAAGGGCCAGGCCTAGACACGTTCCTAGCACCGCAGCCTTCCGCCAAGAGTAGTCCGGATCTGAGCGCACCATGGCGAAATAGAAGAGAACGGCGACCGAAACCACAAAGGCCAAAACTGAAAGAAGCCGGCGCGGTATCGAGCGTTTTCTCTGAACGATCGCTACGTTGGCCGCGCAGAGGTCCTTTTCCGTAAGAACAACAACAATCTTCAGGTCCACACCGTCCGCCATAGCAGCGAGAGCATAGCATGCCTCACCAAACACAAGACAGGTCAGCATCTGCCTTAATATTCGGAAGGATTGTAATGATACGATCGAAAATCGCGATGGGGTTTCTCTGGACACTTCTGGCGCTCGTTTTGCACGTCGTGCCAGGCGCGGTTGTGCCAGCGCACGCGCAAGGCTCGCGCAAGGACGACATCGTCTTCAATTCGCGCGGAATTCCCCTCGCGGGAGCCACCGTGCGCGTTTGCGCCATGCCTGCAAGCGGGCAGCCCTGCACGCCGTTGGCGTTGATTTACTCCGACGCCGCTCTAACGCAAGCGCTCGCGAATCCCACCACCTCTGACGGCCTCGGCAACTATTTCTTCTACGCCGCGCCGGGTAAATACGAGATCGAAATCTCCGGCCCCTCGATTACTACCAAACAAATTCCCAACGTTATCCTGCCGAACGATCCCGCTTCGCCCGCGTTTACCGGCGCCGTCAGCGCGTTCTCGCTCAATCTGAGCGGCAACCTCACTGTGAATGGCAGCACCACGGTCATCGGGAATCTCGCCAGCGGCACTCTGAATCTTTCCAACCAATCCGCTCCGCCAGGCGCAGCAGGAACAGGCACCGTCAACGTTTACACAAGAACCACGGACAAGCGGCTCTACTACAAGGACGAAACGGGAACGGAGGTCGGCCCGCTCGGCCCGGGGACTGGCGCGCAAACCAACTCCGTCAACACCTTCACCGCCAACCAGAACTTCGACAACGGGATGCATATCAAGGGCCCCGATCCCTACGCAGATGTCACGCGCTACGGGAAGTTTGGAACGTATTCGAGCACGACCGCTAATACCACTTCCGGCCAGCCAACCGTGACGGTGGCGAGCGCGCAGAGCTTCAAAAACGGTGAATACGTCACCGTGTTTCATGCGGGGCCCTCGTGCTCCTTGACCACCCCTGCTGCCCCTGCCGTAACCCCCTCCTCGAACGCTGGCGGTCTGAACGCCGTTGCTGCCGGGACTGGAGCGTCTAGTTTCAATTACGAAGTCGTGGCCGCTGACAAGTTCGGTTGCTATACGCCTGCCTCTCCCTCGACTTCCATCTCCACTGGCAACACGCTTGGAATGCAGACAGTTTCCATCTCCACGATGAGCCGGTCGGGAACGACCGTCACCGTTACCACCAGCGCCGCTCATCCCTTTGCGGTCGGCTCGATGGTCTTTATCCAGTACTTCGGCGGAAACACTGACACGACCTTCAACGGCTGGTTTATCGTGGCGACCGTTCCAGACAACACGCATTTCACTTTTCTTGGCGGCTCCGATACCGCGGGCGGAGCTTCGACTTCGGACACCGGCGGAACCGCCATCGGCTTCAACGTCAATCGCTTGACAGGCTACACCGTGGCGAACGCCTGGAAGTATTACATCTACGGACGCACAGGAGGCACGTTCACTCTCCTCGGGCAGACTACAGAGAATTTCTGGGACGATTTCGGCTCCCCGATGAACGACAACAAGACTTTCCCGCCGTATATCCCCACGACGGCTCCAAGCGTGGGAGCGAACGATCATCTAACCTCGCAGATTACCTCCGGTGGCGGCACAACAACGCTGACGCTGGCGGCGAACGCTACTGCGACCGTGACAGGAAACTCCATCGTGAGCGACGACGGCCCGGTGCTCAAAGCAGCGTGCGCTTCCTTTTCCAATCCTTGCTATGTGTCTACGGGAGGGGCGCGCATCAGTTCTTATACCCTCATCCCGCACAACGCTAGCATCATCATGGCGGGCAGCGTCACGCTGGATGACACCCTCGAACTGGGAGCGCAGGTCAAAGTAGAGGGCTGGAACGTTCCTAGTCAGAATCAGTTTTCCTGGGAGGGAAACAACGCCAGCCTTATCGGAACAAAGGCTTACCCGCTCATCACCCTGACAGGATCCGCGCCCGTCTTCAGGAAAATCGACATCAACTGCCAGGCCTCCAACGGCTGCCTGGACCTTTACGACACGGGCGTGTTCAACCTCAGTATGGATTACAGTAATTTGAACACGGGCAACGGCACTACTAGCGATTATTTGGGGATGCATGCCATCTTTCAAGGCGATGGCTTCGGCTTTCGCTTCGATAAGATGCAATTTAGCACTGGCTCTCCCGGGGCGAACACACAAGCAAGCGTTGGCAATTCACCAATCCCTTCGGTGGTTTTCAAGAACACAGGAGGGAACGCAACTCTCCCGACCGGGAACTGGGCGGTGACGCAATCTTGGTTCGTTGCGCGGGCATCGTTTGACCAAGATTACGTAATCAACACGAATGGCATCAATTGGATCATTGCCAAGGACATTCAAACCCAGAATTCGTTCCTTCCTCCGTTTATGATAACGGGAAACGGACCTGCCGGTACGACCGGAAACGTCGATTTTCAAGACATCACGCCTGCGGACTTCCCGACTGCCGTCCTTGCGAATCTTATCGGTCGACCGGGGAATGCTGGTCTCTGGATGCACAACGTCTCTTGTTTGCAAGGGGGCAACCTTGCGACGACGGGAGCGCAGTTCCAAGGGGCACAGGTTTACAGCGTGTGCGGGTTTGGGCAAAACACGAACTTCATTACATCAAGCTACTTCTCGAACAACGCTGTGGGTGTATTTGGCGGCGGAAGCCTCGGTTACCTGATGCCTGGGCCTGCCGCGCCGGCTCTCACCGCTGCTACGGGGACGAACATCGCCGCTGGCGCGCATACTGTGGCGCTGGCATGGTTTGATGCAAACGGCAAACTCTCCAGCGTCGGTCCTACGGCGTCAATTACGACCGTCAGTGGAACGCAGAACATCAACGTGACGCCTCCCGCGGCTCCTCCGGGAGCCATCGGTTACGAAATAGTGATCGACAGTTTGATAGCGGCGAACGGCGTGAATTGCAATTTCGTGAGCGTTCGTCCCGCTACAGCACAGGCGACGAACGTGTTTACTCCCGTGTGCGGAACCATTGTTCCCAACGGAGCGGCGCAGGCATCCATAAGCTCCACCGGCTTACAGGCCCAGCAGCTAATTCTGACGGGCGGCGGTGGCTTTAAGGACACGCATAGCGGCACATTCCCGGCTGACCGCACCGTGACTTGGCCCGACAGCAGCGGCATCGTGCCCGTGACCAGCTACGTGAACAGCGGTTACGACAATGCCACGCGCGCGAACGGCGCGATTGGCTCGAACTGGACCGCTCAGCAGAACGGTCTGAACATTTCTTCCAACCAGATTCAAGGAACAACCGGCGGCGGTTCCAACACAGCTTTTTGGAACGCCAACGCCTTCTCCCCGGTTCAATTCGCGCAGGCCACGATCGCCGCGCTCAACGGCGCCACTGATTTCCCGGGTGTGACGGCTCTCGCTTCCGGAACGGGATCGAGCTCGACTTATTACGACTGCGTGGAAAACAGCACCACCATTTTCCTCCAGCGTGTCGTCAACGGCGGAACAACCAACTTGACCAGCACTGCTTCCACCGGCGCGGTTGGCGACATCTTGCGCCTGGAGGTCGGCCCCGGCGGCGCATTGACCTGTTTCAAGAATGGCGTCTCCACGCTGACTGCCACCGATACGCAGATCACTTCCGGCTCACCAGGGTTGCTGATTTCCGGCAACATCGCCACGGAGAAAAACTGGAGCGGCGGAAATCTGCATCCGCTCGCGCAGCTCGACACCGAGCAGGACTGGACGAAGACGCAGCATTTCACGCAGGGTGTGGCGTTCGGAACGGAAGCGTTTACCGCCAGCCCGCGCTCCGAACAGAACGTATTCCTGCCGGGTGCGCTGACATCCACCTGGACCGGGGCGACCTGGACGAACGATAAAGCCCTTACTATCACGCGCGTTCAGGTGCAGGCCAAGACCGCTCCTTCGGGCTGCACCACAAACGCCATCGTGCGCTTGACCGACGGCACAACGCCTGTGAATGTCACCATCTCTGCCGCGGCCAACGACAGCGGCTCAATCTCGCAGAATTACCCGGCAGGCTCGTCACTGCAAGTCCTCGTGCAGACCGCTGCGGCCAGCTGCACCACCAGCCCCGCCGACGCCAATGTCACTGTCCAATACCGCATGCAGTAGCTGTCGGAACCGTGACGGCCTCAACTCAGTCGTGCGTGATGGCGATAATCGTCACCTGCGTCTTATCGTCGTGGAAGATAGTTCTTACCCGCGGGCCTTTCAGTCCTGGGTCGCTCGCTGGAATAAAAACAAAATAGTCGTAGTCGGCCGGCACCAAAGAGTTGGGCGTTTCCCAAAAGTACGATCGGTCTTTAATGTCGTAGGGCAGCAGCCAGTCTGCCCGATACCGGCGGCGGTAGAAGTTCACTTCCGGCTCGTACCACCAGGTGCCGCCTACCCGCACGTTTGTTAAGCCCCTTGGTTGGGCGTCTCTGGCAATCGTTTGAAAAAGCTCCCGGGAAATCATGTCGTAGGCGTTGTACCTGAAGTAAGCCGTATTCAGCGAGGCCGCGTAGTCAAATAGCACGATGCTGGCAAATAAAACACCTACGGCCTTCAAATAGGCGCGCGGCATTCGCAAGTAGATCTCCTGGCCGGTGAGCATTGCACCGGTCGTAAACAACGGAATCAAGAACAAACAGTATCGGCTGTACGGATAGGTGATTCGGCCCACGGTGTGAAGCAGGAAAATAAGTACGACGCAAGCTGCCGCGGCACCCGCAAATAACTGGCACTGACGATCGCGATTTGTTTTTGATTCTGCTCTGGCGCGCGACGCAAGGACCAGTCCGAACGCCACAAAGCAGAACAGCAGCGGAAGCACTACATACGCACCGAAGTCCGCGAATCGTGCTTGCCAGCTGAAGGGCGCGGGCGCGATCGCACCCAAGCTGGAGTGCACATCGTCGGTCCACTTGTAGAGAAACGAACCATCGAAAATAGCTCTAGCGGCATCCGCAGCGCCGCCCATGTTTGTTTCGCCATGCGCGCGGCGAACCTGAATCAGGAATGGCCAGAGGATCGCGGCGCCGGCAAACATGCCCGGGGCAAGCAAGTAGCGAGCAAATATTCTGAGCCTGCGCTCTTGCGGTTTGTTGAACGCGGACCATCCTCCTAAAGCAACCACGGAGAATGTGAAGATGAGGCAGGCAACAGGGACAACGTTGGTAAAGCTTGCCGCTACGGACAGAGCCAGAAGTACGGAAGCCATCGCGCAGCCCTGACGCCAGCCTTTTTCGTCGGGGTCGAACTCTCCTCGCTCCAGTAGCTTCGCGAGGATAAACAGCGCGGTGGCCAGGCACGCCAGCCCCAGACTGTAACCGCGAGCGGCTGGCAGGCAGTCCAGGATCTGCGGGTTCAAACTCAGCAAGGCCACCGACACCGGCAATAGTAAGCCGTCACCAAAAAGCTTCGCGCACAGGAAATACGCCGCAATGAGATATCCCGCAGCGCCCAACAGGCTTGGCGCGCGGAGGGTGAACTCCGTGACGCCCAGCACCCACACAAAAGGCTTCGCCAGGATCGTGAACAGAACGTGGTTGGCGGGATTGTAGGACAACACGTGGTAAACGCCTTGATCGAGGAACCACTCGTAGGTTAGCGCCTCGTCGTGCGCGATGCTCTGCACCTTGGCTCGATAGACGGACATGCCAAACGCAAACAGCAGAATCGCGCCGGCCAGTAAACGAGCGAGAAGGGCGCGAGTTTTCATGCGGATGGTTTGCGTGGCGTCACGCGGCTGGGAATCGCCCGGACGTTCGTAGGTTTGAAGAGCGGAATGAAAATAGGTCCTCCCGGTAAGACCGGACGGAATGATACCGCGACCGGGCCGCGGCTGAGTAGGCCCGAATGGTTTTGAGCAAAAGTGACACGTTCAGGAACGCGGAAACGCGCACGGCTGAGCCGTTCCGCATTTCCACGGAAAAACGGCCGCCGCGCCACCAAGCGTAGCTCTGCTATACTCCTGGCCGATGCGGCAAAAATTGAACTGGCCGGACCGTCTTGCGCAGATTTGCTTCTGCGTCTGGCTTGTCGCCGCGCAGATCTGGTACTACCTGCAATTTAAGACCTTGCTCGTTCCGCCCGCGAAGGCGCTCTTGCGAAGCGTATGGCGCTGATTGCCTCTCTCGCCGCGCTGTTTTGCACCGGAGTTTTCTTCTTTCTCGTGGCCGCGTTTGGGCAACGTGTGCTCCGCTGGGGGCGGCTCGACCTTGAGAATGACGGCGAGCGCATTCTGGTTAGCGTTGCGGTTGGCGTAATCGCTTTCGAGGCCGCCCTTGCGATCGTTGAGCCGCTGGGGAATGTGAAGCTGAGCGTGGTGGCCGTAATTCTTGCGATTGCTGTTGCGGGAATATCGGAATACCGTCCCATTCTGCGGAGCACTGCCGCTCTGTTGCGCTCGTGTATCGTGACGGGATCGCGCGGCGAGCGCTTTCTGCTAGCAATCCTCGCTCTTGTGCTGCTTTTCGAGGGCCTCGCAGCCGTGGCGCCTCTGACCGGATCGGACGCCTTGCACTATCATTTTGGTACGCCGCTGCTCGTTCTGCGCTATGGGTTTCATCCGGACTTTTTTCTTTCTCACAGCTTTCTGAGGGGGCAGGGACACCTGTTAATCCTCGCTGGGTTGGCAGCAGGCACGGATAAGCTCGCAATGGCCTTGCTTTTTCTTGGGGGCGCCCTCGCCGCCGCCGCCACAGCGTGCGTCGCGCGAAAATGGGCGTCGCGGCCATGGGCCTGGTTGGCAGCGCTGACATTTCTTCTATCGCCGGTCGTTTTCTGGCAGATCACTGCGGCCGGAGCGCCGGACATTTGGATGGCATTCTTCACGGCGATGCCCGTACTTGTTATCGCTCGCGCACGGAGCAATTCACAAGCTGCCATAGCCGCCATTGCCGGTTTGCTGGCGGGGGCAGTTGCGGGAACGAAGTATACGGGCTGCATCGTCGCGGCAAGCCTCCTGGTTGCGTTTTTTTGGGAGACGCGCTGCTTGCGTCGCGGAGCCATTTTTTGCGCTAGCTTGCTTGCCGCGGGCATCTGGCCGTACGTGCGAAATTTCGTGTGGACCGGCGATCCTTTCTTTCCATTTACGTTGCGCTGGTTTTCACCTGGGCGGATAAACAGCTACGCGCTCACGTCGTTACTCGCCGACACGGGCGCGAGTGGCCACACCAGCATCTGGCAGCTCGCCAAGTTTCCTTTTCTTGCCTCCATCGATCCTGAGCACCTGGGGTTCTGGCAATTTTTTGGTCCGTTGTGCTTGATCTTTGCGCCGTTGATCCTGCTGGCGGTGCGAAATACGCCGCTGTGGCGCACGGCAATCATTGTCTGGCTGTCGAGCAGTATATTGATCGGCGCGAGCTCGGGAATGACGCGATTCCTTTTGCCGGTTTTTCCGGTGGCGCTGGCCGCC
>WNFC01008918.1_pt1 | contig 11085 bp, 11 predicted proteins | sample 5400541 | NCBI WGS metagenome assembly WNFC01 (sample SAMN13153342, study PRJNA577476) | soil metagenome | isolation source: 120 cm saprolite under Douglas fir tree site 2 hole 2 replicate 1 | place: USA:California | collected 2015-04-18
GTCCCGTCATGGGCTCCGCCAACCTGGGCCTGCGTCCGGCCGACGGCCTGACGCGCACCCTGTACCCGATTATTTACGGCCAGCCGCTGGTCTGGAAGAACGTGAATTACCTCGGCAGCGACTGGACGATGTTGACCTGGGCAACGCTGGGCTGGACCGCCCCGACCTGGGACAACTACTACTGGGATGCCGTCGGCTGGAGCAACATCGCGTGGGACAACATCGCCTGGGACCAGACCAGCTGGGACAACATCGCCTGGGACAACATCGCCTGGGACAACTCCGAGTGGAACAACATCGCCTGGGATGGCTTCAGCTTCGACTAACCTGAAGGCCGACTGCCGCCAACATCGTTCCGCACGCAAGCGAACGCGGCGATGCATGTGCAGTGCACGCGCGACCCGTAGGATGCGTCAGCAACGCCACGTCTGTTGAGCATTTCCGCCTAGCGTGCGGTCCCGGTCGCCTCAGAAACTCGTCCACCGGAGCGGGTCAAGACCAGTCAGCGACTGCCGTCGAGAATGCAGGTCTGGCACACGTGGGTCAAACGGCCAGTAGCGCCACGCATGGCAGTGAGAGTCGACGATCATGCGCGCAGGTTGGCCAGATTGGCGGCCTAGGCCGCGGGCCTGCGGCGCGAGATGAGTTCGCCAGCCAGCGTGGCTACGTCGAGACCGAGGATGGCCGCGGCTAGCCGCCGATAGGCCGCTTCTCGAGCTGGCGTCGGCCTGGGCCGCCACACTCGCTCGGTGCGTGCCCGACCACCTACCGATCGTTTGACAATTGTCTGTTGGATTGGCTTAACGTTCAGACCCTTAGCATCCTCCCGACCCTTTTTTGCTCACACTCCGAGCCGCACGGGCACCATGCGGCGTGTGTGTAACTCACCGCTACCATTGCCGCGGGTGCTGAGCTATGTCCTGGCCCGACTTGCACAATCGGTGCTAGTGCTGTTCCTGGTGAGCATGGTCGCCTTCGCGCTGGTCATGCTCTCTGGCGACCCCGTTGCGATCATGCTGCCGATCCAGGCCACCGAGCGGGACCGCCAGACGCTGCGGCACGAGCTAGGGCTGGATCAGCCCGTGGCCGCGCAATACGTGAGCTTTGTCGGCCACCTGGCTCAGGGTGACCTGGGGCGATCCATCAAGTTCAATCAGCCAGTCCTGCCGCTTATCCTCGGCAAACTCCCGCTGACGATGGCTCTGGTGGTGGCCGCGATTTCCCTGGCAATCCTGATTGGCATTCCGCTGGGCATTCTGTCCGGTGCGCGAGCCAACGGACCGTTGGACGTGCTCACCTCCGTGCTCGCGTTACTGACGATCTCGTTTCCACCGTTCTGGGTGGGTCTGATGTTGATCCTGATTGTCGCCGACTATCTGCGCCTGCTGCCCACCAGTGGCACCGGCGATCTCAAGCACCTGATCTTGCCGGCGGTGACACTGTCGCTCCACAGCACCGGGCTGATCACGCGCCTGACGCGCGCCAGCGTGCTGGACGAGGTGCGCCAACCGTATGTCACCACCGCTCGCGCCAAAGGACTCGGACCAGGTGTAATTCAGTGGCGCCACGTACTGCGCAATGCGCTGATTCCCACAGTGACCGTCGTCGCTCTCCAGTTCGGCGCGCTGATCGGTGGCTCGGTGATCGTCGAGACGGTCTTCGCCTGGCCCGGGGCCGGCTGGTTGCTTATGCAAGGCGTCTTTGCCCGCGACGTGCCGGTGGTGCGCGCCATGGTACTGGTGATTGGAGCCGTGTTCATCTTGTTGAACCTGTTTGTCGACCTGTCGTATCGCTATCTCGACCCTCGTATCCGGATGTGACCATGGCTTTGGCAGCGCATGGAGGGGCGGACTGGAGCGCCAGGCAGGCCATGGACACCTTGTTTACTGGCGGTCGAACGATCGACTGCACCGGTGGGCCGTTACTCGACGACGTCGCGGTGCTGGTGCGTGCCGACCGAATCGCCGAAATCGGCCCGACCGGCGAGGTTCGCCGACACGCCAGTGCCGACCACCGATTGGTCGACCTGGCCGGCGGCACGCTGTTGCCCGGCTTGTGGGACGTGCACGTCCACCTGGGTAGTCTGGTGCCACCGTGGGAGCGCGGCGGCCGTGAGGAGTCCGAGACCAGTTACGCGTATCGCTGCGTGCGTAAGGCCCAGGACAACCTGTTCGCCGGAGTGACGTCGCTGCGCACCGCCGGCGACCGCTTCGACGCCGATCTGCAGCTGAAGGCTGCCATTGAATCCGGCACGCTACTTGGACCCAGGTTGTTCGTCAGCGGCGATTCAGCGTGGAGCCGCGCGGCGGCCGGACAGGACGAGTTCCGCCGCCGCGCTCGTGCGCTGTTGTGGAAGGGCGCCGATCACATCAAGCTGTTCGCTTCGGGCGCCATCGCCGCTCCCGTTGCCAGGACTATAGGTCACACGATCTGCTCGCCTGACGAATTGCGCGCAGCGATCGAGGAGGCGCACCGCTGGCACAAACCGGCCCAGGTGCACGCAATTGGCGACGAGGCCGTGATCGTGGCTGCTGAAGCCGGCGCTGATTCGGTCGAGCACGGCTTCGTGATGGGTGAACCCGGCATCCGCGCGATGGCCGAGCACAAGACGGTCTTCTCTCCCCAACTCGCGGTCACCGCGGCCTGGAACGAAGACTACATGCGGGCCGCAAATTGTTATCCGGAGTGGCTGATCACCAACGCGATCGAAGCGCGCGCCGTTCACCACCAGGCGTTCCGCCAGGCGGTGGCCGCGGGCCTGACGATGGTCGCCGGTGTGGACAACCTGCCTCGCCCGACGTTCAGCGCAGGCATCGAGATGTTTGAAGGGCGCCCGGCGCTGGTCGCCGAGGTCCGGCTCATGGCTGAAAACGGTCTGCCGCCGATGCAAGCGCTGATGGCGGCCACACGCAACGCGGCGGCGGTGTGTCGTGCCGACGACCGACTCGGCAGCATCGAGGTCGGCAAGCTCGCCGACCTGATCGTGGTCGACGGCTACCCGCTCGACGATCTCAATACACTGGCAGATGTGCGTCTGGTAATGAAAGGCGGTGCGATCGTCCGCGCGACCGGGCGGCTGGCCCACCTCCTTTGAGCCCTGGCTCTGCGCGCAGACTGGCGTTATTCGAAGCATTCCTGGCCGCGGTGCTCGAGGCCTCTTCGTACATTGGTCTGAAGATCGGCCAACAGGAGATGAGCCCGCTGGCCATGGCGGCACTGCGCAATCTGTGCACGTTTATCGTGCTGTCACCTGTTCTGCTGGTGACTGGCACACATCTGCAGCTCAAAGCGGCCACTCAGCGTGTCCGGGCGGGACTGGTGGTAATGGGTGTCCTTGGCTACTGCGTCGCGTCGCTGCTGATCTTCACCGCGGTGAGCGGGCTGTCGGCCACCACCGCCGGCTTGCTGCAAGCCTTTCGACCGCTCCTGGCACTACTGCTGGGCCTGGCCTTGCTGCGCGACCGGCCGAGTCGGCTGCAGGTAATTGGCGTGGCGGTCATCCTGCTCGGCGCGTACCTGTTCTTCCCGGCCACACTTGTGCCAAACGAGCTGGTTGCGATGGCAATACTGCTCGGCGGGTATGCGTTGATGGTCGTCTGCCAGGTGATCGGTCGCGGACTTGGCATGGCGGGCCTGGGCACGCTCACGATTGTCGGCGTGCCGTTCGCGATCGGCGGCGTGGTCCTGACCGGGGTACTGCTGTCGGTCGACGGGGTGCCGCAGCTGTCGGGGCGAGCGGTCGCGGTGATGGCGTGGCTGGTGATCGGTTCATCGGCCGCTGGATTCGCGCTGATGTACCACGCGCTGCGACGACTGACCAACGTCGAGTTGAGCAGCATGACCAACCTGGTGCCACTTGTCACGGCGGCGTTCGCGGTGGCGGTCCTGGGCGAAACGCTCGGCGCAAACATGGTGGCCGGGTTACTGATCGCGACCGCCGGGGTGTTCATCGTTCAATGGCGGTCGCCGCCGGGAGGAAAGCCCAGTTGACGCCGGCAACCGCCAGCGCATCCGAGCGAGTCCTGCCCGTCGGCCTGACGCCGGCGACCATCCAACGAACGCACAGACCGTGGTCCGCTCCGCCGCCAATGGTTCTCGTCGGTGCCAGCATGACCACGCTTATCGTGCTCGTGGCGCTGTTCGCGCCCCTCATCGCCCGCGTGCCATACGACGACCAGGATCTGTCGCGATCGCTCCTGCCGCCGTTCTGGATCCCAGGTGCGAACCTGACATACCCGCTAGGAACCGATTTTCTGGGTCGCGACTTGCTGAGTCGACTGGTTTTTGGCGCGCGCACTTCACTTGTTGTCGGCATCAGCGCGGTGCTTGTCTCAGGAGCGATCGGTCTGACGCTCGGACTCAGCGCCGGCTACTTCGGTCGCTGGGCCGACGCCATCATCATGCGCCTGGTCGACTTACAGTTGGCGTTTCCACCAATCGTGCTGGCGATCGGCATCTTGACGATGGTCGAGCCAGGCCTGGTCGCGATCGCTGCCGTGCTCGGGGCGGTGGGTTGGGTGCAATATGCCCGGGTCATGCGCGCTCAGACTCTGTCACTGCGCGAACGAGAATTCGTCGTGGCCGCGCGCGTCGTCGGCGCGGGCGATGTACGAATTCTGCTGACCCACATCCTACCCAACGCGCTTGGCCCGATCCTGGTCATCGCGACGGTCAACGTGTCGGCGATGATCCTGGCCGAAGCCTCGCTCAGTTTTCTGGGCATCGGTGTACGACCGCCGACTCCGGCATGGGGCACGATGCTCAGCGAGTCGCGCGACGTGTTCCACCTGGCATGGTGGAGCGCCGCCTTTCCCGGCCTGGCCATCGTCTGGACGGTGTTCGGCATCAACCTTTTGGGCGACGCCTGGCAGAATCGCCGATGATGCGCGACATCTTCCACACCGTCAACGGACTCCGACTGCACAGTCTCGATTGGGCAACCGAGGGCAAGCCGCCCGTCATGCTACTGCACGGCCTGGCCGTCTTCGCCCACGCCTGGGACCACAATTCGGCTGCCTTGCAGAATGACTTTCACATCGTGGCTCTCGATCAGCGCGGCCACGGCGACAGCGACCGGGGCACGTGCTCGGACTATCGTACGGAGGTGTACGCGTCGGACATCCTGGGGGTCGCCGACGCCCTCGGCTGGCGGCGCTTTTCGTTAGTTGGGCAATCGATGGGCGGCCACAATGCGATGTATGTCGCGGCTATGCATCCGGACCGAGTGGAGCGGCTCGTCATCTCGGACATGGAGCCGGTCATGCGGCTCGATCTGATTGCGAACATGCGCGAAGCCGAACGCCTGCCGGAGTACGACACACTCGAGGACGTGATCGCGGAAGCTGCCGCGCGGAATCCGCGACCGACCGCGGACCTGCAGAGGCGGCGCGCCGAGCACACCGTCAAGCAGCTACCCAACGGCAAACTGACACCAAAGTACGACTTCAATGCGCCGAAATGCTGGGCGGCGCTGGACTTGTGGCCAGATCTCGCCAAAATCGTCTGCCCAACGCTGCTGGTGCGCGGGGCGGAGAGCCCGGTCTTACGCACCGAGATCGCCGCGCGGATGGTCGACGCTATCCCGGACTGTCAGTTTGTGGAGATCGACGGCGCGGGTCATTCGATCGGCCTGGACAATCCAGCCGATTTTGACAGCGCCGTTCGCGAGTTCTTGCGTGGTGCAGTCCGGTAAGGACCTCGTTCGCCGTCTGGTGCGGGACGTGTTCAATGGCGAGCGTCCTCAGACCGCCGACGAGGTCCTCGCGCCCACGTTTGTGAACCACAACGCGATGCCAGGCACGCCACCCGGCCCAGAGGGCACGAAGCGCGCCAACGTTGCCATCCGCGCCGCATTCCCGGACTGGTCCGAGTCAATTGAGGACCTGATCGCAGAAGGCGACCGCGTTGCGCTCTACGCCGTTGGACGCGGCATGCAGCAGGGCGAATTCATGGGAATTCCGCCGACCGGCCTGCACGTGGAAGCTCGCGGCATGGCGATTTTCCGCATCGCGGATGGCCTGATTGTCGAGCAATGGGGGGTCGTCGACATGCTGGGCATGCTGCAGCAGCTCAACGCGCTTGATCGGTGAGCGACTTACTGATCCGCTGGTCGGTCGGACTGGGCAGCGCCCCGTTCGAGTCGGCCGACGCGTTCGAGCAAACCGTTGACAGCTACGTTGCGGTCGGCGTACGCGACTTCATGCTTAACTGGCCCGAGGTGGCCCACCTTGCGACCGTACACGACATCGCCGCGCGCAGCTTGCCTCGCCTGCGCAAACGCCACGCCGCCACGGGTTGAACGCTTCCGGTCAGTTTTGACGTTGGGCGGAGGCGTGCCTAACATCAGGTCCACAGTAAAGGGGTTACCTATGTTGGAGCACACCTGGTCCGGCGGTAAGCATGGGACCGGCCGCCGCGAGTTCCTGCGATTTTCGATTCTGCTAGGCGCAGGCGCGGCGACCGGGCTGCTGGCGGCGTGCGCACCAGGTGCACCCGCGGCCCCCGCGGTGACGACCGCGCCGGCCCCCGCGGCGACCGCGGTGCCGGCAGCTGCCCCGACCGCCGCGCCCAAGCCCGCGGTCGCGACGGTGCCCACGCCCGCTCCGCAAGCGGCTGCGTCGACTGCCACCGGTACGCTAACGGTCGTCCAGGGCGCCGACATCACCACCACCGACCCCTTCCAGATCCAGGCGATTCGGGGCATGCACACCTCGATGTACGACCAGTTGGTCGTGCGCGACGCGAACTTCAAAATCGTGCCGTGGTTGGCAACCTCCTGGGACAATCCGGACGACAATACGTGGGTGTTCCATCTCCGCCAGGGCGTCAAGTTCCACAACGGCGAAGCCTTCAACGCCAACACGGTCAAGTGGTCCTTCGCGCGATTCGTCGCCCCGGAGACGCAAAACATCTACGCCAGCATGCTCGGGCCGGTGGCTCTGGTCGACGCCGTCGACGATTTTACCGTCCGCATCACCACCAAAGACCCCTTTCCGGCGCTGCTCGAAAACCTGGCCTACGGTGTGTACATGGGCCCGCCCGACACGATGAAGCAGCAGGGCGCCGACTTCTTCAAACACCCCGTCGGTACCGGACCGTACAAATTCGTGTCCTGGGCGCCCGGCGAGAAGCTGGTGGTCGAAGCCTCGGGCACGCATTTCGGCGGCGATCCAAAGATCAAGACCGTCGTCTGGCAGCCGGTGACTGAAGGCTCGACTCGCGTGGCCCAGCTGCGCACCGGCGAGGCCGACCTGATCAGCAGCGTCTCGCCAACGCAGCTCTCCCAGCTCGAGGGTCAGCCAGGCATCGGTGTGACGAAGCTGCCCAGCCAGAGCTTCCTCGTGCTGATCATGAATAGTGGTCGGCCGCCCTTCAACGATCAGCGCGTCCGCCAGGCTATGAACTTCGCGGTTGACAAGGAAGCCATCATCAAAACGCTGCTGGGTGGCAACGGCACGGTGTTGCCGGCGCCAGCCGGGCCAGCGCACGAGGGCTACGACAAGTCACTCGGCGTGGTCTACCCGTACGATCCCGACAAGGCCAAGCAACTCCTGGCGCAGGCTGGCCTGGGCAACGGCTTCAGCATCACGCTGGACACTCCCGACGGACGCTACCTGCAGGACAAGGCCATCGCCGAAGCGATAGGTGGGATGCTGTCGAAAGTCGGCGTGCAGGTGAAGGTCAATCCCTTCGAGTGGGGCGCATTCGTCAAACTCCTCGGCGAGAAGACCAGCGATATTTTGCTCATCCAGCAAGGTGGCTCGACCACCGATTCGCTGCTGCCGACTTGTTTCTCGTCCAAGATCAAGGGCTTGCCGTGGCTTGGCTACAACAATCCGGAGGCGGATGCGCTCATCGACAAGGCGCGTGCGACGGTCAACTTCGAGGAACGCTCCAGAACATACGGTCAGTTGATCAAACTACTCCAGCAGGATGCCCCGTGGGTATATCTGCACTATCAAACCAATATTTTCGGCGTACGCGACCGGGTGAAGGGATTCGTTCCGCGCCCTGACAACGAGGTCCTGGTGCAGCCGATGTCGGTGGTCTGATCGTCGCACTCCCGTCGGTCCTGTACGCCGGGCAGGCGCCGCATCACGTGTATGCGGAGGTCCTGCCTTCGCACTATTCCACGCCGCGGCCACCGATCGTGTTTTTGCACGGCGGAGCGCACACCGGAGCGTGCTATCGAGCAACCCCAGATGGGCGCCCCGGCTGGGCTCCGTACGCGGCCGAGCGCGGCTGGCCGGCGATCGTGCCCGATTGGCCGGGGCACGGCCGGTCAGGTCGGCCGGCGGATTTCGCGAGCATGTCGGGCATGCGGGTCGTCGAGGCGATTCAGTCGTTGCTGGAGCGAGTCGGTCCAGTCGTTCTCGTGACCCACAGTATGTCCGGCGCGTTCGGCTGGAAATTGGCGGAACGCGTCCCGGATCTGCTTCTGGCGGTTGTCGGCGTGGCACCAAGTCCGCCCGGGAATATTCAGGCATGGTGGTCGTGGCCCGCCTACCCGGAACTCCAGCCGATCCAGTTCACGCCCGAGGAGGTCCGCCACTTCACTGCCTCGCCGCGCTTTCCCGCCGACTCGTTCGAGACCTACTACCAGTCGATCGTCCCCGAAAGTGCGCGGGTCTACAACGAGCGACTCAACGTCCGCGGTATGCAGATCCGCGTCGAGGACACGTCTCGTCTCCAAGGCATCCCGATGCTCATCGTCTCCGCCGACACCGACCCGAACCATCCTGGTAACACCGACGCCGAGACTGCCGCCTTCGTCGGCGCCGATCACATCGCCCTGGCCGACCGCGGGTTGGAAAACCACGGCCATCTCATGATGCTCGAACACCGCAATCTCGAGATTGCCGACGTCATTCTGGAGTGGCTCGAGGCCCACGCGCGCACTTACGGGAGCCTCGCGTAATACGCGGCGCGCAAGCTGTCAGCAATCAGCCGTCAGCCGTCAGCAGGCCGGCTGAAAGCTGAACGCTGATAGCTGATGGCTCGGAACCTGCGCCCTAATTCGCGAAGCTCTTTAGGTGTCCGACTGCGGAGGATACATTCAATATGGCGTGCGCTGCCCGGGCGCCGATCAAAATGTAGGGACCGGGTGCTTTAGCGAACTACTCCCTACTCGGAGGTGTCTGAACGTTGCAACGAGTCGCACGCCAGGCCCGATCGTGTCCGGCCGGCGCCGGCTCGTCATGAACGACAGGTAATGAGTGATGTTACGGCTAAACGTCACCAGCGGACGGCCAGGTATGCGAGCAGGAGGGCAACACCGCTGCCATCCTGAGCGAGCTGGCTGGTGTCAGCTGTTCCACACCACTCGGGTGCAGTGCTCCACCGCCGCCAACGAACGTCCGGCACCGGCTATGAAGTCCCATGCCACGGGTGCATATTTGGATTGCCCGGCTTGCGCTCCGGGTTGGCGAATCCTAGCCGCCCACGACTCTGCTGTGGAGGGGGGAGAAGTGCAGGTGCTGCTCACACGGTTCCATCGCAATTACGTATGTGTACGGCTATCGAGGAGCCTCTCCGTTTGCAACCAGAGTTCTGCTTGCAAACCTGCGTCGTCGCCCGGGCTGGCGGGGCGGATCAGTTCGGCCCGTTGACTGGTGTAGTAGCCACCACTTCGTCCACAAAAGGAACGGTCGGTCGCCAGGCGCACGATGAGTCCGGCGCCGCGGGCCGGATCACCGATGTGGAGTAGGGTCAGGAGTTTCTCGAGCGGGGCGGCGAAGGAGAGCTCACGCCCGAGGCCGGTCACGTTGAATCCCGGATCGAGACAGTTCGCTGCAACACCTGTTCCCTCGAGTTGCCGGGCGAGTTCAAGGGTGAACATGATGTTGAGAAGTTTGCTCTTGCCGTACCGCAGCGAGGAGCCTCGAGCCGTAAACGAGGTAGTGTCGGTGAGGTCGTCGGGAAGGCGGAGGGTTCCGTGCTGACGGGAGGCTTCAGAGGCGACATTCACGACGCGCGCCGCGTCGGACCGGATCAGGGTGGGGAGGAGGGTGCGGGTGAGCAGCCAGGGTGCGAAGTAGTTGACGGCGACCATTTCGGGATAGCCGTCGGTGGTGATGCGTTGTCTGAACGCGTGCAACCCGGCGTTGTTGATAAGTGCGTCAATTCGGTCGTATTGGGCGGCGATGTCCGCGCCTACTTTGCGAACGTCCTCCATGCGGGCGAAATCAGCCAGGAAAATGTCGACTACCGTTTCGGGTGCGGCAACCTGGATTTCCGTGCGAGTTGCATCCGCTCGTTGCTGGCTGCGGGCGGTGATTCCGAGACGAACACCCTGTTTGGCAAGGGCGATGGCGGCCAGTCGACCGAGGCCGCTGGTGGCACCGGTGATGACGATGGTGGGTGGCGTGCGCATGGGTCAGATCCGTGCCACAGCCGAAAGGGCCGCGGCGGGGGCAGGCGGGGTGGACATGGCCACGGAGACACGCTCCTCTATGACGTTCGGAGGCCACTCGGATATAGTGGGGATTTACAAACTATATACATGTGATGGGGAAATGTCCACTACCTTGACAACGCGCACGCCGGCGGATCCGCACCGATCAACCCGTCGCGAGCTCGAGCTGGCTCTCGGCGCCGAACTCAACGCTCTGCTTAGCGCATCACGAGCGCTCGACGCCCGAACGGCCGCCGCATTCCATCCTGATCTCCAACCTGCCGCATTCCATCTAGCCCGATGGCTGTACGCCTACGGGCCGGTACAGCCGAGCACGCTTGCAGAGGCAGTCGGCATGGACAGAAGCTCGACTAGCAGTCTCATCGGAAGCATGAGACGCCTCGAGCTCATCGCGAGCATGCCGGATCCTGTCGACAGGCGCGCCGTCATCGTGTCACTGACGCCATCTGGCGAGGCACGGGTGATCGAAGCGTTGGACGTGCGCAGCTCAGCCTTCTTCAAGCGCACGCACGATTGGCCTCTGGAGGATCTTCGGAGGTTCACCACCCTGCTCAGAGAGTTCAATGCCAGGACTGAGTGAATGCTTCTCGGGCGAATCCGTCGAGAAAGGCAAGCTGAGTGGTAGTGCCGGCCACCTGTGCCGGACGCGATGCAGGCTTCCCCCTACCTTA
>WNFC01016416.1_pt1 | contig 11085 bp, 9 predicted proteins | sample 5400541 | NCBI WGS metagenome assembly WNFC01 (sample SAMN13153342, study PRJNA577476) | soil metagenome | isolation source: 120 cm saprolite under Douglas fir tree site 2 hole 2 replicate 1 | place: USA:California | collected 2015-04-18
CTACCGCGCCACGCCGAGCGGCCCGTGCACCCAGGTGCCACCGCCGCTCGCGACCGTCGTCGCGGTGGGGATGCCGGCCACGCCCGGAAACACCTTCCTCGGCTTCGGCGTGCCGAGTGGCAACCGCCGCGGCGCCGTCGCCTTCACCGCCGACCTGACCGGCGCCGGCCCCACGGACGCGGTCGTCCTGGACCAGTAGGCGGGGGTCCGCGAGCGCGGCGGTCGGGCGCGGCGGGCCCGTCCGCAACAGGATCGTGCGGAACGCGAGCTCGCCTACGCGGGCGCGATCCCGAGCACGTCGGCCGCCTCGCGAACGGTGGGATCGTCGACGCGGAGGTGGCGTACCTTGCCGACGCGCAGGCGGTCTGCCACGCGGTCGAACACGGTGACGTTCGTCCACAACGATTCGAACGTCGACCACCACCGGATGCCGGAAACGCCTCGCCGGTAGAGGCCCAGGGCCTGGGGCTGCGTCAGCTCGCGCCGCCGGGTGGCCACGCGCGAGGGCCGGAGCGCGTTGGCTGCGAGCACGGCCGGCTCGTCGAGGTCGACGATCCGGGGGCGACCGACGAGCTCGATGGTGGCGAGCGCGAGCGGCAACCCGCGTCGCACGAGTACCTGCGGTACCAGCACGCTGCCTCGGAAACGCGCCAGCTGCTCGACGACGGCCGACACGGCCTGCTCGGCCAGATACAGGCAGCCGTAGGCGTCCGGGTTGTCGTGGCGACCGTCGCCCTGATACGCGCGCGCGAACCAGAGCGCGCCACCCTCGGCGCCGGTGGCGGTGCTCCGGTCCCACGCGAAGCAGCGATGGAAGATCACGCGAACGATTCCGCGCGCTCGGCGCGGAGTGCCCGCAGCAGCTCCTCCGCCCGGCCTGCTCGCACGAGGTCGATGGGGCGACGGTCGCCGAGATGCGGATTGAGCCCGAAGAGCCATACGCGCGCGGCTTCCGGCGCATAGAGGCGACGCGCGCTGGACCACACCAGCTCGAGCAGGTCGATCTTGTCGGCGTTCAGCGGATCGATGCCGGCGCCCCGCAGCCAGCGCGTCACCTGCGAGCGGTTGACCCCGAGCAGGTCGGCGAGCGCCGCGCCCGTCTTGAAGTCACGCCTGAGGGCCGAGATCTTGGCGGCCGTTGCGACCGGCATGCGACGAGCATAGCGCAACGAATCTCGTTGCGCAACGTCCGACCCGGTTGTCCGCGCGACGCCGGAGTCGCCATTCCGGGGAGAGGCATGCAGGGCAAGCGGTCGCGGCTCGCAAGGGTTGATCTCCGAGCGGATCGCCCGGATCATGGACAGCATGGAAGCGAGTGTCGTCGTCACCGTGCTCGTGCTGGCAGTCGTCCAGTCGGTGTTCGGCGTCGGCCTGCTGGTGTTCGGAACGCCGACCCTGCTGCTCCTGGGCTACCCGTTCGACCAGGTGCTGGCGTATCTGCTTCCGTGCTCGATCCTGATCAGCGCGCTCCAGGTGCGCGCGAGCGGCGGCGTGAGGCTCGATCCGCTGCGGCGCCGGTTCCTCCTGCTGACCGCCCCCACCGTGCTCGCGGGCACGCTGACGGCGCTCCTGATCCTGGGCAAGGTGAACGTGCGGCCGCTGGTGGGGGCGATGCTGATCGTGACGGCGTTCCTTCGCCTCGGCGGCGCTCGGGAGCGGCTGTATGCCTTCGTGCGCCGCCGCCTCGATCCGCTGCTCGTCGGCCTCGGCGTCCTGCACGGACTCACCAACCTCGGCGGCGGCGTCCTCACGGTGATCGTGAGCTCGCTCTACGAGGACAAGCACCGCGTGCGGGCGGAGATCGCGTTCTGCTACGGGCTCATGGGCCTGATCCAGTTGGCCACCCTGGCCGCGACGACCTCGGTCAACTGGAGCCCGCTCCTGCCGCTGGTGGCCGCGACCGCCTACGCCGCGGTCGGCCGGTATGCCTTCCAGGCCGTCGGCGGCCCCGCGTACCAGTACGGCCTCACCGGCCTGATCGGAGGGTACGGCGCGGCGCTCCTGCTGACCGCGTGACGCTCGCCGCATGGGGCATCGGAGCAGCGCCGCGCCCGAAGGGCGCGAGCAGCGGACGGGCCCCGGGACATGAGGGAGGCCGAGCGCGAGAGCGCTCGAGCCGGCCGACGGGGTCTGGGGGCATCGGAAGCGCGCAGGGCGCGAAGCGCCCGAGCACTGGACGGGCCCCCAGATAGTATTGTTTGACCCCCCGTCGGGAAGCCAGTAAACACACTCGGTTTCCGAGATTTCCGCGGCATGCCCGAAGACCACGAGCAGATCGTGGTCAGGCGGAAAAAGCTCCAGGCGCTTCGGGAGCGGGGCCTCGACCCGTACCCGAACGATTTCCGACCTGACCATACGACGGCCGAGGTGCATGCGCGGCTCTCCGCCCTCGGCGAGGCCGAGCTGGCTCGGGCGGCGCCGCTGTCGATCGCGGGACGGGTCATGGCGCTGCGCGACTTCGGCAAGGCGGGCTTCCTGCAGGTGCAGGACCGGGCCGGGCGGCTCCAGGTCCACGCGCGCCGCGACCGCCTGGGCGACGAGGGCTTCGAGGTCTACCGTCTCCTCGACCTGGGGGACGTGATTGGCGTGGCCGGACGCCCGTTCCGCACCCGCACCAGCGAGCTGACGCTCGAGGCGACCGAGCTCCGCCTGCTCGCCAAGGCGCTCCGTCCGCTGCCCGAGAAGTGGCACGGCCTCCAGGACGTGGAGACGCGCTACCGCCAGCGCTACCTCGACCTCATCGTCAACCCCGATGCGCGGCGCGTCTTCGAGGTGCGCGCGCGCGCGGTCCGCTACCTCCGCGATTTCCTGGTCGCGCACGGCTACCGACGCCGATGATGCAGCCGATCGCGGGCGGTGCCGCGGCGCGCCCGTTCGTCACCCACCACAACGCGCTCGACGTGGACCTCTATCTCCGCATCGCCCCGGAGCTGTACCTGAAGCGCCTGGTGGTGGGCGGCTACGAGCGCGTCTTCGAGCTCTCGCGCGTCTTCCGCAACGAAGGAGTGTCCACGCGCCACAACCCCGAGTTCACGATGCTCGAGTTCTATCAGGCCCACGCCACCTACGAGGACCTGATGGCGCTCACCGAGGAGATGCTGGTGGGGCTCGCCCACGAGGTGGCGGGCGGGACGACGCTCCAGTTCGGCGGCGAGGCGATCGACCTCGCGCGCCCCTGGCCGCGCCGGACCATGGCGGAGCTGGTGAGCGAGTACGCCTCGGTGCCGGCGGAGCGCGTGCTCGAGCGCGAGCTCCTCGCGCCTCTTGCGGCCAGCCGCGGGATCACGGTCCATCCGAACGCGCCGGCCGGCCATCTCCTCGCGGCGGTCTTCGAGGCGGTGGTGGAGCCGCACCTGGTGCAGCCGATCTTCGTCACCCAGTTCCCGATCGAGCTCTCGCCGCTCGCGCGCCGGAACGACCGCGATCCGCGCTTCGTCGACCGCTTCGAGCTCTTCGTGGCGCGCCACGAGATCGCCAACGCCTTCTCCGAGCTGAACGACCCGGAGGATCAGCGCGGGCGCTTCGAGGAGCAGCTCCGCGCGCGCGCCGCGGGCGACGCCGAGGCGCACGCCATGGACGCGGACTACGTGCGCGCGCTCGAGCACGGGATGCCGCCCACGGCGGGGGAGGGCATCGGCATCGACCGCCTGGTCATGCTGCTCACCGGCGCGACCTCGATCCGCGAGGTGATCCTCTTCCCGCATCTCCGGCCGGAGGGCGCGCCGTGAGCTGGGAGCTGTTCGTCGGGCTCCGCTACCTCCGCGCCCGCCGGCGCACGTTCCTCTCGCTCATCTCGCTCATCTCGCTGCTCGGCGTCACCATCGGGGTCGCCACGCTCGACATCGTGCTCGCGGTGATGACCGGCTTCGAGCAGGACCTGCGCGACAAGATCCTCGGCATGAACCCGCACATCGTGGTGGTGAGCTACGGCGGGCCGCTCGCGGGTGACCCGTCGCTGGTCGAGCGCACGCGCGCGGTCGCGGGGGTGGTCGCGGCCGAGCCCTTCGTCTACGGGCAGGCGATGATCGCGGTCGGGCGGAGCGCGGCGGGGGTGGTAGTGCGCGGCATCGACCCGCAGATGGCGGGGGCGGTGGTGGACCTGGAGCGGCACCTCGAGAACGGGACGCTCGCCGCGCTCGCGACCCCGCACCCGATCACGCTGCCGCCCGAGGAGGGCGGGACGAAGGTCGAGCTGCCCGGGCTCCTGATCGGGGCGGAGCTCGCCCGCCAGCTCGGGGTCGGCACGGGCGACGTCGTCAACTTGATCTCGCCGCTTGGCACGCCGGGGCCGGCCGGCATGGTGCCGCGCATGAAGCGCTTCGTGGTGGCCGGCCTCTTCGACTCGGGCATGTTCGACTACGACACCACGCTCGCCTACATGGCGCTCGGCGACGCGCAGCGCTTCTTCGACTTGAAGGGCGCGGTCACGGGCATCGAGGTGCGGGTGCGGGACGTGTACGGCGCGCGCGCCGTCGCGCGGCAGATCGAGGCGGCGCTCGGCGGCTTCCCGTACCGGGCGCGCGACTGGATGGAGGTGAACCGCAACCTCTTCTCCGCGCTCAAGCTCGAGAAGGTCGTCTACGGGATCGTCCTCTGCCTGATCGTGGTGGTCGCGGCCTTCAACATCCTGGCGACGCTCACCATGGTGGTGAAGGAGAAGCGGCGCGACATCGCCGTGCTCAAGTCGATGGGCGGCTCGAGCGCGTCGATCGGCCGCATCTTCATCCTGAACGGGGCGGTGATCGGGGTCGCCGGCACCGTGCTCGGCAACCTGCTCGGCCTGGCCGGCTGCTGGCTGCTGGCGCGCTACCAGTTCATCGAGCTGCCGAAGGACGTCTTCCTGGTGACCACGCTGCCGGTGCGGGTCGACCCGCTCAACTTCGCGGTGGTGGCGACGGTCTCGATCGCGATCTGCGTCGTCGCCGCGCTCTCCCCCGCGCGGCGGGCGGCGAGCCTGGTCCCGGTCGAGGTGATCCGCTATGAGTAGCGCCCGATGCCCGGCCCGCGTCCCCCGCTCGTGCAGGCGGTCCAGCTCGAGAAGCGCTACGTGGACGGCCCGGCCGTCGTGCATGTCCTCGCCGGGCTCGATCTCGAGGTCGAGGCAGGCGAGCGGCTCGCCATCGTCGGCGAGTCGGGGGTCGGCAAATCGACGCTCCTCCATCTCCTGGGCGCGCTCGACCAGCCGACCGGGGGCCGGGTCCTGTTCGACGGCGTGGACGTGTTCGCACGCTCGGAGGCCGAGCTGGCCCTCTTCCGCAACCGCGAGATCGGCTTCGTCTTCCAGTTCCACCACCTGCTCGGCGACTTCACCGCGCTCGAGAACGTCATGCTCCCGAGCCTGATCGCCCGCCAGCCGCTCGCGGCCACCCGGGCGCGCGCGACCGAGCTGCTCGAGCGGGTCGGCCTCCGGGAGCGGCTCGCGCACCGGCCGGGGCAGCTCTCCGGGGGCGAGCAGCAGCGCGTGGCGGTGGCGCGCGCCCTCGCCCAGCGCCCGAAGCTCCTCCTCGCCGACGAGCCGACCGGCAACCTCGACCCGACCACCGGCGAGGACGTCCAGCAGCTCATGTTCGAGCTCAACCAGGAGCACGGCGCGGCGCTCGTGGTCGCGACCCACAACGACCGCCTGGCGGCGGCGATGGGGCGGACGCTCCGCCTGGCGGGCGGCGCGCTCCACGAGCTGGGCTCCGGGCCGCGGGGACGCGCACACGGCATGACGTCGTGAGGAGGCTCGCCATGGCGAGACACGCACGGAGGCGGTCGGTCGCCCTGCTGGCTGCCCTGGCGCTCGTCGCCGGGGAGGTGCCGCTCCGCGCGCAGGGCGAGCCTTCGATCGCGCGCGTCGGGATCACCGGCAACCTGCGCGTCGAGGAGGACGCCATCCGGGTCCACCTGCGCTCCCAGCCGGGCCAGCCCTTCGACCAGGACACCATCGATCGCGACATCCGCTCCGTCTACGCGATGGGCTTCTTCGACCAGGTGGACGCCGACGTGACGCGTCTCCCCGAGAACCGGATCGAGGTCGTCTTCCGGGTGAAGGAGCGCCCCCTCGTGCGCGCGGTCAAGATCGAGGGCAACAAGAAGGTGAAGCGCGAGGAGCTCGAGGGCGCGCTCAAGATCCGCGCCCACACCATCCTCGACCCGGAGAAGGCGCGCCAGGGCCTGGAGGCCGGGAAGAAGCTCTACGTCGAGAAGGGTTACCTCGACGCCGAGCTCACCTACTCGACCGAGCCGGTGGGCGAGAACGAGGTCGACGTCCTCTACAAGGTCGAGGAGCACGGCCCGGTCAAGGTCGTCGAGGTCGGCTTCGAGGGCAACAAGGCGTTCTCCGCCCGCAAGCTCCGCGGCGTCATGCAGACGCGGGAGAAGTGGTTCCTCGGCTTCATCACCGGCGCGGGCGTGCTCAACAAGGAGGTGCTGCGCACCGACGTGGAGCGGCTGACGGCCTGGTACTACGACCACGGCTACGTCACGGTGCGCGTCGACGAGCCGCGCGTCGAGCGGCGCGACGACGGCCTCCACGTCACGGTCAAGATCGACGAGGGCGACCAGTACCAGGTCGGCGAGGTGGCGGTGGCGGGCGAGAACACGCCCGCGGACACGAAGGCCCTCCTCCAGGGGCTCGCGATCACGCCCGGCGAGGTCTTCAAGGCGAGCGCGCTGCGCGAGGACACGCAGAAGCTGACCGAGCGGCTCTCCGAGGACGGCTACGCCTTCGCCAGCGTCGAGCCCGAGACCGAGATGCGCCCCGACGACAAGCGGGTCGACATCACCTACAAGGTCGAGCGTGGCAAGCCGGTGGTGGTGGACCGCATCGAGGTGACCGGCAACACCAAGACGCGCGACAAGGTGGTCCGCCGCGAGATGCGCCTCCAGGAGCAGGAGCTCTTCTCGGCCAGCAAGCTGCGCAAGAGCCGCGAGGCGCTGCAGCGCCTCGGCTTCTTCCAGAGCGTCAACATCACCACCCGGCGGGCCGGCGAGGACGACCGCATGCAGGTGGTGGTGGACGTGAAGGAGGCGCAGACCGGGGCCTTCAGCGCGGGCGCCGGCTTCAGCTCGGCCGACCAGCTCCTCTTCAACGCGCGCATCGTCGAGAACAACCTCTTCGGCCGCGGCCAGCGGCTCGAGCTCTCCGGCGACATCGGCTCGATCCGGCGCAACATCATCCTCTCCTTCACCGAGCCGTACTTCCGCGACACCCCGCTCACGCTGGGGGCGAGCGCCTTCAGCTGGAAGCTCCAATTCGACGACTTCAGCCGCAGCGGCACCGGCTTCGGCACCCAGCTCACCTACCCCGTGACGGCCTGGGGCTACGACTCGCTCTGGGGCCTGCCGCTCGAGGAGGTGCGCGTCGGCTCGGACTACCGGCTCGAGTCGGCCACGATCGGGAACCTCGGCCTCAACGCCACCCGCTCGATCCGCGTCGAGGAGGGCACGAGCCTGATCAGCAGCGTGACGCCGCGCGTGGCGCGCAACACCTTGAACCACGCCTTCGACCCGACCGCGGGCTCCCTCCAGGACGTCTCCCTGGAGGTCGCCGGCCTCGGCGGCGAGCGCTTCATGAAGGCCGAGGCGCGCGAGCGCTGGTACCGCACCTTCTGGCGCTCGAAGACGCTCGGCGACTTCACCTACTCCTTCGGTGGCAGGGTGGGCTACGGTTTCCTCGGCTCGGGCGGCGTCAACGACGACGAGCTACCGCTCTTCGAGCGCTACTTCCCGGGTGGGATCGACACCATCCGCGGCTTCAAGACGCGCACCCTCGGGCCACGCGAGGCGCGCAAGGACATCTTCGGGCGCGTCATCTCGACCACGCCGATCGGCGGCAGCGAGGAGGGGATCATGAACAACGAGGTCATCTTCCCGATCGTGCAGGGCATCGGGCTGAAGGGCGTGCTCTTCGTCGATGCCGGCAACGCCTACAGCGCGGACCAGGGCTTCACGTGGGACGAGACCCGCCTCTCGGCCGGGGCCGGGGTGCGCTGGCTCTCGCCCATCGGCCCGCTGCGCATCGAGCTCGGGAAGCCATTGCGCACCAAGCCTCACGATCAGACGAGCATCGTGCTGTTCTCGTTCGGGGCGCCGTTCCAGTACTGAGGAGAGTGACGGAGACATATGCGAGATCGACACACGGGAAGCGGGGACGGCCGGAGGGCGCGCGGGGCGCTCTGGCTCGCGACGCTGGCGGTGGTGCTCGGGGCGGTGCGGCTGGCGGCCGCGGAGCAGAAGATCGCGGTGGTCGACATGCAGCGCGCGCTCAACGAGTGCGACGCCGGCAAGAAGGCCAAGGACCAGGTGAAGGCGAAGTTCGAGCACTCGCAGAACCAGCTGAAGAAGCAGCGCGAGGACCTGGACCGGCTGAAGGAGGACTACGAGCGCAAGGCGACGGTGCTCAAGGACGAGGAGCGGCGCAACCTGGAGAAGGACCTCGAGAGCCGCGGCCTCGAGTTCAAGCGCAAGTACGAGGACTTCCAGCGCGATCTCAAGGAGACCGACGCCGAGCTCACCAAGAGCATCGTCCAGGAGCTCTACGAGCTGGTGCGCGACTACGGCGAGAAGCACGGCTACACGCTCGTGCTCGAGGCCTCCAGCGGCGCGCTCCTCTACAATGACAAGACGGTCGACGTGACCGACGAGATCGTGAAGCTGCACAACGCCTCGCCCCACAAGGAGGGGTCGAAGCGCAGCTCGAGCAAGGAGTAAGCGTTCCCATCACGAACCAGCCCGAGCGAGGCGCGCGCGGGGGGCGGGCGTTCCCGTACCTTCTCGTCGACCGCGTGCTCGAGGTCGAGCCGGGGAAGCGCGCGGTCGGCGTGAAGCGCGTGAGCGCCAACGAGCCGTACTTCGCGGGACACTTCCCGGGCGCGCCCGTCCTGCCCGGCGTCATGCTGTGCGAGGCCCTGGTGCAGCTCGGCGGCCGGCTCGCCGAAGACGAGGATATCCGCCTGGTCGCGGTCGACAAGGCGCGCTTTCGCCGCCCGGTGCTGCCCGGCGACACGCTGCGGCTGGAGGTGACCTGCACCGCCGCGGGGCCGCCCTGGCGGCTGCGCGGGGTGGCGACGGCGGGGTCGGCGCTGGTGGCGGAGGTCGAGTTCGCGGCCGCGCCACCGGCGGGCCCGCGCATCCATCCGACGGCGGTGGTGGCTCCGGGCGCCGAGCTGGACACGGGGGTGGTGGTGGAGGCCTACGCCGTGGTCGGGCCGCACGTGCGTGTGGGGCGCGACTCGTGGATCGGCCCGCACGCGGTGGTGACCGGGCGCACCACGATCGGCGCCGGCTGCCGCATCTTCCAGTTCGCGAGCGTGGGAGCGCCGCCGCAGGATCTCAAGTACCGCGGCGAGCCGAGCACCCTCGAGATGGGGGACGGGAACATCGTGCGCGAGTTCGTGTCCATCAGCCCGGGCACGGCGGGCGGTAGCATGCGGACGCGGATCGGGAACGGCTGCCTCTTGATGGTCTCCGCGCACGTCGCGCACGACTGCCGGGTCGGCGACCGGGTGATCCTCGCCAACGGGGCGGCCCTCGGCGGCCACGTCGAGGCCCACGACTACGCGATCGTGGGCGGCCTCGCGGGCGTGCACCAGCACGTGCGCATCGGCGAGTCGGCCCTGTGCGCGGCCGGTGCGATGGTGTCGATGGACGTGCCCCCCTTCTGCATGGTGGCGGGCGACCGGGCTCGCCTGCACGGCCTCAACCTGGTGGGGCTCCGCCGGCGCGGCTTCACGGCCGGGGCGATCACGGCCTTGAAGCGCGCCTACCGGGTCCTTTTCCACGGCGGCGGCCGGGGCGGCGGCCGGCGGGAGGCGCTGGCGCGCACGCGCGCGGCGCTCGCTCAGGTGCCCGAGGTGGCGCACCTCGTCGACTTCGTCGCCGCTTCGCAGCGAGGCGTGTGCCGGTGAGCCGGGAGCGCATCGGGCTGATCGCCGGGAGCGGCCGCTTCCCGGTCCTGTTCGCGGAGACGGCGCGCCGTCGCGGCGTGGAGGTGTTCGCGGTCGCGCACCGGGGCGAGACCGACCCGGAGCTGGAGCACGCCGTGGCCGGCATCAGCTGGGTCTACCCCGGCGAGCTGGCGGCCATGATCGACGCGCTCAAGCGCGCCGGGGTGCGGCGTACGGTGATGGTTGGCGGGATCGCCAAGCCGCGGCTCTTCCGCGAGTTCCGGCCCGACGCCCGCGCGCTCGCGGTGATTGCACGCGTCGGCAAGCTGCGCGACGATCTGGTGCTGCGCGCGGTGGCGAGCGAGCTCGAGTCGGAGGGGATCGCGGTGGTCGAGTCGACGTTGTATCTGCAGGAGATCGTGCCGCGCGCCGGCGTGCTGGGCGCCCGGCCGCCGAGCGCGGAGGAGTGGCGCGACATCCGCTTCGGCTTCCGGGCGGCCAAGGTGATCGGACAGTTCGACATCGGGCAGAGCGTCGTCGTGCGCGGCGGCGCCGTGATCGCCGTGGAGGGCATCGAGGGGACGGACGCGACCATCCGCCGCGCGGGCCAGCTCGCGGGCGGCGACATCGTGCTCGTCAAGGTGTGCAAGCCGACGCAGGACACCCGCTTCGACCTCCCCGCGGTGGGGCCGGGCACGGTGGCGGCCCTCGCGCAGGTGCAGGGGCGGGCGCTCGCCGTCGAGGCCGGCAAGACGGTCACGCTCGACCGCGCCGAGCTGGTCGCGCTGGCCGATCGGGCGGACATCGCCGTGGTGGCGGTCGATGGGACGGAGGTCGAGCGATGAGGCTGCGCACCGCGGTGGTGGGTGTGGGGTACCTGGGCCGCTTCCACGCCGAGAAGTACGCGGCCCACCGGGATGCGGAGCTGGTCGGGGTGGTCGACGTGGATGCCGGGCGGGCACGCGAAGTCGCAGCCGCGCTCGGGGTGCGGGCGTTCACCGATCACCGCGCGCTCGCCGGGCGGGTCGACTGCGCGAGTGTCGCGGTCCCGACCCCGCACCACTTCGAGGTGGCGCGCGACCTCGAGGGCGCGGAGGCCGTCCCAGCCGCTCACCGCCGGCGCCTCGCGCGCCCGCACCGCGCGCAGGAAGGCGTCGATCTCGGCCTCGAGCGCGTCGCCCTCCGGCACCTCGCGCTCTTCGAGGGTGAGCGC
>WNFC01008919.1_pt1 | contig 11084 bp, 11 predicted proteins | sample 5400541 | NCBI WGS metagenome assembly WNFC01 (sample SAMN13153342, study PRJNA577476) | soil metagenome | isolation source: 120 cm saprolite under Douglas fir tree site 2 hole 2 replicate 1 | place: USA:California | collected 2015-04-18
CCTCGACCGTGGTCGTGTCCGAGTCGGTCCACGGCACTCTGGGCGCCCGGGCCGACCTGACGTGGCGGCGGCTGCCCCCCAAGAAGCTCAAGGGGATCGGGCGGGTGCCGCTGTGGGCGGTCACCTCTCCGCCCGACCGTCGGGGTTGAACGCGGTTCGCCCGGGGAAAAACGCTGCCGTTGGGATGGGCTGGGTCAACCCAAGGAGGGCTCGTGCGACTGCGGCAGCTGGTGCGATTGGGGAAGTTGGGCTTGGTCGCGGGCGGAGCCGTAGCCGTCGGGGCCGCGGCCATCGGGGCCGGAGGGGCGCAGGCGGCCGGCCCGGCAATCGTGCCGCATGCGTTCGTGCCGGCCGTGTCCCACCGCCCCCTGTTCTCGCTGGGCGCCAACCAGTCGTCCAACTGGTCGGGCTACAACCAGGGAGCCCTGGAGAAGAACACGAACTTCCAGGGCGTGGCCGGCGACTGGGTGGTGCCCACCGCCACGGAGAAGGTCGCCGGCGAGGCGGAGTACTCCTCGACGTGGGTCGGCATCGGCGGCGGGTGCATCGACGCCGGCTGCGCGACCACCGACAGCACGCTGATCCAGACTGGCACGGAGCAGGATGCCGGCAACACCGGCGGCCCGGCTTACTACGGGTGGTGGGAGATCATCCCCGCTCCGTCGTTCGTCGCGACCGACGCCAACGGCAACACCCTGCCCGTCTCGGCCGGCGACGCCATGCACGCGACCGTCACGCAGACCGCTCCGCAGGTGTGGACGATCCTGTTGCAGGACACGACCAAGGGCTGGACCTTCACCCAGACCGTGCCGTACTCCTCGAGCTACGCCACGGCCGAATGGATCGAGGAGACCCCCGTGGTGATCAGCAACAGCGGCAGCGTCACCGTCGGGCCGCTCCCGAAGCTGTCCACCGTCCACATCGACAACGCCCAGACGGCGGCCGCGGCCGGAGGCCCGCTGGCGGGCGCCGGCCTCGTGCCGGGCGAGGAGATCCAGCTAGTAGACCCCAACTCCGGGCAGGTGCTGGCCACGCCGTCGAGCCCCGATCCGGACGCTGACGGCTTCAACGACTGCACGTTCGCCACGACCTGCGCGGCGCCGTCCGGGGATCTGGGCACCTCAGGAGGGGGAGGGACCGGGCACCACAAGCTGCGGCGCGCACGCTGAGCTTCTAGGCGCCGAGCTTCAGGGCGCCGAGCTTCGGGGTGGCGCAGCCTTGCGGCCTCGTACCGCGGCGTCGCGGTGGCGGCGCAGGCGCAGCCCCCACAGGCACAGGCCCCACGCGCCGCCGAGCACGGCCACGATCGCGACCAGGTGGGACCGGAGGCTGTGCCGGGTCTCCTGGTAGGTCCAGGTGGCGTCGGGCGGCTGGCAGGGCTGTCCCGGTGGAGTGGCCGCGCACAGGTCGCTGACCTCGATCCTCGGCCGGGACGGGTTGGCGTTGAGCTCCTCGCCGAGCCTCAGCACCGGGGCCGGGACCGTCGCCGGGTCCTCGGGCGGATGGGCGGCGGCGAGCCACTGGCTGAGCACGTCGCCCATCACGATCTGGCCCCGGTCCTTCGGGTGCATGCTGTTGTGGACCCAGTCGCGCGGGCTGATGCGGCCCTGGATGGGGTTGAGGGCGACGTAGTTCACGTCCGGGTTGGCCCGGTCGCAGATCCGCTCCTTGCGGACCCTGAAGGCGCCCTCCATGTCCGACGCGTAGCGGAGGTGATGGCCGGCCGCCTCGGCCCGTATCACCGTGTCGAGCTGCTGGGCGAAGCCGGACACGAACCGGTGCTCGGAGTCCGTCATCGTCGAGTTGAATATCCAACACCGCTGGTCGCGGATGGGGACGGGGTAGGGCACGACGACCACCCGGTCGCCGAAGCGGCGCTTCAGCTCGTCGTAGAGCGGGCCCAGGGTGGCGCCGACCGTGCCGAGCCGGTCGAGCCGGGGTTGGCCCCGCCCCGAGCAGTCGCCGGGGGCGATGCAGGTCTGGGCCACGTCGGCGAAGCCGGCATCGTTGCCCCCGACCATCACCAGCACCAGCTCGACGTCGCTCGGGTCCCGGTGCTTGCCGTCGAACAGCTCCAGCTGGGTCAGCCGCCTGGCCGGTGGCGGCCGCACGCCTTGCAGCTCGTTCTCGCCGATGTACTGGCCGTGGTTCTTGGACGGCTCCGGCACGTCCGCGGGTGAGGGCAGGATGTTGGCGACGACCGCGCCCGAGCAGGCGAAGTCGTCGAGCTCGAGATGCATGGCGCGCGCCACCCGGACGGGGTACGAGTTGGGTGATCGGCGGCACTCGTCGCGGGTCGCGGCCCTGTTGGTGTTGGTGCCGTCGAGGTAGCGGGACGCTCCCTCTCCCGACATGTACGAGTCGCCGAAGGCCACCACCTCGTGCCCGCCGCCGAAGCGGGCCGGCGCGGGCGCGCCACGCGGGAGCTGCGACCAGATGAGAGACACGGCGATGACCACGAAGAAGACGTACACGTCGGTGTTGGCCGCGATCATCGCCAGCACCCCGACCGCCAGCGCCCCCATGACGAGCGCGAACGCGTAGCCGCCGACGGGCACGACCAGCGCCATGCCGACGACCAGGGCCGCGGCGGCCACGCCGGCGACGATCCTCCAGGCGCGGGGCGACCACGGCCGGCCGGCGCGGGCGGTGTGGGCCTCGCCGGCCGCGGCGTCGAGCAGGTCCTCGGTCGCCAGGCTGACCGTCGGGAACAGCAGGACGGCCGGCGCGGCCAGCGCCACCCAACCCCCCTTTCCCAGCAGGACGCCGCCCACGACGACGGCTAGGAGGTTGACGCCGAAGAAAGCTGCGATCGGCCGCTGGAGCACCTTGGACAGGCGGACCTCGACGGCCAGCTGGCCCCCGGCGAACAGCACCAGCGACAGGCCGAGGAACCCCGGCAGGTCGAACACCTGGAGCCGGCGCACGAGGACGATCACGACTCCCGCCTCCAGCGCGCCCAGCAGGACGGCGATGCGCTGGCCCCGGCGGGCGTCGGCGGTGCGGTCGAAGGCGGCCAGCGTCATGTGGACGCCGATCCCCGAGGCGGCGAGCACGACCGTCAGGACCACGACCCCGACGTAGGAGTGGTGCTGGGCCGCGAAGGAGAGCAGGCCGAGCGCGACCACGTACAGGGCGCACTGCAACGCCAGGTTGCGCTCCCTGGCGTCTTGCGTGGGCGCCCAGTGCTTCGCCCGGCTGGCCACGGCGCCTCCCCTCGTCCGCCCCTCCATGGGCCGCCGGCCCATTCTTCCATGCTTTAATGTCGCCCCAGCGTGTTTTTTGCTTGAAGAATGGTTTTGGCCGCGTTCCAAACTCCCTCAGCCCGGCCGGGTCACCGCCGGCGAGCCAGCCCAGGGCGACGTCGCCGAGGGTGCCCTCGCGCCGAGAACCTACCCGCCCGGTCCCCGGGCACGACCCGGCGAGCGGCGAGAATGCGGGGCGTGTACATCTCCGCCAAGGCCGACTACGCCACCAGGGCCCTGCTGGCGCTCGCCGCCGCCGGCGGCGGTCCCGTCAAGGGGGAGGTGCTCGCCCGCGAGCAGGGCCTGCCGCTCAAGTTCCTCGAGAACACCCTCACCACCCTGCGCCACGCCGGGCTGGTGGAGGCCCAGCGCGGCAGTGAAGGCGGCTACCGGCTGGCCCGGCCCGCCGCCCAGATCACCGTCGCCGACATCATGCGGCCCCTGGACGGGCCCCTGGCCGAGGTCCGGGGCGAGAAGCCCGAGGAGGCGGTCTACGAGGGCCCGGCCGCCCATCTGCGCGACGTGTGGGTGGCGGTGCGCGCCGCGCTCCGCGAGGTGCTGGAGAACGTTACCCTCGCCGACATCGTGGCTGGCGAGCTGCCCGCGGGGGTCCGCGAGCTGCTGGAGCGTCCGGGCGCATGGGAGCGCAGGAGGGTCGGGGGCTGAGGGTGAAAGGGATCACGCGGTGCGCTGTCACCGACGTGGCCCTTTCACATCGGATCACATCGGGTAGGTGTCGACGTCGGTCGCCTTGACCGAGGCCCACACGGCGCCGCCGTCGACCAGGTGGAGCTCGGCGGCGGCCGCGGCGGTGACCTCGGCGATCAGCGGGACGGGGCCCTCGACGCGCACCCGGGCCCGGTCGCCGGCCAGGAACAGCTCGCCCGCCCGCCCGGGCCAGACGTTGCGGGCGCTGCCCTCGGGGGGTCGGCGGTGCAGCGACACCGCGTTGGGCCGGATGGCCACGAAGGTCGGTCCCTCGGCCGGCGCCGCGATCGCGACCGCGCCGCCGCCGTCGGCCAGCCGGACGGTGGTGCCCGCCGCGGTGCCTGCGAGCAGGTTGAGCCCGACCATGGTGGCCACCCAGCTCGATCGGGGCCGGGCCGTCACCTCGGCGAGAGGCCCGTGCTGGGTGACGCGGCCGTCCTCGAGGACCACGAGCAGGTCCGCGAGCGCGGCCGCCTCGACGGGGTCGTGGGTGACGACGAGGCGCGAGCCCGGGTAGCGGCGCAGCTCCTCCCGCAGCACGTGGCGCAGCTCGCCGCGGGCTGCCGCGTCGACGGCCGCCAGCGGCTCGTCGAGGAGCAGGACGGCCGGCTCGGTGGCAAGCGCGCGGGCCAGGGCGACCCGTTGGGCCTGTCCCCCGGAGAGCTCTGCGGGCCGGCGCCGGGCGGCTTCGGCGAGCCCCACGCGCTCCAGCCATGCCGCGGCCGCGGCCCGGGCCGCGCCCTTGGGCCGGCCGGTGGCCCGCAGCCCGAAGGCGACGTTGTCGACCGCGCTGAGGTGGGCGAGCAGCCGGGGCTCCTGGAACACGACCCCGACGCCGCGCCGCTCCGGCGGCTCCCGAACACCGGTTGCCGGGTCCTCGACCACGGTCCCGTCGATGACGACCCGGCCCCGGTCGAGGGCCACCAGCCCGGCCAGGGCCCGAACGAGGGTGGTCTTGCCGGCGCCGTTGGGGCCGACGACGACGACGACTGCCGCCTCGCCCACCGCCATCTCGACGTCGAGGTGCAGCGCGCCCAGGGTCAGCTCGACCGCGGCGGACAGGCTCACGGGTGGCCGAGCCAACGGTGCCGAAGCCCCACCAGCACGGCCAGGGACACGCCGAGCAGCACCAGCGACAGGGCCAGGGCCGTCCCCTCGTGGCCGGACTCGATGTCGAGGTAGACGAGCAGCGGCGTGGTCTGGGTGGTGCCGGGGAAGCTGCCGGCGAAGGTGATGGTGGCCCCGAACTCGCCCAGGGCCCGGGCCCACGTGAGCGCGGCGCCGGCGGCCAGGGCCGGAGCCACGGCTGGCAGGACGACGCGCCGGAACCGGTACGCCGGGCTCGCCCCCAGGGTGGCGGCGGCCTCCTCGGCCTTGCGGTCCATGGACCGGAAGGCGGCCTCGGCGGTCACGATCAGGAAGGGCATGGCCACGAACGCCTCGGCCACGATGGCCCCGCTGGTGTTGAACACCAGCCGCCAGCCGGTCAGGTCGTACAGGGCACGCCCGGCGAGGCCGCGCCGGCCGAAGGCGTACAGCAGGGCGATGCCGCCGACCACCGGCGGCAGGACCATCGGCAGGGTGACCAGGGCGCGCACCAGGGACCGGCCCGGGAAGCGGCGCCGGGCCAGGACCCACGCCAGGGGCACGCCGAAGGTGGCGGACACGGCGAGGGCGCCGAGCGAGGTCTCGAGGGACAGGCGCAGGGCGGCGAAGGCGTCGTGGGCCCGGAGGTCGCCGGCCAGCGCCGACCACGGGGCTCGCTGGAGCAGGGAGACGAGCGGCAGCACGACCAGGGCGACGGCCCCGGCGGCCAGGACCCCGGGCACCACCGCGAACGGCTGCCGCCGAGGGCTACCGCGGCGGGAGGAAACCGGCCGCCTCCAGGGCCCGCTGCACGTCGCCGGAGACGGCTGAGTCGACGAAGGCCTGGGCCGCAGCCCGGTTGCGGGTGGCCTTGACGACCGCGATCGGGTAGGTGATGCCAGCCTGGTCGGCGTCGGGCACCGTCACCCCCGTGACGGTGGCGCCGGCTGCGGCCACGTCGGTCACGTACACGACCGTCGCGTCGGCCTCGCCCGAGGCGATCTTGGCCAGGGCCGAGCGGACGTCGGCCTCCAACGACCGGGGCGTGACCGTCAGGTGCTCGGCGGTGAGCGCCAGCCGGGTGTAGTCACCGGCCGGCACCCCGGGCGCCTCCAGCACCACGCTCACGCCGGGCCGGGCCAGGTCGGCGAGGCCGGTGACGTGCTTGGGGTTGCCGGGAGCCACCGCGATCTCCAGCTTGTTCCTGGCGAAGGTGACCGGCGGGTCCACCAAGCCGGCGTCGAGCAGCCGCTGCATGTTGTTGGCGTCGGCCGAAGCGAACACGTCCGCGGGCGCGCCCTGGGTGATCTGGGAGACCAGGGTGTTGGAGCCGGCGAAGTCGTAGGTAAGGGTCAGGCCCGGGTCGGCGGTCGTCAACGCCGTCTTGGCCCGGTTGAACGCCGCGGTCAGCGATGCCGCCGCCAACACGTTCAGCGATCCTGTGATCGGCGCCGCCCGGGCGCTCGACGGTGGCGTCGTCCTGGACGAGCAGGCCGGCGCGGCCAGCGCCACCGCGGTCAGCAACCCGAGGACGCCGCGGCGGCGAGCGCCGGTCCTCACGGCTGGGGGACCTCGACCACGACGTTGGTGGATTTCACCGATGCCACGGCCAACACCCCCGGGGCAAGGGCGAGCTCCTCGGCCGCCTCACGGCTCATGAGGGACACGACCCGGTAGGGGCCGGCCTGGATCTCGACCTGGGCCATGACCTTGTCCTTGGTCACCTTGGTCACCAGCCCGGGGAAGTGGTTGCGGGCCGACTCGGCGACCGGCAGGAACGACGGGGCGGCCGCCCGGTCGGCCGAGAACCGGGCGAGGGTGGCGCCCTCGACCCGGCGCCGTCCCCCCGGCGTGCGAGCCGCCGGGAGCTGGCCGCTGTCCATCCAGCGCCTGACCGTGTCGGGGCTGACCCCGAGCAGCTCGGCCGCCTGGCCGACGGTGAAGGTGGGCATGGGCCGGACTCTACCTCGCATGTGCCGGACCATGCCGCACTCAAGCCGGTGGATCAGCCTCCAGCGGAGCGTTCGCCTGGCGATTGCCGGTCAGGTCACCGTCGCAGGCGCGCTGCCGGCGCTGGTCCATCCGGCAGAAAGGTGGCCCCCGTGCGAACCGGGGCCGCGCAACCATTCGCCCAGCGCGCCCACGGCCATGGGCCGGGCGAGCAGGAAGCCCTGGGCCACGTCGCAGCCCGTGTCGCGGAGCGCGCTGAGCACGGCGTCGGTCTCCACGCCCTCCGCCACGACGCGCAGGGACAGGTTGTGGCCGAGGTCGACGATGGAACGGACGATGGCCGCATGCGCCGGGTTCACCAGCATGTCGGCCACGAAGATCCTGTCGATCTTGAGCTCGTGGACCGGCAGCTCGGAGAGGTAGCCCAGGGAGGTCTGTCCCCGGCCGAAGTCGTCGATGCTCACGCGGGCGCCTGCGTTGGCCAGGTCGGCGAGGATGGTCGCGGCCCGTGCCGGGTCCACGAGCAGGGCGGTCTCGGTGATCTCCACGATGAGGCGGCCGGCCGGCACCCCGTCACGGTCGAGTATGTCGACCACCCTGGACGCGAAGTCAGGGCGGGCCAGGTTGCGGGCGGAGACGTTGACCGCCACCGACAGGCCGGCCGCTCGCGCCCCCAGGTCCTGCAGGTCGGCGAGAGCGGACTCGACGACCCAGTAGGTGAGCTTGTCGATCAGGTCGGTCTGTTCGGCGAGCGGGATGAAGCGGTCGGGGGCGAGCAGACCGAGACTGGGATGTTGCCAGCGCACCAGGGCCTCGACGGCCTCGACATGGCCGTCGCCGAGGGCCACCTTCGGCTGGTAGTGCAACACCAGCTGGCCGTCGTCGATGGCGTGGCGCAGCTCGGCTATGAGCCCGAGGTTGGCCGGGTCGTAGTGGTCCTGTCGGCGGTCGTAGCGCGCGACGCCCGTGTGCCCGGCCTTGGCGACGTACATGGCCATGTCGGCGTGCTGGAGCAGCTCGTCGATGTCCTCGCCGTCGTCCGGCGCGAGGACGTAGCCCACGCTGGCCTCGACGGTCAGGGGCACGCCGCTGACCTCGACCTCGAGCTCGATGACGTTGCGGAGCTGGCGCAGCGCCGCATCCGGATCCGCGACGTCGCGCAGGATCACGCCGAACTCGTCGCCGCCCAGGCGCGCCACCGTGTTGCCTCGCTGGGTGAACGCGGCCAGGCGGAGGCCCAGCTCGGTGAGCAACCGGTCCCCGTTGTGGTGGCCGAGAGTGTCGTTGACCTCCCGGAAGCGATCGAGATCGATGATGGCGATGGCCACGTTCTGGGCGCCCGCGGTCGCGCCCGACACGGCCTCCTCGGCACGCCGATGGAACAGCGTCCGGTTGGGTAGCTCGGTCAGGGCGTCGTGCTCGGCCAGGAAGGCGTTCAAGGCGAGCTGGCGGCGCAGCCCCCGGCTCAGGAGAGCGGACACCGTGAACACGGCGAGGTACAGCGCGGCCAGACCCAGGGCCAGGTCGCGGTACAGACTGTTGAGCCCGTCCGTCACGTCGTGGCTGATGGGCGCGTAGGGCAGATAGACCTCGAGGACTCCGACCTGGCGGGCCGGGCTCCCGCCGTACAACGGTCGGTAGGCCTCGACCGCGTCCACGCCCTTGGGGCCGCGGTCGTTGCTGTCGGCGTTCAGCCGGGTGAGCCGCGTCACGATTTCGCCGTGAGCGGCCTGCAGGGCCTCGTCCTCCGGTTTGTCGGCGAAGCCCGATCCGTCTTCGGAGTACACCACCCGGCCGCTGAGATCCTCCAGCCGGAGCCGGAGCACGTCATGTCCGGACGTGGTCCGACCCACCAGCCGCCGCAGGGCCGCGCCCTCGTCGGGGCTCAGCCCGGCGCCCAGGTCATGCCCGGCCAGGAGCGGCTCGACCGCCGCCCGGGCGACCAGCGAGGCCTCTTGTCGGCCCTCGGCCACCCCGCGACGCCGGGCTTCGCGACGGTAGCTGGCGGCCAGCACGGCGCCGAGCAGCAGGACCGGCAGCAGGGTGATCAGCGCGAAGGTCGCGAACAGCCGCCGGGTCGACTGGGGCGCGCCGAACCGTCGAGCTGCCATCCCTCATGTTCGGCGCGTCCCGGGCCCGGCTTGACCCGCCTGGCCTGCGACTACCGGGCCGCCACCGCGTTTGCTACATCTGGTCGGCCCGGGTGACGTCGAGGTTGCGGAACTTTGGCGGCCCGTCGCACAGCGCGGCCATCTGGGCGGCCAGCTCGCTGGTCTCGGGCAGCTTCGAGTTGAGCATGGCGTCCTCGTAGGAGGGGAACTCGACGATCTGCATGTAGGTGTTGGCCGCGTCCCGGTCCCGGGTCTGTGTGCCCCGGGTGGCGGCGCGCTTGCCTTTGGTCTTCTCCAGCCAGCCGTCCACGAGCGTGTTCAGCTCGTCGATGCGGGTGGTCTGGTACTCGATGGTCTGGATGAAGGGCATCGCGCTCCCCCTGGTCAAGGCCATGACGTCATGGCCGGGCGCGATCATAGGCCGAACCGGTCAGGCAGGCGATCGGTCGTATACGCGGCCGAAGGACGTGGCCTTGAAGCCGAAGAGGGTGAGCAGCTCGTCGGAGCCGAAGAGGCGCACGCTCGGGTCGAGGGAGAGCCACCAGTTCTCCTGGGGCAGGTAGATCGGCGGCGTGTACCAGGCGAACAGGCCGCACCGGTGCTCGTCGCGGGTGCGGTTGGTGCCGGTGCGGTGCCAGACCCGGCCGTCCATGACCACCATCGAGCCCCGCCGGGCCTCGAGCGGCACCGTCGCCACCAGCCGGTCGTCCTGGAGCGGAGGCCGGTTGAGGGCGTGGCTGCCGGGCACGACCCGGGTGGCGCCGTTGTCCTCGGTGAAGTCGTCGACGCACCAGATCATGTTGATGCCCTGGACGCCGCTCCATGGTTGCGGCATGTAGAACTGGTCGCAGTGGAAGTACATCTCCCCGCCGCCGGGCCCGGTGAGGTTGGCCGAGATGTTGGACAGCAGCGCCGGCCAGCCGATCACCTCGCGGACGAAGCTCAGCGCTAGCGGGTGCTCGACGACGTCGAGGAAGACCGGGTCGCGGCTGGGGAGGTTCCAGACCCGCTGGTTGGTGACGTCGAAGTCGCCCCCGAAGCGCTGCACGCGGCCGCGACGGCGATCTGATGCCGCGGCGCGGTAGGCCGCGTCGCGCACCTCGGTGAGCGCGTCGCCGGTGAGGACGTCGGCCACCACGCAGAGCCCGGTGGCCTCCAGGTCGCGCCGGGCCTGATCGAGGTCGGTGGTCGGGGCCGGGGCGTCGACGGTGGGGCGGTCCTCGATGGTCATGTGCGTCCTCCTGGTGTCAGCGCTTCTCGTGTCAGGGCTTCGATCGGCGTGGTCACCGGCTGGAGCTGCCGCCGGGCTGCCCATTTGGCCGCCGCCACGCTCTGGTCGAGGGTCGCCGGGTCGAAGGCGCCGAGCGTCATGATCCCCCACAGCAACGTGACGATGAACACCACGACGTGCTCGCGGTTGAGATCTGTGATTTCCCCCCGTTGCACCCCTCGGGCCGCCAGGTTCCTGTAGAACTCGAGAGCCGCGCGCGGCTGGAGGTCGGCGCCCACGAGATCGGGGTGCTCGTGGTCGAGCAGCACCCGCAGGGAGAGGCGGGTGTGGTCGGGGCGCTCGACCAGCAGCTGGCGCGACCGGTCCAGGAGCGCCTCGACCTCGCCGAGCAACGAGCCCTGGGCGGCCACGACGTGCTCGTAGTCGGCGTAGATCTGCTCGATGGCGTCCTCCCACACCGCCACGAACAGGGCGGCCTTCGACGGGGAGTACTTGTAGACGGCCTTGGCCGTGACGTCCGCTTCAGCGGCGATGGCGCGCATGGTGGCGCGGGAGTACCCCTGCGAGGAGAAGACCCGCCGGGCGCCGTCGAGGATGCGACGGCGGGTCTGCTCGCTGCTGCCGTTGGTCGGTCGACCGCGGAGCCTCGGTCGCCTCTCGGTCACGGTGAGCCGACCCCGGCCGCGCTAAGCGGTGACCGCGGTGGGTCGAACGGTGACCTTCGGGAAGGCCGGGCTCCGGAAGGGCGCGCCC
>WNFC01028622.1_pt1 | contig 11084 bp, 16 predicted proteins | sample 5400541 | NCBI WGS metagenome assembly WNFC01 (sample SAMN13153342, study PRJNA577476) | soil metagenome | isolation source: 120 cm saprolite under Douglas fir tree site 2 hole 2 replicate 1 | place: USA:California | collected 2015-04-18
ACATACCGCGGGTCGTAGGGGATTCAGTTTATCCTGAGCGCGGGCGGGTACAAGGGCGGGAGCGAAGGATCATTGGCGGCGCCGCGACTAGAACGCCACGAGCGATGCTCCGACGCCGCGTGGCGAAGCTGCTCACGCTCAGGATAAATTGTTAAACAAGGTCAAGCGCCGCCTACGTCACTTCGCGGATCGCGACCGCGCGCTCTTCGTCGAGGGTTACTTCAAGACCGGCCCCGGCCAGTACGGTCACGGCGACCAATTCCTCGGCCTCAACGTACCGGATCTTCGGAAAGTGGCACGCGAGTTCCGATCGCTTTCACTCGCCGACGTGCGCGCGTTGCTAAAATCGAGGTGGCATGAGGAGCGCCTCCTCGCGCTGCTGATCCTGGTCGATCAATACGCGCGCGCTGAAGCAAGGCAGCAGAACGCCATCTACAGGCTTTACATGGCGTCCACGCAATCGATCAACAACTGGGACCTGGTCGACCTCTCTGCGCCGCGGATCGTGGGACCGCATCTCGAGTGCCGCAGCCGCACACCGCTTTATCGATTGTCGAAATCGAAAAACATCTGGCGGCGCCGGATTGCCGTCATGGCGACGTTTCACTTCATCCGGCTCGGCGAGTTCGACGATTCTTTCGCGCTGGCGGAAGCGCTGCTCGACGATCCGCACGATCTGATCCACAAAGCCGCCGGCTGGATGCTGCGCGAGATCGGAAAGCGCGATCAGAACGCCGAAGAGGCGTTCCTGAAGAAATTCGCAGCGAAAATGCCGCGCACAATGCTGCGCTACGCGATCGAGCGTTTCCCCGAGCCGCTGCGCCGCAAATACCTCACGATGAAACCTTGACCGAGCGCCGTCCCTTCAAAATCTTCACGAAGCTCCGGCTGCGCAGCTCCTCCAGCGTCAACCCCGTCGCCAGCGCCTCCTCCTCGGTGATCGCGCCGCAGTTGAGCGCGCGCAAAAAATAATTCAACAGACCCTGGCCGGTGGCGGCGTCATCGAAGACGTCGCCGACGAGCGTCGCCTGTCCGGCCCTCTGCATGAAATTGCGCAGCCGGTTGGTGGCCGGGCCGAGACTCTCGAGGAAGAAGGAGTAGACGGCGGCGTAGCGGGTTGGGAGCTGCGATGGATTGAGATCCCACCCCTGGTAGAAACCGTTGACGAGCGAGTGCCGAATGTGTTCGACGTGCAATCGCCAGGCGCGATGGACCGTGGCGCGGTCGCCGATCGGGATGACGTTCGTGGCGCCATCGGAGAGCCAAAGACCGGTTCCGGCATAGGCCACCTGCATCGAGTGCCGCGCGAAGTCGCAGGCAGGATGATCCATTCGCTGATGCGCAGCCGTGATGTTGCAGCTCGCGGTGTAGTCGTAGGTGCCGAAGTGCGCCGCCACCACCCGCCCGCGCGCGGCGTCGAGCATCTGCGACAGCATCGGGATCGACTGGGTGGTCTCGATCATGAATTCGAATTTCAGCGCGCTTTTTTGCAGTCCGAGCTTCGGCTCCAGCACGTCGAAGAGATTCGCGAGCGTGGTGACCTGCTCGACGACCTGGATCTTTGGAAGCGTGACGACGAACCACGGCGGCAACTTGCCCGCCTCGCCGATTAGCGTGCTCAGGAAGATGTCCAGCGTGCGGACGGAGCGTCGCGTAAGCTCCTGTGAAAACGGCTTGATGCGGATTCCGATAAATGGGGACAGAGTTCGGTTGCGCAGTCCGGCGGCCACCTCGCGCGCGGCCTGTTGCGCGTGGCCGTCCTCTTCTTCGTCCGGCCGATTGCCGTAGCCATCTTCGAAGTCGATGCGGAAATCTTCGACCGGCTCCCGTTTCAGCTTTTCGATCACCCGGCCATAAACCGTCTGTGCGATCGTCGCCTGCAGACCGATGGCATTCGCGAACGTCGCTGCATCGGGCGCGTGCTCCTGCAACGCGCGCTGCGCGAGCGTGCCGAGCTTGACGGCCGTATCGGATTTGAACAGATGTGCGCCGCCGTAGACCGTATGCACGGGCTGACGCTGATCCGATTCGCCCGGAAATCTTTTCGCAAGCGCGGCCAGCGGCGCGTCCAGTGCCGCCGTCGCGCGGCGGATGTCGTCTTCGCTGAGCATCATCGCGTCCGTATGATTTTCGCCGCCCCCCACCCTACCAGCACCAGCGCAGCCAGAATCTCCCAGTTGTAGCGGTTGCCATAGGTGGCCACCGGGAAGTGATTGCTGATCATGATGAACACCACCGGCAGCACCATGAAGGTGTTCTGTTTCGATCGCTGCTTCGCGCGATCGGCGAGCCGCAGGTCGGGTTCGCGTCCTTCCTTGGCGGCCGCGATCAATTGACGCTGCGCCGGAAGAATCCGAACCCAGACATTGGCAGCCATGAATGTTCCGAGCATCGCGCCGATCTGCATGTACGCGGCCCGCGCGCTGAAGATTCGCGTGGCAGCGAAGATCGCTCCGACGAGCACAAGATAGGAGACCACCACGCCGGCCGCTTCGTTCTTCTTCATCGGCGAGATCCAGAGAAAGTCGTAGACGAACCATGCCGCCGCCAGCCACGCAATGCTCAGCCACGCGGCGGTTGAGGGTTGCATACGCCGCACGCTGTCGTCCACCATCAAGCCCCCGTTGTAGTACACGAGGCCCAGCAACAAAAAGCCACTGATCCAGGTGAGGGCCGCTTCCCACTTGAACCAGTGCAGTCTTTGGGGCAGCAAGGCGCCTGCGCCCTGTTTCTGGACTACATAGAATCCGCCGCTGTGCACCATCCAGACATTTCCTTCTTCATGAAGGCGATGGTCGAGCCACGTGAAAAAATAAGTCTGCCCGATCCACATGATCCCGGCGAACACGTGCGTCCAGCGGAACGCCAGGTTCAGCCACTCGTTAAGTTGATAGGGCACGCGGTGCGAATATATCCGAACGAGTTGTCTGGTTGTCGGGTTGTCAGGTTGTCGGAGGAACAATGCGATCCACAGAACGTCTACTCGATCAGCTCAACCGAGCATTCGGCGGCGAAGCATGGCACGGACCGGCGCTGCGCAATCTGCTCGATGGCGTAACCGAGGAGCAGGCGAAGTCGTGGCCGGTACGGGATGCACATTCGATTCTCGAGCTGGTAGTGCACATCGGCACCTGGATCGATGTCGTCGCGCGCCGGGTGGGCGGCAACGTCGTCGATTCGAATTCCGTACAAGACTGGTCTGATGTGACGAAGACGTCGTGGGCTAAGGCAGTCCAGGAGCTCGAGCGCGCGGAAAGCAGATTGGCCGATGCTGTTGCGCGCCTCGACACGGAAGATCTCGACAAACCCGTCCCCGGCGCCAAGCGCTCCATCGAATCCGAAATCCTCGGCGTCCTGCAGCACAATGTTTATCACGCCGGACAGATCGCAATTCTGAAAAAGGCGATCGGAGAAAAGTAGTGACAGTCGACGAAATTCGAACGCTCTATGCCTACACCCAATGGGCGAACCATCGCATCCTGTCCGCCTGCCAGCCTCTCGATTCCTCTGCCTTTACTCGCAACCTCGGCAACAGCTTCGGCTCGATTCGCGACACGCTCGTTCACGTCCTGTGGGCGGAATGGATCTGGCTGGAGCGGTGGCAAGGGCGTTCTCCGAAGCAGCCTGCAGCTTTCACCGATTACCCGGACATCCAGTCGATCGAAAAGCGCTGGAATGAAATCGAGCAGGGACAGCAGGCTTTTCTCGAGCGCCTCACAGCCGCTGCACTCGATCGCCGCATCGGCTACGAGAATCTGAAAGGCGAGCGCTGGGGGTATTCGCTCGGCCACATGCTGCAGCACGTCGCGAATCACTCCACCTATCATCGAGGGCAGGTGGTGACGATGCTGCGGCAGCTCGGCGCCTCAGCGAGCAGCACCGATTTCCTGCTCTATTTCGACGAGCTCACTTGACGTCGACTCTCGTCGCGATCATCCGATATTCGATCGTCACCTTCGCGCCGACCTTCAAGCTGCCGTTGACCTTGGTCGCAGCGTCGCGCGCGAGCTCCCATCGGTCCTTACCTTTTTGCACGACGATCGCGTCGCTGCGCACCTCGAGAACCGGACCAGTGACCTGATAGGTCTTTACGGCTGCGGCTGCCGCGCCGATCGCAAACAGAAGAGATATCACCAGCAGGCACACCAATACGCGTCGCATGATCATTCCTCCGAGCGCGACCGTATGCGCCAAGCGTGCCGGTCCGTAGGAAGAGTGCGACCTGCGAATTCGTTTTATCGGATACATAACAAGGTCACGCGAAAGGGCAAACTCCCGGGAACGGGAGGACGCAAAGCAACCGGTCTGATCCGCAAGTCAGACAGCGGTGCCGCCGAACGTGATCCCGCTCGCGCGGGGCGTTCCGCTGACCAGGATCGAAAGGAGCGCTGCCGTGCGAAAAGGAATTCTCATTGTGTTGTTTGGAGCGTTGGCAATGGCCAATGCGGGACATGCTTCGGCTCGTCCGCTGACGCAGGTGACTCTTGTAGCAAACGCGTTTCCGGCGCCGGTACCTCAGTACCTCGCTGGAATCATCACGAATGCGGCGAAGAAGTACGGTGTCGATCCGAACCTGATCGCTGCGATGACCTTTCGCGAGTCGGCGTTCAATCCGAATGCTGTCTCCAGCCGCGGTGCCCAAGGATTGATTCAGCTCATGCCCCGAACCGCGCGCGCCTCGGAGTGCAGGATGCGTTCGATCCGCAGCAGAACATCTTTGGCGGAACGAAGTATCTGAAATCGCTGCTCGACCGCTTCAACGGCAACATCGATATGACGCTGGCGGCGTACAACGCCGGTCCGGAGCTCGTCGCGAAAGTCGGACCGGCGGCCAATCGGGAAGCGATCGATTACGTCGCGGCAGTGAAGTCCTACTATCAGACCGCGCTGCGCGCGCTGTAATCGGCGCGCCGCACGATCTCCTCGGCCGGCGCTGACGGCGTCCAGGCGCCGCTGTCCGAGCGCGTGAAGTGCAGCCGGCGCTGGACCATCAGGGTTCCATCGCGCTGGCCTTTATCGGTGGCAAACGTTCCTTTGTACCAATAGGTCGTCGTGACCGTTCCGTCGGCCACCGAGACTCTGTTGATGTACGCGCGCATCTCCTTATACGACACCAGCGACTCCATGCCGGCCGGCACAGCGGCGGTGTCATTCTTGATCCACGCCACCTGCTCGTGACCGATGGCCTTCAAAGCCGCAGTTCTCAGCCGGTCGCCCTCGCCAAGGTTGAGATAGGTCGCACATCCAACAGCAAAGAGAATCGCGAAAACCGTCACAGCTCGTTTCATAAAAACCTCCTCGCCATCGTTGACGGAATTGACGAGCCGTGGTTTGTTACAGACAGCTACGGTACAGAAAACTGATTACGAGATCCCTCGCCCCGCGAAGCGGGGAGAGGGTGCCGCGAAGCGGCGGGTGAGGGACCCCTCATCCGGCCTTCGGCCACCTTCTCCCCGCAAGCGGGGAGAAGGACTGCATTAGACTGAGTGTGCGTATGAATGATCTCCGTTATCCGATCGGAAAATTCGAGCGCCGCGATCAACTGACTACCGAAGAACGGCGATCGATGATCGATGACATCGCCGCCGCTCCCACGCGCATGCGCGACGCTGTCACGGGCCTGACGCCGGCACAGCTCGACACGCCATATCGCGAAGGCGGCTGGACGGTCCGTCAGGTCGTCCACCACGTGCCCGACAGTCATCTCAACGCGTATTGCCGCTTCAAGCTCGCGCTGACCGAAGATGTGCCGACCATCAGGCCATACGACGAAGCCCGCTGGGCGGAGCTCGGCGACACGCACACGACGCCGGTCAAGACATCGCTCGCGATCCTCGAGTCGCTGCATACGCGTTGGATTTGCCTAATGCGGTCGATGAAGCCTGCGGATTTTCAACGCCAGCTCAAACATCCGGAAAGCGGGACGATGTCGCTCGACAACGTCCTCGCGCTCTATTCCTGGCATGGGCGGCATCACACCGCGCACATCACGTCATTGCGCCAGCGCAACGGCTGGTAGCGCGAGAGCTACAATCGACTCGTGCCGACGTTTTTCGAAGCGTTGAACGAGCTGATGGCCGCTAACAAGCCGCTGGTCACCGTCACTGTTGTCGACGTGACGGGCAGCGTTCCGCAGGATCGCGGCGCCAAGATGATCGTCACACGCGATGGCTTGGCGTTCGGAACCGTCGGCGGCGGAAAAGTGGAGACCAAGGCGATCGCCGAAGCGCANNNNGCGGCGGCATCGTGAAGCTCTTCTTCGAGTCGCATAACGTCGGCCGCTGGCGCGTCGTGATCTTCGGCGCAGGTCACGTCGCGAATGCGCTGATCACTCTCCTGCAGCATTTCGACTGCGCCATCACCTGCATCGATCCGCGCGAGGAATGGCTTGCGAAATTGCCAAAATCGCCGAAAGTGACTGCCATTCAGGCCGCGGACATGCCGTCCATGGTCAAGAACCTTCCCGACGACGCGTACGTCGTTCTGATGAGCATGGGGCACACGACCGACAAGCCAGTGCTCGTCGAAATTCTGCGCACGCGCAAATTCCCGTATCTGGGAGTGATCGGAAGTGAAGCGAAGGCGAACATCCTGCGGCGAGACGTCGCTGAAGCGGGATTACCGATCGAGGCCCAGAGCGCGTTTCACTGTCCGATCGGCATCGAGATCGGCACGAACCATCCGTACGAGATCGCGCTCAGCGTGATCGCGCAGCTCATTCAGACGCGCGACGCTCGATCGAGAAGAGCGACGCATCGGTCGGCGGATTCACGATCGTCTTCGTGAAGCGAATCACGGCATCGAAGCGCGGATCGCCCGTCGAGCGATGTAGCTCTTTCTCGAACTTGATGCCGTCAATCGCCTCGTATGCGGCGAAGGTCACGGTGATCGTCCGATTGTTCTCCGTGTGCGTCATCGTTTTCGGCAATGACGTTTCCGGATCGAGCGTCACGCGCCAATCGATGCCGCCCTGCGGCTTGAGCACGATCGTGCCGTCGCTTTCCGTGACGACGGTGCCGTGATGGCGCTCCGGGTCGAACGCGAAAAGCATCGCGTTCGCATTTGCGTAGGCTTTCGATGTCGCCACTTCGAGCTCATGGCCGGTCATCTGGCGCGGCGCCGCAGAGCCTTGCTTCACGATGCCGTTCGTGCCGTCGAATGTTTCAAGGCTCGAGAACGTCGCGACTTGTTCTTCCTTTCGATACTTCCCCTCCGACGTGTGCCAGACCTTCAAAGTTCCTGCGAAACCGCCGATCTCGATCGTCGCCTCGCGATAGATCGATCGAATGGCAGCGACTTTGTCGCGCCCTCCAACTGCATTTGCCCAGCGGTCGATCGGAGTCAGACTGCGCTTGAAATTGAGCGGTCCGACGAAGGGCGGCTGCGTCCACGTGCCGGCGATCGTCCCGTCGTCTTTCAGCGTTCCGGAATACGAGCCGCCGACGTTCTTGAGCTCGAGAGTGAGGCTGCTTCCCTTTTGCACAATCGTGTTGATCGCGATCTCCAGGCCGTCGCTGGAAGTGATGCTGCCGGTCGAGGTGCCGTCCGGAAGATTCGTCAATGTCAGGCCGACCTGTTTCTGCGCTCCTTCAACTTCGAGCGTGCCGGTCCACTTCCCTTCCCACTTTTTTCCGATCGGCGCACTCTTCGGTGCAGCTTCGATCTTGGCGTCGCCGGTCCGCTTCAGGCTGAACGGCATCTCCATCGATTGCGATGGATCGGGCCCGCGCATCGCAAACGTGCCTTCGATCGACTGACGATCGGCGCTTAGCGTTCCCTCGAATGTTCCGCCGCCTGCGCCCTTGATTTCGAATGTGACCTTGCCGTCGTGGACCGCCACGTTCGAGAGCGGAAGAGCCCTCAAATTTCGAGCAGGAAGGTTGAACGTTCCGGCGTTTTTCGTCAGATCGAACTCGATCGTCAGGTCTTTCTCCGCGGCGTGAATCGTTCCCTCCCAATGTCCGGATGCGTCAACAGGAGTCTGCGCGCGCAGCAGCGAAGCCAAAAGAAAAGACGACAGCAGGAGCATGCAACGTGTGAAAGACATGACAATTTCCTTTCTTTGAAGTTAGAAGTCGCGCCGTTGAATGTTCATAACCGCGCCGTAGCAAAGGGCCGCCGAAGCGGCCGAGGAAGCGAAAAGGCCCAACCACGGCAGGTGGCCATTTCGGAAGTACGTCTCCGCGCTCATCACGCGGTAGACGTCGAAAGATGGACTGCGGACAATCTGAGTGAGGAGGCCAAGTGCGATCGCAATCGCGAGCGCAATGAGGAGCGAAGGCCAGAGGTCATCGAAGACCGTGGAAAGAAGGAACGCGAAGCTGAAGAAAACTGACGCGCCGACGAAAAGACAGGCGCTATGCACGAGCGCGTTGCCGACGCTGTAATTCGCTTGGATCGCCGGCGAGAGCATCGGAATCACCAGCGAAGGGACGAGCGCCAGGAGCAGTAGCTCCGACAATCCGGTCGCTGCGCGGATGCCGAGGAGCCGCGAGCGCGAGACAGGCAGTGAAAGCGTAAACAGCGCACCATTGGACTGTGAGAGAAGTCCGGCTGTTCCGAGAAGAATCGCGAAGAGAGTCGCCCACTGGCGCCCGTTCTGCCGGAACCATTGCGACCAGATGTAGCCGCGATAGTCGCGCGCCAGCTCCGCCGCCTCGCGAATGCGCTCTCCGAGCGGTCCGCTGACGTTCGTCGGGACCATCGGCATTAGCTTCATGACTTGCGGATAGGTGAAGACGGTTGCGGCGGCCGAGCAGAGCAGCAATGCGAGGCCGATCAAAAATCGCCAGCGAGTTTCCAGCCATGATTTGTACCAGAGCATGTCAGTCCTCCGCGCTCACGGTCTCGAGAAAAATCTCTTTCAAGGTCACCGGGACGACGTCCACCGACAGCGGATTGAGCGCGCGCGCTTCGTCGAGTATCGAATCGGCAGCGCCGCTTGCCAACAGAGTCAGCACACGGCCTTTCCGCCGCACGCGCGCGACGCCTGACGCACGAAATTCCATCTGCGGCGCGTCAGCTTCGAACACGAGTTGGATGCGACGATAGTTTTCGCGGATTTCGTCGAGCGCGCCGGACATCACGATGCGGCCGCGGTCGATGATCGCGACGCGATCGGCAATCTGCTCGACCTCTGCGATCTGGTGCGAAGAGAAAAACACGGTCATGTTCTCGTCCGCCACATGTCCGACCAACGCCTGCAGCGCCTCCTCGGCCATCGCGGGGTCGAGCCCGGAGGTCGGCTCGTCGACGATCAGCAGTTCGGCTCCGCGGCAAAGGGCCAGCAGCAGAGCGAGCTTCGTGCGCATGCCGCGCGAGAGAGCCTTGATTTTTCGGTCAGGCGGCAGATCGAAATTGCGGAGGTATTTCTTCTCCAGGTCGACGCGCCATCGCGGAAAGAATGGCACCGTGAAGCGGATCATCTCCTCCACCGTCATGTAGCCGTAGAGATCCTTCTCCTCGCTGACGAAGCCGACGCGCCGCCGAACTTCCACATTGGGAGCGACACCGAAGACGCGAGCCTGCCCGCTCGTCGGCCTGACCATGCCGAGCAGGATCTTCATCGTGGTCGTTTTGCCGGCGCCGTTGCGTCCGAGGAAGCCGCAGATCGAGCCGGCGGGCACTTCAAGGTCGAGGCCGCCGAGCGCTTCGATGCCGGGATAAGTCTTTCGCAGGCCGGAAGTCTCGATGACGCGATCAGCCACGGCGAACTCCTGATCTCTTTAGGCCGGCGAGCGCCGCTTCGAACAGCCGCCGAATCTCGTCATCGGTGATGCCGCGATCGCGCAGCCGTCCGACGGCTCCCGCCACGAGCGTCTGCGCCTCGCGCAGCGTGTCGGCCCATTTCCGCACGCGCACGTTCTGCGAGACGAAAGCGCCCGCACCCTGGCGCAGCTCGATGACACCTTCCCTTTCGAGCTCCCGATAGGCCTTGGCAACGGTGTTGGGGTTCATCACGAGCTCCTCCGCAAGAGGCCGGATTCCAGGTAATTGATCTCCGGGGCGAAGAGCGCTTGTTTCGATGGCATGCTTCACCTGCTCCATCAACTGCAGATAGATCGGAACTCCGAGAGAAGGGTTTGGCTTGAAAAGCATCCCGTTTAACTGTACTACTGAACTAGCACAGTTGAGAGATACGGGGGCCTGCGCTCAGGGTTTCAGCCTTCTGTGAGATCGCGCTCAGCGTGATCGCGCAGTTGATTCAGAGGCGGAACGCGCAGCGGCGCCGTTCCGCATGAGCAGTTGATCAGGCGCCGAACTGCCGCAGATGGTGACAGAAATGTTTATACGACAGCGCCGCCCAATCGTCGCCGGATAGTCTTCCGAACAGCGGATGCTCCGGCCAGGTCTGCTTCTCTTTTTTCTCGCAGAACTGATCGATGAGACCTGCGAGCGTTTCGCGATCAGAATCCCAGGCGCCCGGTTTCGTCGTAAACGCTTCGAATGGTCCTTTTGCGCCCCTCGGCCAGGGGACTACGTAGATCATCAGATGGTTCATGGGCCAGACGCTGAGCATTCCCGAGCCCGGCCGGGCAGCAACTTCGCCGAGCGCCATGCGAAGTTGATCGGAGACGTGCGCGATCATTTGCGGTGCGTTCATCCTTCCCCACCGCGGTTTGCGATCGGCGGGAAGAGCTCGGATGCGCACGAGGATTTCCTTGCGGGCGTCGGATTGCCACAGGGGGTTCACTGGACGTCGTGAGTCTACACCGCCGGAAGCGGAACGAAACAGCTCGACCCGAACCAGATCAGCAGCGTCCAGAATGCGGCCTTGGCAGCCGACCTCAAATTGCGGTGGCGTAGTGCTTGGGCGCATGGGCAACGCCGTCCAGAACATTGATCGCCGAAATGAAGAACGTCGAAACCAGGTAGGGACCGGCGCTTCGTTGTTCCATCCCAGGTCAGCGACATGCGTTCAACGCTTGCTCTTCGCTTTGCGCTTCGCCGGAGCCTTGGCCTTCACGCGCTCGGGAAGTTTCTGGCTGCCGGTCTCGCGATTCCATTCCTCGAAAGTCTCCGGCGAGATTTTTCCTTTGACCAGCAGCTCCGCGAATTTACGCCGCTGCGCCTGACTCTTGAAC
>WNFC01022228.1_pt1 | contig 11083 bp, 11 predicted proteins | sample 5400541 | NCBI WGS metagenome assembly WNFC01 (sample SAMN13153342, study PRJNA577476) | soil metagenome | isolation source: 120 cm saprolite under Douglas fir tree site 2 hole 2 replicate 1 | place: USA:California | collected 2015-04-18
CCCGCTCCGCCCGCTGGCCCTGATGAGGAAGACGTACCCAAACCTCTCCTCATACCGCCGGTTCCCGGCCTCGAGCTCGGCCAGGGTCTCGGCCGCTGAGCGCATGGCGCGGCTCTGCTCGCGCTCAGAGCTCTCCGGCGCGTCGCCGCCCCGCTCGCCGATCCGCGGGTGGGATTTGAACGCAGCCACCCAATCGCCGTCGGTCAGCCCGTTCAACGCAGCCCTTGCAGCCGTGAGAAAGGATTGCGCGTCCGCATACGGCCGGCCCGAAGAGACCTCCGCCGCCCAGCGCCGATTGGCGAGGCATGAGTAGAGGCGGTCCGCAGCTTCTTTTTCCGGCAGCGCGTTGAAGTCCTCAATCAATCCCCAGCGGCACCAGCTGAAACCGAGCCACGTCGACCAGGCCGCGATCCGTGATCTTCAGCTCGGGGATGACCGAAAGGGCGAGAAAGCTCAGGCTCATGAAAGGCGCTTCGATGGACACGCCCATGGCCGTGAGGCGGCGCTCCATCGAGCGGAGCCTGTCGTAAACCTGGGTGAGGGGTTGGTCGCTCATCAGGCCGGCGATCGGCAGGGGCAGCTCTTCGACCACCCGGCCGCCCTCGGCGACCACGATCCCGCCCCCGATGTCGGCGAGGCGGCACGCGCACGCGGCCATGTCGGCGTCATCGACGCCGAGGACGACGACATTGTGGGCGTCGTGCGCGACCGTGGACGCGAATGCTCCGCGCTTCAACCCGATGTTGGTGGCGAACCCCAGTCCGATGCGCCCGCTCGCGTGGTGGCGCTCGAGGACCGCGATCTTGACCAGGTCCCGGCCGGGGTCGGCGACGAGGCTTCCGTCGCGAACCGCCGGCTCAGCATTCTCGGTCGCGGTCAGCAGCTGGCCAGGAATAACTTTGATGACACGGATGCGGCCCGGGCCGGCGGGGATGCGGAACGAGTCGGGCGAGGTGGGTGCCATGTTGACCGTCTGCCTGACCCATTCGGGCACCTCGAGCTTGGTGAATCGCGGAGGTGCACCGCGCTTGAACACGTGCCGCGGCTTGAACGAGGTGAGGTCGTCCAGCACCAGAATGTCTGCCTGGTAGCCGGGCGCGATGGCGCCGAGGTGCCAGAGCCGGTGATAGGTCGCGGGATTGATCGTTGCCATCACGACGGCGTCCTCGGCGCTGATCCCCTCCGACACAGCCACGCGCAGCATCTGGTTGATGTGGCCTTCCTCGACGATGAACGAGGGCTCCCGGTCGTCGGTGCAGAACATGCATCGCTCGCTGCCGAACCGCTTGACGATCGGAAGGAGGTCGCGCAGGTTGCGCGCGATCGACGCCTCGCGCAGCATCACCCACATCCCGAGGCGCCGTTTTTCGAGCGCCTCCTCATAGGTCGGTGAGGCCGGTGGTGAGCTTCGCAATCTCGGCCTCATCGCCCGCGATGACGCCGGGGAAGTTCATCATCTCCGCCACGCCGATGGTCCGGTGGCGGCGGAGAAGGCTCTCGATGTCGCCGGTGGTGAACGGCCTTCGGGGCGATTCGAAACGCGAGGCGGGCACACACGACGAAGCCATCACGTAAACGTCGAGCGGCAGATCGGTGCAGCAGTCGAGAAGCCAGTGGATGCCATCGGTGCCCAGCACGTTGGCTATCTCATGAGGGTCGGCGACGACCGCCGTGGTGCCGCAAGCAATGACCGCACGTGCGAACTCGTCGACCATGAGCTTCGATGACTCGATGTGCATGTGGGCGTCGATGAGGCCCGGCACGAGGTAGGCACCGGAAACGTCCTCGCGCGCGCGGCCGTCGTACCGGCCGAGCCCGACCACGTGGCCGTCCTTGATCGCCACGTCGGCTTCGAGCCATTCCTTGGTGAACACCGAGAGCACCTTTCCGCCGGCCAGCACGAGGTCGGCCGGCTCGTCCCCCCGCGCGACTGCCATCCAATGCGCGTCGATGACGGTCAGGATAAGGCAGCGTCCAACCCGATTCAGCGATCGCGTACCGCGGCCAGGTCGTTCCAGCGGTAGATCGCTTGCGTCACCCGGGCGCCGCGCCAGTCGTCGACGACGACGCCGACCTCTCGACCGCCCAGGCGGTCGTAGAAGCGTTTTGCCCGCAGGTTCGACTCGACCACGTGCAGGCTCATGCTGCGATGGCCGCGGGCGGCCCAGCGCGCAGCGGTTTGTTGCAGGAGCTGCGCGCCGATGCCATGGCTGCGCCGGCCGGGCTGCACATGCAGAGATTCGAGGAACGGCTCGCCGTCGGCGCCGATGTGGCTCAAGGCGAAGCCGGCCAGCGCATGGTTGCCGTCTTCAGCCACCAGCAACAGTGCCTGGCTCTCGCTCAGGATTCGCCCGATGTCGCGACGATGGTCGCCGACGTCGAGCAGCCCGTCCACGACCTGGCCGCGCATCAGCGGCCGGTACGTGTTCTTCCAGCTGCTGACCCTGATGGCGGCGACGGCGTCGATGCCAACCGCGGGCAGGCCCGACAGGTGGCGTGAGAGTATCGCGGGGCCGACGGCATAGCCCACCACGACCACCAGCATCTCCACCAGCGCCATCCACCCTGTGGCGCGCAGGTCGAGACCGACGATCGCGGCCACACCCACGAGACCTAGCAGGAGGCCCGCAAGGTTGATGGGGCGAATGCGCCGAACACCGGCGCGATGATCACGCCGACGAGCGGCACCGCCGAGATCAACAGCCCGGCCAGCGAGCTCGAGATCTGCCGTTCAGCGCTCGACAGGGCCAGCCAGGGGGCGGCGATCTCGACTGCGGCGAAGACGAGCAGCGGCCGCCACCTGGCGAGGGCAGGGCGTAAAGCTCCGCGCCGCGCAGCGATGGGCAGCAGCACCAGGGCGGCGACCGCCGTCCGCATGGACACGAGCGTCGCCGGGGTCAGCTCGCCCACAGCGATGCGGATGAACAGGTACGGGAGGCCCCAGATCAAACACATGGCCGCGAACAGCAGCAGCCCGCGTCGCGTCATCCGGTATCCACGACCTCGATCCGATCGCCGACGCGGATCCGGCCGCTGCTCAGAAGGTCGGCCCGCAAGCCCCCGCGATGGACGAGCGGGCGGAGAAGCGGCTTGCCCGTGAGCGCGACGAGGTGGGTGCACGGCTCGCAGCGGTCGGTGCCTCTTGCGAGCACGTCGCCGATGCGGAAGTGCTTGCCGATCAGGCCGGCGAGCTCGACCCCGCGAGTGGTGATGTTCCGGCGGGTTTCGCCGGGCACGAGCGCGATACCGTCCTCGGCGGCAAGGTAGTCGATGGCCTCGGCCTCGACCAGCGTGACGTCTCGGCTCTCGTCACCGTCCTCCCAGAAGCCCACACGGCTGGCGTAGCGGTCCCCTGCCAGGCCTACGTGCGCGACGGCGTCCACCTCGTCCAGAGATCGCATCGGCCCGCCGGCCTCCCCCGCGACGTGGATGTGCTCGACGGTGCCCACTTCAAACAAGGATCGCACGGTGGTTGCGGAGCCGCGTTAAGTGAGCTTGTCGGCCGCCTCTTGAACCCGATCGTCGGGATCGGCGACAACGACTCGCACCCGCTGCACCGCGTTGTTCTGCACCCCCTCGCGGTTCCAGTTCGGCTCAGAAGGCTGGACGTTGCCGGCGCCGTCGGAAGCGCGCACGCAGAGCTCGTATTCGCCAGGCTCGAACGCATCCCATTCGAAGGTCCAACCACGCCAGGCGTGATCGGAGATCGGATCCCCGAGGTCGGCCGGCGACCACGATTGGCCGCCGTCGACGCTGACTTCGACCATGGTCACCGGCGCGCAGCCGGACCAGGCGCGGCCGCTGATCACCTGGCGTGAGGGGGCGACGAACCTGACCCTCGACATGAAGTCGGGTATGCCGGGCGGCATCATCAGCGCGCGAGGCAGCATCCGCGCGACCGGCACGCCGGGGTCGTCGTCGGAGCGCCGGTAGTGGTAGGCCGTCGCCTGCTGGTAACCGGCGAACTCGCCGTCGAGGACGGTGATGGCGCGGAGCCACTTCACGTGGGCCATCCCATACCAGCCGGGGATGATCAGGCACTCCGCCAGCGGGAGGCTTCTCTCGTATTGCTGCTCGACGTCGCCTTGAATCCCTCTGTCGATGCCGGTGAACACGACGTCGCCTGAACGCTCGAGCGGCTCGGCTTCCTCCAGCACGGCGCGCAGCGATGTGCCGGTCCATTCCGCGGTGCCGACGGCCTCGGTCAGCCAGGGCTGGCTCAGCGGCCGCGGCGAAAGGCGGGCCCGCCCGTTGCCGGCGCACTCGAGCGTCACCGCGATGGTCGCCGATGGTCTCGCCTTGATGTGATCCAGGTCGAGCCTCAGGGGATTCCGCACGTGTCCGCCGATCGTCAGCGCCCAATCGGCGGGGTCGACAGCCGGGATGTCGAAGTGGATGAGGAGGTAGTGCATGCCGATGGGAGTCACGTCGTAGCGCAGCGCCTCCAGCGGCATCGAATGGTTGCGAACCGCCAGCTGCAGCTCGTCAGGCGTGATGTCCGCAGCGTCGATCAGGGTCCCTGCGGGCGGCGAGTCGGTCACTCTGGCGGTCACAGCGGAGAATTCTCCGCCGTTCCAGTGTCGTCCGGAATGTGCGAACATCTGTTTGGGATCGAGGCGTGGAACCTGGCCTGAACACAGCTGACCCGGCGACCCTGGTGGTCGACCTCAACTGCGCGTTCGCGTCCATCGAGCAGCAGCACGAGCCGCATTTGCGAGGGCGGCCGCTCGCCATCGCGGCGTACGCCACCGACGCCGCCACGATCGTATCCGCCTCGCGGGAGGCGCGCGACCTCGGCATCAGCACAGGCATGCGCGTGTTCGAGGCCAAGGCAATCTTTCCGGGCGTCGCTATCCATGAGCCGAATCCTCCCCGCTACCGGGCGGTCTCAGACCAGCTTATCGACATCATGAGACGGCACAGCCCGGACGTGCTGCGGATGTCGATCGACGAAGCGTCGCTGAACCTGGCGGGCACGCCGGACAAGGTCAAGCTCGGACCGGAGGGAGTTGGCGTCGCGATCAAGCGTGCGCTGCTTCGCGAGGTGGGCGAATGCGTCACGTGCTCGGTCGGCATCTCCACCTCGATCTGGATGGCCAAGCAGGCGTCCAACCTCAACAAGCGCGACGGGCTGGAGCGGATCGACCACACGAACCTGGTGTCGGTGTTCCAACGCTTGCGGCTGACCAACCTCTCCGGAATCGCCGAGGCCACGGCCGCCCGCCTTCTGCGCGCCGGCATACATACGCCAATCGAATTCCTGCGCTCGAACCCTGACCAGCTCCGTTTCGCGGGCATGCAGCGAGCGGTCGCCGAGGCCTGGCTTCGGCGCCTGCGCGGCTTCGAGGTAGGCGCCTTCGAGGGTCCCGCCCGCAAGAGCTACAGCCACTCTCATGTCCTGGCGCGATCGACGAGCTCGCAGCGCGAGCTCGAGGAGCTGTTGATGCGGCTGTCGGAGATGGTCGGCCGCCGCCTCAGGGCCGCCGGCCGGCGCGGCCGCGTCGTTTCGGTCAGCGTCGTCTACCGGCCGGACATCGGTCATTTCTCACGGCAATCGACGCTCGAGACGCCGATCTCGACCGGCGAGGAGATCTACCACGCCGCGCTGTCGCTTCTCGCCGCCCGCGAGGTGCGGCTCGCGGTGGGAACGCTGGGCGTCGGGCTGGCGGGCCTCAGCGACGAGGACGACGGCCAGCTGGACCTCTTCGCCGGCCCGGTCCGGCCCCGCCGCGAACGCCTGGAGGTGGCCATGGACGCCATCCGCGACCGCTTTGGCGAGGAGGCTGTGCAGCGGGCGCGCCTGCTGGGTCGCGCGCCGGTGGTGCGGGACCGCATCGCGTTCGGCAACACGGGCCACCCTGAGGAGAAATGAGCTCGACCGCAGTCAGCCGGCGCCGCTCAACCGCCCGGGTGGCCAGTGTTCGCCACGTCGCGGTCGGCTTCTCGCCGGCCGAGCCAACTTGCCACCGGGACGAACCGAGATCGCGCCTGTGCCCGGCGCAGCAGGCACGCGATGTAGAACAAGCCCGCCAGCGTCACCAGGTAGAAGGCGTAGGCGAACAGGTCGGCCGCGCCGGAGACCTGGATGAGGTCCCAGCCCCAGACGAAGTGACCCTGCCGGATGGGAAACTGCTCGAGCGCAGCGCTCTGGTCCATCAAGGCGATGCCGGTGAATGGGTCGACCAGCGGTCGCGGCAGCAGCCATGCGATCAGCTCCTCGGCCCAATAAAACGGCGTCTGGGCGATGAAACCGTCAGCCAGCGCCGCGCGCTGGTAGGCGGCATCCGCGCCGATCGCGTACATGACGGCGGGCGCGATCAGGCCGACGATGCGCCCGAAGGCGCACATCAGCGCCAACGCCAGCATAAACAGCGATATGGCGTTGCCGGCGAAGACGGCCAGGTGCACGGCCTCGTCTCTCTTATAGATCCCGCCCAGGTCCATCACCTCGACCACCGCCCCGAGGACCGCGATCGCGAGCAGCAGGCCGCCAATGCCCACGAGCACGCGGCCGGCCGCAAACGCCAGCGGGCCGGCCGCGCCGCGCAGGCTGAGGCTCTCGAACTCGCCCCTGATGTCCGGGGAGAGGAGCCGGTATGCGCTGATGAGCGCGGCGACCAGCACCGCGAAGCCGATGATCTCGTTTGCGCTTTGGAGCCGCGCGACCTCGCCGTGCACAGCGCCGGCCGGCGCGGGCGCCGTGAAGCGCACCGCCACCAACAACAGTGCGGTGGCCGCCAGGAGGATCGGCATGAGACGGCCGCCCCACGTCCGCCGCCACGCGACACGAACCTCGGCGACCAGACCTCCCGGGCCGGCGGTCGAGACGGAAGTGGTCGTATCCATCGTCGGCGGTTAAGTGTGGGCGCTAGCTAGATGGTAAGGTGGATTCGACGGCTGAGCCAAAAGGAGGCGCTGATGAAGATCGCAACCGTGCTGGGACCGATGTTCGAAGACTCCGAATTCAAGGAGCCCTACGACGCCTTCCGCGCCGCGGGCCACGAGGTGACCATCGTGGGCCTGGAAGCGGGCGCCGACCTCCAGGGAAGCAAAGGCAAGGTCACAGCCAAAGTCGACAGGTCGTTCAAGGACGTGAGCCCCGACGACTTCGACGCCCTGCTCATCCCTGGCGGCTCGAGCCCCGACAAGCTGCGCGCGCACGACGATGCGGTGGCCTTCGCGAAGGCCTTCATGAAGAAGAGCAAGCCCGTCTTCGCCATCTGCCACGGGCCCCAGCTGCTCCTGACCGCCGACGAGTACAGGGGACACCGGATGACGGCGTGGAAGACCGTCCTGGGCGACCTGCGCAAAGCGGGCGCCGACGTGGTGGACCAGGAGGTCGTGGTCGATCGCAACCTGGTCACGTCCCGCCAGCCGTCGGACATCCCGGCTTTCATCCGGGAGTCGATGAAGGTCCTGGAGGCGAGCCCGGCCAGGCGCTAACTTACGCCCGGCTCGCCCGGCGCCGGGCGCCGGCCGCTGCGGATCAGAGAGGCTGTGCGTATCGGACCATTCCTCCATCCACGTAATACGTAGACCCGGTCACGTACGAGGAGGCATCCGAGGCCAGGAACAGCGCCACCTCCGCGACCTCCTCGGGCGTGCCCATCCGCATGAGCGGCACGATCATCTTGAGCACGGCCACGCGCTCGGGATGATTCAGGGTGTCGGCGTTGATCGGGGTGGCGATGGCTCCCGGCGCGACGTTGTTGATGCGGATCTTGTATTGGGCGAGCTCGATGGCCGCGTTGCGCATCATCATTCGCAGGCCGCCCTTGGCCGCGCAATAGGGCGTGAAGCCGGGAAATGGCACATCCTCGTGGATCGATGAGATGTTCACGATCGATCCACCTCGGCCGGAATCGCGCATGACGCGCCCGCACGCCTGCGCGCAGAAGAACGCGCCTTTGAGGTCGACGTCGAGCATCAGGTCCCACGTCGGCTCGTCGATGTCCAGGAACGGCATCGACCTCTCGAGGCCGGCGTTGTTGACGAGGACGTCGACCGAGCCCAACTGCTTCACCGCCGCGTCGACCATGGCTTGCACCTCGGCCTGCTTGGACACGTCCGCCTTGATGGCGATCGCCTTCGGCAGGCGACCGGCCAGCGCCTTGGCGTCGTCTTCATAGCCCAGGTAGTTCACGCATACCGCAGCGCCCGCGGCCGCGAAGCGCTCCGCGATCGCGTAACCGATGCCGCTGCCTGCCCCGGTCACGATGGCAACCTTTCCGCTCAGGTCCATATCGGCCATGTCAGCCCTCCATGACGCTTACACCATGTGGCGGCGGATGATGAGGTCGGCGACGAGCCCGGTCCACCCGGTCTGGTGTGATGCGCCGATGCCGGCGCCCGTGTCTCCGTTGAAGTACTCGTGAAATGGGATCAGGTCGTGCCAGGCGTTGTCGTCCTGGAACTTCAGATAGGCCCCGAACACCGGACGCCTGCCCCCGCGGTCGAGGAACAGCCCGACCAGGCGGTCGGAGAGCTGGCCTGAGACTTCCGCGAGGTCCAGCATCTGGCCCGAACCGGTCGGGAACTCCACCTTGAAATCGGAGCCGAGGTAACGGTGATAGACGCGCAGCACCTCGACCAGGAGGTAGTTGACCGGCATCCATACCGGACCTCTCCAGTTGGAGTTGCCGCCGAAGAGCGAGGTGGTCGACTCAGCGGGCTCGTAGTTGAGAGTAGCCATCACCCCGCCGAGATCGACGTCGAGCGGATGGTCGAAGTGATAGCGAGACAGGGCGCGCACGCCGTGATCAGACAGGAACTCCGAGGGGTCGAGCACACGCGCGAGGATGCGGCGCAGGCGGTCGGGGGTGACGATGGACAGCATCCGCCAGCCGGCATGACCGGGGTCGTGCATGTGCTGGACAACATCAGCGAGCGAGGTCCAGCCGTGCAGGAACCACTCGGTGCGCCGTGTGAACTCGGGAAGGCGCCCCATCGTCGCGGGGCCGATGGTCGAAACCGCGAACAGGGGCACTAGCCCGACCAGGGAGTGGGCACGCAACGGCTCCATGCGGCCATCGTCGAAATGAAGTACGTCGTAGTAGAAGCCATCCTCTTCGTTCCAGAGGCCTTTGTCGTTGAGGGCTGAACCGATAAGCGCGAAGTGCTCGAAGAACTTGATCGCCATGTCCTCGTACGTGGAATCGTGCTCGGCGAGGACCAGCGCCACCTCGAGGAGGTTCTGGCAATACATCGCCATCCACGCCGTGCCGTCCGACTGTTCCATGTGGGCCGCCACCGGGATATGCGAGCGATCGAATGGACCGATGTTGTCGAGGCCCAGGAAGCCGCCCTGGAAGACGTTGTTGCCCTCGCTGTCCTTGCGGTTGACCCACCACGTGAAGTTGAGGAGCAGCTTGTGAAAGACGCGCTCGAGAAAGTCGTGGTCATCGCCGCCACTGATCTCGAATACGCGCAGCGCCGCCCAAGCGTGCACCGGCGGGTTGACGTCGCCGAACGCCCACTCGTAGGCGGGCAGCTGGCCGTTTGGGTGCAAGTACCACTCACGGCACAAGAGGATCAGCTGGTGCTTCGCGAATTCCGGGTCGACCCATGCGAGCGCGACACAGTGGAACGCCAGGTCCCAGGCCGCGTACCACGGGTACTCCCACTTGTCGGGCATGGAGATGACGTCGCGATTGCGAAGATGCCCCCAGTCCGAGTTGCGGCCGTGCCACCGGGCCTCGGGTGGCACCGGCCCGGCCGGGTCGCCCTGCAGCCAACGCTCAATGTTGTAGTGGTAGAACTGTTTCGACCACAGCATTCCGCCCAGGGCTTCGCGCAGCACCAACGCCTCGTCGGGCGTCGTACCTGGCGGCGTGAGCTCGGAGTAGAACTCGTCCGCCTCGCGCTCGCGGGCGGCCATGATCGACTCGAAGTCCTCCTCACCCTTGCCGTCGAGACTGAGCCTCAGGTGGACTGAGACGCTCTCCGCCGGCCCCACCGAGAGGTGGTGGCGGAATGCGGCCTTGGTCCCGTGCGCCGCCGGGTTCACGGTCGCGGCCCCGTGGACGATGTGGTCGTGGATCCCGTCCTTCGGGTACCGGCTCCGGCCCGCGATGCCCCACAAACGCTCCGTGTTCGTCTCGTTCTCGCAGAACAGGAGCTGCGGCGTGCCGGAGCTGGTCAGATGCCTGTCCCCGAGCTCGAAGTGCTCGGCCACCATCCCGGTCCCAGAACCGTCCGCGCGAATGATCGGACAGCGATCGTCCAGGCCCCACGACCATGTGTTGCGAAACCACAGCGTGGGGATGAGGTCGAGCTCGGCGGCCTCCTGGCCCGCGTTGCGGACGGTGAACCTGATCAGAATGTCCTCAGGTCCGGACTTCGCGTAGTCGGCCGTGACCTCCCAATAGCCGTCGTCATCGAAGATCCCCGTGTCGATGAGCTCGTACTCGGGGTCGGCGCGGCCGCGATGGCGGTTCTCGTCTATGAGCTCCTGGTAGGGGTATTCGGCCTGTGGATACAGATACCGCCAGCGCATCCATGAATGGGTCGGCGTCGAGTCCAGGTAGAACCAGTACTCCTTGGCGTCCTCGCCATGGTTGCCCTCGTTGCCGGTGAGGCCGAAGATGCGCTCCTTGAGGATGGGGTCTCGCCCGTTCCAGAGCGCCACCGCGAAACAGAGCGTCTGCCGATCGTCGCAAATGCCGGCGAGCCCGTCCTCGTTCCATCGATAAGTGCGCGAACGGGCATGGTCGTGCGGAAAGAACTCCCACGCGCTTCCGTAGTCGCTGTAGTCCTCGCGCACGGTCCCCCATGCCCTCTCGCTGAGGTAGGGTCCCCACCGCCGCCACGGCGCGCGGCCCTTCGGGACCTCCTGGAGACGCGCCTTCTCGGCTGATGGCACGCCAAATAGTGTGCGGGTCGACCGGTCTGTTACGTCGCGGGCGGTTGCGGCACCCTATGCGGGTGAGGTTTGGTCGGGAAGTTTGCGGCAACCTCGACGCCGCCTCCGAGCGCGAGTGGCTGGTGACCGACGGCCTCGGCGGATTCGCCATGGGCACGGTCGGCGGCCTGCGCACGAGGCGATACCACGGGTTCCTGATGGTGGCGACGCGGCCGCCGGGCG